>ENA-ORBV01004286-ORBV01004286.1-microbial-mat-metagenome-genome-assembly--contig:-NODE-4286-length-27529-cov-8.569940_pt1 | contig 27529 bp, 20 predicted proteins | sample MGYA00237777_ERZ505514 | MGnify/ENA primary metagenome ERZ505514 (study PRJEB26160, sample SAMN06269048) | microbial mat metagenome | isolation source: Oligotrophic lake microbial mat | place...
GGCGAAGCAGCGGGGGCGGGGCGGAGGGAAAGGCGACGGGAGAATTCGATTTTCGATTTTCGATTTCGGGGTTTCGATTCGCGGAAGATCGGGAAACGAGGCCGGCGGTGACAAAGGATTCGCGGGCGACGTCGACGACTTGGGGAGCGTCGATGAAGGCGCCGTCGAAGGCGGGTTCGATGGCGCGTATGCGCTCGTCGAGGGGCGGGTGGGTGGCCCAGATGCCGCCGAACATGGAGCGGAAACTTTGCGCGAAAAAGAAATGGCCGATAGCGGCGCTCTTCGAGGATTGGAGCGAGGAGCCGAGGGCGAGTCCGCCGATCTTCTTGAGGGCGCCGCCGAGGCCGGCGGGGTTGCGGGTGAATTGGACGGCGGAGGCGTCGGCGAGGAATTCGCGTTGGCGGGAGACGGCGGCCTGGATGAGCCGGCCGAAGAAATAGCCGACGTAGCCGATGACGAGGAGGCCGAGGCCGACGGCACCGATGGCGACGAGAATGCCGCCGGAGTTTTTGTTATCGCCGGAAGAACGGAAGCGGGCGCCGCGAAGCGACCAGAGAATGCCGCGACCGCCGAGGCCGATGACGAGAATGCCGAAGACGAGCGCGGTGAGGCGCATGTTGAGGCGCATGTCGCCGTTGAGGATGTGGCTGAACTCGTGGCCGACGACGCCCTGGAGTTCGTCGCGGGTGAGTCTTTCGAGGGTGCCGCGGGTGACGGCGACGACGGCATCGGCGGTGGTGAGGCCGGCGGCGAAGGCGTTGATGGCGGGCTCGTCGTCCATGATGAAGACGCCGGGCATGGGAACGCCGGAGGCCACGGCCATCTCCTCGACGACGTTGAGGAGGCGACGCTCGGCAAGATCGGTGGTGTTGGCGGCGACGCGACGGCCGCCCACGCTCTCGGCGACGGCGCTGCCGCCGGCGGAGAACTCGTGCCATTTATAAAGCGAGGCGAGACCGATGACGGCGAGGGTGCCGAGGGAGACGAGGGCGAAGAGCCGGGGCTGCCAAAGTCGGATGGCGGAACCGGAAGGCTGAGAGATCAGAGCTGAGAGCTGAGAGTTGCGGCCGTAGCGGTCGCGGGAGCGGGAGGATTCCTCGGGGAGCTGGGCGGTGGCCCAGACGGCGCCGAAGTAGCCGGCGGCGATGGTGCCGAGGACGGCGAGGGAGAAGAGCGCGACGAGCCGCGACGTGCGCTTTTTGGCGCGGGCTTGGGCTTCGAAGAAATCCATCAAGGTTTGGGCACGTCGAGATCCTTGCAGATTTTCCGTGCGAGGAGGTCGTTGATCTCGGTGTGGCGGGGGACGGCGGAGCGGCGGTTTTTGGCGGCGTGGCCCCACCATGAGTGGTTACCGCCTTCGCGAATCAGCCCGCAGCCGTGTCGCGCGAGATGCCGCATGAGCTCCCGCCGTTTCATGGCTCAGACGGTGATGAGCTCCTCGGAGAAATTATCCTCGGCGGCTTTGCGGGCTTCGTCGCGATTGAATGCGAGGGCTTCTTTTAGGACGGCGTGCAGAGAAACGAGAAGGGCTTCCTTGGTTTTTTCCTGGGCGTTGACTCCGGGGACTTCCTCGATCCAGCCGATCCACCAGCCGGCGTCGTGTTTGATGATCGCGGTATAGGTTGAGGTCATGGATTTAAATTAGCTCGGATCAAGTCGGCGGCAAGGGCTGGAAGGGAGAGCGGGAAATCAACCGAACGAAACCTTCGGCGCGTTGCGCTCGGCGGGGTCTTCGATCTTGAAAAGTTCGGCGGGGACAAAGCCGAACATGCCGGCGAAAATCACGTTGGGGAAAATTTCGCGGGCGGTGTTGTAGGCCATGACGGCGTCGTTGTAGGCTTGGCGGGCGAAGCCGACTTTGTTCTCGGTCGAGGTGAGTTCCTCGGTGAGCTGCATCATGTTTTGGTTGGCCTTCAAATCGGGGTAGGCTTCGGAGACGACCATGAGGCGGGAGAGCGCGCCGCCGAGGCCGCCTTCGGCGGAGAGGAGGCCCTTCATGGCGTTGGCGTCGGCGGGATTGGCGGCGACGGCGGACGCGGCGGCGGCGGCGATGTTACGGGCTTTGATGACGGCCTCGAGCGTGGCGCTCTCGTGCTTCATGTAGCCTCTGGCGGTCTCGACGAGATTGGGGATGAGGTCGTAGCGGCGCTTGAGTTGGACGTCGATCTGGGCGAAGGCGTTTTTGAAGCGGTTGCGAAGGCCGACGAGGACGTTGTAGATGCCGGTGATCCAGAGGGCGAGGCCGACGAAGAGGGCGAGCAGGACGCCGAGAACGATGAGGATAGTCATGGGAATGCGGATTTCGGAATGCGGATTTCGGAGATCGGAGATCGGAGTTGGGGACGGGAAACCGGGACGAGGGGAAGCATGCGCGATCAAAATCGCCCGTGCGAGGCGGAACTTCCTACAACGCGGTTGATTGTTTTCTGCGAGAGAACCATGTTGGCGGCGCCTCTCATGCGTCTTCGTCGAACCCCGATTCTTTTTCTAATGTGCGTGGCGGCGGCAGGACGCGCACAAGAGCCGGGAGCGGCGGCACTCAATCGGCCGGTGCCGCTGGTGACGGCGCCGGGTGCGATGGCTGGCTCGCCGGGGACAGGAGCCTTGACGGCGACGGCGGCGCAGCGGGCGCAGGAGCTGGGCTTCCCGGCGACGGCGGCGGACCTTTATCGGGCGGCGCTGGCGGAGCCCGGGGCGGACCGGGCGGCGCTGACACTCGGACTCGCGACGGCGTTGCTGGACGACGGGCGCGCGGCGGAGGCCGAGACGGCGCTCACCGAATTCGCCGGGCTGCGGGGAGGTGCGTGGCAACTCCGGGCGGGGTTGGCGGCATGGGCTTTGCGGAAACCGGCGGCGGCGCAGGCGGCGATCGCGGCGGTGAAGGAGTCGGAACTGGCGGCCGGCGACCGGCCGTGGTGGTTTTTCCTGCAGGCGCTGGCGACGAGCGACGTGAAGGCGGCGAACAAATTTTTTGAACTCGCCCAAGGCGCGGCGACGACGGATCTCGTGCGGACGCGGTTTCGGCTGGAAGAAGAGCGGGCGGTGTTGCGTCGGAGCGGAACGGGCAACGAGGCGCAATTGGCGGAGCAACGTCAATCGATGGAGCGGTTTGCCGGGCAGGCGACGGGTTACCTCGCGGCGCGGGGCTACGCGGCGAACCTCAATGCGCTGGGCCGACGGGACGAGGCGATCCGGGTGATCAAACAACAACTCCTGATTTTGCCCCGCGAGGAGCGGCAGTATTCGGATGATTTCCGCCTGTGGCTCGGACTGATCGCCGGCGCCGCGAACCAAGAGGGCCGGACGGCGTTGACAGAGCTGGTCGCGACCGGGCGCGACGAGGTGCGGCAACGGATGGCCTTGCGCCTGCTCGCGCAGGCTTCGGAGCAGGATCCGGCGCGCGGGCAGTTCCGGGCCGAGCTCAGTCGGTTGATCGCGCTGGCGCCCGCGCATCCCCTGCAGGAGGACCTGTATTTGTTTCGGGCCAACCTGCGGCTGGGTGACAAGACTTATGCCGGCGCGGAGGACGACGCCCGGGCGCTGCTGGAGAAGTTCCCCGGATCCGGTTTGAGGGCGGAAGCGCTGACGGTGTTGACGGGCGCGGCGTGGGAGCAGCGGCGCTACCGGCTGGCGGCGGACAGCGCGACGCGGGCGGCGGCGGCTTTGCCTCCGGGTGGACGGCGGGCGGAGTTGGGGGTGCTGGTGGCGGAGGCGTGGTATCGCGCCCAGGATTTTCGCTCGGCGGCGGATGCGTATGCGGTGGTGCTGCGGGACCCGCCCACGGGATTGCCGGCGGGGACGGTGAGCGAGCTGATGTTTCAACGCGTGCAGGCCGAGATCGAAGCGGGGGCGCCCGAGGCGGCGGAGGCGGCGCTCGATGCGCTGGCGCGAGAGCCGGGGATGCGCGCGGAGGAGCGTTGGAAGGCGGAGTGGAATCTCGCCCGGGCGCTGCAGACGCGCGGGCCGGCCGGCGCCGCAGTGGCGGCGGGCCGGATCGGGAGACTGCTGGCGGTCAAGGCCGACGCGGCGCTGCCGGTGGAGTTGCGGGCGCGGTTGGAATGGCTGCGGGCGCGGTTGACTCTCGAGGTCGATCCGCCGGAACCGGCGAAGACTTTGGCCTATCTCGAAGTGTTGGCAAAGACGCTCGCGGAGGTCTCGCCGGCGATGCGCAGCGAGATCGCGAGTTCGGCGGCCTTGGTGAAGGCGCAGGCGCTTTTCCGGCAGAACAGCGAACAAGCGGCGTTGGCGCAGTTGCAGAGGTTGCGCGCGGATTTTCCCGGCTCGGAGGCGGCGGTTTCATCTTATCTGGAAGAGGCGGACCACTACGTGAAGCAATACAAGCTGGTGGAAGCGCAACAGCTCTACACGAAGCTGGCGGAGGAGTTTAAGGGAAACGCCAACGCGCCCTACGCGCTGTATTTTGCGGCGTTGCAGGCAGAGGCGCGCGGGGATGCGAACCTGGCGGAGGCGAACAACCTGTTGGAGCAACTCGTGAAGGACTATCCGCAGAGCGATTTGATTTTTGCGGTGCGGCTGAAGCAGGGGCACCTGTTGCGGAAGTTGAACCAATTTCCACAGGCGCAGCAGGTTTACGAGTCGTTGGTGAACACGTTTGCGACGAGCCCCGACGTGGTGTTGGCGCAGCTCGCGCTGGCCGCGTGTCACAACGCGCAGGCGGCGAGCGATCCGGCCCATACGGAGAGTGCGCTCGTGTTGCTGGAGCACCTGCGTGACCGCGTGGATGCGCCGGTGCCCGTGAGGGTAGAGGCGGGCTACAATCTCGGAACCGTGCTGAAGCAGCGGGGCGAACTCGAGAAGGCGGCGGTGGTCTGGTGGCGCGACGTCGTGTCGGCGTTTTTGCTGGATCCCAAGTTGAGCGCTCAACTCGGGGCCAAAGGACCTTACTGGATGGCGCGAACGCTGCTCGAGTTCGGGTCGCTGCGGGAACAACAGGGAAAGTTGGAGGAGGCGAAGGAAGCCTGGCTCTTGATCCTGAAGGAAAAATTACCGGGCGAGAGCCAAGCCAAGGCTCGCCTAGCGACCTACGGGGTCAATTTTTTGCCGTGATGAACGCCGCCGCCGTGCGATGCCGTTTACCTCGACTTAGGAGTTTGGGGCGAGAAAGCTAAACCTATCGATGTCCGCGCTAAACCTCAGTCTCTTCGCCAAAGGCGGTCCGATGATGTGGGTGCTGCTGGGGTTGGGTCTCATGGCGACGCTGCTGGTCTTTGAACGACTGCTTTACCTGCACCGTGGCCAGATCCGAGCGACGACCTTTCTGGAAGGGATTAAGAACATCCTTGCTAAGCGCCGCCTGGTGGAAGCGCTGACGGTTTGCGAGGAAACGCCCGGGCCGGTGGCGGCCGTGGTGAAAGCGGCGTTGCTCAACGTCGACGCGGACGCGGAAACGATGCGATTTCAAGTGCAAGCTGCGGCGATCGTGGAGTTGCCCGCTTTGGAAAGGCGATTGGGCAGTATCGCGGCTATCGCGCAGGTGGCTCCGCTGGTGGGACTGCTCGGAACGGTCTTGGGCATGGCGGCGACGTTCTTGGCGTTTGAGAACGACTATATGAGCGCAAGTGCCTTGGCGACGGGCATGTGGCAGGCGCTTTTAAGCACGGCGGGAAGCCTGATGTTGGCGATCCCGGCCCATTTGGCCCACCATTTCTTATCGAGCCGGGTGCGTTCGATCGTGCGCGACATCGAATGGTCCGGAAACGAGATCATGCGCTATCTCCAGAATGATTATCGCGGCCGGACCCCCGGTGAGTTGGCAGGGGAAGCCTCGCGGTTGATTCCCGTCGACAGGAAGGAGACGAGAGGCTCATGACGACCCAACCGCTCGACCTTATATCGCGGTTACGACCAGTGCCGCGGAGTTTCGACGTTTGGTTCATGGCGAACGTGGGGCTGCTTGCCCTTTTCTTTTTGCTCTTTGGCTCGCGTTTCGTGTTGGCGCCGGGATTAGGGGTTGAGTTCGAGTTGCCCTTGATTGCCGGGGCACGGGTTGCGGCTACGACGACGACGCACCAAATCACGGTTCGCCGCTCGGGCCAGATTTTGGCGGATGACGGTATTGTGACGATCAAGCAACTCGCCGAATGGTTGAGGAAGGAGAAGGCCTCGACGCCGCGTCCGACCCTATTGGTGCTGGCAAGTGTGGGTGTGCCCAGCGACGGTTTAGCTGAGATCGTGAGCGTCGCGCAAAGCGCGGGTTATGCCGTGGTCTGGGGGGCGTTGGAGCCGGCAGTTTCGGAGCGGAGGACAGCGCCTTGAACGGGAGAAATGGCCGATCTGGTGATCGGAGGCGTTGGATAGGTTCAATCGCGGCCGCTGCAATGCTGATGCTGGGATTCTTGATGCTCTTGGGGATTCCGGCTACGCCCGAAAAGTCCGGGTTCTCGGCTCCAACGACCCGACCGGCGGTTAGACTTAAGCAAGTGATTGCTGACGAGGCGGCGCTGCTCGATAAGACGCCGCTTTTCTTGCCGACGGTCTGGAACACTGCGGTTAAGGAGATTGGATTGCCAAAATCAGGCGGGGTCTTTGCCGACTTTCCTGCGAAGCACGCCTTTGATGTTGGTGATATAAATTCTTTATCCCTAAATATAAACGCGGATATCGGCAAGATTGAAATCCTTGATTTGGCTCCCGGAGGACCGGTATTTATGGGGTTGGGTCGGCAGGAGAAACCTGAGATCGTTCGGAAAAGACCGGGGGCACGCATAGAGGTATTCGATGCGAGGTTTGGACGTAAATTTTTGTCGGCTGATTTGGCGACTTCCCCGATCCCGAAGTCGGTCATTTGGCAACCCTTTGAGTTCATGGCTACGGTCGACCCCGCCGGATTGGTTGGCCCTTTGGTGACCACGAGCCCCGCCGGATCTGATGAAGTAGAGACGATTCTTCAAAAGCACCTCACGCAGATCCTGAAGGTTGGCGTCAGATTGGATCCCGGTGTCTATCGCATCGTGCTGGGACCTTAATTTTTCCTTAATCGGCAAGTTTGCTGTTGACGAAGAAAAATCGCCGAAGCACTTTCAACCCTCATTTTCGTTTTTTGGCACGGTGTCTTTGTCTGCCCAGATAGCTCAGTTGGTAGAGCACGTTCTTGGTAAGGACGAGGTCGCCGGTTCGACTCCGGTTCTGGGCTCCATGCCAAAAAAAGCGTCGGTTCAGCTTCTCTGACGTTAAACTAGAAGTTAATTTTCAATCCAAACCCAAACACACGTCTCCCATGGCAAAAGGTAACTTCGAACGCACAAAACCGCATGTAAACGTCGGCACCATCGGCCACGTCGACCACGGCAAGACCACCACGACGACCGCCATCTTGGCGGTTCAGGCCCGCAAAGGCCTCGCTGAGGCTAAGTCCTACGCGGATATCGCGAAGGGTGGAACCGTCCGCGACGCATCCAAGATCGTCACGATCTCGGTTGCTCACGTTGAGTATCAAACCGAGAAGCGTCACTACGCACACGTCGATTGCCCCGGCCACGCCGATTTCGTAAAGAACATGATCACGGGTGCCGCCCAGATGGATGGCGCCATTCTGGTTGTTTCCGCTGCCGACGGCCCAATGCCTCAGACCCGCGAGCACATCCTTCTCGCCCGTCAGGTTGGTGTGCCAAAGATTGTAGTCTGGCTCAACAAAGTTGACCTCATCGACGACGCCGAACTCCTCGATCTCGTCGAGATGGAGATCCGCGAACTTCTCACCAAATATCAATTCGACGGCGACCACGCCACCATCGTTCGCGGTTCCGCCACGGCGGCGCTCGAAAACAAGCCAGAAGGCAATGCAGCCATCACTGCCCTTATGGATGCCATCGACAAAGACATCCCCGAGCCCGTTCGCGAGAACGACAAGCCCTTCCTGATGTCCGTCGAAGACGTTTTCTCGATCACCGGCCGCGGCACCGTTGCCACCGGTCGTATTGAGCGCGGTTCCTGCAAAATCAACGAAACCGTCGAGATCGTCGGCCTCAAGGACACGGTAACGACCGTCATCACCGGTATCGAAATGTTCCGCAAGCTTCTCGATTCCGGCCAGGCTGGCGACAACGTCGGAATGCTTCTTCGTGGTATTGAAAAAGACGGCATCGAGCGCGGTCAGGTCATTGCTGCGCCGAAGTCCATCAAGCCGCACAAGAAGGCCAAAGCTGAGATTTACGTCCTCTCGAAGGATGAGGGTGGCCGCCATACGCCTTTCTTCAATGGCTATCGTCCCCAGTTCTACTTCCGCACAACGGACGTTACCGGTATCGTCAACCTTCCGAAGGGCGTTGAGATGATCATGCCCGGCGACAATATCGCCGTTGAGATCGATCTGATCGTGCCGATCGCGATGGAGACGACTCAGAAATTTGCTATCCGTGAGGGTGGTCGCACGATCGGTGCCGGTCGCGTGACCGAGATCATCGAATAAGTTAGCAAATAAACCTTCAACTCGACTCCGCCGAGGCCCTTTTACGGGACCTCGGCTGCGTTGTCTAAAGAAAGCCCTTCCCACAGGCGTGTAGCTCAATTGGTAGAGTAGCGGTCTCCAAAACCGTTGGTTGGGGGTTCGATTCCCTCCGCGCCTGCCAAGTTTAAGTCCATGAAAAATCCATTCCGCAGCACTCGAATTTTCTTTGGTGAGATGGTTGGTGAGCTTCAAAAAGCCTCGTGGCCGACACGCACGGAACTTCGCGATTCCACCATCGTGGTCGTATGGGCCGGAGCGCTGCTGGGGGTTTTCACGAGCATTAGCGATTTCGCCCTCATCAACGTCGTGGATCTCTTCACGTCTTGGGTCAGTTAATCAAAGGTCGCTATGCCTGATTCCACGACAATTCCTTCTACTGCTCAGTGGTTTGCCCTACACACGCTTTCGGGCCAAGAGAACAAGGTTAAGGCCTACATCGAAAAATTTAAGAAGGCCGAAGAGCTTGACGATCATATTTTCGAAGTGCTCCTGCCCACCGAGGTCGTTTCGGAGGTCAAAAATGGCAAGAAGAGCACCAAAGTCCGAAAGCTCTACCCTGGTTACGTCTTTATCCAAATGTGGCTCTATGGTGATGATAAGAAGGTCATCAATCGGCCGTGGTATTTCGTTAAGGAAGTGGCTGGAGTTATCGGCTTCGTTGGCGGCGAGCGCCCGGCGGCTTTGCAACCTTCCGAGATCGTTGAGATACGTTCCCGGATTGAGGCGGCGAACGGCAAGGAAGTGCCGAAGATTCAATACTCGGTCGGCGAGGAAGTTAAGATCACGGATGGTGCTTTCACCAGCCTGACTGGACGGATCGATGAAATCGATCCCGACCGCGGCAAGCTGAAGGTCTCAGTTTCGATCTTTGGTCGCTTCACGCCGGTGGAACTCGAATACTGGCAGGTCCAACGGAACACTGAATAATCCGAAAAATCGTCAACTCTTTCCCCTGACCGAAACAGTCCCGAATCCGAAACAATTTCCCTTATTTTATGGCCAAGAAAATCCAAGGCTACATCCGACTCCAACTCCCTGCCGGCGCAGCAAATCCCGCTCCCCCGGTAGGTCCGGCTTTGGGCGCCCAAGGCGTGAATATCATGGCGTTCTGCAAGGACTTTAACGCCAAAACCAAAGACCAAAACGGCATGATTTTGCCGGTGGTGATTACGGTCTACTCCGACAAGAGTTTCACTTTTATTCTAAAGTCCCCGCCGGCCTCGGTGTTGCTTAAGAAAGCCGCCAATATTGCCAGTGGTTCTGCAAAACCTAACCAAGATAAGGTTGGCAAGGTCACCAAAAAGCAGCTTCTGGAAATCTATAAGCTCAAAGCTAAAGACCTCAATGCCAAGGACGACGAAGCCGGCATCCGGATTATAGCCGGCACCGCCCGCAACATGGGCATCGAGGTAGTTGGTTAATAATTTCTTCAATAAAATAACTCACCGCGGGAGTCCTGCAACGGACGATTGCACCGCAAGGAGACAACATGCCAAAAAAACAAAGTAAACGCTACCGCAGCGCCCTAAAGGTTGCTGATCTCGCCAAGGATTACCCGCTCAATGAGGCGGTCGATATTTTGAGCAAGTTTCCCAAGACGAAGTTTGACGAAACCGTTGAACTCTCTTTCCGACTCGGGGTAGACGGTGCCTCGGGCGATCAAAATGTTCGCGGAACCACTCCGCTCCCCAACGGCTCCGGCAAGAAGGTCCGCGTGTTGGTGTTTACTGACAATCCAGCGGCTGCTTTGGCCGCGGGCGCTGACACGGCAGGACTGGCTGACATCATGTTGAAAATTAACGAAGGCTGGCTCGACTTCGACGTCGCGATTGCGACGACCGAAGCCATGAAGCAAGTGCGGACGCTTGCTCGTGTCCTCGGGCCCAAGGGCCTGATGCCGAATCCAAAGAGCGGCACGGTGACCGACGACATCGCGGCGGGCATCAAGGCCGTCAAGGCGGGACGGGTTGAATTCAAGATGGATAAGGCAGCGATCATCGGTGTCGGCGTGGGCAAACGCTCTTTCACGGCCGCGCAGATTCTCGAAAACGCGCTCGCGGTGATCGATGCCGTCGGCAAATCAAAACCGGCTTCCTTCAAGGCCGCGGTCTTCATCAAGAGCATCACCCTTTCGTCGAGCATGAGTCCCGGCGTTCGCGTCGCCTCGACCGAGTTCAGCAAATATTAACCGGAGCCTGACCCATGAGAGCCGAAAAAAACTATCTTATCGCCGAAGTTGAGACCCATCTCAAGAAATCGGAATATGTAATCCTGGCCAATTTCACCAAGGTTACGGTCAGCGATGTCGCTGATCTCCGATCTAGGCTTGCACAGGAGAAAGCCGAATTTCACGTGGTGAAAAACAGTTCGCTCCGAGTGGCGGCCAAGGCCCTCGGCTTGCCGGAAATCGAGTCTGCGCTGAGCGGGCCGACGGCAGTCGTAGTCGGTGGAAAAAATCCGGCAGGCGTCGCCAAGGTTCTGAAGAAATTCTTTCAGGATAAGCAGAAACTCGAGGTTAAGATTGGCGTGCTCGACAAGAAAGTCGTGAGCGCATCCGACCTCGCCAAGATGGCCGACCTGCCTACGTTCGAGGCTCTTCGCTCCCAATTCTTGGGACTCCTTACCAGCACGGCTGGCGCCTTCGTCCGCGTCCTCGACGCCAAAGTCAAGAAGGAGCAATCCGCACCTTGATTCACTTTTCCGAGGCCCGGCCATTCTTAGGCCGAGCTTTCGGGCAAAACATCCATCGGAGTCGGCTAGGGGATACGTCTCTTAAACGCATTTCATTCTTCGAAATCGCTAGTCACCTCGGGAACATACCAACATGAGCAACATCACCAAAGATCAAGTCATCGAGTGGCTGTCCGCACAGACCATCCTCGACCTCGCAGCCCTCGTCAAAGACCTCGAAGGTAAGTGGGGCGTTTCCGCCGCTGCGGCTGTCGCGGCCGCCGGGCCCGCCGCCGCCGTCGCCGCTGTTGTCGAGGAAAAGACCGAGTTCAACGTCATGCTTCTTGAGGCCGGCGCGAATAAAATCGGCGTCATCAAGGAAGTGCGTGCCATCACCGGCCTCGGCCTCAAGGAGGCGAAGGACCTCGTCGAGGGTGCGCCAAAATCCGTCAAGGACGGCGCCAACAAGGCCGAAGCCGAAGAGATCAAGAAGAAGCTCGAGGCCGCGGGTGCCAAGGTCGAGCTCAAGTAATTTCTTGGCCGATTTCGCTTCCATTGCATTGCAAATCCATCGGGCAGGGCGGGCTCCAGCCCCTCTGGCCGATGGATTTTTCCCTGTTCTTTTGTTAGGTTCACAGGCGGCGCTTTAAGGCTCCGCATATTTGTTTATCTCGTCCTTCACCTCCACCGGAAATTCTCATGGCCGACCGCTCTCTCTCCGCCGAACGCACTAACTTCGGCAAACTTCGCGAAGTCATTCAGCCGCCGAATCTCATTGAGATTCAGATCACGTCATATCTGGAGTTTCTACAGAAGGGAATTCCCGAGAAGCAGCGTAAGCCGCAGGGCTTGGAAGCCGTCTTTCGCGAGGTGTTTCCGATTCACTCCTACGATGAGCGCCTCGTGCTTGAGTATGTCTCCTATACTTTGGGCGACTCCAAGAACTCGGAACTCGAGTGTCTGCGTGAAGGCGTAACCTACTCGGTTCCGCTTTACGTGAAGCTCCGTCTTCGCGAGGAAGATTTCATCAAGGATGAAGATATCTACATGGGCGAAATCCCCATGGTGACCGAGCGCGGCTCTTTTATCATCAACGGAGCGGAACGCGTGGTGGTCTCCCAGCTTCATCGTTCGCCGGGGATCGCCTTCGAGGTAACCCCTCATCCAAACGGCAAGTTGCTCCACTCTTTCCGGATCATTCCCGACCGTGGAACTTGGTTGGAGGTCCAATTCGACAACAACGATCTTCTTTACGTCTATCTTGATCGCCGTCGCCGTCGTCGCAAATTCCTGATCACGACGCTGCTGCGGGCGATCGGCTATTCCAGCGACATCGACATTCTGAATCTCTTCTACGAAATCAAGGATCTGAAGGTGGCCAAGGCGCTGGACCTCGAAAACGTCTCCACGCTGGTGCTCGTCGAAGATGCGATCGATGCCCAACAGGGCGTCGTTCTCGCCCGTGCTTTCGAGCCGTTGACGAAGCAAATCGTGCGCACGTTCCAGAAGCACGGAATCACCACCATCCGGGTGATCGACACCACGGTCGACGAAGGTGCCTTGATCCGCGCGCTCAAGAAGGATCCCACCCGCAACGAAGAGGAAGCGCTGAAGGAAATCTACAAGCGTCTCCGCCCCGGCGAGCCGCCCACAACGGCGAATGCCAAGGCCCTGCTCAAGCGACTCTTCTTCGATCCTAAGCGTTATGACCTCGGCCGCGTTGGTCGTTATAAGGTCAACCAGAAGCTCGGTCTCAAGGTCACCCTTGAGCAGCGTATCATCGAGAGCGGCGACATTGTTGCCGCTACGAAGTATCTCGGCCGTCTCAAGAAGGGTGAGGGCGTGGTCGACGATATCGACCACCTCGGTTCCCGTCGTGTCCGCACCGTCGGCGAGCTCCTTGCCAACCAATGCCGCGTCGGTCTCAGCCGCACGGAGCGTCTCGTTCGCGAGCGCATGACGATGTATGACCAGAGCGTCGATTCGATCACGCCACAAAAGCTGATCAATCCGAAGGCTCTCACGACCGTGATCCGCGATTTCTTCGCGCGCTCGCAGCTCTCGCAGTTCATGGACCAGATCAATCCGCTCGCCGAAGTAACGCACAAGCGTCGTCTCTCCGCGCTCGGGCCTGGCGGTCTGAATCGCGAGCGCGCCGGGTTCGAAGTCCGCGACGTTCATCCGTCACACTATGGACGAATTTGCCCGATCGAGACGCCAGAGGGACCGAACATCGGTCTCATCAATTCGCTCTCGACCTACGCACGCGTCAATGAGTTTGGCTTCATCGAGACGCCCTACCGTATCGTCAAGGACGGCCGGGTGAGCGACAAAATCGAATACCTCACCGCCGACCAGGAGGAGGCCAAAGTTATCGCCCAGGCGAACTCTGAACTCGACGACAAGGGTCATTTCAACGGCAAGGTAACGGTCCGTCAGGACGGCGAGTTCCTTGAGGTCGCCGCCTCCGAGGTCCACTACATGGACGTTTCCCCGAAGCAGGTGATCTCGATCGCCGCCGGTATGATTCCGTTCCTTGAGCACGACGATGCGAATCGCGCGCTCATGGGCGCCAACATGCAACGCCAAGGCGTTCCACTCCTTCAGGCCGAGTCGCCGCTCGTCGGCACCGGTATCGAAGAGCGTGTCGCCCGCGACTCGAAGATCGTCGTCGTCGCCGATGAGGCCGGCGTCGTCGCCTCGGTCGACGCGAAGCGCATCATCGTCACCAAAGACGGCGATCTCCCGCGCAACGTTAAGCACGATCCCAAGAACCACGTTTTCATCTACGAGCTGCGCAAGTTCATGCGGTCGAATGCGGGCACCTGCTTCAATCAGAAGCCGATTGTCGCCCTCGGTCAGAAGATCAAAGCCGGTCAAATCATCGCCGACGGTCCTTCGACCGATAAGGGCGAGATGGCCCTTGGCCGCAACGTGCTCGTCGGCTTCATGCCTTGGAACGGCTACAACTTCGAAGACGCCATCCTCATCTCCGAAAAGGTTCTAAAGGAAGATATCTTCACTTCGATCCACATCCAGGAGTTTGAGGTCAACGCCCGCGACACGAAGCTCGGGCCGGAGGAGATCACGCGCGACATCCCGAACATCGGTGAAGAAGCGCTGAAGAACCTCGACCACAACGGCGTCATCCGCATCGGTGCGGAAGTGAAGCCCGGCGACATCCTCGTCGGTAAGATCACTCCTAAGTCCGAGACCGAACTCGCGCCCGAAGAGAAGCTCCTCCGCGCCATCTTCGGCGAAAAGGCTGCCGATGTTAAGGACACCTCGCTCGTCGTTCCGTCGGGCGTGGGTGGCATCATCATGGACGTGAAGGTTTCTTCCCGCATCGATAATCAGGAAGAAAAACTTTCGCCCTCCGACCGCCGTCGCCAGGCGAAGCAAATCCAAGAGGAATACAAAACGCAGATCGATAAGCTGCGCGAAGGCCTCACCGAGGCGCTCTCCAACATCCTCCTCGGCGAAAAGATCCCGCTCGACGTCATCAACGGCGAGTCCGGCGAAATCATCATCCCCGCCAACCGCAAGATCACGAAGACCCTTCTCCGTCGTCTCGCGGCCGTCTCCAAGCACGTCCAGATCGATCCTTCGCCGGTTCGCATCAAGATCATGGAGATCATCGGCGGATATCAGACGAAATTCGACGAACTCGAGTCCGACCGTGAGCGCAAGATCGGCGCGGTTGAGGCTGGTGAGGGATCCGGTGACGGCGCCATCAAGCAGGTCAAAGTCTACGTCGCGACCAAGCAGAAGCTTGAAGTCGGTGACAAGATGGCCGGCCGCCACGGTAACAAGGGCGTCGTCGCCAAGATCGTGCCCGAAGAAGATATGCCCTTCCTCCCGGATGGCACACCGGTCGAAATCTGCTTGAACCCCCTTGGAGTGCCCTCGCGCATGAACGTGGGTCAGGTTCTGGAGACGCACCTCGGTTGGGCTTGTAAGAAGCTCGGTCTGAAGGTCGCGACCCCGGTGTTCGACGGCATCTCCGAAAAGCGCGTCCGCGAATACCTCAAGGAGGCCAAGTTGCCGACTTCCGGTAAGAGCCCGCTCTACGACGGACGCACCGGCGAGAAGATCGATCAAGAGGTCGTGGTCGGCTACATCTACATGATGAAGCTGAACCATCTTGTTTCCCACAAGATCCATGCCCGCGCGGTCGGTCCCTACTCGCTCGTCACGCAGCAACCGTTGGGCGGAAAAGCCCAATACGGTGGCCAGCGCTTCGGTGAAATGGAAGTCTGGGCGCTCGAAGCCTACGGCGCGGCGCACACCCTCCAAGAGCTCCTCACCGTCAAGTCCGACGACGTGCAGGGTCGCACCAAGATCTACGAGTCGCTCGTTAAGGGAGACAACACCCTCGTCGCCGGCACGCCTGAGTCCTTCAACGTTCTCATTAAAGAAATCCAGTCCCTCGGCCTGGATATCAAACTCCAGAAACGCGATTCGCTCAGTTACGGCTCTTAACCCGTCGCCCGCGTCCGTTCACCTTTCACAAAATTCAGGAGCATAAGCCATGATTCAACCCTCCGAAACCGCCGCCTCCAACCGTGATGAAGCCCGATCTGCCCTGGGCCTCGAAGAGAGCCCGTTCGACTGCGTCTCCATCACCGTCGCTTCGCCCGAGACCATCCGCAAATGGTCCAAGGGCGAGGTGAAGAACCCCGAGACGATCAACTATCGCACCTTCAAACCCGAACCGGGCGGTCTCTTCTGCCAAAAGATTTTCGGGCCGGTGCGCGATTACGAGTGCGCCTGCGGAAAATACAAGCGCATCAAATACAAGGACGTCGTTTGCGACCGCTGCGGCGTCGAAGTGACGATCGCCCGCGTCCGTCGCGAGCGCATGGGCCATATCGAAATGGCCGTGCCCGTGACGCATATCTGGTTTCTGAAGTCCATGCCGAGCCGTCTCGGTCTGTTGCTGGATATGACCGCCCGCTCCCTCGAGCGCGTGATCTACTACGAAAACTACATGGTCATCGATCCGGGCAAGACCCCGCTCGAACTCAAGCAGCTCCTCACCGATACCGAGTATCGTCAGGCGCTTGAGGAATACGGCGCGGATTCCTTCGTCGCCAAGATGGGCGCCGAGGCCGTGCGCGATGCGCTGGTCAAGACCGACATGGAGGCCACCGTTGCCGAACTGCACGAGCAGATGCGCGCGACGAAATCGAAGCAGATCAAAAAGAAGCTCTCGAAGCGCCTGAAGGTCATCCAAGGCTTCATCCATTCGAAGTCCCGTCCGGAATGGATGGTCCTCGAAGTGCTGCCCGTCATCCCACCGGACCTGCGTCCGCTCGTTCCGCTTGAGGGCGGTCGCTTCGCGACCTCCGACCTCAACGATCTTTATCGCCGCGTCATCAACCGCAATAACCGGTTGAAAAATCTGATGCAGCTCAAGACGCCCGACGTTATCATCCATAACGAAAAGCGCATGCTGCAAGAGGCCGTCGACGCTCTCTTCGACAACGGTCGTCATGGGCGTCCTGTAACCGGTGCCGGCAACCGTCCTTTGAAGTCCCTCTCGGACATGCTTAAGGGCAAGCAAGGGCGTTTCCGCCAAAACTTGCTCGGCAAGCGCGTCGACTACTCCGGTCGTTCCGTGATCGTCATCGGCCCCGAGCTCAAGCTCAGCCAATGCGGTCTGCCCAAGAAGATGGCGCTCGTCCTCTTCGAACCGTTCATCATCCGTCGCCTTAAGGAACTCGGCTTCGTGCACACCGTCCGCGGTGCCCGCAAGATGATCGAGAAGAAGTCACCCGAGGTTTGGGATATTCTCGAGGAAGTGACCAAGGGCCATCCGGTGCTGCTCAATCGCGCGCCGACCCTCCACCGTCTGTCCATCCAAGCGTTTGAGCCCGTCCTCATCGAGGGCGAAGCCATTCGCGTTCACCCGCTCGTCTGCACCGCCTACAACGCGGACTTCGACGGCGACCAGATGGCCGTCCACGTGCCGCTCTCCCTTGAGGCCATTCTCGAGTGCAAGCTGCTCATGATGGCGACGAACAACATCTTCTCGCCCTCCTCGGGCAAGCCGATCCTGACCCCGTCGCAGGACATCGTTCTCGGCGCCTACTACCTCACCATCGAGCCACGCACCAAGCCCGCCAAAGGCGTCCGCGTGCCCTTGCTCAGCGGTCTCCATGAGGTGCTTTACGCCAAGGCCGACGGCGCCCTCAAGGTCCATGATTGGGTCGAGGTCCCGAATCCCGACTTCGGTCGCGATACCGTTTACGGTAACAAGGAAAAGAAGACGCTGCGCTCCACCGTGGGCCGCGTGATCTTCAACCAGATCTGGCCGATGGAACTCGGCTTTATCAACTTCCCGGTTCCCAAGTCCAAGCTGGGCGACCTGATCCTGAACACCTACAAGTCCGCCGGTCACGCGATGACCGTCGAAACTCTCGACAAGCTGAAGGAGCTCGGCTTCCAAACCGCGTTCCAAGCCGGCATCTCGATCGGTATCGACGACATGATCATCCCGGAGTCGAAGAAGGATATCGTCATAGACTCCCGCAAGAAGATCACCGAGGTCGAGGCCCAGTTCAACAAGGGCATCATCACCGACGGCGAGCGCTACAACAAGGTCGTCGACATTTGGACCAACGCCACCGATCGCATCGCGAAGGAAGTCTTCGCCAAGCTCGAATCCAACGAGGGCAAGACCGAGGTCAACCCGGTCTATATCATGATGGACTCCGGCGCGCGCGGCAACAAGCAGCAGGTCCGCCAGCTCTGCGGCGCCCGCGGCCTCATGGCCAAGCCCTCCGGCGAAATCATCGAGCGTCCGATCCTCTCGTCGTTCCGCGAGGGTCTCACCGTCCTCGAATACTTCATCTCCACGCACGGCGCCCGCAAGGGTCTCGCCGACACCGCGCTCAAGACCGCCGACGCCGGCTACCTCACCCGTAAGCTGTGCGACGTCGCCATGGACGTGATCATCTGCGAAGACGATTCCGGCGCCCGCGACGGCGTGTGGAAGAAAGCCATCTTCGAGGGTGACGACGAAATCGTCGCGCTCAAGGAGCGCCTCATCGGCCGTTGCTCGAGCGACGACGTCTACAACCCGCTCAATCCCTCCGAGCTTATCGTCGGCTCCGGCGACCTCATCACCGAGGAAGCCGCGTCCAAGATCGACGATGTCGGTATCGAGCGCGTCAAAGTCATGTCCCCGCTCACCTGCACGAGCCCGGCCGGCATCGACGCCAAGTCCTACGGCATCAATCCCGCCACCAGCCGCGTCGCCAAGATCGGCGACTCCGTCGGCATCATCGCCGCGCAGTCGATCGGCGAGCCCGGCACGCAACTCACGATGCGCACGTTCCACATCGGTGGCGTCGCCTCCGGCGGTTTCAAGACTCCCGAGATCCGCGTCCGGTCCGCCGGAAAGATCAAATACAAGGCTCTTCGCCTCGTGCAGACCGCCGAGGGTGGCAACATCGCCCTCAACAAGACCGGCACGATCCAAGTCATCGATGAAGACGGCAAGGAGCTTGAGAACTACAACATTGTGGTCGGCTCATTCCTCCACGTCGGCGACGGCGAGAAGATCGGCAAGGGCGACATCCTCGCCCAATGGGATCCCTACAACGTGCCCGTGCTCTCTGAAAAGGGCGGTTCGCTGCACTTCAAGGACATGATCCCCGGAGTCACCGTGAAGCGCGAACTCGACGAATCGTCGGGCCGCATCGCCACGGTCGTCATCGAGCATAAGGAAGATCTCAATCCCCAGATCGAGGTCCGTGACGCCAAGAACAAGCCGCTCGCGGCTTATTCGATTCCCGTCGGCGCGCAGATCGCGGTCAACGAGGGCGACACCATCGCCCCCGGCGCCCTCCTCGCCAAGACCCCGCGTCAGGCGTCGAAGACCAAGGACATCACCGGTGGTCTCCCCCGCGTCGCCGAGCTTTTCGAAGCCCGTCGTCCGAAGGACGCCGCCGAGATGGCCCGCATCGATGGCGTCGTAGCCTTCGAAGGCACGGTCCGCGGCAAGCGTAAGCTCGTCGTCAAAAACGAAGAGACTTCCCAAGAGGAAGAGCACCTCATCCCGACCGGCAAACACATCATCGTGCAGCCCGGCGACGTCGTCCACAAAGGCCAGCATCTCACGGAAGGCTCCGCCGACCCGCACGAGATTTTGGAGATCCTCGGGCCATCCGCGCTCTACGACTTCCTGATTTCGCAGGTGCAGGAAGTTTATCGTCTCCAAGGCGTGACGATTAACGACAAGCACATCGAAATCATCATCCGCCAGATGCTCCGCAAGGTCCGCATCACCGACCCGGGCGACAGCGAGTATTTCTGGGGCGAGCAGGTGGACCGCGCGGCGTTCCTCACCGACAACCGTCGGATCGAGGAAGCCGGTGGCAAGCCCGCCGAAGCCGAGCCGATCCTCCTTGGCATCACCAAGGCCTCGCTGGAAACCGAGAGCTTCATCTCGGCCGCTTCCTTCCAAGAGACGACCCGCGTCCTCACCGACGCCTCGACTCTCGGTAAGGTCGACCTCCTGCGCGGCTTCAAGGAAAACGTGATCATGGGCCACTTGATTCCGGCGGGCACGGGCCTGCCGCGCTACAAAAAGCTCAAGATCAGCCTGCCCTTCGGCGCCGACCTCCCGGTCGAAAACGAAGCGTCGGCCGAGGCGAGCGCGAGCTAATCGTCCGGGACTCGTTGTCCCGTCCCACCCAAGCCGCGGCGAACCCGCGGCTTTTTTGTGCCCATTTTCCGAGATTGAGCCGTCTGCAGAAAAGGCGCTGATTCCTTAACATGTTTCCGGACTCCGCGAATTGGAAACCGCTCGCCCACGCCGAGGCCGGCTTGCTCCGCTGATGAAAACAATCATCGCGATGCTCGCCCTCGTGGCGGGGATTTTGTGGTGGCGGCATGATCCGCCCGCCCGCTGGAAGGGGATGCCCGCCGCCCGATCGCCGGTGCAGACCGCGACCGACCTGCCGCCCGAGTTCCGTTCGGGCGACTACGTCATCAAGCCGCTGGCGCGTTATGAGATCACGGCCGTGGTGCTGGGCACGGAACGTTACCGGGTCGATCCGTCGGCAGAGCTCGCTCCGGTCGATCTCGCGCTCGGCTGGGGACCGATGAGCGTCGCAGGCGTGTTGAACGAACTCACGATCTCCCAAGACGGGCGCTTCTACGAATACACCTACAAACAGGAGCCGCCTTTGCCCGAGGCCGAGATCGCCCACCACTCGGCCAACACGCATTGCATTCCGGCGGATGCAGACGTGCGCCGCAGCCTGCAGGCCATCCGGCGCCACGATTTGGTCACGCTCCGCGGGCTCTTGGTCGAGGTCAACCGCCCCGACGGCTTCAACTGGCGATCATCGCTCACCCGCGAGGATACGCGTGGAGGTGCCTGCGAACTCGTTTGGGTGACGGAGGTCGACCGGGTGAAGAGTCTCCGGTAAGGCGCCGACGCGCAGGATTACTCGCCGAGGAGGTGCTCGATCACGAGCTGGTCGAGGTCTTGGTAATTACGGTCGGCGATCAGCGCGTCGGCCTGCTTCGTCGGAAACGACCGCGCTTTCTCGACGAGGCGGAGGAAGGTTTTCCGGGAATTATCGAGGTGTCGGAGATAGTGTTCCTCGCGGGTCGTGCGAAAGGGATGCACGTCGAAGGCGACATATTCGCCGCGCTTGCCGTAGCCGTTGCGCTCGAGGGCGCGAACTTGGTTGAACGCGACGCGGAGGTTGGCCGACCCGAACGGTTTGTCCTGGTCAAACTTCAACCCGTTCTGGTCGTTGAGGTGGATCGACCAGAGCTTTCCGAAGGTCATCGCGAAATCGATTTCATCGGCCGGGTCGAGCCCGGCGAGGATCGCATGGGCCGATTCGATGAGACAGCCCACGCGCTTGGGATCGCGGGTGAGTTGGGCGATGGCGAGCGCGTGGCCGATCGTCGGGATGTAGGCGTGGTCCATCGGCTCGTTGGGCTTCGGCTCGATGCAAAGCCGCGCCTTCTTGTCGTGGGCGAGCATCGCGTCGAGCGCCTCGGCGAGCAGCTCGGTGGAGCGGGCGCCCGATTTTGCCTCGCGGAGATACGTGCCCTCGCGGGCCAGCCAGAGCACGATCAGATCGGTCCCGAGCACGCGCGCGATGTCGATCGTCTGTTTGGAGCGGTCGATGGCGTAGCGGCGGTCGGACTTGCGATTGGACGTATAGCCGCCGTCAACGGTCTGCGGCGCGAACCAGAGGCGCGGGGCGACGAGTTCGGCAACGATGCCCTCACCGTCGAGACGGCGGCGGAGTTCCTTGGCTTCCTTCAGCACCTGCGCGGCAGATTTGCTGTCAATGTCCGGCACGGCGTCGTCGTCGTGAAACATCATCGCCGCGAAGCCGAGTTCCTTGAGCGCGGCGAGTTTCCATGCGAGGGGTTTGGCGGCCCGGGTTTCCGGGCCGTAAGGATCGCGGCCTTCGCTGAAGTTCCAGGGGCCGGCGCAAAAGCGATAGGTGGGTTTGGGCATGGCGCAGCATGAAAGCCCGTTGGACCCGAGAACCAGTCGAAAATGAACGACTCGTCCGCGTGCTTCCGCGCTTTACTTTGCCTCGGGCAACCTTCTGAAAAGTCGGGTCTTCGCCCCGTTTGTTACACCCTCAACGTTTCGTTTGGAACCTTTCCCATGACAAAGCCCCGAGTCTCCGATCTCACCCGCCGCGATTTTGTTCGGCTCTCGTCTCTCACCGCCGGCGCAGCCGTGCTCGCCTCGACCGGCACGCCCCGGGTCTTCGGTGCCAACGCCGGCTCCGATAAGATCCGCGTCGGCGTCATCGGCTGCGGCGGTCGCGGCAGCGGTGCCGCCAAGAACTGCCTCGATTCCTCGCCCGGCGTGGAAATCGTGGCCGTCGGCGATCTCTTCGAGCAGCAGGCGGTGAAGGCCCGTGACCGCTTCAAAGTCTCCGCAGAAAAAACGTTCTGGGGTTTCGACGCCTACCAAAAGGTCCTCGGAGCCGATGTGAACTACGTGATCCTCGCGGCGCCGCCCGGATTCCGCCCCAGCCACTTCGCCGCCGCCGTCGCCGCCGGGAAACACATCTTCATGGAGAAGCCCGTGGCCGTCGATCCGGTCGGCGCACGCGCGGTGATGGCGACCGCCAAAATCGCCGACGAGAAAAATCTCTGCATCGTCGCCGGCACGCAGCGTCGGCACCAAGCCAGCTACATCGAAACGATGAAGCGCATTCAGGACGGCGCGCTGGGCGAACTCACCGGCGGCCAGTGTTACTGGAACGGCGACGGTATCTGGTTCCGCGAGAAGACCGGCTGGCTCGCGGATGTCAGCGATTTCGAGTGGCAGTGCTGGAACTGGTATCACTGGGACTGGTTGAGCGGCGACCAGATCGTCGAGCAGCACATCCATAACATCGATGTGATGAACTGGGCCTTTGGCGGCCCCCCCGAAAAGTTCTACGGCATGGGTGGTCGGCAGAATCGAGGCAGCATTCCGGGCAATATCTGGGATCATTTCTCCGTCGAGATGGACTACGCCAACGGCGCCCGGGTATCGAGTTCCTGTCGGCACGCGGCGAAGACCTCCACCCGTATTGGCGAACGCGTGGTCGGCACCAAGGGCGTCGCCATTCCCAATAATGCCACGATCACCGGCGCGAATCCGTTCACTTACGCCGGTCCCAACGTGGACCCGATGGTGCAGGAGCACGCCAACCTCATCACGAACATCCGCGCCAACACCCGGATCAACGAGGCGGTTCGCGTGGCCGAGAGCACGCTCACGGCGATCGGCGGCCGCATCGCCGCTTACACCGGCCGCGAGATTTCCTGGAAATGGCTGATGGAGGGTTCGAAGCTCGACATCTTCCCCGCCAACCCGGGCCCCGGCGCCGGAGTCTACGGTGCGGTGCCGATTCCCGGCGCGAATCCGCTGGTGTGACCGATGCTCGGCGGGGCTCTTCTCGCCATCGGTGACTTCGTCAGATTTCTCCTCAAAACCTACCCTCTGCCATGAAACTCCGCCACGTCGTCATCGCTCTGTTCGCACTTGCCTCCGCTTCGGTCGAAGCCGCCGACCGCAAGCTCGTCATGATCGCCGGCCCCGTCAGCCATCCGCCGCTGATGCACGAGTTCAAGGCCGGCTCGATGCTGCTGCAGAAGCGGCTCGAGGGCTTTCCCGGGCTCAAAACCATCCTCAGCACCAACGGCTGGCCCACCAAGATTGTCGAGGGCAAGCGGGTCGACGACAACGCGATGTTCGCCGACGCCGACGCGGTCTTCATCTACTCCGACGGCGGAGCTAATCACCTCGCCGTTCGCCCGGAGCGACTCGCGGTCCTCCGTGAGCTTGCGCAGCGCGGCGTCGGTATCGGCATGGCCCATTACGCCGTCGAGGTGTTGCCCGAAAAGGGCGGGGCCGAGTGGAAAGAGTGGATCGGCGGACACTACGAAACCCATTTCTCCTGCAACCCGATTTGGGATGCCGACTACCAAGTGCTGCCCGTGCATCCGACTACGCGCGGGGTGAAGCCGTTTACGGCGAAGGACGAATGGTATTTCAACATGCGCTTCCGCGACGGGAAGGCGGGCGTGAAAGATATCCTCGTGGCGACTCCCTCCGACGCCGTCCGCGATGGCCCTTACGTGAGCCCCAAGGGCCCCTACGCCCACATCCAAGCCGCGAAGGGTCGCGCCGAGACGATGATGTGGGCGGTAGAGCGCCCCGACGGCGGACGCGGTTTTGGTTTCACCGGCGGACATTTCCACCGCAACTGGCAAAACGACGACCAGCGCCGCCTGCTCCTGAATTCCCTCGTCTGGCTGGCGAAGCTGGAAGTTCCCGCCGGCGGCGTCGATTCCGCGCCCGTGGACGACACGGAGATCATGCAAAATCTCGACGAGAAAAAGCAATCGGCCCCGCGCCCCGCTCCCGCGCCGATCCCGGTGCCGGCCAAGACCACGTAAGTCCGCCGTAGGCGTGACTGGTTCGGTGTAGGCAGCCCGCTCGCGGGCGCTCATCGCTCCACGCCTCCGTGCTAAACCGCGGCGCCGTCACCATCGCCGATCGCGTCGCGCTCGCCCCGCGCGAACCGCGCTTTGACACGCGCGCTCCGCCGAACACGGTGGCGGGATGAGCGCCTGCTTTACGATCACCCGCCGAGTGGAATTCCATGAGACCGACGCCGCCGGCCTCATGCATTTTTCCAATTTTTTCCGCTGGATGGAGGTATGCGAGCACGAGTGGTTTCGCACTTTGGACTTGCCGATGATGTCGACCAATGCCGACGGGGTTGAATTCGGCTGGCCCCGCCGCGAGGCCTCGTGCGGCTTTGCGCGACCCTTGCGCTGCGGGGATTTGGTGCGCGTCACCGGCTCCGTCACGGCCTTGGGGCCGACGAGTGCTACCTACGAGTTCGTTTTTGAGAAAGACCGTGCGGGCCGATGGACCGAGGTCGCCCGGGGCAAGTTGACCGCGGTCCACGTGCGGCGCGATTCTGCGGGCCGGATGGAGGCGGAGCCGCTGCCACCCGGGGTGCGAGCGGCGTTCTCGCCCGCGACACCGACTGCGGCGATGTAAGGTTGGAAATGCGCCGCGCGGATCGGCGTTTGGGTTTTGTCCCGTTGGGTCGATTGAACGGCTCTGAAGGCGTGCCTGCTCCTCTGCGTATTGTCGTTGGCTGTTTTCCGTCCGATTCCGGCTCGGGCCGATGGCGACCGGGCTCGTCTCAGACCCGGGATGACTCAGGGCCAGGCTCCTTCGGCGTTGGGCGAGCCGTTGCTCCGCAGCTCCGGGCAGGATTTCGGAATCTGGATTTACGACGTGCGGGCCGAACTCGTCTTCTACGGCATTCTCGTCGGCTGAAGCAGCCCGGGCACTGTCGCGACGGCTGGTCCCGCGGTGGATGTGTGGCAGATTGCGGCGGGTGAGCGGCGCAAAGAGTTCGTGCTGGCAAGGCCGGTCCGGAGCAATCCGCCCTTGGTCCGCCCTAGCGCGGAGACGGCCGGCGGCTTTCGCCTGCCGTCATACCGCCGCCGCTCATAAGCGGACCGGATAGAGCAAAAAGGGCTTTCGTCGCGCCGCAAACTCCGCGAGGCCCGAAGCCCACGCGGCCTTGATTTCGGCGGAGGATTTCCCGGCGAGGATCGCGCCGAGCGTCGCGTCGTCTCCGAGCAGGCGCGCCATGGCGGCGAGCTTGGCTTGGTCGGGATAGAGCCGTTGCAACACGACCGCGAGTTCGAGGCCGATGTCGACGGCGGCGCAGGCGTCGCGGTCGGTGAGGTGGACGCGCACCCCGCCGCATTCCCGGCCGCCGTGTTTAAGCGACGCGGCCGGGCCCGGGTAGAGCGCGGGTAGGGGAGTGAAACGCACCGCCTCGAAACGAACTCCGGGCAGCCCCGCGCGGTTCAACTCGGCCGCGAGGCGCTCGCCGTCGATGAAGGGCGCGCCGACCTGCTCAAAGGGCCTTGGCGTCCCGCGCCCCATCGAGATCGCCGTGCTCTCCAGCAAGCAGAGCCCGGGATAGAGCGTCGCCGCCGTCAGGCTCCGCATCGAGGGCGAGGGGTTGACCCAAGGCAGACCCGTCTCGTCGAACCAGCGGTCGCGCGTCCAATGCTCGCAGCCGATCACCGTGAGATCGGCGCCGAATGCGCGTTCGGCGTTATACATCCGCGCCAGTTCGCCGAGCGTCATCCCGTGACGCACGGGCATCGGGTGGAAACCGATGAAACTCGGCGGGCGCGTCATTACCGGACCTTCGACGCTTAACCCGCCGATGGGGTTCACCCGATCAAGCACGATAAATTTCTTCTTGGCCAACGCGGCGGCTTCGAGCGCAGCGCCGAGGGTTGCGGAGTAAGTGTAGAAACGCGCGCCGATATCCTGGATGTCGAAGACGAGCGCATCGAGATTGCGCAGTTGCTCAGCCTTGGGCGCATGGGCGCGGATGACGGCAAGGTCGTAGTCGGCGGCGGACTGGCCTCCGGCGCGCTTGGGCGTTTCTCCGTAAAGGCTGTAGATCGGGAGCTTGGTCTTCTCGTCGGTGGAATCGCCGACTTTCTCGTCGGCGGTCCCGCGAATCCCGTGCTCGGGGCTAAAGAGCGCGACCAAGCGCACGTCCTTGGCCGCATGCAGGAGATCGATCGTCGTCCGGCCGTCGCGGTCGCGGCCGGTGTGGTTGGTGATGAGGCCGACACGCAAGCCGCGCAGGCGGGCGAAGTCCTCGCGCACGAGCACGTCGATGCCGTTCAAGACCGCGCCTGTGTCGCGCCCGACCGCCTCGGCGGCGAGCGTCCCGAGGGTGCGGCGCAATGGGACCACGTCGCCTTTGCCGTCGGGATGGACGCGGTTCGATAGGAAGATCACGAAAGTCTGCGTGCCCGGATCGAGCCATAGGCTGGTGCCGGTGAAACCGGTATGCCCGAAGGATAGCCCGGCCGGGAACCAGCGGCCGCGCGGTCCCGAAAAGGTCGTGTCGATATCCCAGCCGAGTCCGCGCCGGCCGGAGCCGTCGGTCTGCACGCGCGTCATCTCGACGACGCTGCTTGCGCTCAAGACGCGGACGCCCGCCAGTTGCCCGCCGCCAAGGAGCATCCGGCAGAAACGTGCGAGATCGGCCGCCGTCGTGAAGAGCCCGGCATGTCCCGCGACGCCGCCCATCGCCCGCGCGGTGGGATCGTGCACCACGCCGCGCAACATCGCGCCGTCGGCCGCTTCGGTGGGCGCGATGCGGGCGAGCTGGGCGGCTCCCGGCAGAAAACCCGAATCTTCCATCCCGAGCGGCCGGAAGATTTCCGCCTCGGCGTAGGTATCGAGCGCGCGACCGTCGGCAAGGCGCACGAGTTCGCCGAGCACGATGAAGTTGATGTCGCTGTAGACAAAGGTGCTGCCGGGCACACTGCGGAGCGACTCGGCACAGGCGAGGGCGAGCGCGGCGGCGGTGCCGGTCCATGCGGGCGTGCGCGCGATCCCGGGACGCAAGCCCGAGCGATGGGTGAGGAGCTGGCGGACCGTGACCTCGCCCTTGCCCTGCGCGGCGAAGGCCGGGAGGGTGCGCGCGACGGGCGCGTCGAGTTCGAGTCGCCCGCGCTCGACGAGTTGCAAAATCGCGGTGGTGGTGACGACAACCTTGGTTAGGGACGCCGCGTCGTAGATGGTGTCCTCGGCGTTGGGCTCGGCGGTCGGGACAACGGCGCGCTGACCGTAGGCGCGACGGTAGATCTCGCCCGCGCTTTCCAGCCACAGCACGCCGCCGGGAAGTTTCTGCTCGGCGATGGCGGTGGCGACGGCGGCGTCCATCGCGGCGATTTTCTCGGACAGGAAAGGCGCGGCGTGGAGCGGGCTGGCGAGCACGCAGGCGAGGAGGACCGAAAGGATGTGGCGGATCGTGAGCTTCATGGGCGGGGCGAGAT
>ENA-ORBV01004287-ORBV01004287.1-microbial-mat-metagenome-genome-assembly--contig:-NODE-4287-length-27526-cov-4.015301_pt1 | contig 27526 bp, 20 predicted proteins | sample MGYA00237777_ERZ505514 | MGnify/ENA primary metagenome ERZ505514 (study PRJEB26160, sample SAMN06269048) | microbial mat metagenome | isolation source: Oligotrophic lake microbial mat | place...
CTCTTCTGAGTCTCGCTATAGTCGGCGCGATCGCCGTGAGCAAGACACGCTACAGAAGGCTGAAATGGTCACCCTAACAGGCGGGCTGAGCGTTTCCGAGCTAGCGAGTCGGCTGGCTGTAGCAGACACCGAAATTATTCGGGCCTTGTTTATGAAGGGGATCATGACCTCGGTCAACCAGATCCTAGATGTCCCAACTGCGACTATGGTGGCAGAGGAAATGGGCGTTGTAGTTGAGACCGGAGTCACCGAAGCTGAAGCCAAGAAGGTAATCGAGATGATTTCGGCGGGCGATTTGGATCACCTCCAGCGCCGTCCTCCTGTCGTCACCATCATGGGTCACGTCGATCACGGTAAAACCACCCTATTGGATTCGATTCGTAAAACGAAGGTGGCTCAAGGTGAAGCTGGGGGCATTACTCAGCACATCGGGGCATACCATGTTGATGTCACTCACAACGGCAAGCCTGAACAGGTGGTCTTCCTAGATACTCCTGGGCACGAAGCCTTTACGGCGATGCGAGCCCGGGGGGCACGGGTTACCGACATCGCCGTCTTGGTCGTTGCTGCCGATGACGGGGTGCGGCCTCAAACCATTGAAGCCATTAGCCACGCGAAGGCGGCTCAAGTGCCAATTGTGATTGCTATCAACAAGGTCGATAAAGAAGGAGCACAGCCCGATCGCGTCAAGCAAGAGCTAACCGAGTATGGCTTGGTCGCAGAAGAATGGGGCGGTGACACAATCATGGTGCCTGTCAGTGCCTTAACCGGTGACAACCTAGACACGCTACTAGACATGATTCTGCTGGTATCTGAGGTAGAAGACCTTTATGCCAACCCTGATCGACCTGCTAAGGGTACGGTGATTGAAGCCAATCTCGATAAAGCACGCGGGCCAGTGGCCACCTTACTGATCCAAAACGGTACTTTGCGCGTGGGTGATACCCTCGTAGCGGGTTCAAGCTTTGGTAAAGTTCGAGCCATGATTGATGATCGCGGCGCACGGATTGACATCGCTGGCCCATCGTTTGCGGTTGAGGTACTAGGACTAAGCGATGTCCCAGCCGCCGGGGACGAGTTTGATGTGTATCTGGATGAAAAAGAAGCGCGGGCGATCGCAGGCAATCGTGCCGACGAACAGCGCTTATCTCGCTTGCAGCAGTCGATGGCATCTCGTCGAGTCAGCCTCAATACGCTGTCTGTCCAGGCTCAAGAAGGCGATCTGAAGGAACTTAACCTTTTGATCAAGTCCGACGTTCAGGGTTCTCTAGAGGCCATCGTCTCATCTCTGCAACAGCTTCCCCAAAAAGAAGTGCAGGTTCGAGTGCTGTTAGCCGCTCCGGGAGAAATTACAGAAACTGACGTAGACCTAGCTGCTGCCAGTAACGCCGTGATCATCGGCTTCAATACCACCTTTGCCAGCGGTGCCCGCTACGCAGCAGATCATGCTGGGGTGGATGTACGCGACTACAGCATCATCTATAAGCTGCTTGAAGATGTTCAAGGAGCGATGGAAGGCTTGCTAGAGCCAGAAATGGTCGAAGAGCCTTTGGGTCAGCTGGAAGTTCGTGCCGTATTCGCGGTAGGGAAAGGAGCTGTTGCGGGTTGCTATGTGCAATCGGGTAAGGCCGTCCGCAACTGTAAGGTTCGCATCCGTCGGAAGAGCGAGTTGCTCTACACGGGCACTTTAGATTCGCTGAAGCGGATGAAGGAAGACGCCAAAGAAGTGAATGCTGGCTATGAGTGCGGTATTGGCTTAGATGACTTCAAAAATTGGCAGGATGGTGACATTATTGAAACCTACCGCCTGATCACGAAGCGACGCACCCTCTCCGTGTAAATCGGTTCTCAAAATCACGGTTACAGCGCAAAAGGCACCCTACTGCGGGTGCCTTTTCGTTTAGAGGGATTAGTTCTCTAGGGTTAAGCGAATGTTGACATTCCCAGGTCAGGGGGGACATCTTGCCAGCGGCCTTGGCCAATGGCACGAATGGCTTCTTTGAGGGAGATCGCTCCTGTATAGAGCGCCCGACCGACGATCGCTCCGGTGACCCCGGCGGGTTCTAGTGCCAATAGGCTGAGCAAATCGGTCGTAGAACTCATGCCGCCAGAGGCAATGACAGGAATTGAAATGGCGGTTGCTAACTCCCGTAGCGCTTCTAGATTAGGCCCTTGTAGGGTGCCATCCCGATAGATATCGGTGTAAATAATCGCAGCCGCGCCACACTCTGCCATCTGCTGAGCCAGGGCGATCGCCTCTACTTCTGAGGTTTCTAGCCAGCCCCGCGTGGCGACTTTGCCATTGCGGGCATCAATCCCGACGATAATTTGGTCGGGAAACTCTTGGCAAAGCTGGGCGACTAAGGCTGGCTGCTCAACGGCTACTGTACCCAAAATTGCCCAGCGCACACCCAGATTCAACAGGTTGGCCACGCTCTGGCGATCGCGCAATCCCCCGCCGACTTCGACCGGAATATTGAGGGTATGAGCGATCGCCTCAATCACAGCCTGGTTCACCGGATGCCCCACCTTCGCCCCGTCTAGATCTACCAAATGTAGCCGAGTTGCCCCCTGCTCAGCCCACTGGCGGGCGATCGCAATCGGATCCTCATTAAATACTTCAGACTGAGAATAGTCTCCCTGATACAGCCGCACACAGCGCCCTTCTAGGAGATCAATCGCCGGAATTACATCCATCTCTCTCTAGCCTCAACCGTCTATCTGTTTTTGATCAATCTTGGCTATTCTATCGGCTAAGCGCCTGACCCAGGGTTGCAAAATAGGCTCATGCCAGATCAGCGTTGGGATTAATTTGACGGGGTAAGCTGTACTAAAACCTGTGTGATCAGCTAGAGTCATAGTAAAGTGAAATTCTTCTCTACAGGAAACTTTTCCCGCGTGAGTCAGCAAGTCGGCAAAATGCATAGGAGTCAGCCCAATCATCCTCGTCGGAGGCAGCCGATCTGGATCCCCTGCCTCCGGTTAGACGCCCTTGTCCGCTAGCCCTTACCGACTGGGACGGGAAGAGGCCGAGGGCAACAGCTCCGCCTCGCGTGTTTTGCTGCCTAATAGTCAAGAGCTTTGGGTCACCGATAAGCTGCTGTTTGGGTTTCAGCGCTGTCATCGCCGCGCTTTTTTAGATACCTACGGCAACTCGGCCGATCGCGATCCGCCTAGCGATTATTTGTTGAAACTGCGGCAAGACGGAGCGCTGCACCAGCGCGAGGTGATGAGTCATCGCCCCACAGCCGAACCGCGCTACCCTCGCTCTAACTGGATCGCCGGAGCCGCCGCAACGCTAGACCTAATGCAGCAAGGAGTAGATCAAATTACGCGAGGGGTGTTGCTGGGAGTGGATCCCACCGGGGCAAACCTAGTCAGTTGTCCTGATTTGTTGATTAAACAACCCGGCGATTCGATTTTTGGCGACTGGCTCTATGCCCCCATGGATATTCGTTTGGGTAAGCGTCCGAAGCTAGACTACCAAATTTCGGTGACGTTCCATGCGTATGTATTGGCTTCGGTGCAGGAAGCCTGGGCAGAGACTAGCTGGCTGATGTTGCGGCAGCGGGGCACCTACGCGGTTGACCTAGTGGAGATGCTGCCCAAAATGCAGGAGACATTAGAAGACTGTGTGGCAATGCTGCGATCGCAGCAAGAACCTGAGGTGTTTATTGCGCACAACAGCTGCGATCTTTGTCACTGGTTTAGCCATTGCTACGGCATTGCAACCGACGAGCACCATTTGTCGCTGTTGCCAGGAGTGACGCCCAACCGCTTTATTTACCTAAAACAACTGCACCTCACGAGTGTAGAAGCGCTGGCAGCAACCAACCCTCAACTATTAGAACCCTATCCTGGTTTTGGTAGCCAGGTGGCGCATAAGCTGGTGCAGCAGGCACAGGCGTCCTTGCAGAATCGAGCCATGCTGCGATCGCCGCTCGACGACAGTGCCGGGACAATAATTGCCCACGCAGAATTGCCCACAGCACCCATAGAGCTGTACTTTGACATTGAGGCTGCGCCTGAGCAAAATCTGGTGTATTTGCACGGCGTATTAGTGGTCGATCGGCTAAATCAACAGACTAAGTTTCATCCGCTGCTGGCCGATCGACCCGACCAAGAAGGTTCAATTTGGCAAGACTTTTTAGAATTGGTCTGGCGCTATCCCACCGCTCCAATCTTCCATTTCTGCCTCTATGAGGTGCAGACAGTGAAACGTCTAGCCAGCTACTATGGCACGCCCTACGAGCAGATTGAACCCCTACTGCCTCGGTTTGTAGACTTGCATGAACGCGTGACGCGGCTGGCCACCTTGCCGGTCGAAAGCTATGCGCTGAAACCGATTGCCCGCTGGATAGGGTTTAACTGGCAAGATTCAGAAGCCAATGGGGCGCAGTCGATTTACTGGTATGCTCAGTGGTTAGAAACGGGCGATCGCACCTATTTAGACGCAATTTTGCGCTACAACGAAGATGACTGCCGCGCTACTCATCGGGTAAAAGACTGGTTGGTTGAGTTTGTCCAATCCTCAAATCAAGATGACCAAGTTTAGTGACCAAGTTTAGCAAAATAGGTCTAGCGAAAAAATGACACGTTTTCTGAGGAAATAGTTTCTGAGGAAATAGTTTCAGGAATGAATCACGGCAGATGCGGTCACAATGCCTGCCGCTTCTAGGTGTGCTGCGGCTCTCAAAATCAGTGCTTCATTGTAGGGAGCGGCGATCAATTGCACTCCCAACGGCAGGTAGCCGGGTTGTTGAACGGGGACTGACAAGATCGGTAAGCCAATGAAGGAAAGCGGTTGAGTGTATAGACCCAAGTTTGGCCGAGTTAGCACCTCTGTGCCGCCAATGATCATTTTTTCTTGGCCAATTAGCGGCGCAACGCAGGGAGTGGTGGGTGCCAAAATCAGATCAACGTGCTGAAATAGCTCTCGAACGCGATCGCGATACCAGCGGCGAAACCGTTGGGCTTGCACATACCACTGTCCGGGAACCATGGCACCCGACAGGAAGCGATCGCGGGTACCGGGATCAAAATCGTAGGGTCGCTGTTTCAGATTGTCAAAATGCAGGGTGCTGCCTTCGCAGGTCGTAATCACGTAGGCAGCAGCCCGCGCTCGATGGGCTTCGGGAATGGTGACTCGCTGCACTGCGCCCAATGCCTCAGCGACCTGTTCAACGGCAGCGATCGCCTCAGGTTCAGCTCCGGTGGCAAAATAACCATCGGCGATCGCAATTCGCAGCCCCTCTATGCCTAAGCCAAGTTGAGGCAGACAGGGTTCGGGCGGGCGGCTGGTACAGACCGGATCGTGGGGATCAGCTCCCTGCATCAGGTCAAAACTGAGCGCCAAATCGCGTACCGAGCGCCCAAACGGGCCAATGTGGTCAAAACTGCTGGCAAACAGCGCACACCCCGACCGAGACAGTCGTCCATAGGTGGGTTTGAGGCCAAAAATGCCGCATAGCGCCGCAGGCACCCGAATTGACCCATTCGTATCTGAACCCAAGCTGAGAGGCACGAGTCCTCCGGCAACGGCGGCGGCTGAGCCACCCGACGAGCCACCTGCCACTCGCGTCAGGTCGTGGGGGTTGTGCGTTGCGCCGTAATGGCTGTTTTCTGTGGTAAACCCATAGGCGTACTCGTCCATATTCAGCCCGCCGACTAAGACGGCTCCCGCCTGCCTCAGAGCCGCTACAACTGTCGCATCCTGGGTGGCTGGCTGATGGTCTCGATTAATTTTGGAGCCAGCCAGGGTCACTAATCCGGCAATATCAAACAGGTTTTTGATCGCAAAGGGCACCCCCGCCAACGGGCCTGGATCTTGCCCAGCCGCGATCGCCCGATCCACCGCCACCGCATCAGCCAGGGCTTGCGCCGTCATCACGTCGGTAAAGGCATTCAAAGCTCGATCGCCTGTGGCAATGCGCTCTAAGGCATGACTGACCACCGTTTTGGCGCTCAGTTCGCCTGTTCGGACTGCCGTAGCAATGGCTGTCGCATCGGCCTGATTTAGATCTAGAGACATTAGAATAGGGGGAAATAGGGGTTGAATACTGATGAATAGATGGGATGGATAGGCCGCGTTAGGGCTGAAAGATGGGCGCAGCCTCAATCTCAGTGGGCAGCGCAAACTCTAACACGAGTTGGGCGATCGCGGCAGTCCGGATCATATTGTCCACCACACCGGGTCTACAGTCTGGCGGAATTGGCAAGCCCAAAATCTGCGACATCTGATCAACATACTGTTCTGGATTGAGCACAAGTTCGGGAACGTTGGAGGAGGTCATGCCACTGTGATGTGAAAGATGCCCCTCAGTCTATGCGGTCGCTTCTTGTAAAATCAAGCACCTGGCTCGATTAAGCCTGCCATAGGGCAAATCTTCTAGAGCCATGCTCCGGTCTCCGGCCCCCGTAAACCGTTAGAATACGCTGGGTATCATGGCGTAGGCGGAGCATTAGCATGGCAGAGGCAACGATTGGGATCATTGGTGGCAGCGGCCTGTATCGCATGGAAGCACTAAAAGATCTGCGCGAAGTAGACATCAATACACCCTTTGGCAAACCATCAGATGCCATAATTTTGGGCACATTAGACGGGACGCCTGTTGCCTTTTTGGCGCGACATGGACGCAACCATAGCTTGATGCCCTCCGAATTGCCGTTCCGAGCTAACATTTATGCCATGAAATCGTTGGGCGTAGACTATTTGATTTCGGCTTCAGCGGTGGGTTCTCTCAAAGCGGAGGCCAAGCCGTTAGATATGGTCGTACCCGATCAGTTTATCGATCGAACCAAAAGCCGAGTCTCGACCTTCTTTGGCGAGGGGATTGTCGCTCACATTGCTTTCGGTGAACCAATTTGCCCAAACCTGGCAGCAGTATTGACAGAGGCGATCGCCAGCCTCAACCTGCCGGACGTTACTGTGCACCAAGGCGGCACCTACGTCTGCATGGAAGGGCCTGCCTTTTCCACCAAAGCCGAATCCAACCTCTACCGCAGTTGGGGGGCTACCATCATCGGCATGACCAATCTACCCGAAGCCAAGCTGGCGCGAGAAGCTGAAATTGCCTATGCCACCCTAGCGCTAGTCACCGACTACGACTGCTGGCATCCTGACCACGACAGCGTCACGGTGGATATGGTAATCGGTAACTTGACTAAAAACGCCGTCAACGCCCAGCGGGTGATTCAAGCCACTGTCCGCCACCTCAGCCAAAACCCGCCCCCTTCCGAGGCTCACACAGCCCTAAAATATGCCATCTTGACGCCCTTAGACAAGGCTCCGGCCATCACCAAAGAAAAGCTGGGTTTGTTGTTGAAAAAATATCTGTAGATCCTGTGCACCGGAAGGCGCTTTGCCTACACTTTCTTCAAGCTGAGCGAGTGGTTCTTTAAGAAACCTCTACTCTCTAAGCCACTTAGATCCGATATCCTTTCAGAACCGCTCTAATCCGATCTGATCTGATTGGTCTAACCCCGTTAGAAATCATTTTGATCTCAGTTAACGAGCTGTACATAATACCGAGACCTGGCCATCATGAAAGATGAAGCGTTTGGAATTGTGCCGATTTTGCGGCAGGAGGACGGCGAGAAATTTTTACTGATTCAGCACCATGCAGGGCATTGGGGATTTCCTAAAGGACATGCCGATCCAGGTGAAACGGCGATCGCCGCCGCCCGTCGAGAGTTTGAAGAAGAAACCGGGATCACGGCCTACGAGCTATTAGGGGAAACGTCTTTTGCGGAAGAGTACAGCTTTATCCGTCATAAAATCAATGTCAGAAAAACGGTGACGTATTTTCCGGCAGTGGTGACCTCTGATGTGGTGACCTGTCAGGCCAAAGAGATTAAAGACTATGCCTGGTTGCCCTATGAAGCTGCCGTCAAAAAAATTACATTTAGCCCTGCTCGCCAGCTATTGGTTCAGGTCTACGATCATTTGAAGCAGTCGGGCACACGATAGCGCCAGGGGCTGGATCACTGTTTGAGAATCAATATCAGCAGGAGCTGGATCTGGAATTCCAGGAGAATGGATTGAGGTGTATTGCTACTATCTCTGCTTCTGGTCTACCTCACTCTAGGACTTCCCTGCTATGCTCACCCAATCGTTTCCTCATGCGATCGCTCCCCTATTTCCCCTCATGCCGTGACCGTTCTGACTTCAGGTTCTCCGCTTCGACCCTGGCAATGTATGCAAACTCTGGAGGGGCATACCTCTTGGGTGCGAGCGATCGCCTTTAGCCCCGATGGCGGCACGCTGTTTTCCGGTGGCCAAGATCAAACGGTGCGGCTGTGGCCGCTAAGTCTGCTGGCGGCAAGGGTTAGGGAGAATAGAAGCGAGCACAGTCAGCCCCAGATCAACCAGCCCCAGATCAAGCCGCCCCAGATCAACAGCACGATTCTGACGCAGCATGACCATTGGGTGCTAGCGCTGGCGTGTAGTCCTGACGGTACTCTGCTGGCCACAGCCAGCCGCGATCAAACCATTGGCCGTTGGCAATGGCAAGACCGCCAAGGCTATCCCCGCCTTACAGCACACACAGCCGAAGTGACGGCGATCGCCATTAGTCCCGATGGTCAACTCTTGGCGAGCGCCAGCGCCGACTCTACCGTTAAGCTGTGGAAACTCCGCAGTGGCCGCTTAGTGCATGCGTTTACGGCCCATGAGAATGCGGTCAATGCGGTGGCCTTTAGCCCTGATGGTAGGCTGCTGGCCTCGGCGGGCAGCGATCGCACCATTCGCCTCTGGAATCTGAACATGGGTGCGTTAGCAGATACCCTAACGGGTCATGCCGGATGGGTGTGGGCGATCGCCTTTAGCCCCGACAGCCAAACCCTCGTCAGCGGCAGTTGGGCTAGCACCATCAAACTCTGGCAACGAGAGGCGCGTTGACTGACATCAAATTGAATGGCAGTAAGGGCATATACGTTTGCAGAGGCGGTTCGCGAACCGCCCCGACTACAGACATTCGACTACTCCATTAATCTGTTTAGATTGGCCTTAGAACAGATCGAGATCTGTGACCGCACCTACGCTGCTGGACGATACAAGCTTGGCATATTTTGCCAGTACGCCCTTGGTATAGCGCGGCTGGGGCGGTTGCCACTGGGCGCGTCGCTGCGCCAGCTCCTCGTCCGATACATTCACTTGCAACAGTCGAGCATCGGCATCAATCGTCACACTGTCGCCTTCATGCACTAAGGCAATGGTGCCACCGACAAACGCTTCCGGAGCGACATGCCCCACCACCATGCCGTAGGTGCCGCCCGAAAACCGACCATCGGTAATTAGCCCTACTGAATCGCCCAAGCCTGCGCCAATAATGGCAGAGGTAGGAGCTAGCATTTCGCGCATTCCAGGGCCACCTTTGGGTCCCTCATAGCGAATCACAAGCACATCGCCCGCCGTTACCTTACCTGCCAAAATAGCGTCCAGGCAGTCTTCTTCCGACTCAAACACGCGGGCTGGCCCGGTAATACTGCGCTTCTTGATCCCCGTCAGCTTGGCCACTGACCCATCTGGAGCCAGATTGCCCCGCAAGATGCCCAAGTGTCCCTGTGGGTACATCGGATTGTTCCAGGGACGAATCACGTCCTGGTCGGGGCGAGGGGCATCGGGTATGTCGTTTAGCCGTTCGGCGATGCTGTCTCCGGTGATGGTGAGGCAGTCGCCGTGCAGCAGGCCGTGGCTGAGCAGCATTTTCATCACCTGGGGAATGCCTCCGGCTTTGTGCAAATCGGTGGCGACGTAGCGACCCGATGGTTTGAGGTCACACAGCACCGGAATGCGGGCGCGAATGGCTTCAAAATCATCGAGCACTAAGGGCACTCCGGCAGAGTAGGCGATCGCCAAAAAGTGCAGCACCGCATTGGTAGACCCACCGACCGCCATGACCACGGCGATCGCATTCTCAATTGATTTGCGCGTGATAATGTCGCGCGGGCACAGGTTTTTGCGAATCGCCTCCACTAGCACCTTGCCCGCCAGCGCCGTATTTTCTGCCTTCTCAGCATCTTCCGCCGCCATCGTAGACGAATACATCAGGCTCATGCCCATCGCTTCAAACGCCGACGACATCGTGTTAGCCGTATACATGCCGCCACAGGAACCCGCCCCAGGGCAAGCATTCCGCTCCACCGACATGAGCCGCACCTCGTCGATCCGACCCGCACTATATTGCCCAACGGCCTCAAACGAACTCACCACCGTCAAATCTTCGCCATCTAAATGACCTGGCTTGATAGTGCCGCCGTAGACAAACAAGGCAGGAATATTCATCCTCGCCATGGCAATCATGGCACCCGGCATATTCTTATCACAGCCGCCAATTGCCAAGACGCCATCCATACTCTGGGCACTGCACGCTGTTTCAATCGAGTCGGCAATCACATCGCGCGATACCAGAGAGTATTTCATCCCCTCCGTCCCCATCGAAATACCATCGCTGACCGTAATGGTGCCAAATACTTGAGGCATACCTCCAGCCGCCCGAATCCCTGCTTCGGCCTGGATAGCTAACGGCGCAATGCCCATATTGCAAGGCGTAATTGTGCTGTGGGCACTGGCCACTCCCACAATGGGTTTTTTAAAATCTTCATCCTGAAATCCAACTGCGCGTAGCATGGCGCGGTTGGGGCTGCGCTGTACACCTTGGGTTACAACCTGACTTCTGGTATTCTCAGACATTCTGTAGCGTTCCTCAACGATATATGGAAGGGGATATTCAGCGCGCCTATTCACATCTGGGCTTAGCTCAATCAACGTGAGGCAGGCAGCCCCCAAGACATGGCATAGGACTTTATTTTCTCAAACTCCCAAGCCCTTTTAGACAGGAGTTTCATTTTAAGGGGGTTGAAATCTATTAATGGCATCTAACCCCAGCGAGAATTACGGTCATAAAGACTGCGGAACGTAAAAATCAGGAATCTTGACAGTCTTGTTTTACGCTGTAGAGAGGGAGCATCGACAGGTTTTCTAAAAAATGCGGATTGCCCACATGTTCAGGGGAATTCTATAACGATGAGCTATCCATCACAGCCACAATGACCAACCCCATGAATGTTGACGAACTGCTCAGTCATTATGCAGCAGGCAAACGAGATTTTCGAGAGATTGATTTCACCGGAATTGATCTAAGGGGAGTCAACTTAAGCGAAGCTAACCTGCGTCGAGCCAATTTGAGTCAGGCAAACTTACGGGGAGCCGACCTGAGGCTAGCCAATTTGCGAGAAGTCGTCTTGGTTAATGCCGACTTAAGCGAAGCTGATCTGACCCAGGCAAATTTGATTGGAGCAGAGATGCATCAGGTTAACTTGATGGATGCGAATCTGACGGAAGTGGGGTTGAGAGGGGCTAAGCTAACGGATGCTAACCTCAGTCGAGCGCTATTGGCGGGAGCCAACCTGGCAGAAGCCATGCTTGATCGAGCGATCTTGGTCGATGCCAACTTGAGTGAAGCGGTCTTAACTCGCTCTAGACTGGTGGCCGCCAATCTAACGCGGGCTATTTTGGAAAACGCTAACCTCACCAATGCCATTTTGAATGAAGCTGTGCTGGAGAACGCTAACCTAACGGCGGCAATTCTGCATGGAGCCAGCTTAGAAGAAGCCAACCTGCGCGCAGCTGACATGAGCCGTGCCCGCATTATGAGTGCCAATCTCACCAATGCTGATCTGAGCCAAGCTAACCTCCGAGGCGCAAACCTGAGCTGGACGTCGCTGCGGGGCGCTAACCTCCACAAGGCCAACCTGTACCGTGCCAAGCTCAACTGGGCAAATCTTAGCGAAGCAGACCTGAGCGAAGCGGTCTTGATTAATGCAAAAATTGCCCAAGTCAATTTCCATAACGCTAATTTATCCAGAGCTATTATGCCGGATGGATCTGGGTGGGAATCACAAAAGGCTTGACCTCTCGCACCAGAAGGGCACGGAAAGCCAAGCCGTAAAGACAGGATTTATCCCTGCCATGGGATGTCTTCACGCCACAAACTCGGGTGTCCGGTTTTCCGAAAGGTTCATGATGGTCTGACGCATTTCAGCGATCGCCTGAAGTTGGAAATCGCTAGCTTCTTGGAACTGAGCCATCACCTGGGCGATCGCATCCAGCTTCTCTCTCAACCCATTAGCGCTCTCTTGCATCAGTTGGAGCGACTCTTGATAAGCATTAACTCGACCCCACAACTCACCCGTTGTGGCTTTTCGCTCTAGCAGTTCACGCTCCCAGCGTTTGACCTCCTGCCATCGAGATTCTTGCTCTCCCCGCTGCTGGTCTACAGACCTCTGCGTTTGATCCAGCTCTTGCTGTAGAACCTGCACCTGTGACTGAGCCTGCCGAATGGCCTCGGCTAGCTCTTGCCGCAAAACATCTAGCTGATTTAAGACAGGAGCAATGTCAATGTTTTGCTCTTGTTCATGGCCTGTTGTATTGCCTCGTCGTTTGTTTAAGACGAGCTGATGTTGTTTTAAGACATCTCGGCGCTCTTGCAGATTGCGCCGCTGCCCCACCAGCGTTTCATTCAGCATTTTGTAACGATCTTGCTCGTCCGCCAGCTCTGACTCTATCCGCAGGCGATCGTATTCGCTCGCTCCTTGAATCTGCTGACTCACCTCATTGATCGTATCTTGTTGCAGGGTCAGTTCTTCTTCCTGGCTGTTGACAAAGCGAGAAACCTTTTCCAGATCTCCCCCCAAATCTCGAACCACGGTTTCTAACTCTTCTAGAGACATTTTCTCTAGAGCCTCTCGATCGACCTTTGCCCCAATTTTGACTCGGTCAGAGGTCTCTGCTAAGTAGCAGAACTGCTGATGCAGGCTATCTTGCTTTTGCAGCTGAGTCACCAACGCTTGAGCATATTCTTGCTTTAGCTCCAGCGTTTTTTGGCGAGCACTCAGTTCACATTTCAGATTCTCTAGGTGCGTTTGGGCTTGCTGCCACTCTTGCCAACGCGTTTCAAACGCTTGCACTCTCTGGTCTAGATCCGTCTGAGTTTGCTGGGCAGAGGTTCGCTGCTGCTCTAAATGTTGTCCATGTTGTTCGATCACATGCTGCCGTTGAGACAGCAGGTCAAATGAGAGATTGAGCTGTTCGCGGACTGCTTCCGTTGGGGCAATGGCTCCCGATAGCCGATTCAATAGCTCTTGGATTTCTTGAGCCTTGGCATCATCTAAGACAGAGGCTTGAGATACCTGATTAAACTGCACTTGCTGCTCTTTCAGCTGGCTCATTTGCCCCTGGAGCTGTGCCCATGCCCCTTCTAATTCTTGGCTCTTGCGCTCAAATTCGCTGCGCAGCCTGTCCACATCTTGGCGATCGGTCTCAATTTCTTGGCGCTGTTGCTCTAACCGCTCAAAATCCTCTTCCATTTGCTGGAGCTGTTCCTGTCGGGCTTCCATCTCCAGCTCTCGACGGTTCAGCTCTTGGCTCTGATAGGTTAAAGACTGCTTCCACTGCTCAATTTCATCTTCTTGCGTCTTAGATTTCTCTTGAAATCGAGAGAAGTTTTGCAAGATTTTGACCAGCTGCATCCCAGCTTCGGAGTGGCGCTGTACCTGCCGATTGCCGCTCAGCTCCACCATAACCAGGATGCCAGCCATATAGTTAGCATCATCTGGAGCAGGAACGCTTTCCTCGCCCTGTACGGCACTCCAGCTATTTTCGGAGCGCTGACAGGCCAGCAGCTTCAGCTCAGCCTTGCTGCTGCCCAGCACTCTTTTTTCTCTCTTGACTTCCGCTAGATACAGCACGCCGATATCCTCTTCTGTGTCTATGCTCAGTGTCTATGCTCAGTTCACGACAGATTTTAGCGCGTTCTCCTAGTTTGAGGCTGCGATCGCGTTTGCTATCAGCCCTCGATCGGTTGGTGGCCAAATCAGAGGTACATTTACCTCAGAAACATCGGACTGAGAGCGATCGCCTGATCCACTCGCTGTTCGCGTTTGAGCACAGGGTATAACAGGTGCGCCTTAGAATACTCTACTTAAGGAGCAGAGGGTTCAGTCAGTCAAGCATTTTGCCTTTTCCGATCACCTTTCCGATCAAATGTAGCACCATCACCCTATCAAGGTGGCTAGAGAATCGCATATAGCTTCTCTACTTTATGTAAATCTAATAATAATTAAGTGCAGACTGAGTACATGCAGCAGATACGAGGTGTGATACTTTTCAGTTTTTTGATTATCTGCCAGCCGGCGAAAAGAGCGGTGTGCTCGCCTTGATCGCGGCTAGCATCAGCTGCATTTCACTAGGCGTCCTGATTTTGGAGAGTTTCAAGAGAGAGCTATAGTGAGAAGACAGTGCAAGCTTTATCCGCAATTGCAGTGCCACTTAACCGTGTCATCTGAACCGTGTAATTCTGAAGAGATGAGAGTTCGAGGTTGAACTGTGTCGGGATTGGTTGCTGGCGTTGACCAGAGGCGGTAGCGACACCCAATTCGGCAAACATCTGAGCTCAGGTAGTTTTTAGGCAGCTTTGTTTTTTTGCTTCAAGTTTTAGCTGGGAAATATTCAGCCGCTCTGGCACTCTATCCAGCCCAGCTTTCAGTAATTTTGCTCAGATCCTGTCTATTCCTTGAAGCAATCGGGGAATCCTAGATCTAAAGCTAGATCAACCTAATTCCATCTCGACGCCTCCAACCTTGTCGATTAAGCCATAGAATCTGATATTTTTTGTGGGTGCCTCGGGCTTAGACAGATTGGCTTAATATCTCAAATGTCTCCAGGAGAATAATTTGGCTGCATGCAAGGTAACTTGAGTGAGATCGATATCCGCAGCATCCTACAGCTCATTGAGTTGGGTCAACGAACGGGTGAGCTGCTGGTGGAAGCCTATGGCTCGTCTTGGACGGGGCCATCGGGAGACGGGTTGTCGGGTGGAAGCGCTGTATGGAATCGGGTTACAAAAGCCGCCGCTGAAAAGTCCTGGTTCGTTTTCTTTCTAAACGGGCAAATTATTTATGCTGGAGATGCGAAAGGAAATTTGCAGCGCCTGCGCGATCATTTGCGGCGCTACAAGTTAGAAAAGGCGCTGGGTTCAGTGAGTGAGTCAGCGGCGATCGCCACCACCAATGCTCCAGAATATGGACATCTGTGGGCATTGCTAGAAAACCGGACGTTGACCCCGGCTCAAGGCCGTAGCATCATCCAAAGCATGGTGCACGAAACCTTGTTTGACTTGCTGAGCTTGCATCACGGATCTTTTATATTTGAGGTTAGCTCTGCCCTGTCTCCCCAATTAACCACCCTAGAGATTGGCCCCCTAGTCATGAAAATCATGAAGCAGGTGCAGCAGTGGAAACGGTTTCATCCACAAATTCAGTCGCCCGACCAATGTCCGGCGATCGCCAACCCTGAGCAGCTCCGAGCCACACTCAAAGCCAACACCTTTCAAACCCTCACCACCTGGATGGATAGCAAAACATCCATCCGCCAAATTGCCCGCTACCTAAACCGCGACATTCTCACCGTTGCCCGTGTCGTTTACCCCTACGTCCAGCAGGGATTAGTGCAATTACTGAATCCCTCACCTGATCTGGCACCCAGCTTGGGGCTAGCTCGTCATAACCGCGTGCCTCGAGTGGTTTGTATCGACGATGGCGTCGCTATCCGTCAAACTGTAGAAGATATTCTGCAACAGCATGGCTATGAGGTATCCGCTATTGGCAATCCCCTGAAGGCACTGAGCCTAGTGTTTCAATTGAAGCCTGATCTTATTTTGTGTGATATTTCAATGCCTGAACTGGATGGCTACGAAATTTCCGCCATGCTGCGCAAATCGACCGTCTTTCGGCAAACCCCAATCGTCATGCTGACCGGGCGAGAAGGGTTTATTGACCGCGTTAGAGCCAGAATGGTAGGAGCCACAGACTACCTGACAAAGCCATTTGGTGAATACGAACTGCTCACCCTAGTCGAAAAGTACGTCGGGCCTGGAGATCCCGCCCATCCCGGCTTTGAAAAATTGCTGGCGGCAGACCTCGAAAGTGAGTTAGAACTTGATATTACTGACTCGTCTTCACCAATCTCTACCTCTGCTGGTAGTGCACAATCAAGGCAGGGCTAAAAGCACATAGCCTGATCGAGGTTAAGATTCAGACTAAATTCAATCATTGAAGTAGCATTAGGGATGCCAAAACTTCACGCTAGGAATTTTTATTTGGTGACTTCTATCTTTATAGTTACAGCGTAAGGAGTTATGAGCACAGTTTTGGTTGTAGAAGACAGCGTAACCCAGCGGGCGATGATTACAGATCTGCTCAAAGGCAGTGGTCTGAATGTCACTATTGCGAGTGATGGGGTAGAAGCTTTAGAAAAAATCGAAGGTCATTCACCCGACCTCGTCGTGTTAGATATCGTCATGCCTCGGATGAATGGGTACGAAGTCTGTCGTCAGATCAAAGCGAATCCAAAAACTCAAAACATTCCTGTCGTGATGTGTTCCTCAAAAGGCGAAGAATTTGATCGATACTGGGGCATGAAGCAGGGGGCAGATGCCTACATTGCCAAGCCGTTCCAGCCGACTGAGTTGGTGGGCACGGTCAAGCAACTGTTGCGAGGATAGGGGTAGAGATACATGATAGGCAATCCGGATTTTCTAACGGGTCGAGGGCAAGATCAAGGAGCAGAGTTTCAGGAGCTAGACAGCCCTGAGGGTGAGTTGCATCTGAGGTTTTTTGTGGCATCAGGCGACGAATTTGCTTTACCAGCGGTGGGGATTAAAGAGGTAATTGCTTTACCGCCCGACCGGATTACGCCCATCCCGAATGTCTCTCCGCTATTATTAGGTACTCTTAATGTGCGCGGGCGAGTAGTCTGGGTGGCTGATTTAGGCCAATTTTTGGGAGACTCTACTCCGTTGAGTACCGATCGCCCAGAAATTTTTGTGATCGCAGTCGAAGACCAAGATACGATGTTGGGCCTGGCCGTAGACCGGATCAACGAAATGGATTGGCTCAGTATTGATGACGTACAGATGCCGATCAACATTCCAGATGGGATGGCTCCATTTATTCGAGGCGAGTGGACGCTTGTCAACGAGAATAGTCGATTCCTCAGGCTGTTAGACCAAGTCGCGATTCTTCGCTCGGCGCGGTGGGCAGCCTAAACTTTTAGCACATTCGGATACTTGCATGGGCAAGGAGAGGGCAAATGGGATCAAGCAGTGAGTACGCACAAGACTATCAACAGGCTGAAAAAGCTTACATGCAGGCGAAGTATGAGGACGCCGCTGCCATCATCGATCGTCTCGTCGAAAGCCACCCCAATGAGCCGAATGTTCGGCTGCTGCGGGGACATATCTATTGCTATGGGTTGCAGCAATATGCGATCGCCCGAGAGCAGTATCAGTCGGTCTTGAGTCTCACTACCGATCCAGAATATCTAGACTATGCCAACAGTGGACTGGCAACCATCAGCCAATTTGGCGGCGATGATGAACCCACTGGGCAAGAAGAGTCGTTTGGGGCGGATGAGTTTACCGATGGCGGATTTGCCGATGGCGGGTTTGTCGGCAGCGGCTCTGCCAACGATAGCTTTGCCGATATTGATGACGATTTTCTGAGCACCACCGACACGGCTCAGTCCTCCTTTGATCCCAATGGTGAGTTTACAGACGCGTTCAGCTTTGACAACCTTGACCTTGACAACCCCGACGATTTCTTAAGTGAATCCTTATCATCTATATCTGATCCATCTGAGTTAGATAATCCGTTTGCGCTCAGCAGCGATGATGAATCTGCCGGCCCCTATAGCACCACTAACGATCCGTTTACCTTCAACCAGTCGGCTGAGACATCGGCACAGTCTTCTGACGTCTTCGATAGCGCCTACTCTGCCTTTCCTGAGCTAGACGATGAAAACTTTGCAGCCCTAGAGGATGCGGATCGACTTCCCAGTTCAGATCCCTACACGACCCCGTCGTTTGACTCTAATTCTACTTATTCGTTTCCAAGCGCAGCGGCAGATCAGGCGGATGCTAGCCCTCTTCACGGGGGAGAAGACACGTTCTTTATGATGCCGGAAGAGTTTGAGGCTGCTGCTCAAGCTGAGTCAAGATTTGGCTATGACAACTCCGACAGGTCAGGTGCACCCACGTTTGGGGCTGATGCACCGGAGCTGGATGGGAGCACTTACGTGTCTCCATTTGACAGTGGCTTTGAGCTAGATGAGCTAGATGACTTAAATGATTTTGCCACCACGGGCAACTCAGGCGTCAACTCTAGCCGTGCTGCGAGCAGCGCCGATTTTCTAGATGAGTTTGACGAGTTCGACGATTTGGGCAGTTTGCCCGATTTTGATATAAATCAGTCGGCTGAATTTACTAGCCCTTCTGTAGGGGGATCCGGGTTTGGGAGCATGGACAGAGGAGATTTTTCCTCAAGCAATGGCGGATTTGGTCTGGCAGACGGGATCGATCAGTCTGTGATTCGGGAAGACGAAATCTTTAGCATTTCTGGGACGTCCGATGCACTGCCCATGTTTACCCAAATGGATGGCCGTACCATAGAGGCAGAAGTAGCCGTAGAGCAGGGCTGGCTGGCGTTTGTGGAAAATGCGCCGTTGGCAACTAAGCGCTGGATTGTGGCGGGAGCTACTGGGGTAGTGTCGATGCTGGCTGTGGCGGTTGTAGGCAATTTAGCCTCTAACTTTTTTGTGGCCGAAAAAGATAAGCCGACGGTGGTGCCCTATACCCAGCAGACGGGGCTGATTATGGCTGCGGCTGCGGGTTTGTTTGGGGCTGGTACTGCCGCCACATTAAGCTGGGCTACCTCGAAGCAAATTAGGCGATCGCTAGTCGATTTGCAGGCTCAGTTCGATTCGGTGTCGCAGGGCAACATGGGGGCACGAGCAACGGTCTACGCCGAAGATGAACTGGGTCAATTGGCGACCGGGTTTAACCAGATGGCACGGGTAATTTTTACCACTACCAGCGAAGCTCAACGCAAGGCAGAGGAGCAAGAACAGGCAAAAGAAGACTTGCAGCGCCAGGTGATTCGCCTCTTAGACGATGTAGAAGGAGCCGCTCGCGGAGATCTGACGGTGCAGGCCGAGGTGACGGCAGACGTGCTGGGTGCAGTGGCTGATTCGTTTAACCTGACAATTCAAAACCTGCGGGAGATTGTGCAGCAGGTGAAACAGGCCACCCGACAAGTGAGTAAGAGTTCTACTGAGAATGAAATCTTTGCGCGATCGCTCTCCTCTGATGCCTTGCGCCAAGCCGAGGAGCTGGCCGTTACCCTCAACTCAGTGCAGGTCATGACCGACTCAATTCAGCGGGTGGCAGAAAGCGCGCGTGAAGCAGAGGAAGTGGCGCGTTCAGCGTCGGCCACCGCGCTCAAAGGCGGTGAAGCTGTGGAGCGAACTGTATCAGGGATTTTGGAAATTCGCGAAACAGTGGCCGAAACAACTCGCAAAGTGAAGCGGCTAGCCGAATCATCTCAGGAAATTTCTAAAATTGTGGCGTTGATTTCGGCGATCGCGTCCCGCACCAACTTATTAGCATTGAACGCTAGTATTGAGGCAGCACGAGCTGGAGAAGCTGGACGGGGCTTCGCCATTGTGGCCGACGAGGTACGCCAGCTGGCCGACCGAGCCGCCAAAGCCTCCAAGGAAATTGAGCAGATCGTCTTGCAAATTCAGGGTGAAACCGGGTCGGTGATGACCGCCATGGAAGAAGGCACTCAGCAGGTGATTGAGGGCACCCGTCTGGCCGAACAGGCCAAGCGATCGCTCGAAGACATCATTCAGGTATCTAATCGGATTGATGTGCTGGTGCGCTCTATTACTGCCGATACTGTAGAGCAAACCGAAACGTCTCGGGCTGTAGCTCAGGTCATGCAGTCGGTTGAGTTAACCGCTCAAGAAACATCGCAAGAGGCACAGCGGGTATCTGGGTCGTTGCAAAGCTTAGTGGGCGTGGCGCGCGACTTACTCAATTCGGTAGAACGCTTCCGAGTAGAAAAATAGGCGCGGTGGCGGCGAACTGACGCTCAGCCTCTGCCTGAGAAACCCTATCGTTCGAGAAAAAACGAATGGGTTGATCGGCTAAATTGCGGGATCGGGTACATTAAGTAGCAATACTAGGTAACTTGATTAGGTAACTTAGGGTTTTCTCCCGCCTAATCGGGCAGTTCAATTATTGGGCGATCGCCCTACGCATTCAGAGGGACACTGCTATGCTGTCGGAACAACAACAGCGGATCATGGGGTACTTCATTGAGGAGGCAAAAGACCACCTCAATACCATTGAGCAGGGGTTGCTGAATCTGCAAGGCACCATCGAAGATCCGGATCTGGCCAGTGAGATGTTTCGCGCGGCTCACTCGGTTAAGGGCGGGGCGGCGATGCTGGGATTGACCAGCATTCAAACGGCATCGCACCGATTAGAAGACTACTTCAAAGTTCTCAAAGAATGCTCGATCAAGGTAGATCAACGATTAGAAACGCTTCTGCTTGATGTGTTTGATGCCTTAAAGGAACTACTGGAGCAACTTCAAGGCCCATTTGGGTTGACAGATGAAAAAGCTGCCGAGGTCATGGCAGGGGTACAGCCTACTTTTGTCGATCTAAACAGCCACATGGGGGCATTAGTCGCGCAGTCTGGTGTCACACCTCCCGACGATGTAGAGCTAACGGTTATTCCGATTCCCGCTGTTGTCACTGCGGCTCAGCCCACAGTTCAACCGGTAGTATCTGAGGAGAGTGCGCTCCAGCTAATTTTCCAAAGCGATGTGCCCGCTCGTCTACGGGAGATGTTGCAGCTCTTTAAGCAGGGAGATACCGCAGGCACTCGTGAACGCTTACAGAATTTGTGTCGCTCGCTAAACCAGCTGGGTCAGCAGTTTGAGATCCAGGGTTGGGGCGATCTATTAGATTTGGCAGAACGGGCGATCGCCTATGCCGACAACTCATTTCGAACCCTGGCTCCGGTCGTCATTCGAGATATTAAGCAGGCTCAAGAAAGCGTGCTGGCAAGTCGCTCGGGCGACATCGCCGCCAGTAACGCCCTCCTGGCTCTACTGCCGCCGCTAGACGACTTCTTCCCCGATCTAGATCTGAGTTCCGATCTGTTGTTTGAGAACATCGCCACAGCGCCGGATGCGAATCGGATAGACCTAGAGCAGCCCGTAGAGCATTTTCTGGTCGATGTGAGCGATCTGTCGGCGATTGCAGCACCCGAATCTACAGCAGATATCAGCTGGCTCAGTGAAAGTACCGTTAGCCAAGACCCGGAGACTCTGCCGCCCTTTGCCCAGTCACCTGCGTTCGAGCCAGACGAGTTGGCTCAATCCACGAGCGTTCCTGAACGCTTAGACTTAGACTTTACTCCGATGTCGGGCTTGCCAGATCTAGGCCGTAACGGCTCGGAAATGGGCATGGCAGAACTCAACAGCTTGGCCGATTTGTTTGAAAGCGATACGCCAGACATGGCGATATCCTGGCAAGAAGAGGAAATTCTAATTGATGCTGAAACCGGATTGCCTGAACCGTTAGAGTTCAGTAATGTCAGCGACTTTTCGGATTTGCTGTTTGGGCAAGATGAGTTGAATGACCTAGAGTTGCGCTTGCCAAATCCAGCAGAGGAAGAGGAGGATCTCTCTGGGTTATTAAATAATGCCGAGGGCGCAATGCGGCGCGAGAGTTTAAGCGTTAACCCCTTTGATTTAGCTTCTACCGACCTAGACCTCGATCCGAGTGATCTAGACATGGCCAGTGATCTAGACATGGCAAGTGATCTAGACATGGCCAGTGATCTAGACATGGAACGGATTGATTTCGACGCGGCTGAATCTAGCTCTGCGGCAGAGCTATTTTTTACTGATCCGGTTGCCGAAGCACCTGGAGCGGACGCAGAACCTGGAGATGAATTAGCAGGACTCGGAGACTTTTTTGCAGAGGTGAATGCCGAGGCTTCAGCCACCTTTGTGCCAGACCACGATGAATCTTTAGAATCTCTCTTTGACTTAGAGGCATTGCCGTCCGATTTGTCCTCAGAACTGGCGGTAGATCACGGCTTGGGCAATTTTGCAGATGCTTTTCCTGATTTTGAGTCTGATCTCGAATCCGATTTTGAATCTACCCCTGAGGCTGCTGCTGAGTCAGATGGCGATCGCCTGTCCCTTGCCGATTTATCCGTTGAATCAGAAGTAGAAAACCTGAGCGCCCCACAAGAATCGCTGCCAGCAGATCCGTTCACCTTTGATCCCGATTTTTCTGATACGGGGTTGGCTGACTCGACATCTGCACCGCGCTCTTGGATGGATGCCCTAGACAGCGAAGAGGGGCTAGAATCTTTGCCCGCTGCTCCTTCCCTTTGGGACAGAGCAGACAGCGACGATGTGACAGCTGACCTGTGGGATGATCCCACAGCGGCGAATTACCCGGCCATTGCTGATCCCCACGAGCGACCGATCCCTCCCGCCGCAGATTCCTTTGCAGACGCCTTGACCTTCGAAGCGCCCACAGTCGAGCCTGTAGAAGCTTTTGAAGAGCTGCCCATAGAAGAGCTACCCATAGAAGAGCTTCTCATAGAAGAGCTGCCTATAGAAGAGCTACAGATTCCTGCTGATTTTGCGGCTGATGGGGCACCGGGCGATCCGTTTGCTATGACTGAAGGCTTGGATGCCTTCTGGGCAGACGATTTAGACGATTTATCTTTATCTGAACCCGTGCCAGTGGAGCCGAAGCGATCTGAATCGTCATCTGAGCTGTTAATGTTCGACGAGTCCAGTCTGTTTGATTTAGATCCAACTGATTTAGAACAACTTGATCTACATCCAATTGATTTAGAACAACTTGATTTAGATCAACTCACGTCAGATTCGGCTCCAAATCCCTTCGATCTAGACTTTAGCGCTGGGTTTGGGGAAGCCATGTTGGGGTTTGAGGACGTTGACCCAGCTGGATCTGAGGCAGATTTATCTACCGCTATCGATAGCGTCGGGAGTAGTTCCGCTCCAGACGCAGAGGCATTTGACCTAGATGCTGAATTAGCAAATGGGTTCCCGGAGGATGCCTCTGCCAATCTAGAAACAGATGAATTGTTTGGTGAGATAGATGACCTACTCGCGGTAGGTGCCAGTTCAGAGGAAGACCTATCAGAGGCGATCGCCCGATCGGATGACGACTTTCTCGACTTCTCAGACTTTCCGTCTACAGATAGCACAGCCAGCGATCTGACCTCTCCAACCCTGCAACCGCTAACGACATCATCTGCTGCACCTGACGAGGCTGAGGCAGCAGATACCGATGCCTTTGCCGAATTGGACGACTTGATCAGTCAAGACCTCTTCACCCAGTCTGACTCCTCAAGCCAGTCCAGCGGAGACGATGATTTTGCCGATCTGGAAGCCTTCCTGAATAACGAAAATAGTGAATCTCAGGCGGATGACACCTTTAATAGCTCTTTTGTTCAGGCAACAGAACCTCAGGCGATCGCCCCAGATTGGCCTGCTGCCAACTTTGCGACCACAACGTTTGCCGCCGATGCCTTTTTAACCGAACCCTTGTTTGCAGAAGAGGATGCCGAACTCAATCCGCCGTTGAGTGGTTTCCCAGACGAACCCAGTTCAGGAAATGCGGCTCCTGGTTTTGAGAATTTTGCCGATTTAGACCTAGCGCTGGATCTAGACGGGAGCTTTGAGGTGGATGTCGTGCCTCAGTCCGATTTTTCTCAGTCCGACTTTGCCGATGAGATGAATGACTTCTCTGACCTAGAAGCACTGCTGGGCGATGAATTTCAGCCAGAACAACCGACCTCGCCTCTTGTGATTGAACCCGTAAACGAGTTTGAAGATCTAGAGCGGCTGTTGGAGAACGCTGATCAAACCCTTGGCGGGCCACCCACAGTGAGAGGGGGGCGCAACTCGGGTGCAGCTACCAACCGTCGGCCCAATCGCCGCAGCCCAACTCCCTTGGCCGATCAAACGATGCGGGTATCTGTGAAGAACCTGGATGGCTTGAATAATCTGGTGGGAGAATTAGTGGTCAATCGCAACAGCTTGGAGCAGGCAGAGGAGCGCTTACGCCAGTTCTTAGATAATTTGCTGCATCAGGTGCAACAGCTCAGCGACGTGGGCCAGCGGATGCGCGATTTGTATGAGCGATCGCTCTTAGAAAGCTCCTTGCTCTCTAACCGTAAGAGCTACCAAATTTCGTCTTCTACAAATAGCAGTCCGGCGATCGCCCCTGGGAATCACGCCACAGGTATAAGCTTCGACGCCTTGGAAATGGATCGATTCACCGGATTCCACACCCTTTCTCAAGAAATGATCGAGCTGATCGTCCGAGTGCGCGAATCGTCATCTGACATCGAGTTTGTCGTAGAAGAAACCGATCAAATTACCCGCAACTTCCGGCAAATTACTACCCAGCTACAAGAAGGGCTAACCCATGCTCGGATGGTACCGTTTGCCCAAACGGCGGATCGCCTGCCCCGCGCCGTTCGCGATATCTCTGTGCGGTGTGGCAAGCAGGCCGAACTGATTGTTGAAGGGCGCGAAACCCTAATCGACAAGATGATTTTGGAGCAGCTTTATGACCCAATGACTCATTTAGTCAACAATGCGATTTCCCACGGCATTGAGTCTCCCGAACAACGGGCAGCGATGGGCAAGCCAGCGATGGGGCGAATCACCGTTCGCACCTTCCACCAAGGAAACCAGACGGTGATATCGGTGAGCGACGATGGGGCAGGAATTGACCCTGACTACGTGAAAGTTAAAGCGCTGGAGAAGGGGTTAATTACACCTGAAGAAGCCCGCACGATGACCCGGTTAGATGTGTATGACTTATTATTCCACCACGGCTTTAGCACCCGTGATAAGGCCGATGACCTATCCGGACGCGGTGTCGGCATGGACGTGGTGCGCACCAGCCTGAATGAGATTCGAGGGGTAGTCAACATTGATTCATCGGTGGGTCGAGGTACCACCTTTACTATCCGCCTGCCGCTCACGCTCAGCATCTCTAAGGCGCTGTCCTGCATTAGCAACCGCTCCCGCATTGCCTTCCCGATGGACGGGGTGGAAGATATGTTAGACGTGCCGCGCGATCGCATTCAAACCAACGAGGAAGGGCAGTCCTGCATTCAGTGGCGCGACCAACTGCTGCCATTTCAGCCGCTTTCAGCCTTACTGAAGCATGGCCGTAGTTTGGGGCGAGGCAGCGTGTACGGCGGCAATCAGGAAGAAGACATTGTTTCTGTAGTAGTGCTGCGCAGTAATGCCGGCAGCTACATGGCTCTGCAAGTAGACCAAGTATTGGGTGAGCAAGAAATTGTAATTAAGCAGCTCGAAGGACCCGTACCCAAACCTTTAGGAATTGCCGGAGCAACCGTATTGGGGGATGGGCGGATTATGCCGATTGCCGATGTGCTAGAGCTAATTGACCTATCACTGGGTCGGATCCGACGAGAAGGCAGTAGCCTGTTGTGGGATAAGAGTGGCAACGAAGTTCCGGCTGAACCCGCTGTGGTCAAGACTGACCCAACGGTACTGATTGTGGACGACTCGATTACAGTACGAGAGCTGCTCTCAATGACCTTTGCCAAAATCGGCTTCCGGGTAGAACAAGCCCGCGATGGCCAAGAAGCTTGGGAGAAGATGCGTTCTGGGCTACCCTGCGATATCGTCTTCTGTGACATTGAGATGCCCCGAATGGATGGGCTAGAGCTGCTCTCCCGTTTGCAAAAAGACCCGACGCTGAACCATATCCCGATCGCCATGCTCACCTCTAGGGGAGCCGATCGCCACCGTCAAATGGCCGTGCAACTGGGCGCAAAGGGCTACTTTACCAAACCATATTTAGAAGAAGCACTGCTAGATGCGGCTCAGCGGATGCTCAAAGGCGAAGTGCTAGTTAGCAACTAATTGATGCAATGGCAAATTATTGCGACGGCTATATAACGGCGTAGCTGAGCAGCAACGAGCCTTTCAATTGGACTCCTCAAAAAAAGCTGGAAAGTCACGACGACCGCTGACAACCCGCAGAATTTCAATCCCATCGTCCGAAATCCTGTAGAAAATGACATAACCTGCCAATGATAATCCTCGAAGGTCGGGGCGAACTGTCCCATAGCTTTTGCCGCTATTGGGGAAAGTAACAAGTTGTTGACACCTAGCGTTGAAAGCACGAAAAAAGCGATCGCCTGCTTCAAGGCTATTTTCGGCAAAGTAGTCAGCAATTTCGTTAAGGTCTCAACTGGCAAAAACGTTGATAACGTAGCGACTCATGCTTATGCCTGATTCGCTTGCTGGAATCGCTCTAGGGTTTGGTTTACAAATGTCTCACCATCGACTGGAGGGGTGTGGGCTGATACTGCAATAGCAGCGTCAATTTTTGTTCGAACTTCCTCAACCCATTCTGCATCGGCGCGATCGTACTCATCTAGCAGTCGTAAAGCCATTTCAAGTACTGCTTCTACAGAGCGGTACTTACCAGACTGAAGTTTGGTCTGAATCAGGCGTTCTTGATCGGGAGTGAGACTGATGCTCATAAGATTCTCTGCTCAATCTGCTTACTATAATTTAAGCGTAGTTTAACTGGCCATATTGGGGTGTTCCTATACAGCGCGAACGTTAGCCCTCGCCTGCATCATAGCAATCCTCGTTTTTTCAACTTGGCTATAGCATCTTCAGCAGCCTGTTTTTCTGCATCCTTCTTATTACGACCTTTACCTTCGCCGTAGAGTTTGCCATCGACGTGAACCCTAGAAAAAAACTCTGGAGCATGATCTGCTCCACCTATTTTTTCTGTGACATACTTTGGAGGAGCCGTTGCCCCATTTGCTTGGGCGAGTTCCTGAAACTTATTTTTGGAGTCTATATTTGAGCGAACTACCATAACGCCTTCAGGCACAGAGGCAAATAGTTGTTCTACTAAAGGACGCAGTGCTTCAATGTCTCGCTTGTTATCTAAATAGTAAGCGCCAATGACTGCTTCAAACGTGCTACTAAGAAGATTTGGATTTTGATAACCACCCTCACGGATTGCACCTTGACCTAATCGCATTCTGAAATCTAATCCAACTTCAATAGCAAATCTAGCGAGTTGTTTTTCGTCTACAAGTGCTGCTCGTCGTCGTGTCATTTCATCTTCTCCCATTTCGGGATGAACCTGATAAAGGTATTCACCACTGATGAAATTGAGAATTGCATCACCCAGAAACTCCAGCCGCTCATTATCTCCACCTTCTCCCAAATTTTCATTGATATACGAGCGATGAGTTAGCGATCGGCGTAGAAGCGTCTCGTCATTAAATATCAAGAGTTTGTGCATTTTTCCTCACTGAATCAAGTCAAAGCTGATTTAGACAATGTTTATTTAAAGGGTTAGACCTATCGACTGGCAGTGCTTAGAGAGATCTCTAAATCCTTGACAGAACTAGGCCATGCCGTGAGCCTTGCGCCGTTTCTCGAAAGAGAAAGCTGATACCAATTTAAATAGATTGTGAGACAGTTCACCCCCTGTAGGGGCGGTTCGCGAACCGCCCCTACGAAAACATCTGCCACTCAGCCTGTTTAAATT
>ENA-ORBV01004288-ORBV01004288.1-microbial-mat-metagenome-genome-assembly--contig:-NODE-4288-length-27517-cov-5.471101_pt1 | contig 27517 bp, 19 predicted proteins | sample MGYA00237777_ERZ505514 | MGnify/ENA primary metagenome ERZ505514 (study PRJEB26160, sample SAMN06269048) | microbial mat metagenome | isolation source: Oligotrophic lake microbial mat | place...
GGTGGGCACCATTCAGGGGGCGGCGGTACTCACTCCGGTCCCAAGCGTGTCTCCTCGCGCCAAACCCCTTCGCATCGAACGCGCCGTTCTCTCGAGGACCGGCGAGGTCCTGCGCGCGGGGGTGCCCCTGCCCTACGATCAGGGTCATCTCACTTTCGACTTCGCGTTGCTCAATCTGTTTCGCGACGAGGATTCGCGCTATCGCACACAGCTGGTGGGTCTTGATTCCAAACCCTCGCCCTGGACTTCGGACGCGAAGAAGGAATACACGAGCCTGCCGGAGGGTAAGTATGTGTTCCGGGTCTGGGGCCGCGATGTTTCTGGCACTCTCGCCGGCCCCGCCGAGTTCTCCTTCTCGGTTCGGCCGGCGCCCTGGCGCACCTGGTGGGCGTGGCTTGCCTACGCGGTCGCTCTTGCCGCCTTGTTGCAGGCCGCGATCCGCTTTCGGCTTCATGCGGTGAGGCGACGCAATCTCGAACTCGAGGCCACAATCTCCGCGCGTACCTCGGAACTGGGTGAGGCGGTGCTGCAACTGAAGGAATCAGAACAGCAGGCCCTTCAGGCGAACCGCGCCAAAAGCACCTTCCTCGCGAGCATGAGTCACGAACTGCGCACCCCGCTCAATGCCGTGATCGGTTTCGCCCAGGTGCTGGAGCGTCGTGCGGCCTTCCGGGGTGAAGACCGCGAGAGCCTGCGCATCATCCTGCGCTCGGGCGAACACCTGCTGAGCCTCATCAACGACGTGCTGTCGCTCTCGAAGATCGAAGCCGGGGCCCTGACCCTCACCGCCCGCCCCTTCGACTTCAAGGCTCTGCTGGACGCGGTGCGCGCCATCATCCGTGTGCGCGCCGAGGCCAAGGGACTCGAGGTCGTCTTCGAACCGGCCGAGGATCTTCCGCGGGTGGTGACCGGCGACGAAGCCAAACTGCGCCAGGTCCTGATCAACCTCCTCGGAAATGCGGTGAAATTCACCGATCGCGGCATCGTGACCCTGCGGGTGACCTTCGCCAGCGATCGTGCGCGCTTCGAGGTCCAGGACACGGGTCAGGGCATCGCGCCGCACGACATATCCAGACTGTTCCTGGCCTTCGTTCAGACCGAGAGCGGCCAGCGTTCAAGTGAGGGCACCGGGTTAGGGCTCGTCATCAGCCGCCAGATCGTTCTGCTGATGGGCGGGGATATTCAGGTGAAGAGCCAGGTCGGCGAAGGCAGCACGTTCACTTTCGAGGTGGCCCTGCCGGCATCCAAAGAACCCGTGACCCAATCTGAGCGCGGCGTGATGGGCCTTGTCCCTGGACAAAAAACCGTACGGATCCTGGTGGTTGACGACACCGAGGAGAACCGGTTGCTGCTTCGCCAGCTTCTGGTGTCCGCCGGTTTCGAGGTCCAGGAGGCGTCGAGCGGCGAAGCGGCCCTGCGGCAGTTCGAGGATTTCCATCCGTCGTTGATTCTGATGGACGTTCGGATGAAGGGGATGGACGGGCTCGAAGCGACACGTCGCATTCGTGCGATGGAAATGGTTTCCGGGCGAGAGCGCTCGGTCATCGTGGCCCTGACCGCGGGGGCCTTCGAGCACGAGCGCGAGGAGATGCTTTCAGGCGGTGCTGACGACTTCGTGGCCAAACCCTTCCGTGTTGCCACGATCTTCGAGAAGATCGCCCGCCATCTGGGCGTCGCGTATGTCTACGAGGATGTGCTTCCTTCGGATCTTTCGTCTCCCACCCGCGCAACCGCTCTCTCGCCGGGCCGGCTCGCGGCTATACCGAAATCCCGTCTGGATGCGCTGCACGAAGCGCTGGCCGAAGGGGATGTGCGCCGGGCCCAGGTCGCGGCCGAGGCCATCCGCGCGGTCGATGAAGGCCTCGGAGCCGCCCTGCTGGTAGAGATTCAGGCCTTCAGACTCGACGACCTGCTGAGCGTGCTGGAGAAATTAGAGAGCTAGCGCCGAAGGCCGGCCTGGCCTCAGGACGATTGGCGCACGACGTAAGGGACCCCCGTCTCAGAGATCCGCCTTTCGCTTCCCACTGATGCGTCGACCGGAGGTCCCGAGTCCGGAACCGCGTCCGGCAGCCGAACCTCAATCGTAACCGTGTCGCCGTTCGCAAGACGAGTGGCCCGGAACCGTGCGGTCTCCGCATGCGCATCGGCCGAGATCCGTCCTTCGATTCTGAAATCCCGATCGAAGATTGTCCCCGGGGTTAGACCGTCCAGGGAAACCGCGAAGAGCGTGAGAGCCCGAGACCGCCATAGCGACACCTCGGTCTGGAGGCGCGCGATCTCTCTCGCGGACCGGGCGCTTTGAAGCTGGCCGGAGATGCGGGCGAGAACATCCGCAGCTTCGAAGGGTTTGACCAGATATTCCGCCCCTCCGGCCTCGCGAGCCCGCGCTTTCGCGTCCGCGCTGTCGTCCGCCGACAGAAAGATGACCGGGACGCTCTTGAGGGTCGCGTCCGCCTTCAGTTCCCGGCAGACGTGGTAGCCGTCCTGATCGGGCAGATTGACATCGAGGAGAATCAGGTCGGGCGGTTGGCGCCGGACCAGGCTCAGCGCGCGCTGAGCGCTGCTCGCCACCCGCACCTGGTAGCCCGCGTCTTCAAGGATGTTCGCGATAAGCATGAGGTTTGCGGGCGCATCGTCGACCACCACGATGGAAGCGGAGAGGGTTTCAGCCGAGGGGGTCATTGCTTCTCCTCAGCCGATAGCCCACGCCCCGGATCGTCTCGATGTGGCGCGGGGTCTTCGGGTGGTCGCCCAGTTTCCGTCGCAGCGACGAGACATGGACGTCGATCGAGCGATCAAAGCTCTCGAAATTGCGGTCCGCGACTTCGAGCAGAAGCTCTTCGCGCGAACGGACGCGCCCGGGCGAGCGCGCCAGGCAGGCCAGAATGTCGAACTCGGCCGAGGTCAAGGTGAGCGCCCGACCCTCGACCGAGGCATGACGGGTGGCGAGATCGACAAACAGCGCACCTACCGTGTGCGACTGCGGCCGAGTCTCGGCCGATTCCGCGGCCAGGGCCGACCGGCGCAAAACCGAGCGCAGGCGCGCCAGCAGTTCCCGTGGGGACGAGGACTTGGCGAGGTAGTCATCCGCCCCGATTTCCAGGCCGGCCACGCGGTCCGGTTCTTCGCCCATCGTCGACCACATGATCACCGGAACCGACGAGCGTTCCCTCAGACGGCGCAGGACCTCTATGCCATTGAGGCCGGGCAGCCGCACGTCGAGGATCACCGCCGCGTACGAACCCGACAGGGCTTTGTCGAGCCCGCTCAATCCGTCGCCGGCGGTGTCGATCTCGTACCCAAGAGGCCCCAGGTAGTCGGCAAGCAGAGACGACAAGGCGATGTCGTCGTCCACGATGAGGACGCGCGGGCGGGGCTCGGAGCCGGCCTGAGTCAATGGGTTCGACCTCTCCGCAGTGAAGACCCCTTCAGCGTATGGCTGCGGCAGCCCGCAGTCTCAAAACGCCCGCATCGAGAGCGGCCACGATCCGTTTGGCTTCGGTATCGAACATCGCCTTGTCCTTCTTCTCAACCGCTTCGCGCAAGGCCGGGTAAGGCCAGGGGGCATATCCGGTGGTGAGGCCCGGGCCGATGAGCTGGTGCTTGAACCACGGGCGGCCCGGGAGACCGTCCTTGTTCAGGAACGCACGCTCGACCTGGTTGAGGGCCTCACTGAGCTTCGCGAATGCGGCGGCATTACCGGACGCGAGCAGGGCCTCAGTGGCCGCATCGGCGGCGCGCCCCGCCGCATCGAGATCGTTGACGGCCTTGAGCAGGGTCGAGAAGTCGGGCGCAAAGGGCGCTATTCCCGCGGTACGGGTGCTTCGGACCACGTCGGCGCGGATTTCGTCGAGGTCGTCCTTCATGGCGGGGCCGTAGTTGGAGAATCGAAGCGGCGCCACATCGGCCGTCGCGGTGCGAAAAGCGAGCAGGCCGAGGTAGCGAGCCGCGGCCTGGTGATACAAAAACTCCGGGTCGCCGAACCGCGACATCCAGAAGAAGTTGTCGTAGACCGAGTGATACACCCCGTAGTCGCCGCCGAATCCGCCATCCACCGAAGGAATGCCCAGGTGGTCGATAAAGGCGGTGTAGTCGGAGCCCGACCCCAGACGGCCGAGCTGAAGTTCGAATGCCGCATCCTTGCTGTCGAGATTTACGGGATGGGCCGAAGCCCACGCGGACTTGCTTCGCTGCTCCCATGCCTCGCCCACCGTGCCGCCTTTGCGGGGCTCGGGAACTGCGGCGACCGCCTCGCGAACCGCGTCGCGCATCGAGGGAGTCCCTGAAGAGCCGAAGTTGGGGCCGGTCACCGCGACGTCGATGTTGAGATACGCGACCGCCTTGCTTTGCAGCATTGACGCGTTTTCCTCCGCCCATTCCGTGGAGCCCACGAGGCCGTACTCCTCGGCATCCCACGAACCGAAGAGGATCGTGCGCTTCGGCTTCCAGCCCGCCTTGACCGCGGCGCCCAGTCCACGCGCGGCTTCAAGCATGGCCGCGGTACCGGAGTTGGGATCAACCGCCCCCGGCGTCCACGCGTCGCGGTGATTGCCGACTACTACCACCTGATCGGTGGTTCCCTGGATCTTGCCGATGACGTTGTAGATGGGCTTCAGACCTTCGTCCATCTGCACGTCCATCTCGACCGCCGCGCCTCCCGGACCGATGTGATAGGCGAAGGGCAAGCCGCCCTGCCAGTCGTTCGGCACCCGTGGCCCGCCGAGCTGACGAAGAAGTTTCTCGGCCTCGCGGTAGGAGACGGGCAGAGACGGAATCTTCGGCACGTTATTCATCTGATCGCGGGTGATCCGCTTCGCCCCCGCGGTCGAAGGCAGGCCGCCCGGGGTCGAGGGGTCGCCGGGCTGGATCGAAAGGTATTGAACCGAGCCGCGCTGGATCGCCGAAGGCGGACGCATCGGTCCGTCGGGATACACGTCGCCGCGCATGTAGCCGTCGTCGGCTGGGTCCGAGAAGATGATCACGCCGATGGCCCCGCGTTCCTGGGCCTCTTTGACCTTGAGGCCGCGGAAGGCCCCGCCGTAGCGGACAAGAACGATCTTCCCCTCCGCCGAGAGGCCCATTCCTTTGAGACGCTCATGGTCGGCGGGCGAGCCGTAGTTCACGTAGATGATCTGCCCGGTCGCCTTGCCGGAAGCGCCGTAGCCATGGAAAGCGGGGAATTGGCCCCGTGACGTCGAGTCCTTGTCCTGGGGAACGTTGTCTTCCATGAGGGCGAGTTCCTCGACCCGCGGCTCGACCATTTTGAGGGAGACGTGTTTCGGGTGGTTCAGGAAGACGTCGTACTTCACCATCTCAACATCAAGACCGAACTCTTTCATCTTTCCCGCCACCCAGTCGGCGACCTTCTTCTCGGCCGGGGTGCCCGCGACGTGGGGCTCTTCCGTGAGCTGAAAGAGCCAGCGACGCGCGTTTTCAGGCGTGGGTGTGTCAAGGAGGATCTTCTCGAACGGGGCATTCGTGTCCGCAGTCGCGCGGGTGTAGCCCGCGGGTGCCTTGGCCGACGGCCCCGCAGGCTGAGCCGCAAGAGCAAGACTTGACGATGTCGGAAAGACGGCGAAGAGGATCAGGGCGGAAAGGCGATGCAATTCAGGCATGTCGTGGATTGTACCGGTCACCGAGGGTGCCGTCATTGCGAGCAGTGGCCGTTGAAAGTGGCCGGAGCGCGAACCCTGCCCTTGGCCATGGCAACCCCGGCCGGCCAGACCAAGCCCCTTGGTCCCTGCGTCATTGCGATGGCCGGGGCCGTTGAAAGTGGCCCGACCCCGCCCCCCAACAATTGAAAGAAACCAACGGTCCCTGAGTCCGACGAAGGAGATCCGGCCGAGCGCGCAAGTCTGGCCCTGGGCCCCGCCCCAGCCTATTCGTGACGGAGGGCGGAAACCGGGGTCACGAGGGTAGCCCGGCGCGCGGGGATGTACGTGGCGACGATGGAGGCTGCGGCGAGGATCGAGAACGAGAGAGCCAGCACGAGAGGATCGAAGGGGCTCACCTGGTACAGCATCGAACCGACGAGTCGTCCGGCCCCAAGCGCCAGCACCACCCCCAGGGCGAGACCAGCGCCCGCGAGGGCGATACCCTCACGGAGGATCAGTTCGACCACCCCCTGCGACGTGGCCCCAAGAGCCATGCGGATGCCGATTTCACGAGTTCGCCGCGCGACCACATAGGACTTGAGGCCATAGATCCCGATGATGGCGAGGATCAGAGCGGCGAGACCGAAGAGCGAGAACATCCGTGCGCCGCTGCGCACCGCCCAGAGGGGGAGAGAGTCGTCGCGGAATGACTGAAGCGTGGCGGCCGAGACCACGGGAAGATTGGGATCGAGTGATCGAAGTTCCGCGCGAACCTTCTGAAGCATCGCCGAGGCGTCCGCGGGTACCGCGCTGTTGATCCTCACGTGCAGGTTCAGACCCGACTGGAAGTTTGCCCCCACCGGTTCGTAGAAGAAGGGCACGGCCGCGGCGTCGAACAGGCTGTGGCGAAGGCCCGGAGCCACGCCGACGATCTGGCGCGCGTCGCCGGTGATTTCGTTGGCGCCGTCCTGCGCGATGGAAACTCCTTTGCCCGGACCGCCGCCGGCGCCGTACTGAACCGTGCGGCCGATCGGATCTTCGCTTCCAAAAAGCTGCTTCGCCAGGGGCTCGCTGATGATCACGGTTTTGAGGCCGGTGGCGCCCACCTCTTCGCTCGCATCGAACTCGCGGCCGCGCAGCATCGTGAGACCCAGCGATTTGAAGTAGTCAGCACCCACCAGAACGTGCTGGGCGCCGATGCCGATCGGGGCTCCCGCACCATCCTTCTCCGGCTCCCCGGCTTTCCGCACGCGACGCGAACTCGAGAAGGCGCCGAAGGGAACGGTGGACGCGACGCTTGCGGCTTCGACGCCTGGAAGGTTGCGGACACGGCCAAGCACCGCTTCGAAGGTCTGTTGCGAACGCGCGGTGTCGTAGCCGGCGAGCGAGGGATCGAGTTCCAGCAGGAGGCCCGAGTCGAGGCGGAAACCGGGGTCGGATTCGGCCGCGGCGAGTGAGCCGCGCACGAAGAGTCCGCCGGTCGCGAGAAGTGCCAGGCTCAGGCCGATCTGCAGGACGACCAGGACATTGCGAGGGGCGAGCAGCCAGAACCGGCCCCGCGCGCTCGATAGCGCCCCGCCGTCGCCCGCCTGCTCCTTGAGCTGCGGAAAAACCTCGAGACGGGAGAGCTTCATCGCGGGTCCGAGGCCCGAGACCACGGTCGCGAAGAGGCAGAAGATGAAGGTGGCCGCGAGGACGCGAACATCCGGGGTCAGCGGGAAAACGATGGCGAGAGGGGCCACCTCGATGAAAGACGAGACCAGCAGCCGGGTCAGCGCGTACGCGATGCCGAGACCCACGGCACCCCCGAAAAGGGCCAGCACAAAACCCTCGGTCAGCAGCTGCTGGACTACACGCCATCGCCCCGACCCCAGGGCCAGGCGAAGGGCAATCTCCTTTTGCCGGGCTTCGCCGCGGGCCAGAAGCATGTTCGCGAGATTGAAGCAGGCCACGATCAATACCACGCTCGCGAGGGCGAGGAGGATGGCGTTGGCGGCCGCGATCGGGGTATCGGATTGCGGATTTGTGCTGACCGACATCCGCGACAAAGGGGCCAGAGCCAGGGCGTGATCCCGGTTCTCGGCGGGGAACGCGGCGGCGAGCCGAGCTCCGATGAGTTTCGCCTGCGCGGAGGCGGCCTCGACCGTGGTTCCTTCCTTCAGCTGACCTACGAGAATCAGGTTGCGGTGGGTGCGGTCCGAGAGGTTCTGGCCTCCCGCTTCCGAGGCGCTCCGCTGAAAGTCGTTGAGCGTGACGTCGTACATGCTCATGGGCAGCCAGATCTCGGGGGCGGCCAGGGCCATGGTGCCGCTGAAGCCGTCGGGGACCACGCCGACCACGGTGAAGTCGCGAGCGTTGATGCGAACCTGCCTCCCGAGAATACTGTCGTTCTCGCCCATCTTCTTGAAGAGGCCATAGCTCAGGATTGCGACCGGGGTTTCGCGACCGGGAATTTCCTCGTCGGCTGAGAAGGCGCGCCCACGGTGAAGCCGGACGCCCAGGGTTTGGAAGTAGTTCGATGAAACCACATCGCTGAACACCCGGCGGGTGACGTCGCCTTCGGTCAGCCCGACCATGGCGAAGTTGTGGGCCATCACACTTTCGAAGGCCTGGTTGCCTTCGCGGATGTCCTTGTAGTCGGGGTAAGAGAAGGCTCGGTAAGTGTCTGGCCGCGTTTCGTCCTTGTGGAAGAGGCCGACGATGCGCTCGGCGGGGACGCCCGCGATCGGCCGCAGAAGGATGACGTTCACCAGCGAGAAGATCGCGGTGTTGACTCCGATGCCAAGAGCCAGAATGGCCACCGCGATGCCGGTGAAACCCATGTCCTTGCGAAGCCGCCGCAAACTCAGAATCACGTCGCTCTTGAAATTCATCAGAAAAGTCTCCAGGTTGCCTATGAGTACGGGAGCACCTCGATCAATGTTCCGGAGTTCACGCATTTGGATCTTCCAGGGGACCGCAGCCACGACTAAACCCCTTTGGGTTTCGTGCGGGGCTCGTAAGGACGAGAGGTCAAAGTGACAGGGTAGTGGCGGGACCGCAGCCACGACCAAGCCCCTTTGGGTTTCGTGCGGGGCTCGTAATGACGAGAGGTCAAAGTGACATCGCGTGGCGGGGCCGCAGCCGCTGCCAAGCCCCTTTGGGGTTCGTCATTGCGAGGGCCCCATCGTTCGACCATGGCCGGAGCGCGCAGCCTGCCTTTGGGGCAAGCAACCCCATCCAACAACTACCAGGCTGAACGAAGTCGCGCCGAGCGGGCGGATAGCAACCCCCTCCAGCCACTACCAAAGGATTCGCCCGCCCCTTGCAATCCGCGGGGCCTTACTATATCCTTCCATCCGGCTTAACGAATGAATGCAATCGCTCCTCCGCTGGAAGCCCTCATGGGCGCGCTTGGGTCTCTTGGGGATCCGACGCGCCTGCGCCTGCTGCGCCTCCTCGAACGGCGCGAACTGGGCGTGGCCGATCTGGTGAGCGCCCTCCAGCTTCCGCAGTCCACGGTCAGCCGCCACCTCAAGGTTCTCTCCGACCAGGGCTGGGTGAAGAACCGCGCCGAGGGGACCAATCGCATCTACAGGATGCCCGCCCCTGAAGAAACCGTGGCCAGGAAGCTCTGGCACGTGGCCAAAGACCAGACTGAGGAATGGGCCACCGCGAAGCAGGACCAGCTCCGTCTCGATCAGCTTGAGTCGCGCCGTCCGCAGGAAGCTCTCGCCTTCTTCGCGGGTGCGGCGGGAACCTGGGATCGCCTGCGCTCTGAGCTCTACGGTAACTCCTTCAACGATTCAGCCCTCCTTAGCCTCATCCCCTCGCAATGGACGGTAGCCGATCTTGGCTGCGGTTCCGGCATTCTCACCGCGCGCATTGCCCCCCACGTCGCCCAGGTCATCGGCATCGACCAGTCGACCGCGATGCTCAAAGCCGCGAAGAAGCGCACTTCGGCGTACCGAAACGTCGACCTTCGTCCCGGCAGCCTCGAGACCCTGCCTCTCGACGATGCCTCGGTCGATGCCACGCTGGTGGTGCTGGCCCTCAGCTACCTCAAGGACGCCCGCCGCGCTCTCGACGAGATGTCCCGCGTGCTCAAGCCGGGGGGCCGCGCGGTGGTCGTCGATCTTCTTCGCCACGACCGCGAGCAGTTTCGTATCGAGATGGGTCAGACCTCGCGCGGTTTCTCCCGCGACGAGCTGCATGACCTGCTCACCGAAAGCGGCTTGCAACAGGTCAGTTGCCGTCCCCTGGCTCCAGAAGCCGACGCCAAAGGGCCCGCCCTTCTTCTCGCCACCGCGGTGACGTCCGATGCCCCCGCGGCCCACCACGATCATTCAACAACTTCGACCAAATCTCAGTCAATCAACGCCCTCAAACCAAAAGGAAAATCATGACAGCCACTGCTGCTATCGATAAGAAGCCCGTCACCACCGCACGCGTCCCCTTCAAGGTCGCCGATCTCTCGCTCGCTGAATTCGGCCGCAAGGAAATGCGCCTCGCCGAGCAGGAAATGCCCGGACTCATGTCGCTCCGCGAGCGCTATGGAAAAGAGAAGCCGCTCAAGGGCTCAAAGATCATGGGCTCGCTCCACATGACCGTTCAGACCGCGGTCCTCATCGAGACCCTGGTCGAACTCGGGGCCGACGTACGCTGGGTCTCCTGCAACATCTTCTCCACCCAGGACCACGCGGCCGCGGCCGTGGTGGTAGGCCGGCCCGAAGCGGGCGGCACGGTCGACAATCCCAAGGGCACCCCGGTGTTCGCGTGGAAAGGCGAGACCCTTGAGGAATATTGGTGGTGTACGCGTGAAGCCATCATCTGGCCCGACGGCTCCGGCCCGACTCTGATCGTCGACGACGGCGGCGACGCGACCATGCTCGTGCACAAAGGCACCGAGTTCGAGAAGGCGGGCAGCGTCCCGGCTTTCGATCCGAACTCCGATCCCGAGGAGTGGGGCGTCATCCTCGAGTTGCTCCGCAACGAGCTCACGACCAACAACGGCATCTGGACCAAGCTCGGCAAAGCGATCCTGGGCGTCTCGGAAGAGACCACCACGGGCGTTCATCGTCTTTATCAGATGGAAGCGGCGAAGACACTGCTCTTCCCGGCCATCAACGTCAACGATGCGACCACCAAGCACAAGTTCGACAACATCTACGGCTGCCGTCATTCCGTCATCGACGGTCTGAACCGCGCGACCGACGTCATGCTGTCCGGCAAAGTGGCGGTGGTCTGCGGCTATGGCGAAGTGGGCAAGGGCTGCGTTCAGGCTCTCAAGGGTCAGGGCGCTCGCATCATCGTGACCGAAATCGACCCGATCTGCGCGCTGCAGGCGGCGATGGAAGGCTACGAGGTGAAGACACTCGAGGATTACATCGGAACGGCGGATCTCTTCATCACGACGACCGGCAACTTCAACATCATCACCGCCGATCACATGGCCAAGATGAAGGACAAGGCGATCGTCGCGAACATCGGCCACTTCGACAACGAAATCGACATGGCCGGCCTGAAGAAGGTCAAAGGCATCAAGACCATCAACATCAAGCCCCAGTACGACGAGTGGGTGTTCCCTGATGGTCACAGCGTCATGATCCTGGCCGAAGGCCGTCTCATGAATCTCGGCTGCGCCACCGGCCACCCGAGCTTCGTGATGTCGACGTCCTTCACGAACCAGACGCTGGCGCAGATGGAACTGCACCAGAACCACGCGAAGTACGAGAACAAGGTCTACATGCTCCCGAAGAAGCTGGACGAGGAAGTGGCGCGGCTGCACCTCGACAAGCTCGGCGTGAAGCTCACCGTCCTCACAAAGGAGCAGGCGGAGTACATCGGAGTCCCGGTCGAGGGCCCGTACAAGCCGGACCACTATTCGTACTGATAGCTCCGACAATCCCAACTCCTTTGAGGAGGCAAGCCGGATCATTACCCCGGCGGCTGGCCCGAGCCAGGCGTTAGCTTGCTCGACCGTCCCCCGTCTGTCCGAGGGGGAACGCCGGGATCCAGACCAAGGAACGATGGTCACCTCGGCGCAGGCCGGGGCCCACGTTTGACGACCCGAAGGGCGCTCGAAAGAGCGCCCTTTGTTTTGTTCACCATTGACGTCTGTCCACGCCGACTGGACGATAGAAATCGTAGGAGGGGACGGAGTTCACGGCCCTAAGCAATGGGAACTATGTGGTGAGGAGCCCGCCCTGGGACGACGGAGCGGTGACGAACGCTGGTGCGGCCACTTTCGTGAGCGGTTCGGCCGGCATCAACGGCCCCGTGACGCCGGCGAACAGCCTTGTCGGTTCGACCGAGAACGATCGCGTGGCGAATTCAGTCACTCCGCTACCTAACGGCAGCTATGTGGTCACCAGCTCTTCGTGGTCGAACGGCCAAGCCGCAGGGGCCGGAGGAGTCACCTGGGCAAACGGGGCCACAGGAATCAGAGAGCCGGTCAGCTCCCAGAACAGCCAGCTTGGAGAAAGCGCCGCTGCCCGGTTGGCTGGAGCCGTCGCCATCGACAACGTCAGTGAGACGTTCTATTCGCGATTCCTGGCTGACCGTGGCGGAAGAGTGCGCGTCGGCTCGCAGTTCGACGGATTCGCTCCCGGAATCGCTCCCCTCGTCGGACCGATCTCCATTAGTGACGCCTCGATCACGGAGGGCCACATCGGACAGTCCATCCTGGCGTTCACTCTCTCGTTGTCTCATGCCAGCACGGGCGACGTCCTCGTGAATTACGCCACATCGAGGCCAAGTTGGGCAAGTGCGGCGGGCTTCTACCAGCCGTGCGGGGTCTGGAACTCGTCGCGCGGGAAGAGGTCGAAGTTCGTCTCCTGGGGCGGACGGACGAGCTGCTTGAGGTTGCGCTGCCACAGCTGCATCAGCACCCGGCGCGTGTCCTCGACGCCTCGGGGCCCCAGGTACGATGACACCTCGGGTGATTCGAGCCGCGCGATCCAGGCCGAAGGATCGAAGGCGATGGGCTCGTTGCTGCCGATGAGGACGTCCTCCTTGCCGACGACGTAGCGCATGCTGCGCGTGAACGCGGCGTAGACCCGCTCGGTTGGAGACCACGTACAGATGAGGCCGCCGGGCTTGAGACGCTTTGAAAGCTGTGCGAAGAACTCCGCGGAATAGAGGTTGCCGGCGTAGGAGACGTCCGGCCACTGTGCGTCGGCTTCGATGAGGTCGTAACGCTTCTCCCCCCGCGCGAGCGCGTTGCGTCCATCGGCCACGACGATATTCACGCGAGGGTCGGCGAGAAAGCGGCGCAGGCCGGCGAGGTTCTCTCGCTCCGCGAGACGCCGCAGCAGGCGCGGTTGCGGCCCCGAGATCTCGAACACCGTGATCGAGCGGGTCTCGCGTCGGACTCCGGCGGCCGATGCCGAGTCCGCCGAACCGAGCCCGATGATCGCCACATCGACCGGGGCCGGGTGGACGATCGCGGGTACCGCGCCGAGGGCCGTGTGGATACCGCCGAAAGGAAGCCAGCTGTGGCTCTTGCCTCCCACGAAAACGCGCCAGGAAGGCCCATCCGGGAGGATCGCGGAGACGCCGGTTGCGTCCTCTTCCACTAGGGTCACCACGTCCGTCGTGCCGTGAAGGCGAAGCCAGAGTCCACTCTGCGTGGGCAGAAGGGCGGCGAGTGCGAGCAGGGAGACGAGTGCTGGTGCAAAGAGAGAGCGCACTCCGAAGTGGCGAAGCCCGAACGTCGCGAAGGCGGCCCCCACGAACATCAGCAGGCGGAAGGTTCCGGTGGTTCCGAGCCAGGTCAGCATCAACAGGCCGACGGCGAGACTTCCGAGCATGCAGCCCAGGATGTTCGCCGCTTGCAGGAGGCCCACCTTGCGCCCGCTCGTTTGCGGATCGTTCTGGACCGCGCGCTGCAATACTGGGAATGAGAAGCCCATCAGGACGGTGGGCAGGCCATAAAGGGCTACCGGCAGCCACACATAGAGGTGCTTGAACGCCGGACGGTCGAGACCCCGCGGGCCGAGGGGGAAACCGTGGGTGTCCCCCCAGTAGTTCCAGAACCAGTCGAGCGGAAAACCGTCCACCGGCCAGGTGGCAAGCAGGCAGACCGCGAAACCGGCGTAGCCGATCATCACGCACTGACAGAGCAGGAATGTCCGCAGAGGTCGCGCGAGGCGCCCCACAAGAGGCGCCGCCACCAGACACCCCAAAGCACAGCCGAGCAGGTAGAGCGAGAGCATCGTTCCGAAGGTGAACGCGTTCGCCTTGACCGCCACCTCGAGCAGCCTGAACCAGAGAATCTCGAGCGAGAGGGCGCAGAAGCCGGAAAGACCGTAAAGCGCCAACCACATAGAAAATGACTGGGTTGGACCCTGAACGGGCACAGCACTCTCGGCCGGCTCAACCCCGCTTCTGTCCACCGTCTTTCGGTTACGGAACCACGCGAGGATCGAAAGGGCCAGGAGCCCCGCGAGAATGTTGCCGGCGGCCGCCCACCAGATCGCGCCGCGCACGCCGTAGAGGCGGATGAGAAACCAGGGCGTGAGCAGGGCGCCCGCCGCAGCGCCCAGGAGGTTGATGCCGTAGAGCACGCCGATCGTGCGTCCGGCCGAAGGCACTTCGGCCACCATCGCCCGCACGAGGAAGGGCAGCGACGTACCCATGAGGAAGGTGGGAATGGCGAGAGCCGCGAAGTGGGCGACGCCTGCCGTCCAGGGTGATCCGTAGAGCCACGGGGCGCGGAGGTAGAGGATGTCGTAGAAGAGCCACGGACTCAGGGCGCCGAAAGCACCGATGCCCAGTTCCACGAGGGAGAACGTGAGGAGCGCCCGCCGCGGGTCGAGCTTCTGACTCAGGCGCCCGCCGATGTGGCTTCCGGCCCCCAGGCCCGCCATGAAGGCGGCCACGATCATAGCGATCGAGTAAAGCCCGATGCCGCTTTGGAGAGCGAGGATGCGCTGCCACGACACCTGGTACACGAGGCCGCTCGCACCGCTTAAGAGGAAGGTGGCGGCGGCGAGGGCCAGGGGCGCAGCGCTGCCCGCGCGTTGCGGCTCGGTCCCGCTCAAACGCCTCCTTCAATGAGGATCAGGGCACTGACGAGGTCGGAGGGGCGTGGCGCCCGGTCGCCCGTAAGGAGAAACAGTGTGCCTGAGGCGCACAGGATGAGACCGGGGAGAAACAAGGCGCCGCGAGGGTATCACACGGTTCGAGTTCCCTTCTCTTCCCGCTTTTCCGGGGGTAGAGTCGCAGGCGCCGGAAGTTCGAAACGCAATAGGCCGACGAGCTTTGCACGGCCGATTCCACCGGCGCTTGATGCGATCGGTGAACGCTTAAGGAGAAACGACCATGGCCGCAAAGCCGAAGCCCTCTGCCGCACCGAAGTCGAAACCGGCGGCCAAGTCCGCCCCCTCTCGTATGTCTCTGGCCGAAGTGATGTCGGCCCTCGAGAAGGCGGGCACGGATCAGGCCCGCAAGACCTACGCCCGGTGCGGGGCGACCGGACCCATGTTCGGTGTGAGCTTCGCCGACCTGAAGACGCTGGTGAAACGCATCAAGGTGGATCAGGAACTGGCGTTGGCGTTATGGGAGACCGGGAACGTTGATGCGCGCAACCTCGCGGTCAAGATCGCCGATCCGCGACTCATGTCTGCAAAGGATCTCGACCGCTGGGCCTCGGAAATGACCATGCGCGGGTGCAACGCTTATGTGGCCCATCTGGCCGTGGAGGGGCCTCATGGCGCCTCCCGCGTCGACGCCTGGGTCAAGTCCAAGTCAGAAATCCTCCGCGGTGGCGGCTGGGTGCTGCTGGGCGCGCTCGCCATGCGCGACGAGACGCTCTCGCCCGACTGGTTCGCCCCTCGCCTCGCGACCATCCAGAAGACTATCCACAAGACGCCAAACCACGAGCGCGAGGCCATGAACGGCGCGCTCATCTCGATCGGGTGCCGGGATGTCGTCATGCGCAAGACTGCGCTCGCCGCCGCCAAACAGATCGGCCCCGTGACCGTCGATCATGGCGACACCGACTGCAAGACTCCCGATGCCGCCATCTACATCGAGAAGGCATGGGCGAACGCGGTCGCGAAGGGCTTCGAGAGCCCGGCGGCCCAGGAACGAAACCGCGAGTCGATGCGCACCCGCTGCTGAACCGACCTTGAACCGGGCCACCAAAGCCCCCATGCTAGGGTTTAAGCGATCGATGGATCGTTCGTTCCCAAGGGGGGCTCATGCCGCAATCGCTGCTTCGTGCTGCCGTCATCGGTGCCTGTCTCCTTCTGGGCTCGGTCTCTGCCTGGGCTCAGACCCTTCAACCCGGCCAGACCGTGGAAGTTTTTGCCTATGGCAACTGGGGAACCATTGGTCGCGTCCAGCGCGTCGACTCCTCCGGTGTTCTCGTTCTCTATCGAGCGGCGGACGGGACCTACAACGAGAGCACGGGTTTCGCCAGATACTTCCGTCCGAACGAAGTCCGACCTCAAGGTTCCGTCCCGGCGGTTCCGGCGAAGAGCGGCGCGCCCGGGGCTCTCGGTATCCCCTCAGCGAATGCGGCACCTACGCCTGGAACCGCCTACAAGGTTGGGGATCGCGTCGAGGGCTGGAATATCGCCTGGTACAAGGGCACGGTCGCGAAAGTCGGCACCGAAGGCTATGCCGGTTCCTATCTCATCAAACACGACGAATACGCGCAGGACTCCTACTATAAGGAAGCGAATGTCCGCCGTCTCGGCGCCTCGCCTTCCGCTTCGGGGCTCGGGGTGCCGAATCCCTCAGCGCAGCCTCCCATTCTGGGTACGGGCGGCGGGCTGAAAACGGGGACCTACGGCTGTGGTGTGTACCTGAGCGGGCGTTACACGCCCACGCAACGTATCACCATCGAGGGCGGGCGCTACACCACAACGCAGGGCAGCGGAGGAACCTACACCTTCGATGCGGCCGCCCGCCGCGTGCAGTTCCAGGGCGGCGCCCTCGCCGACCAGGAGGGGCAACTTGAGCCCGAGAACAAAGGGATCATCCATCTGACCCAAACCAAGGATCTGGGAGCGAGCGAATACACGCAGAAGTGGCGTTCGCAGATCTGCTCACCTCGTTGAAGCTTAGCTGAGCTTTAACGCGAGCGCTTCCATCACCTTCGCCAGCATCGCCTTGCGCGTGCCGGCCGAAGCACCCTTCAGATGCCCGACATGGGTTCGCAATGAGGCGGCCACCGCCGCGTCCTTCCGTCCGGCGTCGAGACTCGCCTGTGCCTTGTCCAACATGGCGGAGAGCGTCGCGACATTGGCGGCGGTGAAGCCACCCTCACGCAGCAGCTGGTCGATGTAGGCGCGCGCCACCACGGGAGCATCGGGCCAGGCGATTGGGAGCTGCTGCTGCGGGTTGAACACCCCGCCCTGATTGCCGAGTTTCGCCGCGGCGATCTCATTGGCGGTCAGATAAGGGCTGGGCAGAAGCTCCAGCACATCCAGACCGCGGGCGATTTCCGTGCCGTAGATCCGGCCGTTGTACCAGTAGGTCGACCAGTAACCACCGAGGACTTCGGCCTTGTCGCTGATCGGACCGCGGTCGAAGTACGCAATCTCGGTGGGCTTTGTGCTGTCCGTGAAGTCGATCACCGACAGGCCGCCCTGATACCAGGCCTGCACGAAGATGTCGCGGCCCGGCACCGGTACGATCGAGCCGTTGTGCGCCACGCAGTTTTCGGTCTCGGTCTGCGGCGCGGGGAGTTTGTAGGTGCCGCGGTAGATCAGTTTGTTGTCCACGATGTCGTAGATCGCATCGGCGCCCCAGTTGCGCGGATCGTAGGACCGGCAGCGCGGACGCGAACCGCCGCCCCATTCGTCGGTGAAGATCACTTTGGTGCCGTCATTGTTGAAAGTCGCCGAATGCCAGTAGGCGAAGCCCTTGTCGGTCACCACGTCGAGACGCTTCGGCTTCAGCGGATCTGAAATATCGAAGATGATCCCGTTGCCCGAGCAGGCGCCCGCCGCCAGTTTGCGGGTGGGGAACACCGTGATGTCGTGGCATTGGTTGGTTTCGCTCGTCTCCTGAGTGCCCTCTCCGTGACTGCCTCCCGGCCACAATCCGGCGAGGCGCCCGGTGGCCTCGTCCGCGAAGACAGCAGGGCTCGAAACGATGCGCGACTTCGACGGATCGGCCTTGGGGATCTCGACCACGTCGATGCGGAAGAGCGCAGTGCGGTTGTCGCCGGGCACCTGACCGATGCAGCCCGGCAGTTCCTCTCCCTTGCGGACACCGGCGGTGCCGGAGTTGTAGACCACGATCCGGTCTTTGTCCTCGGCCACGACAGAATGCGTGTGCGACCCGCGGCAGGTCTGCACCTGGCCGACTTGGCGGGGGCTCGCGAGGTCGGAGATGTCAAAGATGCGCAGACCACGGAAGCGCTCCTTGTTCACCTCCCCGGTCACACCCTGACGGCCACAGTCCACGCGGCCGAGGGTTTGTTCGACGGACATGATCAGGAGATCACCCACGATGGAGACATCGCCCTGCCCGCCGGGGCAGACCACCGAACTCAGGAGCGTTGGCGCTTTCGCATTGGTCAGACGATAGATGTTGAAGCCGTGGTAGTTGCCGGTCACCAGCACATCGCCCTTGAACGCCATGTCGGTCTGCGCGAAGGAAAGGAGCGGAGAACGCTCGCTCCATTCGGTGCCCTCGTTCGACTGGCCGTCTGCCGCTTTAGGCGCGGCCCCGGCATCCGCCTTCTTGAGCTTAGGCAGGGGCATATCGGCTTCGTTTTTGGGGTCGAAGAAGCCGGTGGGCCTGCTCAGCGCCGCGACCAGCGCCAAATGACTCGCCGCCTGCCCCGCATCCTTGAACCCGGCCCGTAGCGCCACTCGGGGATCGGTCGCGAGCGTGCCCAGGAGTTTGCTCATCCGTTCGATCTCGGCCTTCTGCTCCGTCTTCACGTCGCTTGTGAACTGAAAGAGAATCGGCTCGTAGGCGCTGCCGGGTCGCTTGACCAGCGCATCGACCATCTTGAGCGCGCCGTCGTGATGCGCGATCATCAGGCTCAGGAAAAGCCGATCGAAGTCGGCGCCCTTCAAGGTTGCGAGCTTCGCCATGTCGGCGGGCGAGGCCATGCCGGCCATGGTGCCCTTCATATCCATCCCGCGATGCATCGAAGCATCGGGCACGCTTTCGCCCCGTTCGCGCAGCCACTTCTGCATGAAGGCGATCTCGTCGGCCTGCGATGCGTTGATCCGTCCCGCCACCGCCACCAGTTCGGGCAGGTTGGTGCGATCCTTCACCAGCTCCGCCATCTGCACGGCCTGGTCGTGATGATGGATCATGTCGCGCATGAAGGTGACGTCATCCGCGGTATAGCGAGTGTCGGCGAGCTTGACCGCCTGCTGCGCGGTCAACTTCGTCGTCTTCTGTCCCGGCGCTCCCGGCTGAACGATGGGAACATCCTGCGCGGCCATAGCACCCTCAGCGGTCGGCCACAGGATGGTGCCAGAAGTGATAAGTGAACTCAGTGCGATACCAATGCGGCGGTGGGCCATACTCAATCTCCTTTTTTCTGAAAGCGGGTGATGATAGGCGATCGCCCGGCTGCGCCCCGCCACTCGACGCCACCGTTTCTCTGATACCCGCGCATCGGGTTGAACCGGCCGGATACCAGTGAGGCCGCCAAAGCGACAAGGGAGGGTTTGATGGCCCTCGCCGGGGCAAATTCGAACGGCAAGAAGCCGGCTGCGTCGAGGTAGAGGGAATTCTCCTCAGAAACCTCGGGGCGCGCTTCAGCTGCTAGCGCCCGACCCGCCGGTACTCGATGTAATGAGCCGTCTCGTCGGCGACCGCGCGGCCGTGGAGCTGCTCCACGACGTAGAACGACATGTCGATCCCCGAGGCGACGCCGGCCGAGGTGATGACGCCGTCGTCGACCACGCGCGATTCGCGCTCGACCGTCACCCCTCCCAGGGACTCGAGGAGATCGAGCGCGCCCCAGTGCGTGGTGGCGCGCTTGCCTTCGAGGAGCCCGGCCCTGGTCAGCAGCAGCGCGCCGGAGCACACGGAGGTGATTTTCCGGGACGCCGCCGCGGTCGTCCGGATCCAATCGAGCGTGGGCGCGTCGTTCATCAAGGGCCGGGTGCCGAAGCCGCCTGGCACCACCAGCACGTCGATCCTCGGCGCGTCGGCGAACGAGTGATGAGGCACGACCAGCAGATCGCCCGTCGCATGGACGGTCTCGCGGGTCTTGCTGACTGTGAACACGTGGAAAGGCGCGCTGTCCTCGGACCGGCGCGACTCGAGACCCGGCACGAGGCGCGTTCGCGAGAAGACCTCGAACGGCCCCGCGAAGTCGAGCACTTCGACGCCGTCGAAAATAAGGATGCCGACGTTCCAGCGCTCCATCTCTACCTCGCCTGGAAAGAGGCTGAGTATAGGGTGGCGCGCTCCGGAAGCCTGATGAGCCAAGCCAGGCAAACCGCGGCTGCGACGTCGTAGGCGAGGCAGAACCCCGGCCAGTACTCCGGCACTCCTGGGTTGTTTACGATGCCGGCGTGGAAGAAGTCCATCACACCATGCCCGGCGAGACCGGCCACGACGAGCCATGGGCTGCCCTTGAAGCCGGCGACCGCGGCGGCGGCGAAGACGGTCATCACCATCGTTTCCATGACGAGGGCACGTGTCGAGCCGCCCAGTACCGCGAACAGGACGTAGATCGAGGCGATGACGATAAGGACGGTCGGGTAGAAGCTGCGGTCGCGGTCGAAGCCGGTGGCTCGCGCGAATGCCGCGACGAGCAGCGCGAGGGTGACGCCGAATGAGGTAGCTCACTGTGCTCGCTCCCACGTCTGCGTGCGGCCGAACACCGAGAACCCGATGAAACCGCGGACCTTCAACCTGCGCCCGCTGTCCTCCAGGCGCAGCTTGCAGCGGTAGATCGAGCCGTTGTCCGGGTCGAGGATGTCGCCGTCCTTGTCGGCCGAAGCACCGAGGGCGCTGAGTGAGATTGCGAGGACGTGGAATGTGGTTCGAAGCAGTTGTTTCATGGGAAGAGAAGTTATCGGGAACCGCGCCTGCGGGGATTGAACGTCCCCGCCGTTGTTCTTGAATAAAGCAGCTAGATTACGGGGCGTGCAACCGAAGCGTCACCAGATTGCGGAACCTCACGACGATGAGCCGAAGCCTTCGCCCGCCGATGAGCCGTACCGCTGGCTGAGTGTGCCCCGCTGGTACTTGTGGGAAGGCGGGTTCCTGCTTCTTGGCCGCGGGCAGGGAGTCGTGCCGGCGCACGAGCACCATGCCATCCAGATCGTCATCGCCCTCGAGGGCAGCATGGTCATCAGCGGTCGCGACGGGAAATGGCGCGAGGCCTGCGGGATCGTCGTGCAACCGGACGTCGTTAACTCCTTTGACTGCCGGGGTGCCTCGGCCGCGATGCTCTTCGTCGATCCGGAATCCAGTGAAGGGGCCTGGCTTCGCACCGCCCTCAAGCACGACATCACCCTCGTGCCCGAGGCGCGCCTGGCCTCGTGCCGCTGGGAGATTCGCGCCTTCAGCGAGAAGCCCTTCGAGAGCATGGACGTTCAGACCCTCATTCGACACTGCGTCCGAGAACTGAGCCCGGGTGCGCCCCCGATGCGTCGCCTGGACCCGCGGGTGACCGACGTGTTGCACGCGATCCGCAAATCCGACGATCTCCGCATCTCCCTGGCGAACGCCGCGAAGATGGCGTTTCTTTCGCCCAGCCGTTTCGCGCACCTGTTCAAACAACAGATGGGCCTGCCCTTCAGCCGTTACATGCTGTGGCGAAAACTGACGCGCGCGATGGTCGCGATCGCCGCCGAGCGCACGATCGCCGCCGCGGCGCATGCTGCTGACTTCGCCGACGCCGCCCATCTGACCCGGACCTTCTATCAGATGGTGGGCATGGCTCCATCGGCGTTGATGTCCGGCGAGTTCGCCCAGATCGACTCTCCGTTCGACCTCTCCGGCGAGCGCCCGCCCGTTCCCACTCCGCCTCGGTGAACGAATAGCCGATTCGTCCAAGGGCAAGAGTCGAGCCGTCCAATCCTAACGGAAGGCTTAATTGCGAAACTCCCTTCGTTGGCATTGACGCCAATTCAATCAAGGGAGTGCTCACCATGTCCAACGTTCTCGTCGTTACCGGAAGTCTCTGCATGATCGTCACCCTCGGCTTGTCCTGGTGCCTGGTGGGTGTCCGCACATCCGCGTTCATGAAGTCGTTGTTTGCCAGCTATCCGAACCTGCTGAAGGCCCACCTGGACTACCTGATGATGACCGGCCTGCTGATGGTGTTCTTCCTGCTCTTCACCCACTTTCAGGCGTCGCCCTCGCCCCTGATCGTGTGGGCGATGAGCATCGGATCGTTCATGAACCCGGTGGGTTTCATCCTCCTCTCGCTGAAACCCAACCTCAGCCAGCACCCGGCGAGCCCCTTCGGCCTCCTCATGAGCGGCAGCTTCACGCTCACAACTATCGGCTACGCTGGCGCCGCTTTCTCCGTCGGGCGCATAGCGCTCCTGGCCCTGTAATCGCCCCCCGCCCGAAAGAGTTAAAACAATGAACGCAATGACAGACACGACGAAGCAGCCGCGTGTGGCGATGCAGGCGATCGTCCAGCATGGGTACGGGGGCCTCGAGGTCCTCGTGCTCGGCGAGCACCCGGCGCCGGTCGCGGGTGCAGGCGAGGTGCTGCTCCGCGTCCACGCCGCCGGCCTCGACCGCGGAACGTGGCACATGATGACCGGTCGTCCGTACCTGATGCGGCTGATGGGCTTCGGCTTCTCGGCCCCGAAGCAGCCGGTCGCGGGGCTCGACGTTGCAGGCACCGTCGTCGCGTTGGGCGAGGGCGTGACGCGGTTAAAGGTCGGCGACGCCGTGTTCGGCATCGCGAAGGGCTCGTTTGCGGATTACGCCGCGGCGCGTGAAGACAAGCTCGCCCGGAAGCCGGCGGGGCTCTCGTTCGAAGAGGCGGCGTCGCTCGGCGTCTCGGGCGTCACGGCGCTCGGCGGGCTGCGGACGCTTTTGGCCGGCCAGCGCGCCTTGATCCTCGGAGCCTCCGGCGGTGTCGGCACGTTCGCCGTTCAGATCGCGAAGGGGCGCGGCGCGCACGTGACCGCCGTGTGCCGCGGCGAGAAGGCCGAGGCGGTGCGCGCGCTGGGCGCTGACCGCGTTGTGGACTACACCAAGGAGGAAATCGGCAAGGGCTACGACTTCATCCTTGACGTCGGCGGCAACACGCGGCTCTCGAAGCTCCGGAAGGCGATGACCGCGACCGGCACGCTCGTGTTCGTCGGCGGCGAGAACGGCGGAGACTTCACCGCGGGCTTCGAGCGTCAGCTCCTCGCCGCCTTCCTCGGAATGTTCGTGAAGCAGAGGTTCTTGATGCTGATGGCGGTCGAGCACTTCGCGCCCCTCGAGGAGCTGGGAGCCCTCGTCGACGCTGGGAAGCTGCGGCCGCTGATCGATCGGACCTGGTCCCTCGCCCAGGTGCCTGAGGCGATGCAGGCGCTCGTCGACGGGAAGGTGACCGGGAAGACGGTGGTCCGCGTCGCCTGATCACCTTGTAACCGGAGTCCTCGGCTCGATTGCGACACCTCCTTGTCCGTCACCGACCCTACCGATGCCGAGTGGCGCATACAGCTCGACCGGGGTGGACCGCCCGCCACAGCGTGCACGAGCTCGATCGAATTTCCGCCGCCCTTAGAGCCTCGGCCGGTCCACCCCGCCGGACGCCACTAAACCAGAGGGGTAGACGACCGTTGCCTAGCGGTTTCGCCCACTTCCTGCCGGTTTTCTGCCTAATCCGCACCCGTCGGCGAAGGCATGCGTTACGGGATTAACCCTGATTTTGCGCGCACAGGGCACCTGCGAGAAGGGCTCTGGTGGGCGTGGTCACCGTGCCCGCGCGCCGCGCCGCTATTCCGGCGGCGGGAAAGCCGAGGAACGCGAGGGCCCAGAGGATCCAGAACTGCCTTGAGGACGTGGTCTTGCATCGGAGGAATTGCCGACGACGATACCGGATCCCTCCTCCACGGGAGGACGTCCGTCAGCTTCACGCTCACCACCATCGGCTACGCGGGCGCCGCGCTCCTCGCCCTCCAAGAGAAGTACGACGCGCAATAGCCGGTTTGTACAAGGACAACAGTGTCCTCGTCCAATACCCGCCCCCGGCTCGATTGCGACACTTCTCTTACCGGCATGACGCCGACACCCTTCAAAGGAAAGCCAATGAAATCGAGCACTCGAAGCGCTGTAATCGCCCTCCTGATGTCAACGGCCCTCAAACCCCACGCGGCCATGGCGCAGGAGAAACTGGCGGGAGACACCCTCCAGATCTCCCGCGCCACCGGTTCCATCAAGGTTGATGGCGACCTGTCGGAGGAGGGATGGAAGGCCGCGAAGCCGGTCACCACCTGGTACGAGGTCAATCCCGGGGACAACACCGAGCCCGCGCTGCGCAACGTCGGCCGTCTCGCGTACGACGACCACTTCTTCTACGCGAGCTTCGAGTTCGAGGATCCGAATCCCAAGGCGATCCGCGCGCCCTACTCCGATCGCGATGACTCCGGCGGCGGCTTCTACGACTTCGGCGGCATCGTCCTCGATGCCGGCAACAGCGGCCGCACCGGCAAACTATTCGTGGTCACCCCGCGAAATATCCAGAACGACACGATCATCGACGACTCGAGCGGTGAGGACCCCTCGCCCGACTTCTTCTGGGAGTCGGCGACCCGGATCACCGAGCACGGGTGGGTTCTCGAGTCGGGTCTGGGCGAGACGTCAGCGTACTGGGCCTGGATCGCACCGACCGTCGCGCAGGACACGCGGGTTTGCGTCTACGACCGTGCCGGCTGGGGACGCAGCGACGAGGCGGCATCCCCCCAGGATGGAGTCGGTGTCGCGACGGATCTCCACACCCTGCTCGCTCACGTGCCCGGTCCGTTCGTCCTCGTCGGACATTCGTCTGGTGCGCAGTACGTCAGGATCTTCGCGGGACGCTATCCGTCGGAAGTCGCGGGCATGGTCCTGCTGGATCCGCAACCGGCTGAAGCTCTCACCCGACTGCCCGCTTTCCCCGGGTTCTACCGCCTCTTCCGAAGGGTTTCCGCGCTGTTCCCGCCGCTCGCCCGGCTCGGTGTCGCTCGACTGGTCGCCCTCGCTGGCTCCGACGGCTTGCCGCCTCAAGCTCGGAACACGCGACGTGTCTATTCGTCCTCCGCTCGCACCGCTCGAAGTCTCCGCGATGAGTTCGCGCAATTGCCGACGGCTCTTGAGCAAGCCCACTCATTTCGGACTCTCGGCGAACTGCCGCTCATTCTGGTCACCGCGGTCCGGGACGCCCCGGCCGGGTGGCTCCCATTGCAGGACGAAATGGCGGCCTTGTCCACGAACAGCTTCCACGAGGTCGTGGCCAATGCGACGCACTCGTCGCTGATCGAGGACGAGCACGATGCCGGCGTATCAAGCCAGGCCATCCGATTGGTGGTTGAATCGGTACGCAGCGCCAGGCTGCTCGCCCGACCGTAGACGGTTTGCGAGATTCCTGAGACGAAAGCGAGGCCGCGGTCAGCTGACCTTGTTCTCACCCTCGACGTAGCCGAAGTTCGCGAGGATGCCGCCATCGACGTAGATCACCTGGCCGTTGATGTAGTCGCCCGCCTTCGAGGCCAGCAGAAGGGCCGCTCCCACCAGGTCCTCGGGCTCGCCCCAGCGTCCCGCCGGTGTGCGGGTCATGACCAGATTGTTGAATGGATGTCCGTCGATCCGGATCGGCTCGGTCTGCGCGGTGGCGATGTACCCGGGCCCAATGCCGTTCACCTGAAGGTTGTACTTGGCCCATTCACAGCACATGTTCTGGGTGAGCAGTTTCAGCCCGCCCTTGGCGGAGGCATAGGCGCTGACGTTCTGGCGTCCATACACGCTCATCATCGAGCACATGTTGATGATCTTCCCGGAGCGTTGCTCGATCATCTTGCGCGCCACCCGCCTTGAGACGATGAAAGGCGCCACCAGGTCGACCTCGATCACCAAACGGTAGTCCTCGACCTTCATGTCGAGAATCGGGACGCGTTTGATGATGCCGGCGTTGTTCACGAGGATGTCGATCGGACCGACCGCTTCTTCAACCTTGCTGATGCCGCGGTCGACGTCGGCTTCGCTGGTGACGTCGAAGTTCAGGGTGTAAGCCTCGATTCCCCGGGCGGCGTACTCCTTGCGGCAGGCGTCGAGCTTCTCGTCCGAGATGTCGTTGACGCAGATCTTGGCCCCCGCCCGGGCGAAGCCCGTGGCAAGCGCCATCCCGATTCCGTGGGTGGCCCCAGTGACAAGCGCCACCTTGCCGGTGAGATCAAAGAGTGCGGTCGACATTAAGGGGGACTCCTTCGTAGGTTGCCTTGAGTAGCGCTCCTACTTTATCCCGCAGCGCAAAGGGCCTTGCCGGCACTTCGGGCTTCCCCTCAGCCTCAAGCTTGGCTAAAGGTTAGCCGAGTCCTCGCCGCGGCCCGTTGTCCTAGCCCCGCTCCTGGCCATCGGGATATCAACCGCCTTTGGCATATCAGCGCTCCTGCTCTGTGCGGTTCCGGTCTATCTGGTCGTCGCGTTCAGCCTGCCAGAGCTTTCGCCAAGCCCGCCTCCCGCCTGAAGCAGAGCCAGAGGATCGCTGCAAGTGTCGTCGCCGAAACGGCCAGAGCCAGGCCAAGCCAAGGTCGAGGCGTGCAGTCGGCCCACAACGGCTTGGAAGAAACCAACGGTCCCTGAGTCCAACGAAGGATTCGGTCGAGCGCGACGCCTGGTCCTTGGCTTGCGGTCGCTTCGACCGCATTTCCGAACGGACATCCCTCAGCGACCGTTGGATACCGGTGGCTTTGGGCCAGGGACCGACAAGAAACCCGTGAAATCGAGTTCTCGCCAATCGCCTATCATCGCGACACAACGGTTCAACCGGTTGAACATCTTTGGAGGATTCGACGTGCGACAGAAAACATTCGTCCTGACGGGCCTGCTGATCATCACGAGTTCGGCGCACGGGTTCGCTCAGCCTGCCGATACCGCGCGCTATCTGACGCCTCCCAAGGCAGTGATCGACGCCTTCGATGCGGCACCCCTGCCCCAGGTCATCCTGAGTCCGACCAAGCAGGTCCTGGCGCTGACCTACCGCAAGGCCTATCCGAGCATCGTCGAACTCTCCCAGCCGATGCTGCGCCTCGCCGGATCGCGCGTCAACCCCCGGAACAACGGCCCTCATCGTGCGGGCCAGATCCACGCGATCAGCCTCAAGAACATCGAAGGGGGAGCCGAGGTCAAAGTCGTGACCCCACCGCAAGCGAGCATCACGAATGTGCAGTTTTCGCCTGATGGCTCGCACCTGTCGTTTCTGAACCGCAAAGCCGACCGGATCGAATTGTGGGTGGCCAATACCGCAACCGGACGGACCAAACTGGTGAGCGGATTGGATCGATTGAACGCCACCACGGGTGACCCCTGCGAGTGGCTCCGGGACAACGTGACCATGACCTGCGAACTGGTTCCGCCCGGCCGGGGCCCAGCACCCGTGGAACCTCAGGTCCCCCTCGGGCCGAACGTTCAGGAGACGAGCGGAAAAGCCTCACCCGCCGCCACTTACGAGGACATGCTCAAGACCGCCCACGACGACGCTTTGTTCGAGTATTACTTCACCAGCCAGTTCGCCACTTTCAACGTCGTCTCCGGGGCCCGGACGCTCATCGGGCGGCCCGCCATCTTCAGCAGCGTGACCGCTTCGCCGAGCGGCGAGTACTTCGTGGTGGCGAGGATCAAGCGACCGTTCTCGCACCTGATTCCCATGAACGGGTTCCCCCAGGACGTCGAAATCTGGAACCGTCGCGGCGAAGTCGCGCGCCAGATCGCGGACCTTCCCTCTCGCTGTCTCTTATACACATCTCCGAGCCCACGAGACTAAGGCGAATCTCGTATGCCGTCTTCTGCTTGAAAAA
>ENA-ORBV01004290-ORBV01004290.1-microbial-mat-metagenome-genome-assembly--contig:-NODE-4290-length-27505-cov-13.678139_pt1 | contig 27505 bp, 33 predicted proteins | sample MGYA00237777_ERZ505514 | MGnify/ENA primary metagenome ERZ505514 (study PRJEB26160, sample SAMN06269048) | microbial mat metagenome | isolation source: Oligotrophic lake microbial mat | place...
AGGTAACGAAACGCTAGGATGCTGATTATGCTGTAGGAAAATGTTGGTTTACAAAAGTTAATAGAAGTGTGAAACCTTTATGTCTTAAGCTTCATAAGTCTCGATGCGAGAAAAGAAGTATTCTTTCCGCATTTCGCATCTTCTTTATTTTTGTATATAAAGGGAGGTGTCCCTTCACACTCATAAAATTATTATTAAAAAATGAGTCGGGATAATTCACCCACTTGCCCTCACTTTTCCATGCAGTACGATCGCAGAATTTGTTCCAAGTCTCATCACTTGGAAAACTAAAATCTAGCTTACCACCACATTCCACATAAATTTGTTTCTGGACGCTAAAACCATACAGTCCATCGCTATATTTCACCCATAGGCGATCGATCGTCAATAAATCTTCACAAGGGAAATTTTTGATGTTTTCGGGTTCTAACCAACCTGCACTTTCGCGATTTGCCACCTTCAACATTAGTCTATATGTCAGTTCATCTGCCTTCTGCCATTCCTTCGCCTTCAATAGTTTCTCAAGTTCGCGATAGTCGATCCCCTTCGCGCTCAATAATTCTACGGGCGGCTTCTGGACTTCTGGCTTAGGCGGTGCTGCTGGCGTTTTGCTACCTTGGTTAACTGCTGCTGTCTTTGATTGTGGACTTGATAGCGGTTGCTTATTTGCCAAACGCTGAAAAGCATTAATTACTTGCATATCCGTCCCACCCGCCGCCACATTTACCCGCATCCACAACTGAAAAGCCAACGCAAAATCACCTTCTGCTTCAGCATGGAGTGCATCAACCTTAAGCAAAGTGATATCCGTAAGATTGGCAAACTTCGGCAGCAAAATATAATGCAACTTAGTTTCAGGTTCGATTTTTACATAAGGAATTTGATTGTATTTTTTGTACATTTGCGTCACTTGCGGTACACGAACCTTCAAATAATTCGCAACCCGCTCCACCGTCGCACAATTCCCCTCACCCTGAATTCGCAACGCTTCCAACAACACATTCGTAAAAGCTCCCTGCTTTAGCTCCTCAATCTCATAGGAAACCTGCGTTGGACTGCAAGAAAAGAACGTAATCACACCCTGCTGCTTCTCCTCACCAATCCCCAAACCCGCATTCTTCGCGCCATCACTGCGACAAGCATCGATCAGCAACACCACATTATCCGCTCCACTGCGCCGCAACCGCTCCGTCACATAGCCAATCGGAATCGCCAGATCGGGAGCAGAACGAGGATTGCCATCACTAGGTAATAGATAATCTCGATCATCACAGGGCATTCCATGACCGCTAAAGTAAAACCACAGCGTATCCCCCGCGCTTAAAAATGAATTTTCAAAGCGATCTGTTAAAAAAGATTTGAGCGTGCCATAGGTCGGCTGAGTCCTACGCCCCTGAGCATTGCGCGGCGAATCATCTGAGAAGAAAAATAGATCGGCAGAATTAACGCCCAAATCCTGCGTGAAATAATCACGCATCAGCTCGGCATCGCTCTTAGCATAATTCAGAGGTTGGATTTCATCGTAATCATTAATCCCAATGATGACCGCGCAATTTCTCGCCATAGCTTTAAACTGACTCCGAAGGCTTAGACATATTGGGCAACTCAACCCGTTTAAATTTTAACTCGATCGCACCTTTTCCAGATGTTTCGATCCCCGTACCCAATAATTTAATTTCACCCTTACCCGAAATCTCCACCGCCAACTTAATCTCATCCAATTGCAAACCCGCTTCTGGCGCAACCTGTCTCTGAGCATCAGCAAACACTCGACTAATCACCCGCACAAACTGCGACATCTGCACCGACAGAGTCTCTGCCTTCACGCGACTTGCTTGAACTTCCGCACCCGATACTGTCGCTGTTGGTGAACCGTAAGGATTATTGCCTTGACCTACAACTTTTTGACCAGTTGTGCGTGATTCTGGGCGATCGCTTGGTTCGCTAGCCGTCACAATCCACAATTCCTCATCACCCCAGTCTTGTTCTGGCATAATCTCACCTTAGAAACAGCTTATCTTTGATAATTTAGTTATAGCTCAATGGCAACAGCTTTCAGCCAGATAGAGCAATTTATGAACGACGATGCTCTCTGCGACTGGGATATGCTCATAAAAATGGTAGCGATCCATCACCAAGATCCTAATCTGACGAATGGGATGTGCCAGTTTCTGTGCGCTGAACTGTGCCAATAAATGCATCTTCTAAAGAAAAAGGCACAGGTCGATCGAAATAGACTTGGATACCGCGATCTTGAAGGTGCGATCGCAATTCTGGGAGTTCGGTTTCAGGTCGATCGAGCACAATGTGAAGTCGATCGCTGCACAAATTTTTTCTCAGCACTAGAAGTAGATTGTTTATCTTTTGGGTTTTGAGTCATGGTGCTTTAGGTCGATCTCATTTCATGTATCCTATTACCAAATTTCCGTAAGACTCAAAACAAAATCAGGTAAAACATTTTCTCCAGAGAGAGAACTCGGATTTTGCAAAACTTCTTTAAGCTTACCAATGCGATAAACTTCCACTTCACGATCTTTGCGATTAATCAGCCAGCCAAGTCTTGTTCCATTATCTTGATATTCCTGCATCTTAGCTTGCGTAACCTTCAAGTTATCACTAGGCGACATTAACTCAATCACAAAATCTGGACAAATTGGAGCAAATTTTGCTTGTTGTTCGGTCGTTAGAGCTTCCCAACGCTCTTTCAAAATCCATGAAGCATCAGGCGATCGATCGCTTCCATTGGGAAGTTTAAAGCCCGTTGACGATCCAAAAGTAAAGCCTAACTTAGTTTTGCGATTCCAAACCCCTAGATCGATTGTAATACTGGCACTACGCATTCCTGTTGCGCTACCTTCTGGAGCCATAATTGTGATATCTCCTTGAGCATTGCGTTCAATTCTAAGGTCGCTATTTTTATGGCAAAATTGAAAAAACTGTTCATCAGTAAGATCGATTACGGACTCTAGGCTGATCGTTAAAGCATCCATATTTTTTTAGTAAGGTTTTGAGCTTACATTCCAACTTTATCACAAGCCCTAAGTCATGGTGAATTTTGCGATCGCGTTTCACACATTATAAACCTAATAAAATTTAAGTTGGTATGCTAGAAAGTACGATACCGTGACATTCAAGAAGCCGAAGAAAACTATCGGCTTGGTAAAGTTCGCACAGGTTCTGTCGAGCAGCTAATGATGGATTCTAGCGATGATTGAACTACTTTGGGATAAATCATTTACGCGAACCTTAAAGAAGTTGTGGGACTTCGTAAATGCCACAGTAAAATTCGAGGTTTTGCAGAATCGTCAGGTCATCATAGAGCGTGAATTTTTGACTCATATAGCCGATCCGCTTACGCAAAGAACTACTACGAAGATTTTGGCTCTGTCCTGACAGCATCATGTCGCCCTTAGTTGGTTCCAATAAGCCGCAGAGCATTTTGATTGTTGTCGTCTTTCCCGCTCCATTTGCCCCCAGTAGCCCATAAATTTCACCATAGCGAATCTCTAAGTTCACATCTTTCACAGCATGAAACTTGCCAAACACTTTTTGGAGATTACGCGCCCCAATTGCGATCTGAGAGTCTTGGGTTTTGGGATTTTGGGGTTTGGAACGAGGGAAGGGAATGAACAGAGGATCGGAGCCTTGCTGCCGTAGCCGAGTCACAAATACGTTTTCCAAAGTAGCGTCGCTAGCTTGAATGCTGTCGATCGAAATATCACTTTCCCGAAAAGCCTGACGCACTGCGACTTCATCCTTAACAACATCTGCTACTAAAACATCGATTCGATCGGGACATCAGCAATGCTCGATCGACCCTGCGCGGTTTCTAATAACACCTGCTCTGCTATAGCGATTGGGATAGCACGAACTTCTAACCGTTGTAATCCCAATTGCCATATTGTTTTGAGAGGTCTCGCACAGAGATTACAGGATCGCTGTTTGAGCTATCGATCGAATTCCGAACAGCAGACTCTGGCGAAACAATTACCATAATTGATTCCTATAGGAGGGTTGAATCCGAGTTAGATATTATCTTATCTTCTCTCTTACTGGGTTTAAAGAAGATTGCTAGAGCAAAGTTAAGTTGGATTAGAATCATGATTAGAACACTCAAGTAAGTGTTAATAAAGCAAAATAATGCTCCAATCGTGTATAAAGTGTGAGATACGATCAGTCTTTGCTTAATTGCCTTGTTAACGATCTTCTTCTCATCATCTGCTATACCAAGATAATTATGGCGATAAACGTAACGCCATTGGATAAAGAGCATCATGCCAAGCGCGACAATATTCAGCCAATATAGTCCAATTGCAAATTTAAAGTTAATGTATTCACTCAAAAAAGCAGTTGTGAATGGAAGTAAAGTGACAAACATCAAAAAGAACAAAGAAATCCAGTTGAGATGGCGATCGCTTTTATTAATGTAATGAAATTGAGTTGTATGTGCTGTCCAAAATATCCCAAGAGTCATGAAACTCAAAAAGTAACTCAATAATTGCGGCACTAGGCTGACAAAGGCATTCACTAGTCCAACCTCGGTACTAATTTCAGGGCTAACTGGCACCTTTAAATCCCTCACTAGTAAAGTGATTGAGATCGCAAAAACTCCATTACTAATTGCCTCAATCCGATGCAGTCTTTGCCCTGCGATTTGATTGTATGTTTTTTTGTAATCGCTCATAGTCCTAAATCAATTTCGGCATCGGCTGGCATCCCAAGCTTTGCGAATCCTTCAGGTTTGTCGATCGAAAGTTTAATCCCAAACACCTGCTTGACTCGATCTTGCTTGAAATAGATATTCTCTGGCGTAAAAGAAGCTTTCGTATCGATTTGGGATACACGCGCACTGAATGGTTGATTGGGACTGGAATCTAGCAGCACTCTTGCGGTTTGGCTGACCCGAATCTTACCAATATCACCCTCTGGAATATAGCCGCGCAAATACACCGCACTGGGATCGAGTACCGTTAGTAAAGTTTTACCCGCACTCACAACTGCACCTGGCTCCAGTGGGCGATCTTGGACGATGCCATCGATCGGGCTTCTGACCTTGAATGATTCTAAACGGCGTTGAATTTGATCCCGTGATGCCTGAGCATTTTTGACCTTGGCTTGGGCGGCAGCAAGTTTTGCTTGGGCTTGGGTCTTTTGTTGGGAAAAAGCATCAAGCTGAGCAGTACGGATTTCGGGATTTAATCCTGTCGATCGAACTTGAGTTAAACTTCCACTTGCGGCGGCGAGTCGATCGACTTGAGATTTGACCGCAGCCTGACTGGCAACTAGTTTCGCTTTAGCAGTATTGAGACTAGCTTTGGTAGTATCCAAAGTTGTCTGTTTTTGGTCTAATAGTTGTTGATTGACCGCGCCTTCTGCCACTAACTTGACGTATCGATCGCGTTCGACCTGGGCAAATCTCAACTCTGACTTAGACTGTTGGACTTGGGCTTTTGCTTGCTCGACCTGTGCCTTAGCTTGCAATAGATCGGCTTCGGCAGCAGAAACATTCGATTGTGCCTGTTCGACCCGTCCACTAGAATCCCCCTTTGATTGCTGCAAATTCAAATCTGCTTCACCCTCGCGCACCAAAATTTTAACGATTCGCCCACCAGTTTTAGCCCCGATATCTGTCTCATCAGACTCTAATCGCCCACTAATATGCAATACAGTCTCAGCAGGGCGCGGCAAAATTAGCCAAACCCCATAGCCGATCGCCGCAGCCGCCAGTCCGATCGGAATCGGCAAACGTCGATCGAACTTGGGCTTGGGATCAGCGTTGGATTGAGGAGATACTGGTAAGGAAGGCTGTTGTGGGCTTCCAGATGTTGCAGATTCTGGAGTAGGGTTAGGGGCGATCTGCGTCATAATACTTACCTCAAAAAATACTGAGCTTACTAACTACTGAGCTTACTAACTGTATAAAATCACTGATGACACAGGTATCGAGTAGATATCGCATTAGAACATCTCTAGTTCAGATGGAGGGAGGAGTTCATCTCGGTAAGACTCAAAAGCTGGAAAGTCAGGTATCCCTTTGTAAGATAGAACGACATCCGACCACCGAGATGCTGTCGTTTGGGTTAGCTGTCGTAAAGCTTGGATAATCAGGATTTGGAGCGGAATATTAGATTGAGATGCTTGACGGATCAGTTCTTGTTCAAGATCTTGAGGTAGGTCAATTGTGATTTGCATGATGCTTCTCCATTTTCTTGACTGAAGTAAATAGAATACTCCACATAAAATCCCAATTGAGTTTATCGATCTAACTAATTTCTGATTGAGCTAAAAATGCTGTGACTTGAGCATCGGTGGGTTGTGGCGCGATCGCCCCCATGCCTAGAGTTGTCAGCGCACCAGTAGCACAGGCATAAGCGATCATCCGATCGACAAGTTTGGGGTTTTCTAGATCGGCTAGCGATCGACTGCATAATTGATGCAAAAATCCTGCCAGAAAAGCATCACCCGCCCCAGTTGTATCAACAGCATCAACCACAAAAGCCGATCGATTACCCGATCGATCGCCCAGATAATAGCGACATGGTCGATCCCCATCCGTAACAATTATTCCTTCTAAGTGCGTCAGGGCTTGGGCGATCGAGGCAGGGCTAGTGGTGTGAAATAGCAAGTCAGCTTCGGTGGCAGAAAGTTTGAGAAAGTCGGTATGAGCCAACAAAATTCGGGTCAACTGCGGGGCTTGAGCAGGATTCGCCCAAAAGATCGATCGCCAGTTGACATCAACCACAACCCGCACAAAGTTCTCTTCCGCTAGCTTTAAAGCACGGGCGATCGCTTCCGAAGTTCGTTCACTTGCTAGCCCAAGCGTTCCCAACACCAAAAAATCCGCATCCTCAAATAACTGCGCTGGGATCTGGTCGGCAGCTAGGAGCATATCCGCAAATACAGTGCCAGAATCACCAGAAAAGTGCGAAAAAGCTCGATCCCCATCAGTCGATCGAGTCACAAAAACTTCGCGAGTCGGGGCAGTGGGATGGACTTGTAAACCTGTCGTATCAACACCTTCAGCCGCGAGTAATTGCTGCAATTCCAGCCCGATCGAATCTTCACCCACACAACCAATAAAGCTCGTACTGGTTCCCAGTTTTGCCAATCCACAAGCCACGTTAGCGGGTGCACCACCAGGATAAGGCTGCCATGATTTGACGAGATCGCGGCTAGCCCCTAATTCGACCGCAATTCGATCGACTAGAATTTCACCTAAACATATAACTTTCGCCATAATTTATTCGGGTGCAGTCAGGGTTTCAGGTAAATAAATTGCCGCATCAGGCTTAGGTAAAGAAGTCGGTGGAGACTGGGAAAGATCTGGTTTAGGCAGATTGGGCTGGCTCTGCGATGAAGAATGGCGGATCTTTTCTAACCAACTGATCTTCGGCTTGCGCTCTGGTTTCTGCTCTAGCGATTTGGTGGGAGTTTCAGGCTCAGGCGAAACGGTGGGAACAGTCGTAGGATCAGCCGTAGGAGTGGTTTTGGGTTCTGGTGGACGCTTACGTTTAATTAACTTACGGCGCGGGTAAGTAGTGGTTGTTTGAGCTGGTTTGGGATTGTAGTAAGGACTAGTAGGCGGTGAAGTTAATTTCAGTGGCTCAGGCTTAACATTTTGCTTGGGTTCAGGAGAAGCAACTGGTTCTGGTTTAACTTCTGGCAAAGGTTCGGGCTGGCTAGGAACTGGTAAAGGCTTTTCAGCTTTTGGTTCTGGTTTAACTTCTGGCTTAACTTCTGCGGGCTTGGTGGCTGGAACTGGTTCGATCGATTCTGGAGTTGCTTCTGGTTCGGGCTTTTTCGCGACGTAGGTAGGATCGATAATACTCTCGATATCAGCAATTACCTCACCACGCATCAGGCGCGACAAGGTGTCCTGTCCACCAGGCTGATATTCGATCAGATGGGCCGTGCTATTGAATTGATTCAGGATCGGATTGCCCTGAGCATCGAGAAATTCTAAACTAACCCAGTTTGTCCCAGGTTTAAATCCTGTGAGGTAAATCGGCTGCCAATTTTCGAGCAAGAAACTTTTACCGTTAACCGTGGCGCGGATCTGCCAGTCGGTCACACCTGCATCTTCGAGCGCGGCAAGGTGAAGTGGCGCGTTTTTGAGATAAAAGTCGAGCATGATCGGCTCTGCCCCATAACTGCCAACAGGACGGCTGTATGTGAGTAAGGGTGACTGGGGGCTAGGGGTGTTTTCGCCTGTTTTAGCAAAGGCATGAAATGTTACTTGAGCATAGGCTCCTTCGTTCTTAAAGCTTTCGTGCCAAGGACGAGAGGCAAATGCTCTGAGTGTATGAGTTCCAGGTGTTAGGCTGTCGAATGTGATCGTATCGCTGGAATTATAAAGTGGCCTGTATTCTTGATTGTCGAGAATCACATGAATGTGTGGGCCAAGACCCAGATCGCTCTTGAAAACTGGTAAATCTTTAATCTCAAAGCTCACCGCAACTTTGTTATCGGTAATGACTTGATCGGGTGTGGGCGAGATAATTTTAATTTGAGGCTCATATCGATCGAAAAAGCGACTTAACCGCATAATTTCGGCGGGAGGCGAAACTTCGCTCATTCCAACTGGTGCTTTCGATTTTGCCGTAGTCGGTTTGTCTCCACCACAGGCACTCAATAAAAATACAAATGCGATCGCGATCATCCCAACGCCAAACTTTCGCCAAGACTGCTTAAGTTGACTTAACCGCTTAACCTGTTGCATTACACTCGCCCACATAAAAGCTCCACGTAAAAATGTTTGGAATTTTACAGCCTACATGGAATATATCGGAAAAGGGTGACTTGTCCACCAAAGTACAAGAAAATCAACGCGGTGGATCTCAAAAGCCAAGTCTAAATTCTGGGGAAATTCTGCTAAATTCGATCGAGTTTGCTAATTAAATCGAGCGATTGCAGCATGATCAAAAAAATCTTTTCCATTGGCTTATTGGTTTTTATTCCGATCTCATGGGCGGCGCATTTTCTGGAATGGGGTTCTCTGGTTGTATTTGTGACTGCGGCACTGGCGATTTTGCCCCTCGCAGCTTGGTTGAGCATGGCAACCGAAGAGATCGCGGTGGTGATCGGCCCATCGATGGGTGGTTTGCTTAATGCCACGTTCGGGAATGCGACAGAGCTGATTATCGCGATTACGGCACTGCGAGCAGGACTAGTTGATGTTGTGAAAGCCAGCATTACAGGTTCGATCGTAGGAAATTTACTGCTGGTGATGGGTTTAGCAATGTTCCTCGGTGGATTACGCTACAAAGAGCAAGTATTTCAGCCGACCTTAGCTAGAGTGAATGCTTCGGCGATGAATCTAGGCGTGATCGCGATTTTATTGCCAACTGCGGTGAATTACACTTCCACAGGGATCAGTGAAGTAACACTGCAACAACTTTCGATCGCGGTGGCAATCGTGCTGATTCTGGTATATGGCTCTACCTTGCTGTTTGCGATTAAAACCCATTCCTACCTTTACGATGTCGGCGTGGCTGAGATTGAAGAAGAGGAGCATGATATTAACCTCTGGCTCTGGGTTAGTGTGCTTTTGGGTGCAACAGTTTTGGTCGCAACTGAGTCAGAACTTTTGGTCGAAAACCTCGAAACAGCGACATCCACACTGGGCTTGACTCCCTTGTTTACGGGCGTAATTTTTCTGCCTGTAATCAGTAGTGCTGCCGAAAACATTACGGCTTCATCAGTCGCACTCAAAAATAAAATGGAACTTTCTGTGGCTGTGGCAGTTGGCTCAAGTCTGCAAATCGCCCTATTCGTCGCACCTGTGCTGGTACTAATCGGCTGGTTACTGGGGCAACCGATGGATTTAGATTTCAACCCATTTGAACTCGTCGCTGTTGCCGTCGCGGTTTTGATTGCGAATTCGATTAGTTCGGATGGTCGATCGAATTGGCTAGAAGGGGCTTTGCTGCTGGCAACTTATATAGTCTTGGGCTTAGCTTTCTACTTTCATCCTGTTTAGTCGATCTTTATCGGACAAGCGACGCGAATAGTAGCCAGATAGTTCATACTTCAATGCCTCTGGCTTACCTGTTCCCTGTATAGGATCATTTTTTTGCATCTCTTTAAGAATATTAAACAATTTCTTATGGAGAGACTTATTGGACTCTCTTAAGCTCTCATAAACTTGCAATGTGTCCGCCTGAAACACAATCGATCGCATATTTTTGTTTTTTATGAGTTTCCACTAATAGTCGAATCTGTTGGACTAAGTCAGAATTGCTTAAAATGTATGCCAGATCGAATGATTCCTGTAAAGCAAGCATATCAGTCTGGTGATGCTGAGTTTTAATTTGGTTGATTTGCCGCATCAGAGTTGGATTATTCAGGACGTATTGGGTCTCAGCTTCACTGCTATCTGCACTTTCTGAAGTAGATAATAATTCGGAGCTTGAGTAATTCATAAAAAGCACATGTGATTTCTAATGTTTAATTTGCTCATTAGCTCTTAGCCCACGATTGATGGCAAGGCTAAGAGTTCTCAAGATCTCAGTTAATCAATCCCAATCACCCAAGAGCCGACGTAGCGGAGAACAGGTAAATCATCCGCGCCTAAAACTCTGGCATCGAACTGAAACAGTCCACCAAATATCGGGTTACGAACACTGCTCATGACTAACTTGGAAGCGCGGTTAGCAGGAATAGCTTCCTTCGGGATCACTTCGATCACGCGACCTTCTTTGTCCCACTTCGCTGACTCTAGGGGCACGTTTTTGTCATTAATCCGCAAGTCGATCGAATCAGGTGTAAATTCGCCAGTAAAGCTCGAAGGATAAGTAATCAGAATTTGTGCGACTTTGAACTTTTGGGCAGGGATCTCTAAATAATATCGATCGGAGCTTCTAGCTTTGCCTGAGTCGAGATAGTAGTTGAGAGCTTTATCTTTAATATTGCCAAACAAAATAATGCCAGAAGTTGATTGGGCAATGCTTGGACTTGGCTTAGCGATGCTGGCAACACAGGTAAGAGCGATCGCAGCTAAAGCCCCAATGGCGAGTTTTGTAGATTTTAATGACATGAATTTTTAAGCCTCACACTTTAAGTAGCTGATTGGGTAAAGATTTTGCTGAAGATTTCGACATAGATTTCGATGACGAAACATGGTTGACGAAATTAGTTAGGATTTTGATCCCGTCAGTTGATGATTTTTCAGGATGAAACTGAACTGCCATCAAATTGGCTCGCGAGATCGAAGCAGTAACCGTTTGACTGCCGTGGGTAACAGTTGCCGCCACGACTGACTGGTCAACAGGAGCAACATAAAACGAATGCACGAAATACACCCAAGGTTGCGCCTTAAGTTTGAGTTCGAGGTTTAGATCGGGATTTCGATCGCCTAAATCTCGCCAGAGTGGACAGTCTGGCTGACTAAATTCTAACTGGTTCCAGCCCATGTGCGGGATCGTAATACCCGACTCTGGCTGAAATCGCTTCACCGTACCCTCGATCGCCCCTAAGCCCGCCTCATGACCTTCTTCGCTTCGATCGAATAAAAGTTGCATTCCCAGACAAATACCAAGAAATGGCTTACCTGAGGCAATCGCGTCATTGATCGGCTGTTCTAAATTTCGATCGCGAATTTTCTGCATTGCAGGGTCAAACGCCCCAACCCCAGGCAATACCACTGCATCTGCCCTCAGGATTTGCTGATGATCGTAAGTCACGACTGGCAAGGCTCCTGCTATTTCCAACCCTTTACAGACAGAGTGGAGATTGCCCATGTCGTAGTCAATTACCGCAATTACAGTCACGTTTGTTTATCCTAGGGTTAGTATCAGAAGTAGGAAACATAAATAAATCTATAGATTAAGTATAAATTCTTTATTCTGTATGCTGATTTGCAAGACAGCTAACAGTTTAAGTTTAGGATGTAAGATTCATTCAATACATTATGTAGTTGAATTCTGGTCGAAAATCTTCCACCACACGGGCGAAGTATATGCGAATGAGCAACCTAGACGAATGCTATAGAACATTGGGGCTTCAGCCTGGAGCTTCAGCAGAAGAAGTCACCGAAGCTTATAAAGATCTGGTGTTTGTTTGGCATCCAGATCGCCTACCTCAAGATAATTCACGCTTGGTGCAAAAAGCTCAGGAAAAATTAAAAGAATTTAACGATGCTCGCGATCGACTTCGATCGTCACAACCAACCCGATCATCACAATCAGCCCGATCGGAAAGCCAAAGCCATTCCCCAAAGCACCCTCAACCCACTAGCAAACAGCCAGAAAAATCTCAGCCCCGATCTCAACCGACTTATCATCACTACAAGCCGCCTCAAAGCCAAACTCATAATCAGGCTTATAGTCAGGCGCATAGTCAAGCTTACAGTCAAGCTCAAGCTAAGTCACAGCCACAAGCAACTTATCAAGAGCAGGGTCGATCGCAAAGCCATGCCCAAAATTACTCACAAAATTACTCACAAAATTACTCGCAAAGTCAACCCCAGTCTCAAACCCCTTACCAAACCCAGTATTACTATCAGCACCAGTACCAAGCTAAACCCCAGCCTCAGCCAGCCCAACAACAAGCCCAACAACAAGCTCAAGCAAAACAACACCCAGATTTAAGTGGAGCCGATCTGAGTGGAGCCGATCTGAAGGAAAGAGATTTAGCTGGGAGAAATCTTAGCCACGCCAACCTCAGCCAAGCTAACCTCAGTGATGCTTTTTTGCATAAAATTAATCTCCATGCTGCTAACCTACACGGAGCCAACTTATTTAGAGCCAACCTCCTGCAAGCCGATCTAAGCCATGCCAACCTACGCGAAGCGAACCTAATCGGTGCCGACCTCAGTGGCGCAGACCTCCGCAAAGCCGATCTAAGAGGGGCAAAAATTGGCTCTGGGGACAAAATCATGGTGAAGTTAACTGGGGCAAATCTCTCAGGGGCAATCATGCCTGATGGCAAAATTCATGCCTAGCCGAAAGCTTTCGATCGACGTATGATGAGCAGTAATACTTGGGGAGTGCTAGAGGAAATTTATGACAAAAAAGCTATTAATAGTCGATGACGAGCCGCATATTAGACTGCTCTTAGAACAAACTCTGGAAGATCTAGAAGATGAGGGGGTGGAGTTATTTTCCGCTAGTAATGGCGCAGAAGCTCTAGAAAAGATCAGATCGGAATTGCCAGACCTCGTATTTCTCGATGTCATGATGCCGAAAATGAACGGGTTTGATGTCTGCAACGCTGTTAAAAATGAGCTGAAGCTGGAAAATATTTACATCATCATGTTGACGGCAAAGGGACAAGAATTTGACAAACAGAGGGGTAATGAAGTTGGTGCAGATATCTACATGACCAAGCCTTTTGACCCTGATGAAGTACTTGAGAAGTCACGCGAAGTTCTCGGCTTGTAGTTGATTTGGGGGAGAGGCAGGCAGTCGAATTATAAAAGTAGACCCTTTGCCCAGTTCGCTCTCTACAGTAATGCTACCTCCCATCATCTCGCATAACCGATAGGTGATTGCCAGCCCCAGTCCAGTACCGCCATATTTACGTGTAGTTGATGTATCAGCCTGAGTAAAAGGTTTGAACAGTTTTTGCAACTGCTCAGGCGACATGCCAATACCACTATCAGAAACAGAGAAAGTGATAAAAGTCACTGTTTGCACGATCTGATCTTGAACCCTAACTTCTTCGTCTCGTCTGGCGGTAAACCTGATTTTGCCATCTCGTGTAAATTTGCAAGCATTACTGAGCAGATTATTCAGGTTTTGATGCACTTTATTGACATCGGCGTACATCAAACCGATATCTTGAGGACAATACACAATGAATGAATTATGGTTCTGTTCGACAATTGGCTGCATTAAATCGGCAATATTGCGAACTAAAAACGAGACATCAAAACTCTCAGGATAGAGGGCAACTCGTCCAGCATCAATTCTTGAAAAATCGAGGATGTCATTAATTAAACCTAACAAGTGCTTGCCGGCTCGACGAATCTTTTGTAAGTCAGGGATGATTTCTTGCTGTCCCCATTCTTCAACTTCTTCTTGAAGAACTTCGCTGTAACCGATGATCGCATTGAGTGGTGTCCTCAATTCGTGGCTCATGTTGGCGAGAAACATGCTTTTGGCTTTACTGGCATCGTCCGCCGCTTCTTTTGTCCGCCGCAGTTCTGCTTCAGCGATCCGCTTATGAGTGGCAATCTCTGCTTGTAGTTGCTGGTTGATCGCAATTAATTCCGCAATTTTGGCTCGACTTTGGGCAGCCTCATTTCTGGCAGCTTCAAGTTCTGTCACTTCATTTTTTTCGATCTCATTTGTGTGATTGAGATCGCACTGGTTTGGATCTACCATCGCACTACTTTACACATTTATACAGAGGGCTGTTTGTTACTGGCTAACCATTTAAGAATGAGGGGATTGACGATTTCTGGTCGCTCATCATGGGGACAGTGACCAGTATCGGAAATGGATTGGAACTGGATATTTTTAGTTTGCCCAAACTGTTGATAAATCTGAGCACCTGCGATCGGAGTCCAAGGATCGGCTTCGCCCCATAGCACTAGTAAAGGTCGATCGAGTTGGGGTAATAAGTCTTCTGGCTTTGGGCCTGGTGGGGCTGTGAGGATGGAGGCAAAAACCTTTTGGGCGGTTGGTTGGCAAGATGGGGTGTAGAGAATTTCCACCAGTTCATCCGTGATCGCAGCATGATGGCGATAAACCTGACGTAATGTATTTTTGATCCGATGTGGCTGACGGATTCGATCGAACAAAAACTTGCCCAATATTTCTGAACTGACTAGCTTTGAGAATGTGCCCATCACAAATCGTAACGGCTGCTTTAACTCATCAGGGCGATGATTTAACCCACCCGCACAGTTAATTAACACTCCACCCGCCGCAATCTCAGGATTTTTGGTCACAATCATCAAACTCAACAAAGCCCCGATCGAATTACCAATAAATACGGCGGGGATTTGAATTTTTTCTGCCCAGAAGTCTTGCAATAACTCTTGCCATAGTTCCAGAGAGTAGTTAAGCGGCGGTTGATCGGAACCACCAAAACCGAGTAGGTCGATCGCGAATACTTTGTAACCACCATCTGCTAGCACGGGGATATTTTTTCGCCAATGCCCGATCGAAGCACCAAAGCCATGAATCAGCACCAGAGGCTGTCCATGTCCCATCACGGTGTACTTAATGTTGTACCCACGCCACTGCCAGTCGAGCTTTTCGATAGTTGGAGCTGTTGTTAGTTGCACGATCGCAATATCTTGTAAAGTTTGCTTAATACATTCCATTATCAGTCATGCAAGCGAATTTCCCTTGGCAAAATCCAGAAATAGTTCAGCATAGCCCGATCCTGTTGGATAGCTTTCAGCGTTTGACAGGTAAGCAATTGATTGAGACTACAAGTTCGGCACTAGAAATCTCTCAGGCTTTATTTAAAGCAAATTTTATTGTGGTGTCGCACGGTGTCGAGTCAGATCCAATTTTGAATTATGGCAATCGAGCTGCCCTCAATCTCTGGCAACTGAGCTGGGAAGATTTTACTCGCACGCCTTCTCGCCTTACGGCTGAATCGATCGAAAGATCGGAACGCGATCGACTTTTAGCTCAAGCTAAACAACAGGGATACATCAGCAACTATTGCGGGATCAGAATTTCGAGTACAGGCGATCGGTTTTACATTGAAAATGCCACGATCTGGAATGTCGTTGACGAGCAAAACCGAAATTATGGGCAAGCCGCTACTTTTAGTCGCTGGAATTTGATTCAAAAACTTAATCCTTAGGTAATTCAGTAGTTGTGAACACAATTACTAAAATTGCTTTACCAAGATTGTTTAAGGTAGTGACAAAATCACAGTCTAGACAACAAATAAAAATATTAGACAAAAAAATAGCGAGTCCCGATTGCATTGCTGAAACCGTTACTTCGCTATAAATGGGCTTAACGAAACATCTATGTTGCTGTTAATAAAGTTCCCATGAAACTACTAGTTCAAACATCGGCTATTTAGCCTAAATCTTTGCGATCGAGCTATTTTAATCAGATGTTAATCTCTAGTTTTAGAAACTCCCAAATAAAGAATTAATAGTGTCATAAAAGCTACAAATTAATATTAATTACTCGGATTTATTTTTGAACATTCTTCGAGCAAGTTTGAGTCAATTAAGGCGATTAATACCTAATTGGTCAAGACTTTTCGATCGATCGGGATTCTGATACTGACTTTTTTCAGGGCAAGACAAGATTTTCTAATGCTTAGAATGATTAGCCTGCAAACACTTTAGGTAAAAATGTTACGGAATGTGACGGAAAACACTTTACAAATCAAAACAATAGGTATATGTTCTTATTCATTCGGAATCCTATTTAAATTTACATATACGTTTACGTAGTTCACGTCTCCTCATGGAGGGAAATGTATGTCTAAGTTGAAGACAACCAAATATCTAACTGAGATGTCAGTCAAGCGTCTGTCAACTGGTAATCCAGATATTCTATCAAGTGGTCGCCCAAGAGATTGCCGAGGCTAAGCTAGCGATCCATTACGTCTGCTTCAGTTGTATCTAAGCTCACCCCATCAGCACTTATCTAGATCGATTTTGGTTTCAGTAGAATTTCGCTTGTAGTAGTTCTATACTGCTTAATCTTGTTTCTCCAAATCAGTTCGTGCTGATGTGATTTTCTTATTCGATCGATGTTATTGGCGTACAACAAACTTACCCAATCATCGACACCCATCCAAATCACCTTTGTCTCATTCTGTGTAGCCTAAATTATCACTCTGTGCTATCTCAATTAAGGCACGAGCTGCTGCATTGTGAGACCTCAAACCTAGAGGTTTTAATGAATATTCAAGGAAAGACAGCCCTGATTACTGGAGCCTCGCGTGGCATTGGCAGAGCGATTGCCCTCGAACTAGCCCAACATGGAGCCAAGCGCTTACTATTAGTGGCACGGGATCTCGATCGACTCAATGAGTTAGCCAAGGAAGTCTCAGCCTTTGGCGTGGAAGCAATCGTCCTATCTTTAGACTTGACCCAAACTGTCGAAGTGAATATTTCGATCGCCCAAGCATGGCGGGATCACGGCCCAATCCATCTCTTGGTTAACTGCGCGGGCGTAGCGCATCAATCATCATTCTTGAGATCACAGCTATTGGATGTGCAGGAGGAAATCGCGATTAACTTAATTGGGATGTACACAGTCACTCGTTTAGTGGCGCGTCGGATGGCATCCCAACGCGAAGGCAGAATCGTTAACGTTTCGAGCTTGATGGGTAAAGTCGCGGCTCCGACAATGGCAACATATTCAGCGACCAAGTTCGCGATTATGGGATTTACGCAAGCTTTACGCGGTGAGCTTGCCGCTCACAATATCGGTGTGACCGCGTTACTCCCATCTTTAACCGATACTGATATGGCAAGGGGTATGCAATGGTTTCGGTGGGTAGCAGTAATGACTCCCAAACAAGTGGCAAGAGCTTTGATTAATGGATTAAACAATGAGTCACCTGAAATTTTAGTGGGATGGCAAAGTCATCTAGCTGTATGGTGTAACCGCGTTGCTCCTTGGTTGTTAGAGAGAATTCTCATGTTCACCGCTCCCCAAGTTGAGTAGGATGTGACCCGATCGAGAATGGGGCAACTACAAGATATTGCCCCTACTTTGATCCCCGATAGAACTGCTCGATCCAAGCACGGATTTCAAGTTCAGAGCCAGAACAGGTAGACCTGCCTGTGACTGGATCGTAAGCTTGCCAATAGATGTTACCAAGTCGATCGAGTTTCTGCCAGACCTGAATTTCGTTGGCATTAGAGAAATATTCGATCGAACGCTGCCAAAGTTGGGCTAAAAAAGATAGTGGTGTAATAAAGCTGCCCTGAATCTCGTGAAGTTTAAGATCAGTCAGATCAAATATCTCTATGTCTTCTGACTTCAGCTTTCCGTGATCATTTTTCATCGCTGTTTGCCTTACGTCGATTAATTTTTTGATGTGTAGGTATAGGCTATCAACACCAAAGCTAGTAATCAACTTACAGCTTGTATAATCTTCTATAAATGTGGTTTATAGATGTAGACAAATCCAAAAAATCCCAGCCAACTATGAAACTCTCCCAATTACGCGCAGTTGTCGCCGTCGCGGATCATGGTAATTTTAGTGAAGCAGCCCTAGATTTGAGTCTTTCTCAGCCTGCGATTAGTCATGCAATCTCCACCTTAGAGGCAGAATTGGGTGTACCTTTATTCGCCAGAGGTCGGTATGGTGCAGTGTTAACCTCAGCAGGGGAAGGGGTTTTGCATCATGCACGGATGGCATTACAGCATTTAGAACTCATGCAAAAAGAAGCGAATTTGCAAAAGGGATTGCATTGCGGACATGTTCGAGTTGCTTCTTTTCGGAGTGTAGCGACACATCTTTTGCCTACGGCGATTGCTAGGTTTCGCGATCTATCCCCAGGCGTAACAGTAACAATTATTGAACGCCCCAGCTATGTCGATATCGAGCAATGTTTGCGAGAAGGGCGCGCCGACATCGGTACAACTTATCTCCCAACCACTCAAGAATTTGAAGCTTGGGAAATCATCCAAGATGAGTATGTAGTGTTGATGCCTCCCGATGCCAGAGTCAAGAATGACATGATTACTTGGGAAGAAATTGCCGCTTATCCACCAGTTTTGTTGCCATGTTTACCCTGCGGGCGAATGTTACATGACCATCTCAAATCATTTGCTCTAGATATGCACACAATCAGCGACATTCAGGAAGATTCCACGGTGGTTAGCATGGTCAGTCAGGGCTTGGGGGCTGCTATTATGCCGCGTCTCGCCGCTACACCAATTTCACATCAGGTACGTGTTTACTGTTTGCCAGTACCGATCAAGCGCGTCATCGGCATTGCAGCTTTAACTGATGCGCTCCATGTTCCAGCCGTGTTCTCTTTTCTCGATACAATTAAAAATTTCGATTTCCAGAGTCTAGCAGATCCATTGTTGGAAAAGTTAGCACCACAAATTAGATGACCTATTTCGGGTGAAGCGGAAGCAACAAGAGAGCAGATGCCTTCTGACTAGCCAATTTCATCCTGATTTCATTTTTGCATGACATACTTTGTTCAAATTGTTTAAATATAAAACTGATGAAAACATTTTCTGTAAAAAAATATTTAGGGATATCGCTTCTGATCGCGACCTCTACTGCCACCAGTTTAATTTCGATCGATTCGATCGTCCAAGGAAATGTAGATCGGCAGGCGATTGCCCAGATGGACATGAAAATGCATAACATGAGCGGTATGTCGATGGATTTGGGGCCAGCCGATGTATCTTTCGATCTGCGCTTTCTTGATGGTATGGTTCCACATCACCAAGGCGCGGTGGTCATGGCAAAATCAGCCTTGCAAAAATCTAAACGTCCTGAGATCAAAAAGCTGGCAGCAGCAATCATTAAGGCACAGGAAAAGGAAATTGCTAAAATGAGTCAGTGGCGAAAACAGTGGTATCCCAAAGCTAGCAGTATGCCAATGGCATGGAGCCAGCAGATGGGACACATGATGGCAATGTCAAAAGATCAAATGCAGGGCATGATGATGAATGTGGATCTAGGAGCTGCGGATGCTGAATTCGATCGACGGTTTATCAATGCGATGATTCCTCACCATGAAGGGGCTTTGGTGATGGCAACTGATACTCTGAAAAAAACTAAACGATCTGAAGTCAAAAAACTAGCTCAAGATATTCTGACTTCTCAAAAGATTGAGATCGCGCAAATGCAGCAATGGCGGAAAGCTTGGTATAAGAAGTAGAGGTTTTTGGGTGGATTTACATATTTTGTCCTGATTTTAACTCGATTCCGATTACACTATGGGAATTACGCACGACTCCTAATTAGTGGGGATATCATTTAGAATAACTAAAATCGAGGGCAAAATCTTGATGGATAGGAAACTAGACAGACGTGAATTCCTGATCTATGGTTCAGCTATGTTAGGTACAAGTTTAGCAATTAAAGTTACTCAATCTGAGGCAGTCTCGATCGATCGAAACTCGGCACTCAAACCGTCGATCGCTCCCAATACGATCGAAGTGGGATTGGTCTATGCTCAAACTGGATTTATGGTAGTGGCAGATCGGGGATTTGCTACTGCCCATAATTTAGCGATCGACTCAATTAACAAATCTGGTGGCATCCTCGGTAGACAAATTGTGGCAATCAGCGAAGATAGCGAATCAAATTGGCAGATCTTACAACAAAAAACCGAGAAGTTAATCCAGCAAGATCGAGTAGCGACAGTCTTTAGCTGTTGGACATCTGGGCGTGGAGCTAGTTCTTTAGATCTGCATGGATATCGCTTTAATAAGTTAAAGGATAAGAATCTCAAACTGATTGAAGCTCGATCGAATGACGGTCGAACAAACATGATGCTTGAGTCAGCATTTACCAGTGTCGATCGATGGAAGCATGATTTTGAGTTGAGATTCGGTTAAACTCAGTAACAATACTTATCAAGATTAAACCCTTAAAATTTAAAGTAGATACTTTGCAAACAGAGAATCCCAGACTTCAAAGCATATTCAAAAGCCTCGATCGAATCAGACAGACAACTGCATTTTATCTAGATGACATCGAAACAACGGTAGGTAAAACTATTAATTTGTCGATCGCTTTTTTAGTGATTCTTTCTTCGGGGCTTTTTGTCGCTCAAACCTACTTAATCCCAGCGCAAGTTCGGCTGAATCTCGACCTAATTGACAATGCTATTTTAGTGATTTTTTCGATCGAGTATCTCTTGAGGTTTTGGGGTGCTGAAAATAAAATAAAATATTGCTTCAGCCTATATGCAATCATCGATCTAGTCGCCATCTTGCCATTTTTACTGGGGGATAATAGTTTTGCTTTTATTCGATTATTGCGCTGGTTTCGCTTACTCAGGCTAATTCGGCTGTTGGGGAATCAGAAACTATTTGGCAGGATCAGCAATGAAGACAGCATTATCTTTGTCCGTATTTTATTTACCTTATTCTCAATTATTTTTATCTTTTCGGGCTTAATCTATCAAGTCGAACATCCAATCAATCCTCAGTCTTTTAAGACGTTTTTGGATGCCTTCTATTTCTCGGTTTTTACGATGACTACTGTGGGTTACGGTGATGTCATGCCAGTATCAGAAGCGGGACGATTGATGACAGTTTTGATGGTTTTAACGGGAATTACTTTGATCCCTTTACAATTGGGAGAGTTGATCAAGCGACTGGTTAAAACTACTGGACAATCAGAGATTGCCTGCAATGGCTGCGGTTTAACGTTCCACGAATCCGATGCTCAATTCTGTAAAATTTGCGGTACAAAGCTAGAGAAAAGTTAGAAAGATTAGAAGGTTAAAATTAGAAATGCTGTCGAACACTTCAGTAGACTTTCTGCTTATATCATCACAGCTACTATCCCAATTTCTGTGGAGGGTTCAGGTATAGGCTTGCCGTCTTCTTGGAGAACTTCTAAGTAGATTTCAATAGCCTCTTTAATCAGATTCTCTATTTCTTGAAGAGTATCGGCACAGGCAACACATCCCAATAAATCTGGGACATAGGCTGAATAGTTACTCCCTGCCCACTCATAAACTACAGCATAACTTTTCATTACTTGTCCTCTAGTTGATTTCTGGAAATTTGCAAATATATCCAAATCCCTTGCAATTTACAAATCGCTAGCTTGGGCTTAACAAATAATTGCATGATTGCCACGAGAGTAATCCGCAACGATCGAAACATCAAAACTAAAAAAGAAGTATGTCTCTCTAAACTCAAAAGATAACTAGAAATCTCATATTTGATTTTTAAATCGAGATTCCGACTGGCGATCGAAGAAGTTTGATGGATTACCTGAATTCGATCGCTAATGTAAATATGATGTCCCTGCTTGGCATAACGCCGACAAAAATCAAAATCCTCGTAATAGAGAAAGTAGGCTCGATCGAAATATGGGAGATCTCTAAATTGCTTAAAGTTAAGGATTAAGCTACAGCCACTCACCCAGTCGGTAGTCTTTGGGGCATTACTGATTGTCGATCGATCGTTAACCTCAGTCTTGATTTCTGCGATTAATCCTGTTCGCGGCTCAAACTTGCCACCACAAAAGCATAACTTGCGATCGGGTTCACAGACGGTTGTGCCCAAAATGGATATCTCTGGATTGGTGCGGAAAATATCAGTTAAAGTTTCGATCGATCCCTCAGCTAACTCAGCATCTGGATTAATCAGCCAAACTACTGCTTCTTGGGAATGTCGCCAAATACTCTCTAGTGCTAGGTTGCAAGCTCGTCCAAATCCAATATTTTCAGGCGAATCGATCATCTCTACCCACGCGCTTGCTAGTTGGGTGATGTTTCGATCGATCGGTGAATTATTCACGATGATTAGCTTGTAATCGGATATCTCTTGCGCCTGAATCGAGCTTAATAATTTAGCAACTAGCTCAGAAGAATGATAGTTAACCGTCACAAAATAGAGCATATTACTCTTGCTTTCTAATACCCCTCTCCCTCTAGAAGAAATGCTAGGGGCTAGGGAAGTCTATCTCACATTCTTAAAGGCATCAGTTTTACTTACAAACTGACTCATAAAAATAGACATGACCGAACGTTTACGCACAATGATATTGGCACTGACTGACATCCCAGCTTGGAGCGGAATATTTTTGCTGCCAATCGCAAATGTTTGCTTTTCCAATGAAATTTTGGCGGGGAAAGAATAATATTGGCGAATCTGGGTGGGTGGTAAAGCATCTGAGCCGATCGACAGGAGCTTACCTTTAATCGTGCCAAACTCAGAACTAGGGAATGAGTCAACCCTAACTTCAACAAGAGCACCAATCCGATCTTGGAGAAAGCCAATATCTTGATTTGTGATATAAACTTTCGCCGAGAGATTGCCATTCGGCACAATTGTCATCAATGGTTGGGTGGTAGTAGCGTTGGAGATCACACCTCCCGCCGTTGCCGCAGGCTGCATATTAAATACAGTTCCAGAGATCGGGGCTTTAATCTCTTGATAACTGAGGATCAACTTTGCTTTACTTAGCTGACCGTCGATTTCAGCAATTTTTTTCTGATTGTCAGCGATTCTAGCCAGCAGATCTTTGCGAGTCTGAGAAATAGTGTTGTTGAGTTTTTCCCGCGATTGTGCGATTGCCGCTTCCAGTCGTTGTCCCTCTTTTTCTAAGCGTTCGATCTCAGCTTTTGATGACTCAATCTGGTTTTTACGATTTAAAACATCAGACTGTGCTGACTGAGTTCTTTGCTCCTGCTGGCGAAATTGCAATCTCGATAATGCCCCAGATTCGGCAACAGGACGCATTTCTTCGACAATTTGCTGATTATTTGCGAGGATTTGCTGTGATTTTGCCAAAATACCTTGATTAGTGACCGACACATTTTTCTGACTGGCTAACTGTTGTTGGGCTTGAGCGTATTGAATTTGAAGCTGACTTGCCTCATTTTCGGCGGCGGCAACGCGAGATAAAAATTCGGCTTGACTGGCCGCAAGAAGGCTATCTTGGGTCGAGGTAAATTCGCTACTAGCCGTGATCCCAGACGAGTTATCTCGCTGGAAATTATTCAACTGCGCCGTATAAAATTGATTTTCGACTTCTAGAGATGCTTTGGCTTTATTTAGCGTTTCCCGATCCGACATTGGACCAGTAGGATCGAGTGTGACCACAACCTCGCCCGCTTTGACAGTCTGTCCTTCTTTGACCTGTACACTGCGAATCACACCACCAGATGGAGCCTGAACATCTTTGGTTGCACCTTCAGGTTCTAGCTTGCCCGTAGCGGGAACGGCTTCTTCGATCTCTGCGATCAATGCCCAACCAACCGCAGAGACGGTCATCACCACGATCAGCCAGACGAATGCTCTAGACCAAAATACTGGTTTTTCGAGGATAACTGGATGTTCTTGAATCTCGTCGTATGACTGAGGTTGCTTGTCGGATTTTTTGAGAGATTTCATATCAGGTGTGGGTGTGAGTGAATATGAGCTTGCTTTTTTAGTTTGCCTTTTAGCTTAAATTTGCGATTCTTGTTGTTGATAGAGACAGAAGTAACGACCGCGTAGTTGCATCAGTTCGGCGTGAGTTCCCTGTTCGACCACCGAGCCTTTGTCCATCATCAGAATCACATCAGCATTTTTGATCGTGTTAATACGGTGAGTGATAAAAAATACGGTTCGATCGTGGAAAGTCTCGGCTAAATTGTTACATACCTGACGTTCAGAGTCGTAGTCGAGCGCACTGGTAGCTTCATCAAGGATCAAAAGTCTGGGTTGTTGAAGTACAGTTCTGGCGATTGCAATCCGTTGTCTTTGTCCACCCGAAAGACTAGAACCACGTTCACCAACGTTGGTATTGTAGCCCTGCGGTAAACTCATGATGAACTCATGCGCCACGGCAATTCTGGCCGCTTCAACAATCTGCTCGGCTGTGGCATCAGGATTTGTGAGGGCGATATTTTCTTGGACTGTGCCGTTAAACAACAGCGTATCTTGCAGCACCATGCCAATTTGACGACGGAGGGAATACAGTTCGACTTTGCCAACATCGTAGCCGTCGATCTGAATCCGACCAGTCAAAGGCTCGTATAGTCGTTGAATCAGTTTAGTCAGCGTACTTTTACCCGATCCACTTTGTCCGACGATGCCAATGAACGATCCTGCGGCAAACTCTAGGTTGATATTAGCGAGTTGTAACTGGTTGGTATCGAGCGTGGGGAAACGGAAAGACACACCATCAAACTTAACCGCACCCTGAATCTCAGGCATGGGGATGTTGTTGTAATTATCCTCAGATACCTCTTGAGGTGAGTCGATGATATCGCTGAGACGTTCGATCGACAGACCAACTTCCTGAAAACTTTGCCAGAGTTGAGCCAAGCGCAACAATGGACCAGTCACATAGCTAGCGATAATTCTAAATGCAATTAATTGCCCTAGGGTCATCGTGCCGCTTAAAACTAGGTGAGCACCTACCCACAGCAGGAGTAAACCTTCTAGCTTATTTAAAAATCCGCTAACTGCGCTCGCCCAACTAGAGGTGAGAACGGTCTTAAACCCAGCGTTGACAAAACGAGCGTATTTTTCTTGCCACTGCCAGCGCGATCTGAGTTCGATATTTTGAGCTTTAACTGTTTGCACACCCGACAGCACTTCGACCAGATAGGACTGCGTATCGGCGTTACGTTCGGCTTTAGTGCGTAACTGGCGGCGAATGATCGGTGAAGCGATAAATGCGAGGAGGACAAAAAACGGGATGGTCGCGAGCGTAACAATCGTTAGCAGCCAACTGTAGAACAACATGACGATGATATAAATCACCGAAAATACGGCATCAAGTACGACGGTTAAAGCCGTACCTGTCATGAAGTTACGGATATTTTCTAGTTCGGCAATTCGGGTCGATAGTTCCCCAACGCGGCGTTTGTCAAAATATGACAACGGCAGACGCAACAGGTGATCGATAATTTCGGAGCCGAGGCTCAAGTCAATCCGATTCGTGGTGTCAACAAATAAATATGTCCGCAGTGCCGTTAGGAGGGCTTCAAATAAAGCTACGCCCAGAAGCAGGAATCCCAACACATCAAGCGTATTAACCGCAAATTGCCCCAGTACCTTATCGATGATCACCTGTGTAATCAGAGGATTGGCAAGGCTGAACAGCAAAATAAAGAAGGAGGCAATTAAGACCTCAGTCAGTACTTTGCTATGTTGCTTCATGTAGGGGTAGAACGATCTCAAGCCAAATTTTTCTTTTCGATCGCCCATCCTCGGTCTGACTAGCAGGACGGTGAGTTGTTCGGGGCAACCTTCGAGAAAAGCATCAAATTTCTTGCGAACCACGCCACCTGACTCTGGGCTGGCAAACACGACTTCGGTTGTGGTCATTTTGTAGAGGACGGCATAACTATCCTGCCACTGGATCAAAGCGGGCCCCTTCAGCCGACCGATCGCCACAGAAGGCACCTGAACCAGTTGTCCACTCAAGCCGATCATGTCAACTAGAGCGCCACAGACTTGAGGTGAGATGCTCCCAACATTCCGAAGCTGGCTTTTAACAACCCGCTCTACTGTGTCGCGCCGAAATGAAACATTCATGTGCTTGCTCAACATTTGCAAGCAAGCAAGTAAGCCATCAACTGGGCCTCGGCCTTTGATATAAGGATAGAAGCGCGGCTCCTCGCTATTGTCGTCTCGGATTTCGGGCGCAGGGGGATGATCGGGAGCGTAGGGGATCGCTTGATTGGTAATATGCGCGGGTAGGGTTTCGACCTCAACTCGACCGTTACTAGACTTGGCTGGTTCGCGGAAACCCAACAGTCTTGCTCCTTGTCCGCTTTCGATCGAGAGATGCTCACGGGTGAGGTCAAGGCGGCTACCCACAGGAAAATCGGCGATCGAACCACTACTGACCAACCAAATTAAGTTAGGGTCGAGCTTTTCCGCAGGAATACTACCTTGGGGCAGGTTTAGGATTACGGCTTCTTGGGCAATCTTGAGGGCTAATTCTTTGGCATCGGTAGTGCCGTCAGCTCGTCTTTGCAGTTCCGCCACTAAAAGCTGGAATACTTCACTTAGGGAGCATCGATCGTAAAAAGATCGCTTCAGGGCTGGTTCGCGCCCTAGCAGTTCTAAAAAGTCAGCCGCCGCAATCACAATCGCAATTGTCTCGCCACTGGAAATGAATGTTTCACAGGCAACGCCGCGTAATAGCCCTGTCCAGCCCAGCACAGTCCCATTGCCAAATGTGCCCAAACTGATCGGGATGTTATTGCCACCGCTACCATAACCGAGCGATCGAACTTGTCCTTGATAGATGATCGCCACTTGGGTCGGCAGGTTCTCTTGCACAAATATTGCTTGTCCCATGCGGTACTGCAAAAGCTGGCATTTTGGTACGAGCCATTCGTAGGATTCAGGGCTGAGTCGATCGAACGGCTCAATCTGCGACAAAAACTTTTGCAATTGGCTGGGAGAAATTGTTTGAAGCATAAACAGTTCTATATTGAAGGCTGAGCAGCAGCTAAAAAATATGACGACGGACGATATAAACAGGTAAAGCAGACCGCAGAAACCCAATCTATCGCGGTTTTCAGTCTTTACTTTACTTTGGACGGTACTTCAGACAGACAAAGCTCACATGGTCACGCATCATAGCAGACAATGCAATATAAGCTTAGGGATAGAGCAATATTATGTAAGATAACGCACAAATTCGTACATCAAGAGGTGAAACAAGTTTCTCAATCCAGAAAGCTAAAGTTGTGAGCGAGAAGCCATAAGGTCAGATTACTGAGGATATAGATTCTGCTAACGTATTAGTTGTAAGCACAGGGAACTACTATGCAAACAGAACTAAAGCAAGCAATTTCGTCTGACCCAAAAATTATGATGGGTAAACCTGTCATTGCTGGGACTCGCATTCCTGTGGAATTAATTTTAGAGAAACTTGCTGCTGGCGAGACAACCGAGCAAATCTT
>ENA-ORBV01004291-ORBV01004291.1-microbial-mat-metagenome-genome-assembly--contig:-NODE-4291-length-27503-cov-6.629913_pt1 | contig 27503 bp, 14 predicted proteins | sample MGYA00237777_ERZ505514 | MGnify/ENA primary metagenome ERZ505514 (study PRJEB26160, sample SAMN06269048) | microbial mat metagenome | isolation source: Oligotrophic lake microbial mat | place...
TTTCAAGCAGAAGACGGCATACGAGATTCGCCTTAGTCTCGTGGGCTCGGAGATGTGTATAAGAGACAGTCATTGGGGAAAATGTGAAATGCTCTTCATCAAACTGCATGTGTGTGTGTCTTCACTTAACCTTGAAACTTGCAAGATGAAAGTTTTGAAGCGCTCTCGACATTCCATGAAGAGTGCCCGCTCACCTGTGAACATCTGGAAGAACAGATTAGTTACCGCCATAAAAGACTCTAGAAAGATTCTTTAAGAACAAATGGCAACATCACATCATCTGTGATTTCTTCCAAACTGATCTTTTACTAAATTGATTTCATGCATGTTTAACCAAGCATCTTGCACCCTAAATGGCATTGTGTAGCATTCCGGAAAATAAATAAAGTTGCACTTGAAGTTGTTTTTGTTTCAGCTTATCAAATGGGATGCAGGCTCTATTCGTTGTCCAGTCATCAGTACTAATGCATTGGTAACTATCTTTTACGTATGGACGGATGGATTTAGATCCATTGGGTCAGTGTAACATGTTACGCTTCAAGTTGCATTTTGATATGCACGGCCGGGAAGTGTCCTATCCGGTGAGCTTTCATGACCATGGCCAAGGGCACCGGTATGTGAGCCGAATAGAAGTGTTTTTTGTGGTCACTGTACATCATTACTGGATGGATGAAAGAAAAGACCGGGAGAAAGCAGTTGCTTTCTACAGAGGGGGGCTAGCTAACGAGATCTCGTTACAATGAAGCCACTCCAGTCGGTCCAAGTAGAAGTAAGCCGTAAAATGCTTCTAGCTACGAGTAGATAGCAAATCCTGAATGTTTCGTAGTAAATATGTTCTTAGTTTCATATAGCGCGCATTGGATTAGATTAGATATGTATTGGGTGTATGGGTAGATCGAAAGGATGTCTTTGAAAACATACAACAGTGGCAAGGTATTTTGAGAGGAGCTGGGCAATGACAGTACTTAGTAGGAATAGCAAGTAGTACTGTAAGGTCCTTCATCTTTGGGCATTGGCAAAGAGAGTGGCTCGCAGTAGCATAGCATAGCGAATAGCAATTCAGTAAGAGGGGGTCAGCGGATCCCCAAAGCACCTTGCACAGCATAGTGGAAGAATAAAAAAAAATCAATAGAAAAAAGGGGCATTCATATAGCGTGATGGTGCGAGTATACAACAGTGGAAGTGTTCTTGAGGTAGTGCAGGTAGTGCTGGATCAGATCTTGTGTGTGTGGCGTGGAGAATAGGATGGGTGGTGGCAGGCGGGGTGGCGCGATCACAGAAAGAGAAAGACTTTGTCTCATTCTTGTTCTCCTTGGTCCAGTTTCGTAGAGCAGGAGTCGTAGTAGCTTGGGGAGGAGGATTCTGTCCTGGTGCTTCAGAAAAAGTCACCTAGAACATCGTCAACCGTATCCGCAGCCATGGCCCATTGGACTTGGGCATCGTGGCTAGGACACGCCTTGGGGGCCGTCGGAGCTTGAAAGGCAAGACTCTCCCTGCTGGACTTGGTGCTTTGATGGGAGTGATGAATGTCATCACCCTTCTTCATAGCATCATCATCCTCGTCATCCTCATCCATTTCCACAAACCAACCAAAGTGGTCTTCCTCCTCGTGGACAGAAGCGTGGTGGTGGATCACAGCAGTAGCAGCAGCAGCAGTGGGTACAGCCGCATCTTCTATGAGATCTTCAAAGGATTGGCTCACCGTGGCAGGAATCTTGGCCTTGGGAGCAGCAGCAGCAGGACGCTTCACATCGGCAGCCGATCGACGAGATGGAGCAGCAGGTTCAGCTCGACGAGGAGCAGCTACTGCTGGACCAAAAAAACTGGCGGCAGCTGCTCGACTTTTCGGATCTAGATGATCCAAGGATGTAATCCACGATTCTTCCCACAAGAGATCCAAAAAGGCAGGAGGATCAGACGCTGTTTCAGAGGAGGTACGGCGTCGTTTGGAGGGAGAATCTTCTGGGCCAGTCGCAATCGTGGATCGTTTGGATCCTTTGTTGGAATCTTGTTGAATCTTGGCAGATTTGGCCACATCGTCCAATAGATTCGAGAGAAACTCCGAGTTGCCGGCACCCATACCAAACAAGTTCATACCACCCGAAGGAAAAACACTTTTCTTACTGGTCTTCTTGTTAGCTGGGCGGCCACTGCCGCCAACAACAGACCGGATATGTGCACGCGTGGCTTGATGAAGGGACAGCCCATTCGCTTGCCCATCGACAGCAGCGCCGATTGGCACGGAAGTGGCGGCCATCTTGGCAGAGTCGTTCGAGGGGGCGCCATCAGAACTCTTCGTCTTGGGGACAAGCGCAGCAGCAGAGATAGAAAGGGGCATCTTGGCGTTCAAGTTCTCAAAGCAAAAGATGGAAGCAGTATTGGAATCAAGAGAAAGATGGATGGAATATAAAGGGTTCGAAAAAGAAGTATCTGCAAAATGGAGGGATGAAGGGATATACAATAATCTGGGCGGAATGGCTTGAAAAGCGCCCCTTAGTTTCTTGTACAACTCTTGAGAGGAATGATCCTTGCTCTTTCCTTGCTGCTAGCTACCTACTAGCTAGCTTGCGTAACCTGAACAAGTTTGCTTTTTAACTTTTAAGCTCTCTTGTCTTTTAACTTTTATAGCAGCTTTTTTTTATGAGAAAGGGTGCTGACCTGTTGATAGTAGTACCGGTAAAGGAGGAGTCTACAAAAGCTTGTTTTTTGGAAACACGTAGACTACTAGCTAGTAGACTAGTACCTACGCAGATGATACAGTAGATAGAAGTCAAATTCTGTAGCTGGATAGCAGTTTTCTCGGCTCCCGACCTACTCGCAACAAACAAACAAAAGACAGTCACGTCTCTAATGAATAGATAGCGTCAGTTTCTGCTACGTAGTAGTTAAGTAATGCAGCAAAAAGATTTCTACGTAACCCAGGTAGATATTCTACGTAGACAAATCGACGTGGCGCTACTACGAGTAGAATGTCGTACCACAGTACCGAAGCAAACCCCTGTAAGTAGAGTAGTAGGTAGAGTTTGCACAGGTCGTCAGTCGGCATTTACCGGTAGGTACCAGTAGGTACGTACGTGGTCGAATAGCCGATCCCTCTCAGCCACTAAAAGCGAACGAAGGGAAGTCAGCGTAGCATCTGCACCACCAATTCCGTGAATTCCAGGCACTCCAGGCTTCTCATGATAGTTGCGGTAATAATTCGAAGTTTCAAATTAAAAGAAGCGGGGAGCAATTTTGCACATTCCCTAGGCTAATTAATTTATTAAGGCCTTCCAGTTAGGACATTGTCCTGCTTGGGGAAAAGAAGCAGGTCCCGTGTCCTAAGCCATTTTGCTCGTCGTGACATTTTGACCATTTCACTTGACAATGGTTACTTCAGTGGATATAATCCATTAGTTGAGCTCGAGACGAAAGAGAATCAGAAACAAGAAACTGGGCTATTCAGTGATGATGTCTTCCGAAATTGCGACCAATAAGAATGGCAGAATAAAAGAACCCCTTCTTGAAAGCTTCTCTTTCTATCTTTCGACAGAAACAAAAACAGATCTTTTCTTCCCGTAACTTTTCTGTCAATTTGTCCCCTGTTTCAGTAGGTAGACGAAATACCGTGGTTTGCAATTTCCTTGCAGCGATAGCAATGAATGCGTTTGACAACAAATCAATTGGGTATTAGTTGCACTATCTACCGTGGTTCGAGTTACCAAGAGTGCCTCAAAAACGGTGGTGTCTTACTGAAACTTGCATTTTCTTCAACTCATAGTCTATTATTTAATTCCGTAGTGGCCAACAATAGAATTGTCTATTCTACTTGACTAATTCTACCGGCATCGATGGAGTGAGAAACGGCCAGCCGGCAATGAATTAACCTTGTAGTTCTTTACTTTCAGCCAGACCGAATCCGAAGTGATAGCCAGAACCTCCAATGGGATTCAGGGAACGAGCCAGCAAGCAGCGCACTCAACCGAATTAAAAAGATGCAGCCAGCCTAGCCTACACGCCCTTGACGGGAAGGGTCACCACCAGTTCAACACAAAACAATGACGTTGTTGCACCCACCAAAATCTTCACCCTGTCAACACCAAAGAAAACAGATTTGTCTGCTGGTCATAGCTGGATGATGTCTGGTTGAAAGCACCACGAGAAAAAAATGCCTGCACTGATTTGCTTGGTCCAGCTTGCATGTTTGGAGACAACAAGTCCGTTGTGTTGAGTTCTACAATTCTATCTCATGCACTCAACAAGAGACACAATTTCTTAAGTTGTCATCGTGTGCGTGAATGCATTGCTGCTGCTCACAATGGTCAACCAATCTTGAAGTTTTTGCACATTTCTGGCAAGGACAACCCAGCGGATTGCAACACGAAGTCTCTCCCAGGAAGCGAGATCTACAGGCATTTCAAGCCATGGCTTCATTGGGTTGACAGGTCTTCTAACCCATCCCTCCATTCTCAGTCAATGGGGAGTGACAAGTGAGTCCATTCTGGATTAATTAAGTTGACTGCTCATTCCATTAGGGAATTGTTTATGGAACATCCTAAACAACATAGCAATTAAGGACGCTCAGTTCTCCTAGCTCTTATCTACAGGAATCCAGTTGTTGATTGTCATTTGCATCTAGTTTGCAGACACCTCTCCATTTGCAAACGTTGTTTGTTCATTGGTCTTGTTTCTGCAAATTCGGATGCAGGGCACAGTTGAAAATTTGTGCAAATTGCTTTTCACATGGATTCCAGAATGAAAAGATGGTTCTTTTGAAACTGAAAAAGTTTGACAAATCAAAATGATGGATGCATCCATCGGAGTGATCATTGTTTTTGTTCTGCTTTTGGCATTGTGTCTTTTGGAAGAGCTGTCACATGTGCTTGCTTTGATCTTTGACAAATTTCTTGTTGACAGGGATGTTGCAAATTGTCGTTGTCTTCAGCTCTGGACAAAAACAATTGATCATTGTTGTTGACCACAATCTTGTGGGTTTTTTCCCATGTTTTGACAATTTGTCTCTGCCTTTTTGATTTTGTGTTCATTTTTGTCAGCTTTTGTGTTTTGCATTGGGAACAGACTTTTTCTCAGTGAAGTTTGTTTTCTCATTTTTCAATTGGGATGTGGCATTTGATTTGAAACCTATCAACTTGGACAAAATTGGCTTCTCATGCATGACAAAGTGCGTGATTTCTCCGCAAGCTCTCAAACGTTGCCAGATTGTGTCATTTGAGACAAGGTTTGGTTGACCTTGTTGCAATGAAGCCCATGATTGTGATTGTGAACAGAACAAGGACACAACTGGAATGAAAAACAAGCAAAAACATTCAGCAAATGTCTGTCAGGCACAATGACATTTCTTCTGAGATGAGAAGACTGACACACTGTTGCATCTTGCAATTTGCAGTTCAACATCAATCAAGGGAGATTGATTTGTCACACCATGGTCTTTCACATTTTCAATGTGCGTTGGTTGATGTAAACAGCAACACTTTGTGACAGCTGAAATGGACAACAGATGTGTCATTTCAAGATCAGGCACAAATGACATTGCCTTCACACTGTTCATTGGATTGACTGCACCAGCATCATCAAAGAAGTTTGATTGAAGATTGGACAACACAATTGTGTTCATTTTGGTGGACGAACTGTTGATCTCGTTGCCAATTTGTGTGTTGTTGATGCCAAGGGGGCCAATCTTGCCCAAAAGGTGAAATGTGTTTCAAAGGGTTTCAAAATGCCCAAGATGAAAACTCTGTTTCCAATGTGCGATGTGGTTCCTTGACATCAAAGTGTTGTTGAAATCTTTCTTTTCCGCCAGGTGTCATGGGAACCCTAGGCCCAGTGGTCTGCTGCAGCAAGATGGCATGCCCAACTGGCGGTGAAAATCTCAAGGAGGCCGTGTGCACCTCATGTGGAACCAAGCTGAGAGTTTCTGCCAGATTTACCCCACTGTTTGCGGATCAATCCAATGTCACTTCACTGCCAGCAACATTTTGATTTTTGTCCTCATTTCTCATGTGTTTTGTCAAAGTCAAGTCAAGAAGACATTTTGTGAGAATCCACATTCTTGAGTGACAGACAAAAGTTGTTAACAAACAAATGCCCATCTTAAAAATGACACCAATGGCATTTTGGGATTCTTTTGCTATGAGTGCATTTGCTTGCAGCCTTGGCAATCAATTTTCTGGGGGAATTCAACTAAGAACTGGATCAATCAAATGCAAGCAATGTGCAGCTCTGTCTTTCCAGAAGATGAAGTGTTCAATGACGATGCCAAACGAGGAACAACACCATGAGAAAATGCTGTCAAGAATTGAGGCAGATAAGAGGTGACCGTGGTGTCATAGTCATCCATGCAACGCAAGGTGGCCATGGCGTTTTTATCAGCTCCAGTGACACTGTCAAAAAATTGATGCTGCTTCCACAAAATGTTGCCTTATGTGGTTTCGTCCCTAGAGCCATTTGAGGTGAGACATCGAGCTGTACGTACAATGCTATTTCAGCTCATTGTTTGTACATGCCGACAGCTGTTTCTATTTGGAAAATCTCCTTCATCCTTTGCAGGCATTAGTAATGTGAGTAGTGCTTCTTCGTTGCATACATATTTATAAACTGTGATTATGGTTGGGACTGGTTGTCATAAACGCACTGATGCTTGCACCGAAAGATGGCTGAACAGTCCTTTTTGAATTAACGCCAGTTCCGCGGTTGGATGCTTAGGCCGGAGCCGACAAACTGCGCTGTATCAGCACCGAAGCCAGGACAGCCAAACCAAAGGACCGAACCCAGTTTTGTCGGCGCTGCTCTTCAAGTTTCTTGGCCACCAAAAACCGATCCGGGATACGTGTATGATACGGTGACATATTATCGTCCTGTTCGCTGCCGATGGCTTGCACCAATGCTTCTCCTAGAGCCAATGCCTCTTCCATGGCCACTCCGCCGCCCACCTGAATTCTCTTGAATTGATTCCAAACGCGGTCTGCGACCCACTGAGAATCTCCCAGCAAGGCTATTCGATTACAAATGTCGTCAGTGCCAACGGAAGGAAATGCCGCACGGCAACGAAACTGACTCCGAACTCCATTGGCCGCCACCACAAAATCAAATGGTCCATAGGGATGGCCTTGGTCATCCATAAGACACAGTTGTGTATTGTCGGATGAAGCATTTTGACACTCGATAATGTTTGTTTGGTATTGGATCTTGTTCCTGATACGTTTTTGAAGATGGCTCAACAGCTCTTGTCGAGGTACCGTGACTTCCTCCATGCCGCCGCCGCTGCTGCTCCCGTTGTCGTGTGTGAGTGGGTATTTTGTGTTTTCCCACCTCACTCCCATTCGCTGCAACAACTCTTCCCAATGAGATGGTACACGAAAGCTTCCAACAATGGTGGCGCCACAAGGTGGACTCGATTCCAACACTTCCATCTCAAAGTGGATTTTATTCTTCTCTGTCGTTTGCTCCTGTGTGTCATTATTGTAAGACAGTAAGTAATTGGCAAGGGACAAGCCAGCAAATCCAGCACCAATGATGCCAACGCGAAACACGGTCGTACCTTCTGGAATTGGACCTGATGTCGGCCCTGGTGTCGGCTCTGGTGTAGCTCCCCATGTTGGTTCTGGCGTGGCGACAGGAGTTGGACCCCGTGTTGTGGCTGCTGGGGTCGGACCTGGAGTGGGCCCAGGGGTAGGTCCAGGAGTGACGGCCGATGATGCTGGAGAGGATCCACCAACGTGAGTATGGTTTTGGTGGTTGTAAATCATTTCGGGTTGTTCCAACAAGGCAAACCAAATATAATTCAATTTCCGGGCTTCGCCAATCCATGGCAAGTTCCCAACCACGGACAAGAACTCGATCCATGCGTGTCGAGAACGATACCCGACTCGACCACTACTAGTACTACCGCTAGGGCTGCCGTCATCCTTATCGTTTTGGTCTCCGGAATCTTGAATCTCTATATATTCCAAGCGACGATGTAAATTGTTCAAGGGTCGAACCAAATCAAAGGTAGCGACCCAGGTTTCATCATCCGACAAGACCAATCCCATGCGTTGTTTGGCCATGCAAATGGTATACAAGCGGCCCAATCCCTTGGCCGTCATGTTGGGATTCTGCTGCAAACTCAATACATCATTCATTTTGCAATTGGCATCTTGTTGGAGAGCATTTCCCAGAATTTGAGCATGCCTATCGTCCAATCCCATTCCATCCAATGCCATGCGCCACCATTTTGGTTTGATCGTCAACAATTGGTGCCATGCCGTGGGAGAAATCAACGGAGGCAAGGCTGTGGCCTCCTTATTGGCTGGATCATGTTCATGTTCGTCCACACAACGACACAAATACAACTCATCAAATCCAGGCTTGTCTTGGACAATCGACAAGACGTTATCGAAAAGATTGGGTGTCGTCACTAGTTCATGGCTGAGCACCATTCCCAACAAATTAAATTGTCGCAATTTGGGAGTCTTGTTCCGCAGGAACTCCATGATCCATTCCAGTTGAGAGGAGTTGGCAATCTCCATTCCACGTATTTCCAATTCCTTCAAGTTGGTCCAGTCCGTAGCACTCTTGGTGCTGTGAATACCCTCGTTGGTAAAGGCATCTTCGGTGGGCAGATGGACCATGGATTGCCACAATTCCGTCGTAGGAATACCACATGCCTCGGTCGAATCATCCGATCCCAATTTCCAGTAGGTAATGGTGGAGGCGTGTTTGGCAATAATAGCCCGATACAATCGATCTTGTTGTTCCAACGAAAGTAGGCATAACAAATCCCGACCCAAAATGACATGCAAAATCACAAAGGCGCCTTGGACGGCACGAATCAAGCCTTGGCATAACATTACTTCGATACTGCGATTGCGTTCATCTTCGGCTTGTTCGGCTCCATCGTCGTCAGTTTCATTCTCATTGCTAGGCATTTCCACCACCCACGCCACCATTTCGTCGGTCACTTTGAGAGACGCATTGCGAGAGGTTTGCATTTCTTGTAAAAATTCCGCCCAAACTTGTTGCGGTGGTTTGTCAGGAGCAGCCGTTTCCGTAGTAGAAGTAGTTTCCATCGTGCCGCCTCCTTGCAGGGCATCCATGAGGCGTTGGGCTTCCTCTTCCATGTCGGAATCCAAGACGGACGAGTCCTCGTCACTGTAGTCGGATTCCGAATCCGAGTAGGAAGCGGCATCTTCATCACCACCATGACCATCATTGACAGGCATTTCTTCGGTCATTTTTTCAACTCCAATGTAGATACAGATAAACCAATAACAACGTTAATTTTATTTTTTGACTATACGACGACTTCGGTTTTGCTCGAAGGGCTAGCGCTTTGCAGCTGTTGGTGGCAAGATAGTTACTTATACAGACCGACTCAGCTGCATGATGTTAGTTGCTATGAGTCAGCTCTTTTGTGACAGCGTGGTTTCTCGCGAAAGAAAACGAAGAACGAGAAGAATGAGTCAGGAATACGGAAACATTGTGCGTGAAAATGGTTCTTCCAGACGCACACGAAAGCAGCCAAAAAACACGGACATTCAGTTTTCGCTCGTTGATGAACCAACCAACGTGTGTCCCACCACTACAAAAATTTCTGAGCATATGCGTGGTGAAGTGTGATTGGGGATCTAATTGCTTTTGGTAAATAAATAAAAGTGGTGGCGACACCCTCATGTTTTTATTCTATTTTGTGGAAGAATCGGCCTACGCGCGTGGTCACGGTGGTGAATCCATCACGCCTTCTTGCGTCTTTGTCACTCGTTCATCATGTGTAGAGCTCGTCGAAATCGTCGTCGTCCTCCATTTCACCACTATTCGTGGCAGACAAGTTTCCGGTAACGGCACCGGTCGCTCCTGGAGCCCAAGGATTGTAGCCCGAAAAACCCGCAGAGACTCCGCTGGCAGACCCACCAACACAGGTATTGTTGTTTCCTGTTATGGACGTACTATTGTCGGGACCGGCACCATTGTTAGACATGGAAGGAGCCGCGGAAGGCTTGGAATCTTCCTCTTCCTCCTTGTCTGAGCTGCAAGCTTTAAGAGAATTGTTGTGCTCTCGGACAAACTTCGTGTCGATAGAAGACAAAACACGAAGATCACCTACATCAAGCGGTACGGCGCCCCATGGAGACGATGGATCCTCCGACTGTCCTGGAAGCCGGTGATACACCAAATCCTTGCTCGAAAGAAGCGTGGTGAGTTCCTCGTAGGCTTTCACAAAGCTCTTGAACAGTGGAGTGCCCGTTGCCTCGACGGTCCAACGCCTAGCTTGTGCCAAAATTCGTTTCCGGCAAAGGGTAAAATGGCGTTTGGTGACCTCGTCAAACCCGAGTGCCGGCTTTCTCAAATGGTCAATCATGGCATGCCGCAACGTATGAAGCCGAATCTTGTTGTTGAATCGCTGCGAACCCTTCTCGCCGGCGGGAGTGCCCCTCACTGTGTCGTGGTTGAAACCGTCGCTAAAGAAAGGCTCCGCATCACCAAGTAATTGGGTTTGAATCGAAGCCAATACCTGGGCCAAGGACGAAGTGGACGGGTTCCAACGTTGCGAATCATCAAAAGCTTGGTAAGTACCAAGAATGGAAATGCAAACTTTTCCATCGTTGTAAAGATTGGAACTGATGCGTGTCCTGCCGTCGCCTGAGGAAAACAGCAGCAAAGAATTGATTAGTGATACACTTGGTCCGCGCGGGAAATGTGATCAACGACAAATAAATGGCTTTACCTGTTGTCTTGAAATTGAGGAGAGGGGGTGATGTTGGGTAGTTGGCAGGAAACAAAATATCAAACTCAAACATTCCGAGCGCAAAGGGCGTATCTGGCCCACCGATGATGATTGCCTTGCAAAGATCTGTACGCTCTTCTGCAAAACAAACAAAGACAGATGTGTTCGGATGTGGCGAAGGGAGGAGCTTTTGACACTTTCTGGCTTCCTTGACAAGCACTTTTCCAGATCCAATCGCTTCTACACTCCGCCCACGAACTATGGAATCGTACGAATGCGCAAAGGAACCATTTCCCGTGCTGGAAAGAAAAGAGTCGGAAGAGACGACCCATTCTTGAAGGTATTCCGTGTAGGCATCATCGCGCAAACAAGAACCTCGGCTGAGCAAATCTTCTTCTAATTGTGTCATGGATCTTTCTCCCCACTTCGCCGCCACAACAACTGTTTCTTTGCTGGCAACTGCCTTCTCCAAGTCATTCAAAAATGTTTCAATGTCGTGTACGGTAGCAAGTCTCTCCTCAAGCTCCAAATGGGACATTGTGTCTTGTTTCGCTGTGCGTTTGCGACTGCGGCCTTTGTCGGGGCCGGTTCCCACAATCGTGTAGGCATCCTTCCAAATGCTAATATCGACGTGTCCGTCTCGCTCCAAAATGTAGTAGGCGTTATCCATTGGCGAGCCAGACATTTCCCTCGGAGTGCCAACGAGGCGTTTGCACACATTGCGTAGCTGTTTGACGTTGCAAAGATCGTTTCTAGCAACGCACTCTAGAAAGGTGGAGGTTCGCCGCCCCTTCTCTCCTACCGTAACCGCGGCAAGGTGCCACCGAGAAGCCAAAGCCAAAAACTGGTGGGCCAACATACTCACATCCATTCCGTATTCGAGAAGAGCAAATCGACGAGATTCCAAAAAGTAATCAAGATAGTCCGTCATAGCAGCGGGAGGAATGCTATCAATTTGATCAAGCAGCGCAGAGGACCGATTTTTGTCGGTGTATAGTTGTCGTTTTTCGAGTTCTGGGTGGATGCCTCCGTCCTCGTCGGTGATTCGATCCATCAAGTTCACAAACATGGCAGCAAGGTCGGGTGCAGCAGACTTGCCGAGTCGCTGGCCCGTCAACGTAGATTGCGCCCCTCCTAATGTTGCAGCGATTTTGTCTTCTCGCGAAAAGTCGCACAAGATCATGAGAAGGCGTCTGCATTGGTATAGGCTGAAAGATAGAAATTTGGCGTGATGATCGACAGCGTGCTCGTCTTGTGGCGACAATGGCGGCACTTCTCTTCCCATACGACTAAATTGCTGCTCGTGGGCAGCTCGAATGTCTCGAACGTCCAGAATAAATTGGCATGACTGGTCGAGTTGGAATCCCAAAGCCCCGGCGACGGACGATGCAAACTCATTCATAGCAACCTCGTTGAAATTGGCCACCAAGGAGCTGCGACTCTCCCCATTGGGATGGCGCCACAGTCGCAGTAAGAGGTCTGCGACCTCATGTTTCACTTGGAACTTTTCAAAGTGATATTCACGCTCGACGTCCATACCCTCCACAGCGTCCATCGCCATGTAAGCTCGCATCAATGTCGGGCAAAGCTGTTCGGTCACAAACCGGTTGGTGAAAACAGTAACACCCAAGTCTCTCGAGTCGAAGGAGTGGTAAATATCCAAGGCCCTATCGTCAATCAAATCCCGCTCGAAATCTTCTTCCTCGCTGGCGTCTTTTGGAGATGGGTCGGAATTCTTGAAGTTGCGACCGCGACGCAGACGATGTGCTTTTCCCTTCTCCCGTGTTCGAGCTCGGCGCACACCCTCTTGAATAAATGCTCCTGCGATGCGAATCAACTGGCAAAGTACTGGTGGGGCGAATGATACAGATGACGTCCCCACTTTGAGAATACGGGTAGCATGGTGAACAGCAGCCTCGCCCTGATGAGGCTGGAGCAAATGAGGAGTGTAGATTGCCACGTCTTGGTGGCCGGGGCGCAAAAGGGAGGCGGATACACATTATTAGTAACTAACTGAATAAATTGAAGGAGGACAAACAACAAGAGGAATGTACTTACGAGCTAGCCATTGCGCTGGAAGCTTGACAAACCATTCCGGGATCCGAGTCAAAGCCGTCGCTGCTGAGGAATGTTTTACACTGCTCTCTGCAACATCTGCAACCCATTGCAGCTGCATCAAGGAAAACGAGGTGATCAAAGGACTCAGCTCTGGATCATCCACAAAGGCCGACCATCCTTGTGCCACACTGCAACATTTCTGAAGCTCCTCCAAAGCACCTCCACGAAGGCGGTTTTGTAGTTGGTCCGCCGAGGGCCGCTGCTCTGCCAATTGTTGAATGGACGCGAAAACATTTCGAAGCATGGATTGGAACTCTTCGTCGACACGAAATCCTGGAAAGAGACTCACTCGAAGCAAACCAGCAATCAAAAAGAAAAATTCCGTTGCCCCTGCAAATCGAGAAGGTGTCTTGTCCTCATCGCCTTGTCGTCCCGTTCCAGGCTTTTTCTTATTATGGGGGACCGTCGACTCCACCAAGCAACGTTCCTTGGCCGAAATGACAATTCCAGTTATCTCCCCCGGTTGTAGCGGCTTTTGGCTATTGGTCCCCCCAGCAGCCGCTGTCGCTGCTTGTTCTCGCACAAAGTATCTATAATCAAATGCATCTGCCGTGGCTTCTTGCAATTTACTCGTGAGAGAGGTGTGGGTCATTTGGAGAAGTGATGTCGTCATTCCCAACAAGAACGGCCGCGAAGCGCACAAAGCTTGAGCGCTTTCGGGTGAGAGCAAATCGCTTTCCAACATGTATATCAGAGGTTCGCTGTGTGTGTAAAAATATCAAGTGAACAACAACAACAATACGTTAAGAGAGATAAACATAGACCGGACAATACGTAAAGGAAAACACCCTGTCGTTCGACAACCAGACAACCATACCATGTTGCGCAACAACGAAACAGAAAGGTTACTCACTTGGCTTTCAAAATATGGGAAATCCAATCAAACAATACCCCACTTTTACGCATTTCCTTGTTGCTACGGATGCTGCTGCTATTTGTACTACTGGAATGCGCCGCAATCTTTTTCATGGCCACGGTCCCGACCGTCCGGGCCGTTTTCATGATGCTGCGGGCATTCTTGAGTGTGCCATGATAGCTGTGGAGGGAGGCTTCGTATCCTCCCGCACGCGCGTAAAGACAAACGGGATACTCGGCTCCCATACTGGCCACCATGGCATTGTGAAAGGAATGCGGTAACAAATCCTGGTAGGCCTGTCGGTTTCGTCCACGTTGTGCCGTCGTAGTAGTAGCGGCCGATGCAGCGTATTTTCCAAATCGCGGAACGGTAAAGGCTGCCAAGGACAACAGTGATTGTAACATGGCTCGGTCTTGCCATTCTCGACCATTCCAAGTCGTGATTTGCTTGTCGTCGATAGAGGGGAGAATGCTCCCCGAAAGTGCACGGGCTACATCCGTCGACATATTCAGCAAATTGGAGAGCGCGGTCAATTGTTTTTGCGTGACATCCCATTCCAAAGCCGCCTTGTGTTCTGGCGCCGGTATTCGTTGAAGGCATTCTTGAAGCAATACCATGGCCAACGACGATGTTGTTGTGGCTGTCGTTGTTGTTTGATCGTCATACACTTTCATCACGTCCGCAAGGAATGGTTTGGTCAAAATGGAAATGCAAGTGGCATCTTGGAGCAAGACAAAGAATTCTTCCAAGAGTGTCTTGTGTTTGGGGTCGTCCTTGTCGTTTGGTTTATGATTGTCGTTGACTTGGTCGAGAGCGTGACTGGTTCCACCATAGGATTCATCGGCAAAGATACCCAAATCCAAGTCGTCGTCATCATCCTCAGAGATATTACCACTGCTATTGTCCGTCAACACGCGATTGCGAATATCCTCTTGCCATTGTGCAACGACAAGGCTCACAATCCACGCCCGAAAGGATTGGAGACATTGCTGCAGCGCCTCCGTTGTGTCGCCGTCTTTGCCGAGTAGAGACAAATTATGGCGCATCCACAATCCGCTGTCTTGATACCATTTGGCGGCCTTGTACATGGATCCATCACTGATTTTGACGGGCGCATATTGGTTGTAGTTGTTGTAGTTGTTGGACGAGGCAGGTTGGTTTTCGACGGAGGACAAGAGTACGGATTGTAAGGGTTGCAAGGCTTTGGTGGATGGGTTCTGTAGCCACTCTACAAGTTCCTTCCAGGCAAGTTCGTTTTGGTCGCAAGAGAACAGGTTGGCGCCCAGTATCGTTGTCGTTTTGGGCGTTTGCGGTTTGGTCTTCTTCGGAACAGGGTCCTCACTCGTGCTCGTGGTGATTGGACCTAGTTGAAGATTTACGCCCGTAATGGACGACAAGGCTTTGGACAAAATACTCCTTGGATTTTGTGGCTGTTTTGGAGAACTTCGTTTTTGCTTCATGGCGCCAATAGAAGAATCTTCTTCCGCGGATGTATTTGTTGTTGGTACCGCAGATATGGTCGTGTCTATTTTGTTGAAAATATTCGAAGACGACACGTCTTTGGCAATGATTTTTGGTGGGTCCTTTTTTTGGACGCCGGGTGCAGGCTTGGCCTTTGTCTCCGCCCCTGCTACTACCACTGGTGGTGCGGGAGAATTTTTCGTGGTACTTATGGACGTTATGGGCGGACTTGTGGACGCTGGAGTTCTTGTCTTTTGGATGAGTGGATCTTCCGGCTTTGTTTGTTTGAAGGCGGCCTTTTTATGTATGCTCTCGTTTTGGCTACTAGTAGTATGTCCATTCGCCTTGTCATTCGTACCTGCGGCTTTCCGTTTGGGCGGCTGAGGTTGTTGGGATTGTTCTAATCGCTCCAGTCGTCGCAGTCGTGCTTGTTCTTCCTCTTCTTTGGTCGGCTTTTTCGGTGCTTGCTGTTTGGCTTCTCGATCGGAAAAGTAAATGTAAGCAATGATCACCAACAAGGCCGTAATAATCAACCGCAACGCCCAAGGAGACCCTTCGTCTACCGCATCCACAGGAACCCCGATAGTTACCCCAGGAGGAGGAAATTGACGGCCACCGGCTTGCATTTAATTTCTATTTTTTTTTCTTGGAAGATCCAACAATAATGAATGAGTAAAATAAGGGCAAGCAATTCCGCCACGACAAGTGCTGTAGCTTGTCCTATCCACACCTATCTGTCTCTTGAATTTAGCTAGCTAGCTAGCTATGTAGCTAGATGAAAGACAGGGAATGCGAGCCAGAAAGGTCAGACGAAAGACGAATGGCTTCGTCGCGCGAAACATTGGCTGCTATCCTGTTGTTCATTTGCTGCAAGGATCTCGTGCAATCAGACGTGTGCACGACTTGCCCCCGGTTTACATTATTAGCCAGCTAGCTAGCTCTACTACTAGCTAGCTAGTTAGCGAGAACTGTTGTGACGGTTGCTCGCGCAGACTCTAGACTCATGACTCATGACTCGTTGAACTCATGACTAGCAACCTACTTTTCTGATATTCAAAGTAATATCAAAAAAGTAGGTTGCTACTAGAGATTCCAGATTCGAGCTTGCGATTGCCTTGTCTTCAAGCCGAATAGTGAGAAAAAAATCGCACTGTTGCGCATAGAATAGCTTGATGCGGTTTGAAACCACGACCAATCGAGCGCACAAGCTATTTACCTAATAAGATCCAGTATTTATACCATTGGATCTTTCACCCGGGCGGTCAACACAAGTCGTTCGAGATTCAAGGCGCACACTTGCAAAATAAATTTAAATATCCATGTTGTCCGTTTCATTAAAGTGGAAAACTTGGTTCTTTTTGATAGTAGGTTCCTCCCTACTACAAGTAGACCTAGCGGTTTCTAGCAAAACTAGGTAGCTAGTTGGCGGGGCGAAAACAATCGAACCAATAACCAAGAGCTAGTTGGCTAGCTTTGCTATAGCTGATAGCCACCACCTACACAGTACAGGACGACCGCATCACAGGACGATGATTCAAAATGCCTATGTTCATTTGTTGAAATAGTTTGACAGGAGAATGGCATTGCAGGATCATCATTGGTCATACTCTACTTGTGTTTGTGTATTCTAAATAGGTAACCGATCCTATAGGAATTGTTACAAATCACAGATTCTATCGAAGCACTCCAAATCGTTACTGTCAAAATACTCTCTTTGTTTAATATTTCATATAAACATATATGTAATACAGAGTGTCCTGCAAATAAAGTACATGGATAAAATTTTCTCCCGACTCGTGCGCCCATCCACACCACCATTCCAAACGTTGAACGGTATTCGGGACGCGTTAGTCGTCGATGGAGTGTTTGTTGGCAGCCAACTTCCAAAACCCGTGGGTAAGAGGTTGGCTCCACGGTTGATCTCCACAACTATCCGTTCAGGCGTAGCTATCTAGCTAAACCGTTTGAATGGTCGATCCATAAGAAACAGACCGGTACCAAACCCATAGTGGAAAATGGCACCCACAAAGATCATCATGGCCAAGGCCACCAAATCGGGTAGAAACATATTTCGAAACATAATGGAGATTTCTTTCAATCGGGGGGCATGCGTCTTGTAAAAGGTGGACCTTTGTTTGTCAATGGCCGAGGGAACACCATTGGAATAAATGTCCGCCTGTGCCGTGTGGTGCAACGGATGCCAGTGGGCCAATGCCGACCAAGGAAACATGGTATGGGGAATGAAGGAAAGGCCGCCAAATATCAGTTGGAGTCCAAAGAACGGCACCACAAAGAGAAAGACGGCCGCAAAATTGGCAAAACCTCCGTGGGCGTAATCTTCCCACAAGGCCGTCCCAGAATTGGCCGGAAAGATGGATTTGGGCATGTGATGTTCCCGATGCACCATATTGTAAAAGGCCGGAATGCGGTGAAACAACTCGTGAAAAATGTTGTAATTGTATTGGAGGGTAAAATTGGAACAGAGACCATCCATGGCCGCCATGAAGATATGCACAAAATGAACGCGCAACCCAAATTTTTCCTGAACGATGGTGATAAAGAGCGTCGCGAAATAAACCGTCGAAGGCGCACCGGATGTTTGATACAGGAGATCCATAACCAGTTCCGGATAGGAAATGGTGGACTCTTCGCCTTGTTTTCCAGCATAGGACATATTGAGTTCGTACCCACGCTTCCAAACGGGCAAGGTGACCAAAAGAACCGCGGCCAAAATCCAAAAAAAAGTAGACGGACGCTTGGAGGCTGCGTTCATGATCTTGCAAGGAAAAGTGGACATGGCCCCGACACGATTCGGGCAAGTATGGATCGACGACCAATCCGGCGATATAGAGTGCTGCAGTGGGCGTGAGACCCGCCAGGGCGACGCCCGTGACGGCCGCAAAATGGCTCGTCCACACCACCCAACTGGTGGGCGTCAAATGCGTCCAAAGTTTGGATCCAAAGCGATACCGATAGAATGTCAAATGTCCCACCAAGAGGGGCGCCAGGAAATGGAGACACGTAAAGCGATACATGTCTTGAGACATTTGTGTGGAAGGAAAGAGGGCCATCACAAAGACACAGTACATGATCACATTCCACATTAAATTCTGCGGCAGTGACAGTTTGCCACTCGACGTAAAATTGCTCGAGACTTGTTCCAAGGCTTTTTCTCGGGTCTTTAAATCTTGCTGCCACGAGGCGAGGACCAACCGTCCGGTCGCAACGTAGTTGGAAAGAAGTGTCGTCAACATGGTGAGCTTGTTGTTTCTTTTGTTTTGAAATCTACAACTTGTAGTAGGTGTTATTGTTGCTGTTTAAAAGGAATGCAAGGAAACGAGACAGCTTTGTTTTCCTACTAGAGCTAGACTGGTAGGTTAATTTATGCGGGTCTGTTTTTCCAATAAACACAGTAAAAAGTAAGTACGTAGTTATCGGCCCCGACAGCAAAATTGCATAGCGGCATTGAATGCTTTCAAAACAGGACGGTCACCAAAGTTTCGCTGGAAGATAGGGTTACTGGTGCATCCTAGAATTAGAGATTATGTCTCAAGAAAGCCAGATGCCGTAAGTCTGCGTGACTAATTTCCCGTTTTGGTTCACTGTGTGCCAGAGTGGGAACAGAACAAGCCATTCCACCAATCACAGGATTCACATGCTTGACAATGCTTTTTGCTGGCCCCATCCAATCCCTGCAGTTTCATAAAGCAAACATCTGCACTTGACATGAAAATTAAAAGACATTGGAGCATTTGCAAGCACAAGGTCTTGCAGCACTTGAGAAAGAAAATGTTTCTGGAATCAGAGCCAGACTGTCACAACAGATGCACACAAACAACTGTCGAAAGTGAAAAATCAAATTCCTTTTTTCTTCGTGCATTTCATTCCCACAATTCCCTTCACTTGAAGACAAAAACAGAATTTCCTTTCGAAAACAAAACAAAGCATGATGCATGGCTGTGCTCCATTTTGAAACATGAATGGCTCAATGAATGATTTGTTGTCGATTTTGCACGAACAACAACCACATTCAAATCTCTTACAAATGAGTCCCCACGTGTTGGCCATGGCAACAACTTTGATGTCTTTTTCATGAGGAACCATGAAATCACATTGTCAGTTTTCTTCCTCTTTGTGAGCAACAAACGTGAAAGCATGGCTTGACCATTTTTTCCTTCATTTCCTTTCCTCCATCACAAATTGCCCAACCAAAGAAGGCTTGTTGTTGTGTGTGGTGATCACTGGCTCTTGCAGAAATGTTCACTTTTTTGGAACACATTCGACTGAGCATCAATGTCTGGAAATTCAGTTGATGAAACAAAATGAAGCCTCATGTGGCTGTTTGGTGACTCTGTCAGCATGTTGATCAAAACAAATGTCTGGCTGGCTTTCTTTGATTCAGCTTTCAACCAATCATGTCATGATGTCATGCTTGAATTGTGGGGATCAACAAAAGGGGGTGTTTTTTAGTCATTTGCAGAACAATGGCATTAGAAACAATTCCAAAAATTAGCTGTGGTCATGCACTCTTTGTTGTTCAGCACGATGTTTGAAAAATGGAAAGGACAGCACAGTTGAAGGGGTCAGGTGAAGACACATTAGTTCTGCGCCCATTGTGGATGCTTCACAATCGTCCATGTTCAGTAGCCAAGATCATCAAAGCTTTGTTGTCATTGATGCTGTGCAATTGGCATGAACAATCATTGTTAGCAAGCCAGATGGGAGATTGCTATGGATCCCAGAACATGGTCTGCACCCTACCAGTGCCACTAACACTCCCATGTTCAAAAAAGAAGAACACTGCTGGCATTCCCTACTGTCCAGTAGCTAGGTGGTAAGATCTTCTGCAAATGAAGCATTTCTATAAATTATTGACACTAGTAACACAAGAGTGGCTGAGCACGCCCAATACAAAATCACACGAGGAGAGACATGCGTTTGAATGTCTAAAACTTCTCCATAGTGATTCCAGACAAAAGGGCGTTGCTGCAGGTTGTTGCGGTGTTGCCACTACTCGATAAAGAAGATCGAATTTCATCAAAGCTTTCTGCCAAGTTGCTCCACGACCCCTTCAAGTAGACAGAGCCTTGCGAAACACGACACAAACTGCGACAGGTGGTACTGAATGCACCCGGGCCTTCCTCTTCGTCTCCACCCTTATGCGGCGTCGACACTTCACGTTCCAGATCCAATATCATGAGATGAATATCTCCTCGTCGCTTAGCATTCACGTCTTCGATCTTGGACTTTAGCGCCAGCAAAGCTTTCCAATCCCAATTTTCCTTGGGCCCATCCGTGATATACAAAATGTACGTATCGTACACGGCAGAGGCGTCACTGCGCAAAACCTTCTCCAGCGCAGCCACAATACCTTTCGATGTCTTGCTTGCGACTTTGGTCTTGCCTAATCGAAAGTCGCCGAGAGACCCAATAGACGACATGGGGTAAGTAACCATATTATTGTGTGCCAACGTATCAAGGCCCGACTCGATGGTGTTCCGTTGCTCCCTTTGCTTGTGGCGTTTGCTTTCCAGATTGAGCTGAATCACGCCACTGTTGCTGGTAGTGCTGCTGAAGTGGTTGGCATTCAATGCCAACATACCAAAATAATCTTCCAATTGGCATTGCGAATCGTAGGTTTCCAACAGTTGATCTCGTAATTCTAGTTTCGTGAGGTGGCTGTCCTCCGAAAATTCCACACACAAAAAGAGACACTTTCGCGTTTGCAGGGACGTCTGCTTGCACGATTTGAGCATGTTACGTACGTCCCGTTGGAGCGAGGCACGAGTTAAAAGCGACCAAGACGACGAAGGCGACGAGTCGCAAGAAAGGCCAATTGTCATGTACTTGAGCAATGCGTCTGCGGCGTAGTGAAATGAATTTTCATTGATGAACTCATCCTCAACAAACATTCGCATCGCCACCCGGGCAGCTTCTGCTTCATTGCCTCGAAGTATCTCCAGATGGATGAGCGCGCCTTCCAGTTGTTGCAGTCGTCCGATCTCGGATACTTCTTTAAAGATGGGAGCTGATGGTTCCTCCCATGCTGTCGACAGCAAACGGTGGCAGTCAAGAACAAGCGACTTGGCGTCCCAAATTTGCTGATGAATGTCATTTTCAAGTAGAGTACACAAGCCGTTGAGACGCCTCATCAGTCGATCGAAAAGAACGCCAGACTTTTCCATTAGCAAACCATTGTTAATCCAATATTCTTGAACGTCATGGTCAAGGGCCTGTGCCTTGACGAGGTCTTGGATCCCCAACTCTTCAAAGTCTTCAGTTGCACAGGGGTCACTCTGGGACAGCAAAAAGTACAATCCACGGTTAAAAAGGCGGTCGGACAACTGCTCAGCAAATTGTGCCTTTCGACTCATTTCGGTGGCGTTAGTAAAGTCCTCGGTACCACTGGAAACAGCGAGGTCAAAGTGAGTGAACGCCTCCTTTGCGCAACAACATGAGTCTAATATCAAACAAGTGCTCCGATTTTCGCGGGGTCTGCCACAATTTATGGCCAGTAATGTGCTGCCGAGATTGGCAGATGCAATAGCGATTGCCTTTTGGTCGTCAACCTTTGTGAACAGCTGTAATGCATCCCGCACGAAATGGCACGCCCAATGCAAATTCCTCGAGAAGAACGCACTGTTGGACACGCGCACAATCTTGTACAGCTTTGCAAAGGAGGTGTAAACCTGGTTGACTTCTCTTGAACCTCCGTGAAGAGGCGGTATATCATCTTCGATCTTGCCGGAATTTATGTTCTGCACGACGCGGAGAAGGACAATCATGGGCCTGGTCACCGCAACGGAGATCTGGACCAATGAAAGATAAAAAATAGTTTAGCTTCTCGCAAGGGTAATACACATGATATAGGCGAAAAAGGAGTCTTACCCTGCACGCGACAGCCGTAGCCATTAAAGAAACAAAAACTGTCAAGCCAATATAGATTGAAACGTTGGACTTTAGTTTCTGCTTTGTCTCCTTCTCGAACTCCTTGAAAGGCTGTTTCATAGACTCTTCGGAACGGGCCACAGCCAACGAGTACACAAGCGCCTGAGACACCTTCACACCGCGGCTATAATCGTCACATTGGACAGAATCCAAAGCTCGAACGTGAATTGGGTCATACGCGACGCGATAAGTCGATTCATATGTAATGACTTTGCCATCCGCCATAGTTTTCATTTTTGTCCGAGTAAAATTTTGAAAGCAAGTACTTCCCAATTTCATATCGCTGACAACGTGATCGAAGCCCTTCCTATTAGAAGAGTTGACGTGATCGTGGGGCAGTACAAAGTCGCCGATTGAGCCAACCCTAAAGTTTACCTCCAGATCTTCGCCACGAGAAGTAGGATCCGGCCCAACGACAGTGTCTCCTGATACAGAGTCTCCTGAGGGGGATATGACGAAATGAAAGCTGTTGTCGCTTCGAAGCTGGCCCATGTGTATCATCTCAAATTTGGTCTGCAGGAAGTCGATCAGGGCCTGACCTATCACCTCGCCTGTTCTTGGATCAATTATTGCTTGAGTGGCGCTGCATGCCTTGATGAGTGATGATGCAAATTCGTAGGGAGGGGTCAAGTACAAGGAAGTTTCATTTTCGGCTTTTCCAAGAGCTGTTTTCTTTCCCGAATCATACCACCCTCGACAACGCGAGTCATAGCCATATTTTCCAAGCGGACAAAGTGTGCTATTTAGTGTAGCTGCGTGATTTTCCTCGGTTGATACAAAATGCGCATAATTCGGGCTAGGGTGCTGGCATCCCGACCAACCAGCAAGCATTCCATCGGCTTCCCATCCAATGTAGACTCCCAGAAAGCGGTTTTCGCCCTTGGAAACCAGGGCTGCTCGGTAATTATATAATGGAAACAAGATTGTCGATAACGCCGAGAAAACCCTTAACCGGTCGTAGGTCGTTTCATACCCTGATGCATTCATTCCTTTCGCTGACCCGGGAACGTCTGATACATTGTCCCACCAAGATGTGGTTTCAGGGCTGTAATCCAACTCGGGGAAGCTAGTGTTGACGCGTCTACCTGTTATAGGGTCAGCATCGTGACGTTGGCCGGCGTACCAAAGCTTTTGCATGTGGCGTGTATCACGGTTCTTCCCCATCAGGAAACATTGTTTTGGCGCGGGTGTCTCCCAGCTGCAATCGCATGGCGCATTTTCGAAAATATTATCATACCATGGACACATAGAAATATCTTCGGTATACGCCTTGCACTCCTCGGAACCAGATTTCAATTCCACGTAGCCGGTAGTTTCGCGTTTGACGGCATCTGTAAAAATCCATTCCGCCACTCGGGTAAAAAGAAAGAGATCTCTAACAGGTGATGCCAAAACTGCTTCTGCGTACAGTGCTGCAAATTTGGAAGCAACGCTGAGACTGTCCTCTTGAAGGTGAAAAGAATCTTCCCCCACACGGTCCAACCAAGCTGGTAGTAGGTCTCCTATTCTTTCAGAGATGGTGGCGACAATAACTGCATTCGTAATGATCATGGGAATGACAATAAGCACCAATATCCATCGAAAGAGTGACGAACCCAGAGGTACACAAGACCCAGAGTCATGGTCGTCCTTTTTTGCGAACAGGTAAGGAGGGGTCATGTTGCGACCTTCATTTCTCCAATCGTGATTAGGGCCCACGAGCTGAGGCATGGCGAACGTTTCCGGCACTGTTGTGGAGGTGGACATTGGGTCGACAGAATCAGGGTGTGGCTGAGCTTCCTTATTCTTCTCAGCGAAAGCACCGGCAACCCCATCCGAATCACCCCTGCTATACGACCGAAAGACACAATCGGGACCATTATTTGGAGGAGAGTCGTCTGACGACGCAGCGTCTTTCGCAGCCAAGTCCTCCCCCGTTTCTGCCTCGCCGTCGTCTTTGTTCTCTTCCACGTCAGCATCCATTTCGGTTTCGGTCACGTCCGAGACGAAACTTGGTCCCTTCTCTTCCGTGGGGTTGTTAGGGCGGTTCTTATTGTTCCTGTGTTTGCTTCCCGTAGACCCCACCGAGAGGCTGTGCAAACTACTTAAGCGACCATCGCTCCCCTTATCGCCCGGCATCAGGTGCAGGCCGCTGCCAACTGAAAGGTTACGAAGACTACTCAACCTGCTCACGCAACTCTTTTCCAACGACTCGGATTTGAGGCCCGACACGTTCCGCAAACTCATCCGCCTTTGATGACTGCTAGCATTGCTAAGCCGGCGGTGGCATGAAGTAGACGGTATGACATCGCCATCACCAGCTGCAGACTCAGGAACAATGGCTTTTTCATAGAGTGGTTGAAAATCACTTTGCCAGGCCAGGGTATTCCGAACTTCGTGGAAGGTGGATTTGGCCACCGAGGATGCTTTTCCGGTACCACTGAATCCACGAATCATTTGTTTGAATTCTTTCACCAGTTCCGTCACTTCGGATTTGGGCGTCCATTTCATCAAGGATGGTTTGTTGTTATTGTGCGAGTGCGTCTGATGTGTATGCTCGTGATCTTTGGGTGGGGATGAATCAAAGGCACAACTCGCCTCACAAGTACTATCCAACCGCAGCGATTGTCGCACCACACTGGCATCGGTATGATTGACAATGCTCCATGCGACACGTTGCATCCAACTGAGGGGTCGTGTCAAAATCATGGATACAGTCCACACAATGATAATCAGTACCGCCATTCCAATCCCTCCAATGGTCAGCGCGAGCAATGTCGATTGAATGACATCCTGATCAATGATCATTTTGATTTCATCAATGACATAAAAGACTTCTTCTCCGACCGCTTGGACGTAGGTAAAATTGGATCCTGGCAAGGCCGATGCCGACAAGACGCGACCGGATTTGCACGTGACAATGGCGGTTGGAGTGGTCACGGGTTGTTTGTCTTTTTCAAATCGATCCACTTCTTCTTCCAACGTGCGCTGTTCTGCCAGTATTTTGCTCAGACATTCGGTCAATTCTTGATAACAGGTCGCATCTTGTACCAAATTTTGCAATTCGGTCACGTGCGTAGTGGTGGGTTTGTTGTAGAGGGACCAATCCGCACCGGCCACGACCACGCCATCGTCGGCACGGACCAAGACCGCATTGGAATAATTTTGAACGGCGAGGGTTCGTATCAGTAAACTCGTCCAACGATTGGTCAAGACCTTGACGGAAATACACCCAATCAATTCCCCGGTATGACGATCAAAAATGGCCCGTCCCACGCGCATGACCCAAAAGGGAAGTCGGTCATGGTGGTCGTCGTGATCATCCAAATTGTCGTCGTCAAAGTGCGTCGTTTCGTCGAAATCTTGATCCAATCCTTCATTGGAAAAAAATTGATCGAGAATGGGTCCATGAAAGATGGTTTCATCATCGACGGGATGCAAGGCTTGATCCCGACAAAAGTCTTCTTCAAGGGGATTGAATTCTCGTCGCGACACCCACGTACCGGCGGGATGACAGCGTCCCGCCACTTGTTCTTGTGTCAAAAAGGGACGCCCGGTGTGAGGATTGGTATTTTCGAACAACCAATCACAACCTACGGACTTGTAAGCACGGGGATCATTTCGATGGACAAAGGAAGGAAAATGGACAGTGGCACCAGCACCTTGATTGACAAAATGGACGGCAATAAACATGACGTCGGCGCGTGATTCCCAAATAGGCTTGAGAAGAGTCCCAATATCCGCCGCTTTTGCTTCCAATCCTGCGGCCGTCGTCGTAGGCCAAACGGCACCGCCTGTCGTTCCATTGTTATTCTCCGGAGTACAACCAGGATAATAGGTGCGATCTTTGGGGTTGGTCACGGAGGGATCGCAATTGCCTTGAAAGGAAAAGGTCGCAGAGGCCGTACTCAATGGGGGTGGATGATTTTGAACGTGATCGTGGCCATGTTGGAGTTCCAACAAATCGAATAATTCTTGCAAGTGCTCGTGATAATTTTTGGAATTGACATTGATGGAGACATTCCAATCTCGTGGTAAGAGTGGCGATTTCAAGGGATATTGATTGACCAAAGGATTTTCATTCAGAGGAAAGGGGATGAACAAATCGTCTTCCCATCCTTCGCGCGGGTATCCCGCAATGCGGTCCCGGACAATTTCCACAATTAAACTTACTGTGCCTCGCAAATGATCCAATTCTTGACTAAAGGTTTCGGCCGCATATTGATTGGAATTCGTGATGCTTGCCACCACTTGTTGTCCCAAAAAAAGGCGGGCTTCCTTTTGCACCAACACGCCGGCGCTGATGGCACAATAACATGCCAGTGCTATTACCAATGAGGTAGTCACAATGCCCGTCACGCCAAAACTTATGAGCAATTGTCGTCTTAAACTATAGGTGGGTTTGAGGCACGTGGAATGCCAAAAGCATCCCCATTCGAATAAGGGCATTTTTGTCAAGTGTTATTGTTGTTGTTGTTTCAACTGTCAAGAGGCCTTCTTGGGTGTTGCTTGTTGTTGTTTGGCTAGTGCTAGCTAGCTAGTGCTTCTGCTTCTATCACTGCTACTACTACTAGTAGTGCGCTGAGAGCAGTATGGAAAAAGAAGACGACGACTACTACTCTAGCACAACGCTCTACTGCTTCATCTCCTGAATTGTTGGCCGCGGCTTCTTCGCTCTTCGTCTCTCTTCTTCTCTGTATACTCGTTGTGTTGTAAGCTTTACTTGGTGGTACCTAATGGTAGTAAGTCTTCTCTCTTTCTCTCTGCTTTCCAGCTATACTTTATTATACAATAGCTAATGACTTCTGTCGTCGCTTGTCTACAATCGCTCGTCGTCTTTGTGATTGAAAGAGCTTGCTTTGAGAGGGTGGTCAGGGCTGCTGAATTAACACGATAGCTTGCGGAAGCAGAGACGCTACTGTGGTTGCACACACTGCACGCACAGTGAAACTACTGATAATGCATTGTTGATTAACAGCAGGCGCACACCCCTTCTTTCTTGTTCTAAGAAGCGCTTTCGGAAGAAACTTTCAAGTTCGTACAGTTAACAATGTACAATGACAAGGTTAATTAGGACTGTACGGTTACAGATACAGAAAAATCTTTTCATGTCCTATAAACGACGAACCTAAGAAGAAATATGCCCCGTTAGGCTAACGCCATAAACCAAAGGGCCCTTCTGAGGGCACTGAACGGTACATTTCGAAGAATTCTAGTGAGGCAATGCGAATTTCACAGCCACTGCACATGTCGCAGTGTTCTCCTACAGTTGTCTTGCCGTTGTAGACTCAATCGCACTTGACGAAACAAGGCAGCGGAGCTGGAGAGCTCCGCTAGAACATTCGTTTTGAGCGTGCAGATGAAGTCATGATGATTGAAGTTAAGACATGTTAAGCTTGGAGGAAAACTGAAGGGCCTGCTTTGGGTTCCAAGGGAGGC
>ENA-ORBV01004295-ORBV01004295.1-microbial-mat-metagenome-genome-assembly--contig:-NODE-4295-length-27481-cov-14.105313_pt1 | contig 27481 bp, 19 predicted proteins | sample MGYA00237777_ERZ505514 | MGnify/ENA primary metagenome ERZ505514 (study PRJEB26160, sample SAMN06269048) | microbial mat metagenome | isolation source: Oligotrophic lake microbial mat | place...
TCGCAGGCATGGTTCGTATGGCGTTTATCCAACGTTACTTGAAACTGGTAAACAAATGAGTTTTCCGACGGAGCCTAGGGGCCTCCCACAATTCCATATCATCCAACCATCGTAGAAATGCCTTGGTGGTTCTGATGATGTTATGAGTATCGGTTTTGCTTCTCAACAGGGAAACAATCGAAGACAACTCCATCGTATCCAATGAGGCAAGAGGCAATGAACCTTTCAAGCGAGTTATCTTTTTCAGCCTATGTCGAGTTGATGATTTATGGGAAGGGGAACAATCTTTCATATCAACCATATTGCAGTACTTCTCAACTCCATCGGCAATAGTCAGTTGATTAGAGCGATCAGCAACTACGCTTTCAATCATTGGCTTCTGGTTGGCTTCTGGTTCATTGGAAGTTATCAGGGTTCGTCTTACCCTCTCTGCCTCTTGCAATGCCTCAGGGCTCCAATGAGAGGCATTAGATCGAAGCCATATTGCTTCAATGAGTTTTGCCTTGATGGTTGCTTCTCTCTCATCGAAGCCAAGCCAAAATCGTGCAAGGATGTTCCCCCTTTTTAATCCGATGGTTTTGCGGTATCCCTTTCCAACCGTGAAGGAACCGCAATCAGATTTACGCTTTCCTTTTCCCCTTCCAATATTGCAGTGTTTTACAACTTGCGAAGCCATATCGAACCCTTTCGAGTAGCGATATGGAGCAACTTAATTGCCTCCTATTTGCCTCCAATCTCTGCCTCCTATCAAGAGGCAAAAATCGTAAGTAATTCAACGATGATTACTTAACTAAAATATCAGGGATGCCTCCGAAGCCGAAGGTTGGTGGTTCGAATCCACCCGTGGATATTTGAGTTTTCATTTCTCTTTGCATGATCCACTACACCCTCAAGCGAGTAATTCGTTGAGCACGTGGCCGTGCACATTGGTGAGCCTTCGCTGGATGCCGTTGTGGTAATAGGTCAGCGCATCGTGCCTGATGCCAAGCTGATGCAAGATAGTTGCGTGAAGGTCATGCCAGGGCACAGGATTTTCGGCGGCCTTCCAACCGATCTCATCGGTGCTGCCATAGGTGATGCCGGGTTTGAGGCCTGCGCCTGCCATCCAGATGGAAAAGGCATAACGATTGTGATCGCGACCAGGGCCAACCTGATTCGCAGCTGACTGCGCAAAGGGTGTGCGACCAAACTCGGTGGTGAAGAGAACGAGCGTGTCATCGAGCATGCCTCGCTGTTTCAGATCCTTGAGCAGGGCGGCGACAGGTTGATCAATGCGAGCTGCCTCGGCGGTGTGATTCTCTTTCACATTTTCATGAGCATCCCAACTGGCGCGCGGGCTACCGCCGATGGGCCCGCCGGAGAATATCTGCACAAAGCGCACGCCCTGCTCGAGCAGTCTTCGCCCCAGCAAACACCTGCGCCCTGCATCGGCGGTGGTCGGCTGATCCAGGCCATACATCTCCTGCGTGGCCTGCGTTTCCATGGAAAGGTCAGTGGCCGATGGCACAGAGAGCTGCATCTTCGCGGCCAGTTCGTAGCTGTGCAGCCGCGCTTCGAACATGCCTTCGTGTCCGGTGCGCTGCATGTGTCTGCGGTTGACCAGCTGCGCAAAATCACGTGCGGCTACATCTGCATCAGCGCTGGTGTCACCGCTTGGAAAAAGATCACGCACCGGCTGCTTGCCACCGGAGATCACCACGCCTTGATGCTGAGCGGGAAGGAAGCCGCTGGACCAGTTCGATGAGCCGCCGTTAGGTCCGCCGCGCGTGTCAGGCAGCACGACATACGACGGCAGCGAATCGGTTTCACTGCCCAGACCATAGACGATCCAACTGCCCATTGAGGGGTAGCCGTTAAATTGAAAGCCGCTGTTGGCGACGAAGAGTGCGGGTGTGTGATTCGCGGAATCGGAAACCATCGAGCGAACAATCGAAAGATCATCCGCACAGGCTGCGATATGAGGAAAGAGATCGGACATCCAAAGGCCGCTCTCGCCGCGCTGACGAAACGCGAAATCGCTTTTGCGGAGGAGACCGACCTGGCCGAAGAAAATGTCTGGCTTCTCGCTCGAGCCCAGTGATTTGCCGTGCAGTTTTTCGAGTTCTGGTTTATAGTCGAATGAATCAAGATGACTAAGTCCACCGACGAGGCAAATCTGAATCACGCGTCTGGCCTTGGCGGGTATATGAGGCAACTGCGCTGCGGACTGCGTTGACGTGTGAGGCGATGAATGTGCGGGTGCTGCGTGCACAAGACCTTCGCGCTTTAGCAGCGAGAGCAGCGCGGTGGCACCGATGCCTTGTGCGCCCAACTGAAATAGTTGCCGTCGGGTGGTGATCATGGGTTACTCCGCGATGATGAATTCGTTGCTGCTAAAGAGCGCCCGGGCGAGGGTGGGTAAGCCGTACTTTTGAACGAGCGCGATGGCGGCTTGTTTCTCGACATCATCGGGCCTTCGCTGAATCGTCAAGGCGTAGAGGCGATCGATCTGCGAAGCGACTTCCTTGCCCGCTTCCATCTGAGCGCGCTGTGCAAGGTGACCTGCCATGCGCAGGACGAAGGCGTTATTCAAAAGGCTCAGTGCCTGGAGCGGCGTGGTCGTGACGCTGCGGCGAGGCGCGGTGGCGGAAGGATCGGGGCAATCGAGAGAATCGAGCAGCGCGCTGCGACCGCCACGCGGCGAGAAGCGATAGATCGTTCGCCGATTCAGCGATGCCTCTTCACGATCCATCGGTTCGTAGTAGGTCGTGCCGTTGTTGGGCGTGATCGACACATCAACAAACGGCGACCCACCCAGTCGCGCATCAAGCTGTCCACTGACAAGCAGCAACGCATCACGCACCGCTTCGCCTTCAAGCCTGCGCGGTGCGAAACGCCAGAGCAACCGATTGTTGGCATCGGCCAAGCGAGCCGGATCATCGCTTGCGGCAGCGCGAGACTGCTGACGATAAGCAGAAGAGAGCACGATCATGCGATGGATCGGTTTGAGGCGATAGCCATGATCGATGAGCTTCGCAGCAAGAAATTCAAGCAACTGTGGATGACTCGGCTGCCCTGCGTTAAAACCAAAATCGCTGGGCGTCTCCACGATGCCTGTGCCAAAGTGGTGATGCCAGAGACGATTGACGGTGACGCGGGCAAAGAGCGCGTTGTCCTTGTGCGTGATCCAATTGGCCAGTGCAAGGCGGCGCTCGCCATCGCCAGCATCATGACCAGCGACGACGGGAAGTTTCAGATCAAAAGGAACGCGCCCGACAGCTTGCGTCACACCCGGCAAGACGACGGGGCCGATCTCGGTGACGCTGCCGCGGTAGAGCAGATGCGTGACCTGAGGCTTCGTTGAAATGACCGTGAAAATCGCCTGCTCCGTGCGGCGACGATTCAGTTCATCGAGTGAGGCTTGCGCTTTGTCGCGTTCCGCAATCAGACGTTGATATTCAGCGCGCTGCGCGGGCGTCAATCTTGCAATGATCTGCGGCGTGCTGACGAACTGAAGCTCAGCGCCTGCGGAGATGGCCACTTCTTCCGCAGTCAGCGCGCGATCGTAAAGCTGAGCGCGATCGATAGCACCTGCCAGCATTTTGGTACCACCGGCTGGGGCGTGGCGCATGCCGAAAACGATGTTGCACTGTTTGGCCTGATAGGTGACGGGGCCAGCGCTCTTGTAAGGCTTGCCATAGAGTTTGCCATCGCGGTAGGCGGTGATGGTGCCGTCGCCAGCATAGGTGATGGCGATGTGTACGAGACGATCCTTCGCGTCACTTTCATCAGCGCCGCCCAAGGGTGCGGTGCGTTTGTAGAAATCGCTGCCCGCCATCCATTTCATTGGCTCGCGCTCGCCCAAGACGATGGCATCGAAGGTGCTGCCGTTTGTCGTTTGCAGCGAGATGACGCCGCCGCCGCGCTGATCGATGTTGGCTAGTTGCACCCAGGCTTCGAGTGTCTTCTGGGTGATGTCCTGCTGAATCGGCGATGTTGAGATGAAGGCCGCTTTACCATCGAGAATCAGGCGACCATTCTTGATGTCAGCGCCGCCTGAGGCTTGACCGTGCAGGCTGCCAATCGAGTCGCGCAGGTCGTCATTAAACTCCCAGCGAGCGATCGGTTTTGGAGGCTCGGGCTGCGGCGCATTGCCTTGCTTTCGTGCAGCTAATTCCGCTTGCCTCGCAGGTTCCTCGATCTGGCCGATGGCTTCACGGAACTGCTTCAGCAATGCGATGAGTGCAGTAGCGCGCGGCGCATCAGGTTCGTGTTGAAACTTGCGATCGCCGTGCGTCACACCGGCCAGTGACGCGGTGAAGCGGTAATACTCTTCTTGTGTGATCGGATCGAATTTGTGATCGTGACAGCGAGCGCAGTTGATTGTCAGACCCAGGAAAGTTTGGCCGACCATGCCGACAATTTCTTCCAGTTCATCTTGGCGGGCTTGCAGCTTCATGGTCGGACTGGAACCGACGACGGTGTTGTGCAGGCCCGCGACGAGCAACCCTGCTGCGGCCAGGCCGTCGTACGAATCCTTCGTCATGACATCGCCAGCGATCTGCATGGCGGCGAAGCGATCAAAGGGCATGTCCTCATTGAAGGAGCGAATCACCCAGTCGCGGAAATGCCAGGCATGATGACGCGGATCATTGCGTTCAAAGCCGTGGCTCTCACCATAGCGTGCGACATCGAGCCAGTGCCGACCCCAGCGTTCGCCGTAGTGAGGCGAGGCGAGAAGGTGATCGATAAGCTTTGTGTAGGCTTGTTCCACTGCGTCAGGATTCGTGGGTGTTTCGGAGCACTCACGAACAAACGCATCCACCTCTTCAGGTGAAGGAGGCAGCCCGATGAGATCGAAATAGACTCGCCGAATGAGCGTGCGCGCATCGGCATCGGCAGAGAGCGAGAGACCACTGGCTTCAAGTTTCGCAAGCACGAAAGCATCGATAGCCTGGCGCACGCGATGTGTCGCTTTCACTTGCGGCACCGGTGCAGAAGCAAGCGGCGCAAGCGACCACCAGTCATAGCCCGCGCGATTGCCGGTGCTGGCCGAGAAGTGGCTGATCGTCTCTTTCGTGCCCCAGATAGCGCCCTTTTCGATCCACTGTCCGAGTGCTTCAATTTCTTCTTTCTTCAGTGGCTTTTTAGGCGGCATCTCACCTTCGCTGATGAGCTTCCACATTTCGCTGCGCTCACGCTCACCGGGAACAACCACCACGCCGCTCTCGCCGCGCATGGCGGTCTGCTTTGATGACAGATCAAGTCCACCTTTAGGCTTGGCGCCGCTGTGACACTCAAGACAGTGCGCCACGAAAATCGGAGCGATCTTCGCATCGAACATCGTGGCTTGCGTTGAAACAGTGGGTGAAGAAGAAGAAGAAGAAGGTGCGGCAGCCGCGCTCGCCTGTATGCAGCACATCCAGCACGAGACAACCACCAAGGCGCTCTTGGCCATCGTCAGGAGTGCTCGCAGGTTTTGGCGACATCGTTGAATCTGCATTGGATCACATTCAAGAAAGAAGAAGATCGACACACTTGCATTGCGACCTAATTACACGCGTGGCCGATGCAGCGACCAGCCTTTGCGATACTCGCGCTGAAGAAAGCGATTCGCGTCTTTGTCATTGGTCACTTCCATCTTGCTACCGTCCCATTCGATTTTCTTTCCTGCACGGATGGCGACGTTGCCCAGCAGAATTGTTTCCGTGAACAGACCGGCATAATCAAAATTCGATGCCGCCGCCGGGCCGCCTTTGCATGCTGCGACAAACTCCGCATCTTCATTGGCGACGCGTGGCAGCGACTTGGGTGTCTTCTCTTCAAACTCCGCAAGCAGCTCCGCAGGCTTGACGAGGAAATTGCGACTGCCTCGGTTGAACCACATCTTGCCTTTGTCGCCCACCACGATCAGGTCCCACTTATTAGGCTGCTGATCTTCGATCAGTGCGGCGGCAGGCGCGTTCTGTTTGCCATTCTTGCGACCGTCGTACCAGACATACTTAACCGCAGGCTGCTCGACGCCGTTGTCGCGCTTGGCGCGAGCGGGGAATTGGAAAGTGATCGTCGCCCAGTTTGGTGGCGATTCGATGGTGTTGCCGCCGTGCTCCGCTTCGATGCTGGTGGGGTACTCGAGATCAAGTGCCCAGAACGGCATGTCCATAATGTGGCAGGCCATGTCGCCCAGTGCGCCAGTGCCAAAATCCCACCAACCTCGCCAGTTGAAAGGCAGATACGCTTTGTTGTATTCGCGATGCTGCGCGGGCCCGAGCCACAGATCCCAGTCGAGGGATTCAGGCACCGGCTGCGCAGCGGGACGCTCCGCGATGCCCTGCGGCCAGATCGGGCGATTGGTCCAGGCATGCACCTCGCGCACCGCGCCAAGCATGCCAGCTCGAAGCAGCTCGACGCCGCGCCGAATCGGTTCGCCTGCGTGAGCCTGATTGCCCATCTGTGTGGCGACCTTGTTTTTGCGGGCCAGTTCACGCATCACCCGCGCTTCATGCACCGACCACGTCAGCGGCTTCTGGCAATAGACATGCTTGCCCAGTTCCATCGCCCAGACCGATGCAGGTGCGTGCACATGATCAGGTGTGCTCACCGACACCGCATCGAAGCTCGCTGCCTCCTTGTCGAACATCTGACGAAAGTCGCGAAACAGTTTCGCATCAGGATGAGCCTTGATGGTGCCCGCAGCACGGCTCAGATCCACATCACACAGCGCCACAATATTGCAACCCGCGCCGTGCAGATCTTTCACTTCGCCTGCGCCCTTGCCGCCCACGCCGATGCATGCGAGGTTCAGTTTCTCGTTGGCACCAAACACGCGACTGGGCACGAAGTTGAACGCAATCGCGCTGGCAGCAGTGGCCTGCACAAATCGACGACGTGAGATGGGAAGGGAAGTGGGACGAGAAGTGGGATGAACGGTAGCCTTGGACATGGGAACCCTTTCGATGGATCACAAAATTCAAAATGCGCTAAGCTCGCAGCACTTCCTTCAACCTCACTCTACCCATTCATTGAAACAAGCGGGAGATGGTTAACATGAGGCGATGACATTTTTCCCACCTTGTCGGCCTGTGTTGTTGATGTGCATCCTCTTGCTTGCGCTAATGCCCGCATGCATGAATACATCCATTGCTACAAGCGATCCCGCGCTGGCCAGACGGCCCAACATCGTCATCTTCATTGCTGATGATTTGGGTGATGGCGATCTCTCCTGTTATGGGCACCCGATTCTGCGCACGCCGCACATTGATCGTTTGGCCCGTGAAGGCGTGCGGTTTGACGCTGCGTTTCTCACGATTTCTTCGTGCAGCCCCAGTCGCAGCAGCATCCTCACCGGCCGGTATCCGCACAGCACACATGCTGAGGACTTGCACGATCCACTGCCGGCCGAGCAGAAAACCATGGCCCACTTTCTAGGCCAGCGCGGCTACTACACCGCCTCCATCGGCAAGTGGCATCTGGGCAACGAAGTGCGTCCGCAGTGGGACAAGATCGTCGAGTGTCAGGCTGCGCCCACCGCTGCCAACACCGTACAGATCATCGAAGAGCGCCCCAAAGACAAACCCTTTTTTCTGTGGGTCGCCACGACCGATCCGCATCGGCCGTACCAGCTCAACACCATTGACAAACCGCACTCACCTGATCGCGTGATCGTGCCTCCTTATCTGCCTGACCATCCGCTGATCCGCAAAGAGCTCGCGCTCTATTACGACGAAGTCGAACGCTTTGATGGTTGCGTCGGCACCGTGCGCAATGCACTTGAAAAAGCAGGCGAATTAGAGAACACCATCATCGTCATCATGAGCGACAACGGCATGCCCTTCCCCCGCGCCAAGACCACGCTCTATGACTCAGGCATTCGCACTCCGTTCATCGTTCACTGGCCTTCGCAGATCAAACCGGGCGTGCAGAAAAATCTGTTCAGCGCTGTCGATCTCGCTCCAACGCTTGTTGCACTTGCAGGCATCAAGCCGCAGACGATGCAAGGCAAAAGCCAATGGGCCATGTGGAAGGATGTGAATGCCCGTGGCCGTGATGCGATCATCGCCGAGGCCAACTGGCACGACTATGAACAGTTCACAAGGGCGGTGCGCGACGATCGTTTCAAACTGATCCGCAATGAGTACAACGATCTGCCTTTGTGGAACAGCGTCGATTCCATTTCCTCCATCACGTGGGTTGGCTACATGGAAATGAATGCTGTGGGCAAGCTCACGCCGGCTCAGCAATACCTTTTTCAAGAGCCCCGGCCAAAGGAAGAACTGTACGATCTGACGACAGACCCTTTCGAGTTTCACAATATCATTGACGACCCCAAGTACGCGGCTGATGCAAAGCGCCTGCGCACGAAACTGGCGCAGTGGAGCAAAGAGACCAACGATCAGATCCCAGCTCAGCGCAGGCCTGATGGCTGGACACGTGAAGGTGATCCGCTACCACACAATCAGCCTTGGTACGACCGTTGGATCAAGCAAGGCAAGAAGAATCAGTTTGAAACGTATTGATGTAGTGAAGTTGCCGTCAATATCTATTTAGACGTTCGCCTTGGTGAACGAACTTGCGAACCGCCGCCCCATTGAATAATCCCCCGGACTCAAGCCAATGAACACTCGCCCCTTCCTTTCACTGGCGCTCACTGCAAGCGTGCTCTGCGCCGCGACTATTCTTTCGCTGCCCCTGGCCGGTCAGGATGCAAATCCACCCGCGAAACAGAAGAACAAGAACGCCGGAAAAACGAAAGAGGACGCAGAGAATGCGGACGAGTCTTCCGCTGATAAGGAAGACTTCAACAAATATGCGATCTACGAAAAGACCGCCCCGCGTCCAGCGAATGCCACGCCCATCGATACCACGCTCCCGCTCAAGCTGAGCAAGGGCGATCGCATCGCACTCATCGGCAATACGCTCCTCGATCGCGAGCAACACTTCGGCCAGTTTGAAGCACTTCTCCAGCAGCGATTTCCTGAGCACGCGCTCGTCGTTCGCAATCTCGCCTGGTCCGCCGATGAACTCGACCTTCAGCCGCGCCCTGATAATTTCGCTGACACGTTTCAGCACTTAAAGCATGAACAAGCCGATGTGATTTTCGCAGCCTATGGCTACAACGAATCCTTCGCAGGTGACGGCGGCCTCGAGGGTTTTGCCAAGTCTCTGACGAGCTATCTCACCAACCTCAAGAGCAAATCATTCAATGGCAAGACCGGCGCACGCATCGTTTTTCTCTCGCCCATCGCCAATGAAAACACCGCCGCCGTGAAGGCCGCTGATCTCAATAATGAGCGCATTGCCAAATATGTCGCGGTGATGAAACAGGTGACGAGCGAGCAGAAGGTGGCGTTTGTCGATCTCTTTTCGCCGATGCAGAAGGCCATGGCTGATGGCACCACCGACCTGACCATCAACGGTGCGCACCTGAATCATGAAGGCTACGAGCTGATGGCCCGCACAATTCATCAGCAAATCTTCGGCGATGTGCCTGCCTCCGTGAACGAAGAGCTGCGCCAGGCCATCGTCGATAAGAACGAAGAATATTTCCGCCGGTTCAGGCCAGCCAATACGTTTTACTACACCGGCGGCCGCAGCAAAAGCTACGGCTACCTCGACTTCCTTCCCGCCATGCGCAACTTCGACATCATGGTCGCCAACCGCGATAAGCGCATCTGGGCAATCGCGCAAGGCAAAACCGTGCCTGCAAAAATCGACGACAGCAATGTGCCTCTGTTGCCCTTGGCCAGTCAGAGCCGAGGCGTCAATGAATGGATGAGCGCTGCTGATGAACTCAAGTCATTTAAGGTTGATCCGCGATTCGATGTCACGCTCTTCGCTGGCGAAGAACAGTTTCCCGACATCGCCGCTCCGATTCAGATGCGCTGGGATTCGCGAGGTCGGCTGTGGGTCAGTTGCTCCACCACCTACCCGCACGTCTATCCCGGCAACAAACCCAATGACAAACTCGTGATTCTCCAAGACACCGATGGCGATGGAAAAGCTGACAAATCCAGCGTGTTTGCTGATGATCTGCACATCCCGCTCTCTTTCGAGTTCGGCGACGGCGGCGTCTATGTCTCCGAAATGCCTCATGTCACTTTCCTCAAGGACACCGATGGCGATGGCAAAGCGGATGTGCGAAAAATTCTCCTCACCGGCTTTGGCACGGAGGATTCACATCACGCTGTGCATGACATGACATGGACACCCGATGGTGATCTGATCTGGCGCGAATCCATCTTTCATCACTCGCAAGTTGAAACACCTTATGGCCCGGTGCGTCAGCGCAACTCCGGCTGGTTCCGATTTCAACCACGCGATCAGCGACTCACCACTTTCGGCTCCTACCCCAGCACCAACCCCTGGGGCGTCACCTTCGACGACTGGGGTCAACATGTCGCCAGCCATCCGATTTATGCCGCCGCTTTTCATGCTTACGATCCACCTTATCCGCAGCAACATCCTGCACCGGGAAAGCTTCGCGCTTACTCAGGCACGTGTGGCCAGGAGTTTGTCGATTTCAAAACGTTTCCCAAAGAGCTGCAAGGCGGCTTCATCAAGGTGCGCTATAAGCCGACCAATCGCGTGGAGATTCACAAGTGGAACGAAGGTGAGTTCGGGTATGACGAGCAGTACGTAAGCGATCTCATTTTCTCGCAGAACCTGAGCTTCATTCCCGTGGATATTCGCTTTGGCCCGCGTGGTGATCTTTATGTTTGCGACTGGTACAACCCGGTGAAGGGCCACGCGCAGTATGCCTTGCGCGATGATCGCCGTGATCGCCATTCGGGTCGCATCTGGCGCATCACCACCAAAGGCTTGCCGCTACAGAATCCTCCGAAGATTGCAGAGGCTTCGATTGAAGAGCTGCTTGAACTTCTCAAGAGTCCCGAATCGCGGTATCGCTACTGGGCCAAGCGCGAGCTGCGCGAACGTGCTGCTGATCTGGTCAAGAGCGCGCTGGATCTGTGGGTGACAAAGCTCGATCGCGATGATGCACGCTTTCACCATCATCAGATTGAAGCGGTCTGGGCCTACCGCTGGATCGGTGCGGTGAACACGACGGTGCTGCGCGAGCTTTTAGGTAGTGCCGATCATCACGCTCGCGCTGCGGCGACGCAGCAGCTTCGCTACTGGCATCCGCAACTGCCCGATGCCATTGAGCTTTTGCGCAAGAGCGCCAACGATGCCAACTCCATCGTGCGCATGGAAGCCGCCATCGCCGCCAGCTACATCGGCAGCAAAGAGGCGCTCGATGCCATGCTCGATATCGCACGCTATCCGCGCGATGGTCATCTGGCATACGCCTTTAACACCGCACTGGGCTCGCGCACCTTGCGCCCGCTCTGGGAAGGCAACAAGGCTTACTCCCGCGTGGCCAACATGATCAAAGAGTCGAAGAAAAATGATGAGTTCAAACCCAAGGCGCCTACTGCCACCCAAGCGCAGTTCGACACGCAGCGCGATCTCAAGACGATCACCATCACCTGTCTGCCTGAGCGAATGAAGTTTGCCCAAGAGCGATTTGAAGTGAAAGCCGGCCAACCGGTGAAGATTATTTTCATCAACGCTGATGCGACCGATCACAACTTCGTCATCACCGCGCCTGGCGCAATGGAGGAAGTGGGCGTGGCTGCCAATGAAATGGCCAAGGACCCGCGCAATGCTGATTCCGATTTCATTCCACGCGACAAGAAGGATCTCATCCTGCACCACACACCGATGGTCGGCCCTACCCGCGCCGCCAAGGTGCATGTCTTGCGATTCACCGCCCCCAAAGAGCCGGGCATCTATCCTTATGTCTGCACCTTCCCCGGCCACTGGATCGGCATGAACGGCGAGATGTTTGTCACCAGCGACAACGTCAGCGCTGCTGCTTTGCTGGCGGCACGTAAGACCCCGACGATCGTCAAGGATTGGCAATTTGCCGACCTGAGCAAAGATGCCGCGAACCTGAAAGACCGCAACATTTCCAACGGCATGAAGGCCTTCATGACCGCCCGCTGCAATCAGTGCCACGCCATTGATGGCCACGGTGCCACCATCGGCCCCGACCTCACACAAGTCAGCAAAAAGTACAAGGGCGAGCGGCTGCTCAAAGAGATTCTCGAACCTTCCACCGAGATCAACGAACAGTTCCGATCCTGGCAGATTTTCACAACCGATGGCGAAGTCGTCGCTGGCGTGATCGTCAAGGAAGATGCCAAAGCGGTGCACGTCGCACAGAATCTGCTCACACCCAACGCACTGACCACCGTGCCTGTGAAACAGATCGAGAGCAGAACCGCATCGAAGATTTCCTCAATGCCCACCGGCATGCTCAACACCCTCAAGAAAGATGACATCCTCGATCTGCTGGCCTTCCTAGAAGCGGGTGGCTTTAAGGCCCCAGGCTTTGAGCATGAACACAAGCATTAGGTTTACGCTCATAAAATCGCTTCACGCGGCGATCTTCGCTACCATCACCCTGTGATGCAGATCAAGGTCAATGGTGATGACAAAGAGCTGGCCGACGGGGCAACCGTCCGCCAGCTTCTGGACACGCTGGGTATGCAAGGCAAACCTGTCGCCGTTGAGATCAACAAGCACCTGATCCCGCGCAAACAGCATGAATCCACGGCAATCAATGCTGGCGATGTCATCGAGATCGTCACCTTCGTTGGCGGCGGATGAGTACCTCGCAGATCATGTCTGCATCACCGATAGCCGATGATTCTTTCCTTGAATGGTGTACCCAAGATGTCTGTGACTGATCCTATAGCCCAGCTCGATTCGCCGCTGATCGTGGGCGGCCGCACCCTTTCTTCGCGCCTGATCGTGGGCACCGGCAAGTACGCTGACTATGAGCTGATGCAAAATTCGCTCGATGCCAGCGGTGCACAGGTCATCACCGTCGCCGTTCGCCGAGAGCGGCTCGTCGATGCTCAGGGCAAGAGCCTTTTGAGTTTCATCGACACCAAGCGATACACCATTTTGCCCAACACCGCAGGCTGCTTCAGCGCGGAGGATGCGGTGCGTGTGGCGAGACTCGGCAGGGAGCTTTTGGAACAGATTGATAATCCCGGGCAGGACTGGGTGAAGCTCGAAGTACTCGGCGACAAGAAGACACTGCTGCCTGATCCCGTGGGCACGCTCGAAGCTTGCCGCGAACTTGTGAAGGATGGCTTCAAGGTGCTTTGCTATACGAGCGATGATCCGATCATGGCGCAGCGCATTCGCGACGTCGGCGCTGCTTCGGTCATGCCTGCGGGTTCGCCCATTGGGTCTGGTCAGGGCGTGCTCAATGCCAACAACATTCGCCTGATTCTGGAACTGCTCAAAGGCAAAGAACACGGCGGCGACCCGGCGTTTCCCGTCATTGTCGATGCAGGTGTGGGCACCGCCAGCGATGTCTCTATCGCCATGGAACTCGGCGCCGACGGCGTGCTGCTCAACACAGGCATCGCCCACGCCAAGGACCCCCTTCGTATGGCGCACGCTATGCGTCTTGCCACGCAGGCCGGCCGCCTGGCTTACCTGGCTGGGCGCATTCCCAAACGCCTTTACGCCACCGCAAGCAGCCCGTGGACCGGCGTCATCAGCTACATTCCCGGCGAATGATTTTCCCCTTGTTTTTCCGATGATTTGGAGGTTTTCGTGCCCGTTGAGATCGAAGCCAAAATGAAGCTGGATGATGTGGCCGCACTCGAGTCACGTCTTGCGGCAGCCGGTGCGGTTCATGTGTCAGAACTGCTGGAGGTCAACACTTTCTTCGATACGCCGCGCGGCGATCTCAAGGCTGCTGATGAAGGTCTGCGCATTCGTCTGGAGCGCTCCACCGATGGTCAGCACGTTGAAGCAACGATCACGCACAAAGGCCCACGCGCGCACGGCCGAATGAAGACGCGCGATGAAAGTGAAGTGATCGTCAGCGATGCCCGCACAGCGGCGCACCTGCTCACCGCGCTGGGTTATGTTTCAGTCGTCAGTTTCGAGAAGCGAAGACGGCGCTGGACCCTCGATGATTGCCGCGTTGAAATTGACACGCTTCCCTATCTGGGCGGCTTCGTGGAGATCGAAGGCCCCAGTGAGCCGATCGTTTTGTCAGTGCGTCGAAAGCTGGCGCTCGATCATCTGCCGATGATTTCCGCCAGTTACATTTCCATGCTCGTGACTTATCTTTCCGAGAACGCGATTCAAGCGGATCACATCGGGTTTGATGATTCTGATGTGACAACCGTGGAGGAGAACGCTCAAGGGTGAAGTGGAATTGTTCCGAGCTGTTTTGAATTTCGTTTAGCCGCTGGCCAAAGGCTTTGCGGCGGCCAGCGCGGAGCGTCGGGGGACCTTTGCTCCGCGGCTAAACATTCAAGAAACCAAAAATTAATCTGGGGTACGCGGTTTGTGATCACCCCTCACTCGCCTCTGAGCAACCGCAGCATCGGCTCAAGCTGCTTGTCCCAAGTGTATCGCTCCTCGATACGCTTGCGAGCTGTCGTCGCCAGGCGATTGCGCAGGTCGCTATCAGTGAGGATTGATTCGAGATGCGTCACCCACTGATCGGGATTCTGCGCGACAAGAAAGTGTTCATCGTGCGTGCCTTGAACGCCTTGCGCTGCGCCGGGTGAGCAGACGACAGCGCGCTGGCTGCTCATCGCTTCGAGGACTTTATTTTGTACGCCGCGCGCAATTTGCAGCGGTGCGATGACGGCAGAGCATTCACGCAAATGAACGCGCACATCAGGCACGGAGCCGACGACTTCCACACCGGGCTTAAGCGACAGCCGTTTGATTCGTTCGGTGGGATTACGGCCGACGATGTGGAAGACCGCATCAGGGACTCGTTTGAGCAGGCGAGGCATGACGTATTCGACGAACCATTCCACGCCTTCGTAGTTGGGTTTGTAATCGAGTACACCGACGAAACAGAAGTGATGATTGCTAGGGTCAGGCTGTGGCGCGAAGTAGTTCATATCCACGCCGTTGCCGACAACGGTGAGGCCGGGATGGTTGCCCACGTGTTCGCGGTAGCAGTTGGCTTCGGTCTGACTGACGACGGTGATGGCGTCGTAGTGATCGCGGCTGCCGGATTCGATCACGCGCAATCTGCGAGCCTCAGCACCATAGACCCACTTCATGGGAATGGAACCAGCCTTGGCGTAGGACGCCCACTTCTGCGAATCGACATCGACCAGGTCCAGCACATGGCGCAGCGGCTTACCACCGGTGGCAACTTTTTTCTCCATCAGCATGCGGGCATAGTGAATCATGCCGGTGCAGAAGGTGAGCACGCAGTCGAATGGTTTCTGTTCGTGCCAGAGTTCGATAGCGTCGGCCAGGCCTCTGCGATAGAAGGTGGCAGGCGTTGCGGCTTGCCCGGTGAGCAGCGCAGCAGCGCCGCGCGCTTTACTGCCATACGCGGTGATGGGTTGCAACTCGACGCGCTGCGCCATGGTGCTCAGCAGCTGATGATGCTGAAGCCAGACCGGCTCATCACTGGTGCAGGCAATGGCGACATCGAAGTGCTTGGCGAGCAGTTTGAGCAGATGGAAACTGCGAATGCGATCGCCACGATCAGGCGGGTAAGGCAGGCGATGCGTGAGCATCAGCACGCGCTTGCGGCGCACTGCCGGTTCAGCGGCGCCGTCACCCTGCATGTGAGCGAGCGTTCCGCCGAAGGTTGAGAGCGGCGACGTGGCGACCGGGATGTCCTGGGTGGCGGTGGTCATGGGTGTATCAATACAAAAGGCGAATACTTATTATTTAATACTTATTACTTATTGGCTATATCGGAGTGCAGCTTGCGGGCCCTCGATTGCATCGATGGTCGCGTACTCCTCTGAAATAGCTATTAAGTAATAAGTATTAAATAATAAGTATTCGCCTTGACTGGTTTACTTCTTATCCGCGTAGCCGTACCCATAGCCATACCCGTAGCTGTATTTATACAGGTAGCGGGAGATGTAATGCTTCATGTGGGTGAGGATGACGCCGGACACTTCGCAGTTGGAGGCTCGCAGCAGACGCTTGGCGCGTTCTACGGCACCCGAGGGCGTCTTGTTGAGACGTACGACCAGCAGCACCTGATCGGCCATGGCACCCAAGATGCAGGCATCGGTCACGGTAATGACCGGAGGCGAATCGATGAAAATATGGTCGTAGCGATCCTTGAGTTGATCCATGAGCTGGTGCATGCGCGGGCTCGAAAGCAGCTCAGTGGAGTGCGTCGAATCGCGACCGCCAGCGGGGATAAATTGAAGGTTTTCGTAGATTGTCGGGTGAACTGCCTCTTCAAGGTTGGTCACTTCGCCACGCAGCAGTTGCAGCATGCCGGGTGAGCATTCGCGATCGAAGAGTTTGGAGAACGATGGCCGACGCAGATCGCCTTCGATGAGCAGCGTCTTGTGATTGCGCAGTTCGGAGAAGACGATGCCCAGGTTGGCGGTGGTCACGCTCTTGCCTTCTTCGGGCGTTGAGCTGGTGAGCACGGTCAATTGCATCGGGCGATTGCGTGAGCGAGCGAGTAGCTGCGTGCGGATGGCACGGTACTGCTCGGTGACGGCTGAGCCGCGATCATGGTGGACAACCACCTCGGCGGAGTAGCCGTTGAGCTTGGAGGGCGACGTGACAGGCAGCGCGGTAGGCTCGCTGATGTCCAGTCGATTCTCGTACTCCTCCATGGGAGGCATCGCGCCAGCTCGGGCGCGCTCCGCAGCGGCAGAGACGGGCGACGAGGGAATCGCAGTGGCGGAAGGCGGCGGCGGTATGGGCGGCAGGCCCATCTCGCGCTCGACTTCCTTCACCAGCGCCTCGGCTTCCACTTCGTCGAACACGAGGCCACCGCTTTCGGGCGCAGCATGCTGGCCCATCGCGCTGGTCGCGTCTTCGTCGGGTGGATGGCCCGAAGGATCTTTCGCGCTTCGCTCTCGCTTGGCACGGTTCATTGCGTCAAATACGTCGCCCATCGTTGAGCTCCTGGTCTCCGCTCACTTGGCCGGTCGCCTCACTAGAGAACATATCGGCTACTGAGCCGTCGAAATTCGGCAACATCTGAGAAATCGCTCTTCTTACTATCGCAGAGTCGATCAGATTCGTGTTACACGAATACCCCACAAGCAATGCGTTGTCACACACCAAATTCACGATGCGCGGAACGCCGTTGCTGTACTCAAAAATCGTTTGCAGCGCTTCTCGCGAAAAATCGACGTTCGGACGGCCCTTGCTCGCCCGCACCAGTCGATACGCAATGTAGCGCGTCGTATCATCAAAACTCATCGGCTGAAGATGCATGTACATCACGATGCGCTGAATCAGCGGCGCCAGCCTGGGATGCTTGAGTGTCGCCCTTAGTTCCGGCTGACCCAGAATCAGAAGCTGCACCAGCTTGTCGGTTTCGCTTTCCAGATTCGTCAGCAGCCGAAGCTCTTCAAACTCATCAATCGTCAGACACTGGCCTTCATCGATCACCACCACCACCGTGCGCCCCATCGAGTGCTGGCTCTCGATGTATTTCTTGAGCTGCATCAGCAGCGTGGCTTTGTCGCTATCACTTGGCGTTTCGATCTGAAACTCGGAAGCGATCATCTTCAGCAGCAGATGCGAAGAGGAAACGCGCGTGTTGTTAACCAGAGCGATGCGGGCATCGGCACCGAGTCTGCGGATGAGCGTGCGCGTCAGGGTTGTTTTGCCTGCGCCGATTTCACCGGTGATCAGGGCAAAGCCGCGACGGTTGCGTACCGTGTATTCCAACTTCGCCAAGGCTTCGCGGTGCTGCTCCGTTTCGAAGAAGAACCGCGAGTTAGGCGTGTTGTTGAAAGGCGGGACGGCCAAGTTGTAAAAGTTTTCGTACATCCGTTTATGGGAAAAGCAGAGGTCAGAGGTCAGAGGTCAGGGGTCAGAAGTCAGAGTTCAGGCACCGCCGAGGAATGTCTGGCTGATAAAGCGCACGGGGTTGGCCTTGAATGCATCGTACTTGTGCGGCAGTTCCAGACTCAGGTAAGTCATGAAGAAGACCCCGCCCAGTACAAGCAGCAGCCCCATGGTGACAGCCGGGAAGACACCCCAGCCAAAGATCTTGCGACGCATCGCCGCAGAAGGGCTGACGATTTCGTTGATGGCGCCGAGAACGGGTAGTTTGATTTCCTCGATGGCCTGTTCGACCGAGCGGTAAGAGTGATCCAGAAGCTCGGCGAGCACGATCATCAAGGTGCCCACAGCCAGACCCAAGGCCAGCGCACCGGCGAGAATCTTGAAGAGCGTCGGCGAACTGGGCTTGCCCAGTTCGGGTGCACGCTGCACAAAGCTCAGGCGAAGGCCGCGATCGCCGACCGACAGCGCCAAGGCCATCTGCGTACGACGAAGACTGTCATCCCAGAATTTGAGCTGTTCGGTGGACTCCGACAGTTCGCGTTCGATCTTCAGATACTCGTTGCGAACCTGGAAGAAGTTGCGGTTGTAAACCTCGAACCGCTCGATGTCAGCGGTGAGTTCTTCCATGCCCTTTTCCATCGCCTGGAGTTCGGCCGTTTTGGTGGCGATATCCTTCTTGGCAGCAATCTTTTCGACATTGGGCACTTCTTCGACTTCAACCTTGTCACCACCGGCGAATTCGGCCAATTCCTTTTTCTTGTCGGCAATGCGGCGACGCAGGTCTTTGACGGCGGGGTGAGCTTCGGTGCGACGGAAGCCGAAGAGATTTTCATCCAGCGCAGCCTGGAGAGCCTTGAGCGTCTCCTTGAGTGCCATGAGTTCTTCGTTCTCAGTTGTCTTGCGGTTCTGAACGAAGTCCGGCTCTTCCGTTTCCCATTTGATTAACGCTTCGAGAGAAGCTTTGGCTTTATCCAGTTCCGCCTTGCGGCGTTCGCGATCACCCTTGACTTCGGCCAGCTTGTTGTAGATGACCATCGGATCATCAGGATTGACGCCACCCTGATTGATGGTGAAGCGAAGACGGGCACCTTCGAGATCGCTGACTTTGCGGCGATAGCGAGCTACTTCCTGATCGAAGAACTTCTTCTGCTCGAGCAGCGTGTCGTCCATTTCCGTACGGACTTTGCGGATGTAATTCTCGACGAGCTGGTTACAGACCTGCGGAACGAGGGTGCGATCGGTATCGGTGAAGGAGACCGATAGAAGATCGATCTGTTCACTGGCGACCTGCGTGCCGATGTTGATGGAATTGGTCAGGCGATTGATGAGGTCGTTGTACTGAATCTTGCCATCGGAGGTGAGTTCACCATCGACGGAGCGACCAAAGCCTTTGGTCAGACTCAGGTCGGTGATGAGCTGTTCAATGGCGGGTCGGCCTTTGAAGTTGTAATGCATGAGAGCGCGGATGCGACCGTAGGCATCGCCCAGCGCGCTGGTGCCGCTGCCCGCGTTGGAATTAAAATCGCTGCGGCGCTGGAACTTGGCCTCTGCGGAGTATTCTCGCGGCCACCACTGGCTGGAGAAGATGAAGCCGATCATCACCACAACGGTCGGGTAGAAGAACTTCTTCTTGTGCCGAAGGAGGATGCCAAACCATTCATTAAGGTTCGCTGGTTTTCGCCATGCCATATCTCAGTCCCCATGATCGTCTGATCGTTAACTAAGCCGTGTGGGTTTCGAGGCCCACCCCTGTTCGACGGTCCACTCTGTTCGTTGCCTTGGCAGGCCTGGTGAGCACCCTCAGGTGGCCACCAGACTTTTAGCGTGAGCTTGCCTTAACGACGATTATTGTTGTTGTCGCTCTGATATTCATAGGTCGTAGGATCCAAAACGCGGTAAGGCGTCGTGTAAGCCTGGATGGCAGGCTGCACTGGTGCGATCAGGTTCTGGACGATGCGACCGAACCACGCGAACGGGTTGGTGGGCATCCAGAAAATGTCGCCTTCTTCGAGCACTGCGTTGTACTTGAGGTCACCAGTTTCGACCATTTCGCGAACATCAACGCTCATACGACGAATCAGCTCGCTGCGTTCGTTAGGACGCAGAAGCACTGCCTTCTCAGGCCAAGCTGAGGAAGGGATGCCGTTGCTCATCACCGCGTGCAGCACGTTGTCGCGGCCGGTGTAGGAGCGAGGCCCCTGAATTTCGCCTGCCATGTAGTAAAACTTGGAGTTGGCACCCACCAGTTGAATCTGAACGGTGACATCCTGGTAATACTTGAGAATCTTCTCTTCAATCTCGGCGCCGAGCTGCGTCGGTGTCTTACCGGCGGCGAAGATGTCGCCCACCAGGTGGAGCGTCACAAAGCCATCGGAACGGATCGACAGAACCTGATCGTTGATTTCCGGAGCGCTGGGAGCAATCACGCGAACTGCATCGGGTGGCTCGAGCACATAAGGCTTGCCCGCAACGATCGGACGCGGCGTCTTGATGAAGTCATCGTAATCGGTGTACTTGGGCGGGCCGCAGCCGGTAGCGCTCAGCGCCATTGCGATCACTGCCAGCATGGGTGCAAACCAAGCCAGTGAGAAAAGACCCCGTTCTGTTCGCGACTCTTGCATTACCGGTGCTCCATAACCTTGGTCAATCGTGAAAAATAAAACACAATCGACGCGACTTCCCGTCTAACGTCGGCTACCAGACCCCACCGCTATAGCTCTGTATGCGGATGATTCAAAGCAAACAAGCTATCGGACCGGCGACCATGGCAACTTTGTCATTGTAAGGCAGGCACCCGTAGGGTGTATCGTGGCTTTACCGCGATCCCTCATCGCGGAATTTCGCAACGGTCGCCACCAGCAGTTTTACTTCCAAGCCCAGGCTCATGTTCTCAATATAGAACAGATCCATTTCAAGTTTACGTTTGACCGCATCAATATCCGTGTCGTACCCGTTGTGAATCTGAGCAAAACCCGTCAGCCCGGGCTTCACCGCAAGCCTACGTTCAAAATCGGGCATCGCGCGGCTCAGTTCCTCAAACAATTCCGGCCGTTCCGGGCGCGGCCCTACCAGGCTCATCTCGCCGCGAAGAATGTTGAATAGCTGCGGCAGCTCATCGACGTGGCTCTTGCGCATCCACTTGCACAGCGGAATGATACGCGGGTCATCAGCGCCAGCGCGAACCGCTTTGCCAGCCTTTTCGGAATCGACATACATCGAACGCAGTTTGTAGATCGTGAACAGCCGACCGTTGAGCCCGACGCGGACCTGGCGATAAAGCACGGGGCCAGCCGGGTCGCTGATTTTGATCATGGCAGCGCACAGGAGCATGACCGGCAAGAAGATGAGCAGCGCGATCGCCCCGCCGATGATATCCATCAGCTCTTTGAAGATGCGAAACTGACGACGCGCAAGACCCCAGAGGATCCCGCCGCCGCCGACGCCTACCATCGCTACCGTAATTGGTTCGGGCATAACACTCCAACCCTTTGACCTACATCCTGACAATACGTCTCTGTTCTCAGATGAGCCTCTCACAACCGACAAGAGCGTGCTGGCATATCTCTCAACCATCGACTCGATGCGACTGTCGCTTCACGCCTTGCGGAAAACACGAGCCAACTGGCATCAAAGATCGGCCCCTTCTCAAGACATGGGCTTCCTGGATGATAACTCAATACGCCACCTTCAATAAACTACCTCACGAAAGCCGCTTGTCAAGACCTATTTGACGCCCTGAACGCAAAATCAACAGTGTCATCTGATCGCCAGGCTCCTCGCAACTGGCCTTCATACCACCAAGCCTGATGGAGAGGCTTTTCCAGAGGGGCGAAACTTCGGGATGCCACCTACTCCATTATACCCAGACCCCATCCCTACGCAGCACGGCACCTCCATGTTCACCGCCCTTCTGGTTACACTTGCCGCGTGGCCATTTTTCTCACCATCTTCACCGATGTCGTCCTCCCCGTTCTGGTCATGGTCGGCCTAGGCGCCGCCCTTCAAAAGGCCAAACCGCTCGATATCACCACGCTCAGCAAAGTCACCATCTGGCTGCTGGTGCCCTCGTTCCTCTTCGTTCGCGTCTATGAAAGCAACCTGACCTGGCAGCAGATCGGCGGCGTCAGCGTGGCCTTGCTGGGCCCGATGATCGTCGTGGGCCTGATCGCTTATGCCATCCTTAAGAAGCTCCAAGTCCCCACTGCCGCCCTTTCCGCCATCATCATGAGCGCGGTCGTCGTCAACGCTGGCAACTTCGGCATCCCCGTCGCCCAGCTCACCTACGAAACCCCGCCCGGATCCACCAGCCCGCCCCTGCTCTCTTTCCCCGGCATGATGCCCATCGATGGCATCGCGGTTCAGGCCCTGTGCGTCCTGATCTCCAACCTCACCCTCTGGTGCTTTGGCTACATTGCCATGTCCATCGCTCAGGGCAAAAGCATCGCCACCGGCATCCTGGGGTACTTCAAGCTGCCGATGATTTATGCCACCGTGCTCGCCTTTGTGCTGCGCGATACTGGCGCTGTGCTGCCCAAAGTGATTTCGTTTCCGCTGCACATGCTGACGGAGGCGACGGTGCCGATCATGCTCATCACACTGGGGGCGCAGCTGGTTCGCAGTGCCCGCTGGCCCAGTTGGAAGATCGTGGTGCCTGTGGCGGCGGTGAAGCTGGTGGTGATGCCGGTGATCACCTTCGGGCTGGTGCTGGGCTTAGGCATGTGGCCCTGGCCAGGGGCGCAGCTGGTGATCTCGGCAGCAGGACCCGCAGCAGTGAATGTGCTGTTCATCACCCTGGAACTGGAAGGCGACTCGCAGCTCGCTGCCGACTGCGTCTTCTGGTCCACCGTCTTCTGCGCAGGCACAGTGACGGTGGCCATCGCGGTGGTTTCGTTGGCGGGGTGAAAAGTATCGCGTTGAGTAAGCCACGCGCAGCGAGGACGCTGCGGCTATGAAGGAGCTGCCTCACCGGCCCACAGGCACCATCCACTCATCTTCTTTCACGTCGCGCCACAGCAGCCGCTCGATCATCTGCGTGATCACCATGTTCGGCTTCTCCTGCACGATCGCATCCTCGTGAAACCTGTCCGTCCACTGGAAATAACTCTTGCTGCAATGCTCCGCCAGATAGGACATCATCGCATCGCCAAAGGAGTCGCGGAACATCACCAGACGAATCCCATCGGGATCAGGGGCAAAGGCCCGAACCTTGGCTTCCATATGACGCTCTCGCGCTACCCGCAACTCAAACGGTGCGCGGGGCACCATGTCAATACGATCCTCCAGAAACAAATCGCGACCACCCAGCAGGCCCGCCAGGTCACCGCCTTGGGTCGTCTGCTTCACGATCTCAAATTGATTCATCTTGAGCGGCTTAAGCGATGAGTAATGCACCTTGAGCTTCTGCATCAAATACTCATACGCCCTGAAGCTCCCCAGATCATTCCAATGCGTATCCGTACGCATGAACAGTCGCTCCTCCGGCTTGACCTTCTTCGCTTCCAGCAGAGCCTGACGCAGATCAATCATCTCTATGTCCGTCGTCTTGCGGATGTATTCAATCAGATCATCGGTGCGCGTTCGTTGGCTCACGCCTTGCATGGAATCCGGCAGAAACTCAGGATAAATCGACTGCGAATTCGGAGCGATGACGAAGATGTATCTCGCCCCGCGCTCGCGCAGCCAGTCTCTACGCCGGGTCAGAATCCTGCGCCAGATTTCCAGTTGCTCCTCGCTCATCGGCTTGCGATGCAGCGCGTAATTGTTCGTGTTGCCCATCGCGTAATAGAGCCATTGCCCCGCCAGCGGCTGACTCGCACTCGGGTCCTGTTTGCCCATCACCACCTGCGTCGTGCTGCTCACTCCAATCCACCGGGCCATGATCAAGCCATGCTGATGAATCATGAAATGACGCAGACCAAAATGATCACCCATCCAGTCTTTGATCTGCTTGGGAAGCTGCTTGAGTGCATCCACATTCAACGCGAACGTCGGCGCAGGACTCATCGTCCGCTGCTCGGCACTGGGTGTCGTATCAAAGCGAAACACCATGTCAGCGAAGGGCACACTGATCGCAACAACAAACAGCACGATGAGCATCGTGTCTGCAATTCGCCGCGTCTGGTTGGCCTTGGGATCGTTCATGGGGTCAGAGGTCAGAGGTCAGAGGTCAGTAGGCAGAGGTCAGGCGTCAGAATCGGAAGTAGATGAATGGGTTGTAGGAGCCTGCTGCAACGAGCAGCGAAGAGAGCACGAGCACGAGCATCAGCACGGCAAGCCGGGCGGTCTGACCAGCGGATTCGATGAGCACGGCCTTGCCGCCTCGCATTGTCTGTGTTGCATTTTCGTACCACGCGCCAGCCACGCGCCACATCGGCGTCGAGCCGAGCACACCGATGAGCATGACCATCACCGCATGATGATCCACGAACTGCGCCACCGCATAAGTCACGCCATCGCCCGTGCCCAGCCCGACCATCGCCTTGAGAAACGCCATGGCCTGCGGCAGTGATTCCGCTCGAAAAAAAAGCCAGCCGATGACGACGATCAGGAGCGCGTATGCGTGACGTAGCGGCCGCCACAATCGATCGAGTTGCCTGCTCAGACCGATGCGTTCGATGACGAGGAATAAGCCGTGATAGAGCCCCCAGATGACAAACGTCCAGCTTGCCCCGTGCCACAGACCACACAGGAAAAACACGATAAAAAGATTGCGATAGGTCTTGAGCGGCGAGCCACGGTTGCCGCCCAGAGGGATGTAAAGATAGTCACGAAACCAGGTCGAAAGCGACAGGTGCCAGCGTCGCCAGAACTCAGTGACAGACTGGCTGATGTAGGGGTAGTTGAAGTTCTCGTGAAAACGAAAGCCGAACATCAAACCCAGGCCGATGGCCATGTCGGAGTAGGCAGAAAAGTCAAAGTAAATCTGCAGCGTGTAAGCGAAGACGCCCATCCACGCCAGCGCGGTTGTCAGCTGCGCATCAGGCACACCCAGGAACGTGGCGTCGGCATTGACGTTGCCAAAAATCTGATCAGCCACCATCGCTGCGCTGTTGGCGATGATCATCTTCTTGCCCAGGCCCAGAATGAATCTTCGCACGCCTTCCGCAAACGCGGCCCGAGTAATCACGCGATGCACAATCTCTTTCGCAACATCCGTGTACCGCACAATCGGCCCGGCAATCAGCTGCGGAAAGAGCGCGACATACAACGCCACATTCGTCAAACTCTTTTGCACCGGCGACTCTTTGCGATAGACATCAATCACATAACTCATCGCCTGAAACGTAAAAAACGAAATACCGATGGGAAGCCGAATGCCAGGCAGATCCAAAGGCGAAGCGCCCATCGCTTCCATGCCCACATTGAGCGTGCCCACAAACAAGTCGGCATACTTGAAGATCACCAGAAAAAGCAGATTGCCTGTCACCGCGATGATCAGTTCGCGCTTGCCGGACCGCCCTTTCTCATGAGCAGCGGCGACCGATAAGCCCATCACGTAATTGAACGCGATAGACCCGAGCATGAGAAAGACAAAAACCTTCTCGCCCCAGGCATAAAAGAAAAGACTCGTGAGCAGCAGCAGCGCATTGCGAAACCGCCGCATGCCTGGCGCAAAGTAAAGCGCCAAGAGCAACGGCAGAAAGATGAACAGAAATGCCGGCTCACTGAACAGCATGGCGTCTCTCAAACAGAACGGCGACTTCCTCTTTTATCGGAAATCGCCGCCGCCAGGTTCAGTTCTGTTTTGAGTCCAATAGCACGGGACTCACTTGGCTCCGTGCCGCCATCTGCTGTTTTGCGCTTAGAGTCTATCTCAAAACCATGACAATACGCCCGGTAGGGCTCGAACCTACAACCTGCGGTTCCGAAGACCGCCGCTCTATCCAATTGAGCTACGGGCGCAAAACGAACATTTTATTTCAAACCAAGCTTATACAATGAGTTAGACTCACGACCGAACCTCGCCTCGCCTCGTCCGACCTCGTAACACCACCCATTATTTGCCCCATACTGAATCAACTTTGAATCTACATTGAAGTGTCGATTCATTTCAGATAGAATGGGTTTTTCATCGAGGCCATTCTGATGCCACGCCCCAAAAGAGCGCCCAAACTTTACGAACGAACCATGAAGGGCAAATCCTACTTCGCTGCCAATGCCTACTGGCCGGACGAACGTAGAGTCACTGTCAGCTTCGGCCCCGTGCCCGAGGACGTTGCCGAGGTGGCCAAGGTTTACACCACCTTCGGTCAATGGCTCAAGTTGTACCAGTCCGACGCCCATAAGTGTCTATCCTACCCATCACCGTACGACGCGGTGAGCCAGATGATCAATCCGAGCGGCATGTTAACAGTCGCCGACCTCATTGACAATTATCTTAGGTACGCCGAAAAAAACTTCATGCTGACCCGCAGCGGAGGGATCAATCCCAACTACCGCCGGCTTGTCTTGGCGGTGGGACTTATGGACAAATATCGCCCCATGCCCATTCACAAGTTCGGGCCCGATGACCTGGCCGATGTACAACAGGCATTGGTGGATTATCGCTACCGGGTAGGAAAACAAGACTCGAAAGCCGACACCCCGTTAACCAGGGGGAGTCTCAACCAAACATTCAAACAGGTCCGCAGGATGTTTGTCTGGGGAGTAGGCCGGCGAATGGTGGATACGGCCACCGAGATTGCCTTCCGTGAAATCAAGAAAATCAAGGCGGGCCACCCCACCATCCAGGATGGCAAGCGAAGGCCACGGGTGACAGACGACGAACTTAATCAGGTGGTCGCCAAGGTCAATCCGGTCATTGGCGCCATGATGAAAGTGCTCAGGTACACCGTCTGCCGCCCCACCGAAGTCACCCTGATGAGACCTATGGATTTTCGAATGGACGTATCCGATTGTTGGCTCTACGTGCCTGGCAGTGATAAGGGAGAATTTGGCGACCACAAGGCGGTGGGATCAGGCGACGGTGAAGGCAAACACCGATTCATTCCAATCACTCCAACAGTCCAGAAGATTCTCCAACCATTTCTGGACAAGGTGAAGTCTACACAAGATCACTTGTTCAAACCGTCCGAAGCCGTGCAAATGTATCTGGAGGAAAGATTTGATCATCGCAAGACCGATCTATTGACCGGCAACCGCTCAGGTACCAATCGCAAGGCTCACCCCATGATCAAGCCGGGCGAAGTCTACAACGTCAATAGTTTTTTGCAGGCGGTCAAACGCGGGTGCAAACAGGCCGGGGTGCTGTCATTTAGCCTCTACGACATCCGCCGCGCCAGCATCACCGACATCGACGCCAAAATCGGCGACCAGAACGCGACAAGGCTTGTAGGTCATGCAGATCGCAAAACCACCGACATCTACAAAATGGAACCTGTCAAGAGAATGATGGAAGCAGCTCAGCAATACGAACAGGCACTCAGCAAGGACGCATCATGACTATCGCTTGTTCTTGGATCCCGGAGGTCGGCCGCGGCGGGGCTTGCAACTGCCAGTTTCGATGAGCAGATCTACTTCTTTGTGGCTGAAAACCAGCCGTCCGCCGATCTTTCGACGTGGCAAGTCGCCCCGGCGCACCAGACGGTCAACGGCCATATCAGGACGCACCAGCTGATCGAATCCAAAGATGACAATAATGTCCTCCGTGTAGAGC
>ENA-ORBV01004296-ORBV01004296.1-microbial-mat-metagenome-genome-assembly--contig:-NODE-4296-length-27478-cov-7.277764_pt1 | contig 27478 bp, 25 predicted proteins | sample MGYA00237777_ERZ505514 | MGnify/ENA primary metagenome ERZ505514 (study PRJEB26160, sample SAMN06269048) | microbial mat metagenome | isolation source: Oligotrophic lake microbial mat | place...
AATGATACGGCGACCACCGAGATCTACACCTCTCTATTCGTCGGCAGCGTCAGATGTGTATAAGAGACAGGTTGTAACCCGAGGTAATGATCATGTCGTCGGTGCGCGCCTGGTAGAAAAAATAACCGTCGGCGTCCTGCATGAAGGCATCGCCGGGGTAGTTCCAGCCATCCCGCACGTAGTGAGACTGGCGCGTATCGTCCAGGTACTTGCAACCGGTTGGCCCCTTGACCGCCAGCTTGCCGACCTCGCCCACGGGCAGTTCGCGCCCCTCATCATCGACCACCTTGGCCACATAACCCGGCACCACCTTGCCGATGGCGCCCCGGCGCACTGCCTGGGGTGGCGAGGAGATGAAGATATGGAACATTTCGGTGGCACCGATGCCGTCCAGGATCTCGATGCCGCTGGCGTCCTTCCACAGTTGGCGTGTCGCGTCCGGTAGCGCCTCGCCGGCACTGACACAGGTTCGCAGCGACGGTTTGCCGCGTTGCGCGACCAGCGCCTTGAGGTGGGGCGCCATCTGGCGGTAGAAGGTCGGTGCCGTGTAGCAAATGGTGGCGCCAACGTCGAACATCAGCTGCGCCATGCCGTCCGGCGTATAGGGTTTGCCCGGGAAATACACCGACGCGCCGGCCCACATCGGAAAGATCAGCAGGCCGCCCAGGCCGAAGGTGAAGGCCAGCGGCGGCGAGCCCATCACCACGTCGTGCGGCGCAGCGCACAGCACATGGCGCGGCCACGCCTCGCACGCCGCCAGCAAGTCGCGATGCGTGTGCACCGCCGCCTTGGGCTTGCCGGTGGTGCCGGAGGTAAAGGCCAGCAGCGCGATATCGGTGGCCGCTGTCGGGCAGGCGGTGAACGCGCCGTGTTTGTCGGTGGCGCGCGCCTCCAGCGAATCGGGCTCGCCCAGGCCTACCGGCGCATGGAAGGCGATGACGACCCCGAGCACGGGATGCGCCGCCTGCGCCAGTTGCAGTTCCTCGAGCAGGGCCACGTCGCACAAGGCCGCATCCGGCTCGGCCTTGTCGATGATGTCACCCAGTTCCTTGGCTCGCAGCAGTGGCATCGTCGCCACCGCGACCAGGCCAGCCTTCATCACGGCCAGCATGCACAAGGCCATCTTGATCGAGTTTCCGCCACGCAGCAACACCCGGTTGCCAGGCACCAGGCGCAGATCCTGCACCAGCACATGGGCGATGCGGTCGACCCGCACCCGGGCCTCGGCATAACTGAGGTTCTCGGCATCCGAGCGCAACATCGGAAAGTGGGCAAAACCCTTGATCGGCGCCTTGTCGAGCAGTTCCTGGACCAGGTTGAGCTGCTCGGCGAACTGCAGCTGCGGCGCATCGAAACACAGTTCCGGCAACTGCGCCGGCGCGGGCAGCCGGTCGTGGACAAAACGGTCCACCTGGGCGGATGCGGTCATGCTGCTCCTTTCAAAACGGACTTGCCGATGATGAGTTGTTGCACCTCGGTCGCGCCTTCGTAGATGCGCAACGAACGGATGTCGCGATACAGATGCTCGATCGGGTTGCCCACGCGCACACCCTGGCCGCCGTGCATCTGCAGCGCCATGTCGATCACGCGCTGGGCGTTTTCGGTCGCCGCCATCTTGGCCATCGCGGCCTGCGCGGTATAGGCCTGCGCCTGCTCGGGTGTCGCCGTGCCGACGCAATCGCGCAACCAGGCGGCGCGGTAGGTCAGCAGCGCCGCTGCATCGATCAGCGCCGCCATGTCACCGAGTTTGGCCTGGGTCAGCTGAAAGTCGGCCAGGTGTTGGCCGAACATCGGCCGCCCCCGCACGTAGCTGACCGCCTCGTGCAGTGCACGCCGCGCCATGCCCAGCGCCGCGCCGGCCACCGAAGCGCGGAAGATGTCAAGTGTCTGCATCGCGAGCTTGAAGCCACCCTCGGACGGGCCGAGCCGGGCGGAAGCGGGAATGCGGCACTGTGTCAGGCGCACGCAGGCCAGCGGATGCGGCGCCATCACGTGGATATGTTCGGAATCGTCCAGGCCTGGCGTGTCGGCATCGACGATGAAGGCGGTGATGCCGCGGCTGCCCCGGGTCGGCTCGGTCTTGGCGAACAGGCAGTAGTAGTCGGCGATGCCGCCGTTGCTGATCCAGGTCTTGACGCCATCGAGCACGAAGCCGTCGCCGACCGCGCGCGCGGTCGTGGCCATCGCACCGACGTCGGAGCCGGCGTCGGGTTCGCTGAGCGCGAACGCGGCAATCTTGTCGCCCCGCGCCACAGCTGGCAGGTATGCCGCCTGCTGCTGGGCATCACCTGCCAGCGTGATCGAACCACTGCCAAGCCCCTGCATCGCGAATGCAAAGTCGGCCAGCGGCGAGTGAAACGCCAGCGTCTCGCGCAGGATCACCAGCGCGCGCGAATCGAGCGCGGGCAACGCGCCCCCGAATGCCGCAGGCACGCAATAGCGCAACCAGCCGCTGTCGCCAAGCAGACGCACCCATTGCCGGCAGGCCGCGCGGTCATCGGATTCGTCAACGCTCTGCGCCGCCGCCCACGGGGCCAGCTCATCGGCCAGTGTCCGATGCAGGTCATCGAAGAAGGGCAACGCGTAGTGCGTGTTCGCGCCAGCCATGGTTCAGTCCCCGCCGAATACCGGCTTGGCCTTGGCGGCAAACGCCTCGTAGGCCCGGGTGAAGTCTTTCGTCTGCATGCAGATCGCCTGCGCCTGCGCCTCGGCCTCGACCGCCTGCTCGATCGTCATCGCCCACTCCTGCTGCAGCATGGTCTTGGTCATCGCATGGGCGAAGGTCGGCCCCGCCGCCAGTTCGGCTGCAAAACCCTGCGCCTTGGCAAGCAGTTCGCCAGGCTCGAACAGCGCGTTGAAAAATCCCCACGCCAGACCTTCCTGCGCGCTCATGGCGCGACCGCTGAACAGCAACTCGCTGGCCCGGCCTTGGCCGATGACACGTGGCAACAAGGCACAGGCGCCCATGTCGGCCCCGGCCAGGCCGACCCGGGTGAACAGGAAGGCGGTGCGCGTGTTGGCGCTGCCATAACGGATGTCGCAGGCCAGCGCCATCATGGCGCCGGCGCCGGCGCAGATGCCGTCGATAGCGCCGATGATGGGTTGCGGACAGTTGCGCATGGTCTTGACCAGATCGCCGGTCATGCGCGTGAATTCCAGCAGTTCGGGCATCGTCATCTTGGTCAATGGCCCGATGATTTCATGGACATCGCCGCCTGAGCAGAAGTTGCCGCCTGCGCCGGTGACCACCACGGCCTTCACATCGGTGCTGCGGCGCAAGGCGTCGAACAGCTGGCACAACTCGGAGTAGGAGTCGAACGTCAGCGGGTTCTTGCGCTCGGGACGGTTGAGCGTCACCGTTCCCACGCCATCGGCACACGACCACGAAAAATGCTTGGCCTGGTAAGCCGCGGTGGCATCGAAACGCCCGCGCATCGGATTGGTGTCGGAAACGTAGTGCTTCATGTTTTCTCTTTCGATAGGGAGTGGCTGACCTGTTTGACCTTGCCCAGCGTGCGGTGCAGACTTGCCACCTCGCGTGCACTCAGGCCGGCAAACGCCTCGACGATCCAGGCTTCATGGGCATGGGCCATCTGGGTGAATTGATCGCGCCCCTTGGGCGTCAACCGAACGCGGTAGGCACGCCGGTCGCCCGGCACCTGGACCCTTTCGACCAGGTCTTCCTGGACCAATTGGTCCGTGATGCCGGTGATATTGCCACCAGTGACCATCATGCGGCGCGACAACTCGTTCATCTTCAAGCCATCGGGCGCACGCTCGAGCTGGGCCATCAGATCGAACCGCGGCAACGTCATCTCGAACTTCTCACGCAGCTTGGCGCGTACCCGGGTCTCGATCAACTGGGTGCAGGTCAGAAGGCGCAACCACAGGCGCAGTGCCTCGGGATGTTCGGCCACCGTGGTGCCGGCCAGACGCGCCTCTTTGTCCATGCTCAGAAACCTTGTGCCTTGGCCTCGGCATCGGCAGCCGCCACACCGCCGGCGCTGCCCGCCATCTGCTGCGCCTTGGCCGTTTCGCGGTACAACTGGTCACGCCCGCTCCAGTATTGGCGTGGCCACTGCACCTGCGCCGACTGCAACGCAGCCGTCTCGTGCAGCGTCCACGCCGGATCGGCCAGGTGCGGGCGGGCGATGGCACACAGATCGGCACGCCCGGCCGCGATGATGCTGTTGACCTGGTCGGCCTGCGTGATGGCACCCACTGCGATCGTGCGGATACCGGCCTCGTTGCGGACCCGGTCGGCAAACGGCGTCTGGTACATGCGGCCATACACCGGCTTGGCATCACGCGTGGTCTGTCCCGAAGAGACGTCGATCATGTCGCAACCGGCCTGCTTGAACAGACGCGCCATCTGCACGGCGTCGTCGTCCGTGTTACCGCCTGGAGCCCAATCATGCGCGGAGATACGCACACTCATCGGTTTGTCTTGCGGCCAGACCGCACGCATGGCGCGAAACACCTCAAGCGGGAAGCGGCAGCGGTTCTCCAGACCATCCGGACCCTGACCACCGTAGGCGTCGGTACGGCGATTGGTCAGCGGGCTGAGAAAACTCGCCAGCAGGTAGCCGTGGGCACAGTGGAGCTCCAGCCAGTCGAAGCCGGCTGCCAGCGCACGCCGGGTTGAGGCGACAAACGCCTCCTGCATGCGCTGCATGTCGTCCGTCGTCATCGCAGCCGGCGTCTGGTTCTGTTCACCGTAAGGCACAGCGCTGGCCGCCAGCACAGGCCAGTTGGCCTGCGCTCCGCCCGCGGGCAAAGGCTCATCGGCCTGCTCCCAGCCGACCTGGGTTGATCCCTTGGGACCGCTGTGCCCCAACTGCAGACCGATCAGGGCCGTGCTTTGCGCGTGTACAAAATCGACGATGCGTTTGAGTCCCGCCTCCTGGGCGTCGTTCCACAAACCGGTACAGCCGGGACTGATACGCCCGTCCGGCGTCGGGCTGGTCATCTCGACCATCACGAGTGCGGCGCCGCCAAGCGCCCGCGCGCCCAGGTGCACCAGATGGAAATCCTGCACAACGCCATCCACCGCGCTGTAGGTCGCCATCGGCGAGACAACGATGCGGTTTTTCAGCCGCGCGCCGCGCACCTGCAGGGGCAGCAACATCGGCGGCGGCGCGGCGACAGCTTTGCCCGGCACGTCGACGGCCCCGTCCTGGCCGTCGGGCGCCGGCAGGTGCTTGGCCATCCACTGTTCGAACCCGCCAACCCACTGCGCGTCGCGCAGGCGCAGGTTTTCGTGGCTGATGCGCTGCGAACGTGTCAGCAAGGAATACGCGAACTGCTCGATCTGCATGCCGGTATACCGCGCCACGTTCTCGAACCACTCGGTGGAGTTGCGTGCGGCATTCTGGATCTTGAGCACCTCGACACTGCGCCGGTCCACGTATTGGCGCAGCACGGCGTCCATGTCCGGGTTGCTGCCGGCCTGCGCAAAGGTATCGGCGAGGTCGATCGAATCCTCCAGTGCCAACTTGGTGCCACTGCCGATGGAAAAGTGCGCCGTATGCGCTGCATCCCCCATGAGCACCACCGGCACGCGGCCATGTGGCAACGCCACGTGGTGGACCCAGGTCTTGCACATGACACGTGGAAAGCGGATCCAGTTGGCCGAGCCGCGCAAATGGGTGGCGTTGTTGATGAGCGCGTGGCCATCGAGGTACTTGGCAAACAGTTTCTCGCAGAAGGCCACGGCCTCGGCCTGGTCCAGGTCCTGCAGGCCATGCGCCTCCCAGACGTCCTGCGGCGTCTCGACGATGAAGGTCGACGTCTTGTCGTCGAACTTGTAGGCATGCGCCTGGAACCAGCCGTGCTCGGTCTGCTCGAACGCGAACGTGAACGCGTCGAAGGTCCGGTGTGTACCGAGCCAGACAAAACGGCATATGCGGGTGTCGATGTCGGGCTCGAAGACGTCGGCATACCGGGTCCGGATACGGCTGTTGAGGCCGTCGCAGGCAATCACCAGATCGGCCTGGTACTGGGCCGCCAGGGCCTGGTCATCGGACACGTCGACTTCGAACTTCAGTTCCACGTCGAGTTCGATGCAACGATCCTGCAGGATGTTGAGCAGGTGCTTGCGGCCGATGCCGCAAAAGCCGTGTCCGCCCGAACGTACGCTGCGGCCCTTGAAAAACACCTCGATGTCGTCCCAGTGGTTGAGCGCGTCACCGATCAACCGCGCGCTTGGCGGATCGGCCTGCGCCAGATTGTCCAGTGTCTGGTCGGACAACACGACACCCCAGCCAAATGTATCGAACGGCTTGTTGCGTTCAACCACGACGACCCGGTGGGAAGGGTCCTGGAGTTTCATCAGCAGGCCGAAATACAGTCCTGCCGGACCACCACCAATACATAGTATGTTCATGATGAAATAGTTTATGTCTAAACAAAAGTCTGTCAAGTGGTCGACGCAGGCAAACGCACGTTTCCGACCCGCCTGAGGGCAGAAACGCATGAAATGCCGCAGCATTGCGCTGCGCGGTTGACTCGCGCGCAGATGTGAGCAAAAAATGCGGCCATGGAGCATCTGATCCGTACCGCTGAATCCCGATTGGCGCGGCTGAACGTTCCCTTGACCTTGCGCCTGCCTGGCGGTCGGGTGGTCGGACCCCACCGCTCTGGCGTGACCCTGGAGTTTTCGCGCTGGCCCGGCGTGGCACTGCTGGCGGCCGGCGAGATCGGCAAGATCGCCGAGGGCTTCGTCGAAGACCGCATCCGCATCGAGGGGGCCATGCGCGATGTCATGGCCGTCGCCGCCAAGCTGCTGCCAGCGTCCCCAGTTCCCGAAAGTTGCGCCTGGTGGACCCGGCTGTGGCGCCGCGCCCGCTCTGCCGCCCAACATTCGCTGGAGCGCGACGCCGCTCAGGTGCAGTTCCACTACGACGTCAGCGACGCGTTTTATGCCTTGTGGCTTGACCCGAAACGCGTCTATTCCTGCGCCTATTTCAGCAGCACCGGCATGACGCTGGCCCAGGCCCAGGAAGCCAAACTCGACCACATCTGCCGCAAGCTCATCTTGCGCGCCGGCGACCGGTTTCTGGACATTGGCTCGGGCTGGGGCGGTTTGTTGATGTGGGCGGCCGAACATTACGGTGTCGACGCCACCGGTATCACCTTGTCGAAGAACCAGCATGCACATGTGACACGGCTGATTCGCGACAAGGGACTGCAAGACCGGGTGCGGGTGCTGTTGTGCGACTATCGCGACCTGACCAGCGCGCATCCGTTCGACAAGATTGCCTCAGTGGGCATGATCGAACACGTCGGGCAGGCCAATCTGGGCGCATATTTCCGCAAGATCCACGATTTGCTTGCGCCCGGTGGTCTGGTGCTGAACCACGGGATCACCACTGCGAGCCCGCAGGCCGGACAACTCGGCGCGGGCATCGGCGACTTCATCGAAAAATACATCTTTCCGGGTGGCGAACTGCTGCATGTGAGCCATCTGGTGCACGGCGGGGCGACGGCCGGGCTGGAAATGCTCGACACCGAAAACCTGCGCCCGCACTACGCGCGCACCTTGTGGGCCTGGTCCGACAGGCTCGAAGCGCAGCTCGACGCCGCGCTGGCGGCGTTGCGTACCAATGGCGTATCGGCGCTGCAGGCCGAACGCATCTTGCGTGCCTACCGCCTGTATCTGGCGGGCAGCGCCATGAGTTTCGAACGCGGCTGGTTGTCGCTGCACCAGATATTGGCGTCCAGGCCGGCGGCGACGGGTGGATTCAACGTGCCACCCGGCGCCCAGTCGGCTTATCCGTTCACGCGCAATTACATGTACCCTTGACAGTCGCGCCCGGGCCTGAGAGGCTGAGTCGGGGCTCCCTTTCAACTTCCGAAGACAGGCGCAAGACCATGTTGTACATATTCAAATCCAAGGCCGCAGGCAACCTCGTCATGCTGCAGGCCAATGGTGAGCGGGTGCTGCGAATCATCGGCAAGGATGCCGGCCCCAAGGGGATCGTGTTGCCCGAGCAGATGCCGGCGGCCATCGATGCCCTCGAACAGGCCATCGCAGCCGAGGAGAGCGGCGCGGCACAGCCGGCTCAGCCTGAACCAGTCGACGCCAACGACAAGGAGGCGGTCGGCGCAGACCGTGTATCGCTGCGCCAACGCGCGGTGCCGTTCATAGACATGCTCAAGCGTTGCCACAAGGCCGACAAGGAGATCGTCTGGGGCGTGTGACGCTGCAGTACGCCGGTTGAATCAGCCTTAACGCGCCGAAAAGATAGCAATCGATTGCGGCGCAATCTGCGTCGGCGCGCGCGGGTGCAGCCAGGCGCCACCGATGTGCTGGGACTGGCTGGCGCCAATCGCCATGGTGACAGTATCAGTCTGCGAACTGCTTGGCCGCTTCGATCACTGGCCGGAGCTTGGCCATTTCGGCTGCCACGAAGGCCTTGTGCGCCGCCGGCTCAAGGCGGCCATCCGTTACCACCAACGCACCCAGCGCTTCCTGCTTCTTGATGAAGTCGGGGTCCTTGAGTGCAAGCTTCAATCCGTCGTTGATCTGCTTGAGCACCGCGGGCGGCGTGCCCTTGGGCGCATACAGCCCATGCCAGATCGTCAAGTCAAAACCCTTGAGACCCATTTCCTGCAGAGTCGGGTAGTCCTTGAGCAATTTGTGCTTGGACAGCGGTTTGGCCGTGGTGACCGCAAACGCCTTCACCTTGCCGGCCTCGATCTGACCCGTGGTGTTGGTCGTCTGGTCGCACATCAGGTCGACCTGGCCGCCGAGCAGCGCATTCATCGCCGGGCCGGTGCCGCCGTAGGGAATCGTCGTCATCGCCTCATTGGCCTTGACGGCCGACTGCCACATCAGGCTGCACAGGTGTGAAGCCGAACCCAGGCCGGCATGGGCCATATTGAGCTTGCCGGCGTTGGCCTTGATGTAATTTTCGAAGTCACGGTAGGTATTGGCCGGCAATTGCGGCTTGCCGATCAGCGTCATCGGCACCTCGTTGACCATGCCCAGGAACTCGAAGTCCTCCAGCGGCTTGTAAGCGATCTTCTTGTACAAAGCCGGCGTCGCCGCCATGCCGATGTGGAACAACAACAAGGTATGACCATCGGGTGCGGCCCGTGCCACTTTGGTCGCGCCGATGGTGCCGCCGGCGCCGGCGGCGTTCTCGATGACGAAGTTGGCGCCGCCACCCATGGCCTTGCGCATGGCCTCGCCGAGCTGGCGTGCCACCAGGTCGGTCGGCCCGCCGGCCGCGAAGGGCACGACGATGGAGATGGGGCGCGAGCCCGGAAAGGTTTGCGCATTGGCAAATATGGCCGTGGCGGCCGCCGCGATGACAAGTAGACGTTTCATGAGATGGAATGAATTAGATGGGAAGGAAGCTTGAGCCTAGTGACAAGTGTGTTACGGCACAAGCTGGTAACTACCAATAAGCCCACTGATCAAGGGTGAAAAACCTGATACTGATCAATCATTTGTAACTGCGCGCGTCTTCGATAACCTTGCCGTCGTTGGGCAGCGTGCCGGGTAAGACGAGTTCCACGTCGCCACGCAACTTGGTGACCTCGCGAATGGCGGCACCGATCTTCTCGACCAGACCGTCCGGGCCGCCACAGCTGGTTTCGACCTGCAGCGTCATCGAATCGTTGGCCATCTCGCCACGCACGACCAGCCGCACCTTGGTCACCTCGGGAAAACGCTTGGCAATCGATTGGACCTGGCCCGGATGCACAAACATGCCACGGATCTTGGTCGTCTGGTCGGCACGGCCCATCCAGCCTTTGATGCGCACGTTGGTGCGCCCGGTCGGGCACCGGCCCGCCAGCACTGCGCTCAGGTCACCGGTCCCGAACCGGATCAACGGATACGCCGGATTCAGACTGGTCACCACCAACTCGCCAACCTCACCCTCAGGTACCGGATCGCCGGTGCCCGGTCGCACGATCTCCACCAGCACCGATTCGTCCAGCACCAGCCCCTCGCGCGCGCTCGTTTCGTACGCGATCAGCCCCAGGTCGGCCGTCGCAAAGCTCTGGTAGCCCTGGATTCCGCGCTCGAGAAACCAGTCGCGCAGGCTTGGCGGATAGGCTTCGCCGCCAAACATCGCCTTCGTGACGCTGGGCAGCGCCACACCCATGGTCGCTGCTTTCTCGACAATGATCTTCAGGAAACTGGGCGTGCCGATGTATCCCGCTGGCCGCAGCTCGGCCATCGCCTGCACCTGCTGCTCGGTCTGCCCCGTACCGGCTGCAAACACGGAACACCCCAGCGCGTGGGCACCGGTCTCCATCATCGAGCCGGCCGGCACGAAGTGATAGCTAAAGCAGTTGTGGATCAGTTCGCCACTGCGAAACCCGGCGGCGAACATCGCGCGGGCCATGCGCCAGTAATCTGGCGCCCGCCCTTCGGGTTCGTAGATGGGCCCCGGGCTGGCGAATACACGGGGCATCTCGGCACCAAACCCGATCGCCGCAAAACCACCAAAAGGCGTCTGGGCCCGCTGCGCCTGCTGGCGCTCCAACAATTCGTGCTTGCGCGTCACCGGCAGCGCCGCCAGCGCCTGCCGGCCGGTGATCGCGCTGGCGTCGACACCGTGCAGAATCTGCGCGAACGCCGCACTGCTGCGCTGCGCATGCCCGATCTGGTCGGGCAGGGCCTTCAACAACGCCGTTTCGCGCTGCCCCGGGTCACGGGTTTCGAGTTGATCGTAATGGGCTGGCATGAATTCGTGCACCTTCGCTGGATATCGAAATGGATCGGGGCCTGTTCACACTACGCCAGCCAGCGCTTGCGGCGCTTGTAGCTCTTGACGTCCTTGAAAGACTTGCGTTCGCCTCCGCCCATACCCAGATAAAACTCCTTGACGTCTTCGTTGTTGCGCAAGTCCTTGGCCACGCCATCCATCACGACGCGACCACTTTCCATGATGTAGCCGTAGTCGGCGTATTTGAGCGCCATGTTGGTGTTCTGCTCGGCCAGCAGGAACGTGACCTTTTCCTTGGTGTTGAGGTCGCGCACGATATTGAACACCTCCTCCACCAGCTGCGGCGCCAGGCCCATGGACGGCTCGTCGAGCAGCACCACGCTCGGATTGGCCATCAGGGCACGCCCGATGGCGCACATCTGTTGCTCACCGCCCGAGGTGTAGGCGGCCTGGCTGGTGCGGCGTGTCTTGAGACGCGGGAAATAGGTGTAGACCTTGTCCAGGTTGCGCGCGATCTCGGCCTTGTCCGGTCGGGTGTAGGCGCCGGTCATCAGGTTTTCCTCGATGGTGAGGTGGGCGAAACAATGCCGCCCTTCCATCACCTGCACCACGCCGCGCTCGACCAGATCTGACGGCGAACGATTTTCGATGCGCTCACCGCGCAATTCGATCGAGCCCTTGGTGACCTCGCCGCGTTCGCCCTTGAGCAGATTGGAGATGGCGCGCAAGGTGGTGGTCTTGCCGGCTCCGTTGCCACCCAGGATCGCGACGATCTTGCCGTTGGGTACCTGCAGCGAGACACCCTTGAGTACCAGGATCACGTGGTTGTAGATGACCTCGATGCCGTTGACGTTGAGGACAATATCCGAAGTACTCATGCGCGTTTCCGTTTCATGCTGTGTGAAGCCAACCGAAAGTCCGGCAGCGCTGCTGCCCTTTCGGTTGGCGGCTCGTTGCCGAGCCGGCCGTGTGCACCGGTGGACGCGCACATGGCGCGCCCACCGGCGTTTGCTGCATCAGGACTGGCAGTCCTGGCCCGAACGACGGGTCCACTTCTTCTCGGCTGCGTACTTGTCGGCTGCAGCCTTGACCATCGGCTTGATGATCTGGTCGTCAGCTTGGTACCAGTCGCTGGAGAACACCCATTTGCCGCCGTCCCAGGTGTGGATGCGGGCCCAGGCCGCGCCCATATGGTCCTGGCAGCTGGTGGAGATGGGTCGCATCACGCCTTTAAAGCCGAGCGCGTCAAGCTTGGCCTGCGTCAGATTCAGGTTCTCGAAACCCCAGCGCGCCTGCTCGGCTGTCACGACCTTGCCTTTGCCGAAGCGCTCCTGCGCGGCGCGCACGCCTTCGATCGCAAACATCGCGCTCATCAGGCCACGCATGTACAACACTTGGCCGACCTCGTCCTTCGGCCCGGTACCTTCACCCTTGCCATGGACCTTGGTCAACATTTCCTTGACCACGTCCGAGTTGGTCTCGGTACCGTGCTGCATCGTGATCGCGTTGTAGCCCTTGGCACCCGCACCGACGTCCTTGACGTCCGGCTCGGCGCCGGCCCACCAGACACCGTACATCTTCTCGCGCGGATACCCGGTGGCCTGGGCTTCCTTGAGCGCGGTGGAGTTCATCACGCCCCAGCCCCACAGTAGCACGTAGTCTGGGCGGTTCTGACGCACCTGCAGCCAGGTGGCCTTCTGCTCCACGCCCGGATGGGTCACCGGCAACAGGCTGAGCTGGAAGCCGAGCATCGCCGCGCGCTCCTCGAGCAGCGGGATCGGCTCCTTGCCATACGGGCTGTCGTGGTAGATCAGTGTCACCTTCTTGCCCTTGAGCTTGTCCATCCCGCCTTCCTTCTTGCCGATGTGCTGGATCAGGATGTCGGCCGCCACCCAATAGGTGCCGGCGATCGGGAAGTTCCACTTGAACACGCCACCGTCAGCCGATTCGCTGCGGCCATAACCGGCGGTGATCAACGGAATCTTGTCCACCGGCGCCTTCTCGGTCAAAGCGAAGGTGATGCCCGTCGACAGCGGCTGGAACACCGTGGCGCCGCCGTTCTTCCCCTTGAGGCGCTCATAACACTCGACACCGCGATCGGTGGCATAGCCGGTCTCGCACTCCTCGAACGACACTTTCACGCCGTTGATGCCGCCGCGTGCATTGGTGAGCTTGAGGTAGTCCGCATATCCGTTGGCAAACGGTACGCCGTTGGGCGCGTAAGCGCCGGTGCGGTAGACCAGCGAGGGAAAAAACTGCTCGGCAGCCACCGCCGCCGTCGTTACCAGCGCGCCCGACAGGCCAGCACAAGCGACCGTAACCGACAGTACAAGGTTTCGTATCTTCATCTCTTCGTCTCCTTAATAAATAACTCACACACACATAAAAAAAACAAACCGGCCCCTATGGAGCCAACCCCACCTGGCATCGCTGCATCGGACGTCAACCCGAAGGATGCATCCGTTGCCCCATGCCAGCTGGGGCTGGACATCAGTGCGGAAAGGGCCATAACCGCAACTTCTGTTTGCCGATACTCCACAGCCGCGCCAGGCCATGCGGCTCCACGATCAGGAACCATACGATCAGCGCGCCAAAAATCATGAACTCGGTATGTGACACCGCAGCCGTGGAAATGTCCACTCCGACCAGAGAACCCGCCCACGGCAGGAACTGGTTCAGGAAGATCGGCAGCACGACAATGAAGGCGGCGCCGAAAAAGCTGCCCATGATCGAGCCCATGCCGCCGATGATCACTATGAAAAGCAGTTGGAACGAACGGTCGATCGAGAACGCCGCCGGCTCCCACGACCCCAGGTGCACGAAGCCCCACAAGCCGCCGGCCACGCCGATGATGAAGGAACTCACTGCAAACGCGCTGAGCTTGGCGTACATCGGGCGGATCCCGATGACGGCTGCCGCGACATCCATGTCGCGGATCGCCATCCACTCACGGCCGATCGCCGAACGCACCAGGTTCTTGGCCAACAGGGCAAACACGACCAGAAAACCGAGACAGAACAAGTACTTGTCAACCGGCGTGTTGATCGTCCAGCCCAGGATGTGCAGGTTGGACACCGACACCGAACCCGATGCGGTGTTGTTGGTAAACCAACCGATGCGCAGAAATGCCCAGTCGCAGAAGAACTGCGCCGCCAAAGTAGTCACGGCCAGGTACAGGCCCTTGACGCGCAGACTGGGTACGCCGAATACGATGCCCACCAGCGTGGCGAAGAACCCACCCGTCAACAGGGACACGATCAATGGCATGCCCTCGATGCGGATCTGCGTGTTGTAAGCCGCATAGGCGCCCACCGCCATGAATGCACCCGATCCGAGCGAGATCTGACCGCAATAACCGACCAGCACATTGACGCCAATGGCGGCCAGCGACAGGATCAGGAACGGAATCAGTATGGCGCGGAACATGTATTCGTCGACCAGCAGCGGAACGCCGACGAATGCAAACGCGATCAGCGCCAGAATCATCCAACGGTCCTGCGCAATCGGAAAAATCTGCTGGTCCGCGCTGTAGGACGTCTTGAATTGGCCGTTTTCTCTATAGAACATGGTTTTGTCTTTCTGCCATCAGACGCGGTCGATGATCTTCTCTCCAAAGAGCCCCTGCGGCCGGAACAGCAGAAACACCAGCGCCAGCATGTAGGCAAACCAGATCTCGATACCGCCGCCGACGAAGGGGCCCAGATAGACCTCGGACAGTTTTTCTCCGACGCCGATGATCAGCCCGCCGATGATGGCGCCGGGCACCGATGTGAGGCCGCCCAGGATGATCACCGGGAGCGCGCGCAGCGCCACTGTGGTGAGCGAGAACTGCACGCCCAGCTTGGAGCCCCAAATCACGCCAGCCACCAGCGCGGTGATGCCGGCCACGAACCAGACGATGACCCAGATCCGGCTGAGCTTGATGCCGATCGACTGTGCCGCCTGGTGGTCGTCGGCCACCGCGCGCAAGGCGCGGCCGGTGCTGGTTTTCTGGAAGAACAGCGACAACGCGGCGACCAGCAGTGCGGCCACGCACGCCGCGTACACATCCTCCAGGCTGACCAGGACGCCGCCCTGGAACACGTTCTCGAACAGGAACACCGGATCCTTGGGCATGCCGACGTCGATCTGGTAAATGTTGCTGCCGAAAATTGTCTGACCCAGGCCATCGAGGAAATAGGTGATGCCCAGCGTCGCCATCAGCAGGGTCACGCCTTCCTGATTGACGAGGTGGCGCAGCACCAGGCGCTCGATCAACCAGGCCAGCACGAACATGACGGCGCCCGCCAGTACAAACGCGATCAGGTTGCCGAGGAACTTGCTCTCCAGCCCAAGCAATTCTGGCACCCATGCGGAAAACCTTGCCATCGCCAATGCTGCGAACAACACCATCGCGCCTTGCGCAAAGTTGAACACGCCCGAGGCCTTGAAGATCAGCACGAAGCCCAGCGCCACCAGCGAATACAACATGCCGGCCATCAGTCCGCCGAGCAGGGTTTCAATGAAAAATGCCATGGTTGTCAGTCTCCGCGTTCAGTGGCTCGTGCCCAGATAGGCACTGATGACTTCTTCGTTCTCGCGCACTTCCTGCGGCGTGCCGTCGCCGATCTTCTTGCCGTAATCGAGTACGACGACCCGGTCGGAGATGTCCATCACCACGCTCATGTCATGCTCGATCAGCACCACGGTGGTGCCGAACTCGTCGTTCACGTCCAGGATGAAGCGGCTCATGTCCTGCTTCTCTTCCAGGTTCATGCCGGCCATGGGTTCGTCGAGCAGCAGCACCTGCGGCTCCATCGCCAGCGCGCGGCCAAGGTCGACGCGTTTTTGCAGGCCGTACGGCAGTTGCCCGACCGGCGTCTTCCGATACGCCTGGATCTCCAGGAAGTCGACGATGTGTTCGACGAATTCACGATGCGTCTCCTCTTCGCGCTGGGCCGGTCCGATACGCAGCGCCTGCAGGAAGATGTTGCTCTTGATGCGCAGGTTGCGCCCGGTCATGATGTTGTCGACCACGCTCATGCCCTTGAACAGGGCCAGGTTCTGGAACGTGCGCGCAATGCCCATCTCGGCCACCTGGCGGCTGCTCATGTGTTTGAAGGTCTGGCCGCGGAAACTGATCTCGCCCTTTTGCGGCGTGTAGACACCGTTGATGCAGTTGAGCATCGAACTCTTGCCCGCGCCGTTGGGGCCGATGATGGCGCGCACCTCGTGCTCGCGCACGTCAAACGAGATGTCAGTGAGCGCATTGACACCGCCGAACGACAGGCTGATGTTCTTGACGTCCAATATGACGTCGCCTATGCGCTTGGCCCCCACGCTTGTCGCTGCGCGTACTGCGCTGCCCCCCGAGGGGGCTAATTTTGGCTCCGCCGCACTTCGTGAGCCTTGGGGCGGCCCGGCGGAGAATTGTTTCTGCTCAGTAGTCATCTTGATCTCACTCATGCCGCCGCCTTGACTGGCGCAAACGTCTTGGAGTCTTCGATCCGCAGCGTCGCGCTGACGCTGCCGCTGCGGCCGTCCTCGAACTTGACCACCGTCTCGATGAACTGCTCGGTCTTGCCGCCATACAGGCCGTCGACCAGGGGCAGGTACTTGTCGGCGATGAATCCGCGCCGGACCTTGTTGGTGCGGGTGAGTTCACCGTCGTCGGCGTCGAGTTCCTTGTGCAAGATCAGGAAGCGGCTGATCTGGCTGCCGGCGAGCAGCTCGTCGGCAGCCAGGTCGACATTGACCTTCTCGATGCACTCCTTGATGAGCTGGTAGACCTCGGGCTTTTGCGCCAGGTCGGTGTAGCCTGCGTAGGCCAGGTTGCGCCGTTCGGCCCAGTTGCCGACCGCGTTCATGTCGATGTTGATCATCACGCAGACCTTCGCACGGCCGTCGCCATAGGCCACGACCTCCTTGATGAAGGGGAAGAACTTGAGTTTGTTCTCCACGTATTTGGGCGCGAACATCGCGCCGTCGTTGGCGCCGCCCTTGATGCGTCCCACATCCTTGACGCGGTCGATGATCTTCAGGTGGCCATGCGCGTCGAGAAAGCCGGCGTCGCTGGTGTGGTACCAGCCGTCTGCGGTCAGCACCTCGGCAGTCGCCTGCGGGTTCTTGAAATACTCCTTGAGCAGCCCGGGCGACTTGACCAGGATCTCGCCGTTCTCGGCCACCTTGATCTCGACGCCAGCGATCGGCAAGCCGACCGTGTCGGCGCGCGCCGCGTTGTCCGGCTGCAGGCATACGAACACTGCCGTCTCGGTGGAGCCGTACAGCTGCTTCAGGTTGATGCCGATCGATCGGTAGAACTGGAACAGGTCCGGACCGATGGCCTCACCTGCGGTGTACGCCACGCGCACCCGGCTCATCCCCAGGTTGTTGCGCAGCGGACCGTAGACCATCCAGTCGCCCAGCGCATACAGCAGCCGGTCACCCAAACCCAGCTGCTTGCCGTCCATCCGGTCGGGTCCGACGCGCTTGGCCAGATCCATGCAGGCAGCAAACATCTTGCGCTTGATGCTGCCGGCGTCCTCCATGCGGATCATCACGCTGGTCAGCAGGCCCTCGAACACGCGCGGCGGCGCAAAATAATACGTCGGCCCGACCTCCTTGAGGTCGATCATCACCGTCTCGGCCGACTCCGGGCAGTTGACGACATACCCGCAGGCCAGCCACTGGGCATAACTGAAGATGTTCTGCCCGATCCAGGCCGGTGGCAGGTAGGCCAGCACTTCCTCGGCGTGCGTGAGCCTGTCGAAATCGGCTCCAGCGCGCGCCCGGTCGAGCAGGCTGTTGTGGGTGTGCACCACGCCTTTGGCATTTCCGGTGGTACCCGAGGTGAAGAACATGGCGGCCACGTCATCGGGCCCGGCCTGTTCAACCTGTGCTTTCAAAAAATTCGGGTGTTGCGCCACATGGACCTTGCCCGCGGCCATGAGTTCATCTATGGCGACCAGACCTGGTTCGTCGTAGTTGCGCAGGCCACGCGGGTCATCGAAAAAGATGTGCGCCAGTTGCGGGCACTGCTCGCGCACCTCCAGCAACTTGTCGACCTGCTCCTGGTCCTCGGCAAATGCAAAGCAGACATCGGCATTGTTGATCGGGAATACACACTCGACCGCCACCGCATCCTGGTACAGCGGAATCGGAACCGCGCCCAGGGATTGCACCGCCAGCATGGTGGCATACAGCCGCGGACGATTGGAGCCGACAACCACCATATGCTGGTCGCGGCGCAAGCCGGCCTGGTGCAGACCCGCTGCGATCTGCTCCACCATAGCCAGCAACTCACCCCAGGTCAACGCCTGCCAGATACCGAACTCCTTCTCGCGCATGGCGGCTGCACCCGGCCGTTCGGCGGCGTGTTTCAGCAACAGTCTGGGGAACGTTGTCTGCACGGTGTCTCCTTATCGATCCATAGCGCGACGTCACTGTCTGCCGCAAGGCTTGCGGGCGGCCAAGGCTTTTCTCTCTGCCTCGCAATATAGGACTTTGTTTGACGTCATCATGTCGGTTGAACGACAATTCGAGGGTTATTGAGGCTAGGGATTTCCCTAAGTTCGCCCCTTTTTCCGACCCAGATCGCCGTTGGATGATTTATGTCAAACGAACTGTCCCTGCACCATCGCCGCCGCGCGCCGACCGCGTCCGAGGTTGCCGCCATTCCCTGGATGGCGGTGCTGACGGACGAACAGCGTGCGCGCGTGTTGTCCGAACTCAAGGTGGGCGACGCGTTGCCGGGCGACTTCGTCTGCCGCACCGGGCGTCCGGTCACCTACTGGTTCGGCGTCGTGGACGGCCTGCTCAAGATGAGCAGCGACACCTTTGAGGGCAATAGCATGACCTTCACCGGCATACCACCGGGAGGCTGGTTCGGCGAAGGTACGGCGCTCAAGCGTGAAGCCTACAAATACAACATCCAGGCGCTGCGCAAGAGCACCGTCGCCGGCCTGCCGGTCGACACCTTCGACTGGCTGCTCGACCACTCGATCGGTTTCAACCGCTTCGTCATGAACCAGATCAACGAGCGCCTGGGCCAATTCATAGCGGCGCGCGAAATCGACCGCATGACCAACCCCGATGTGCGGGTAGCGCGCAGCCTGGCAGCCTTGTTCAACCCGGTGCTGTATCCCGGCGTTGGTGAGGTGCTGCGCATCACGCAGCAGGAGTTGGCGTATCTGGTCGGCCTGTCACGGCAACGGGTCAACGAGGCGCTGAGCCATTTGCAGGAGCAGGGTGTGATCCGGGTCGAGTACGGTGGCCTGCGGGTCCTGAGCCTGGACGCCCTGCGATCGCGTGTATTCTCCCGCCAGGCCCCGCCATGACGCATCCAACACCCAAACCCGCAGCCTTCAAACGCGCTCCCAAGCCGACACAGGCCGCGCCTGAGCCGGGTGGCCGTGTCTCGGCAAGTCCACCTGCCGGCGGCACATCCGGCGGCGCGGCGACCAGCCGGCTCAATAAACGCATGGCCGAACTCGGCATGGCGTCGCGCCGCGAAGCCGACGACTGGATCGGCCGGGGCTGGGTCAAGGTCAACGGACAGGTGGCCACCATGGGCATGCAAGTTGCTCCCGAGGCCCGGATCGAGGTCAACAAGCAGGCGCAGGGGCAGCAGGCCAATCAGGTGACGATCCTGCTCAACAAGCCGATGGGCATCGTCAGCGGCCAGGCCGAGGACGGCCACCTGCCTGCGATCACGCTGGTCCAGCCACAGAACCGCTGGGCGGACGACAACGCCCGCTTCTTCTTTCATCCCAAACAGTTGCAAAGCCTGGTGCCGGCCGGTCGTCTAGACATCGACTCGATCGGCCTGCTGGTGCTGACGCAGGACGGACGGGTCGCACGCCAGCTGATCGGTGAAGATGCAGTGATGGAAAAGGAATACCTGGTGCGCGTGACAACGCTCGCCGGCGCGCCAGCCTCGGGACGACGGGACGACCTGGCCGAGATCCATGAAGGCGATCCGGTCACGACCAACGTGCAGGCCGTGTTCCCGCCCGAGCGGCTGGCGCTGCTGCGCCACGGTCTGGCACTCGACGGCCAGGCCCTCAAATCGGCCAGGATCAGCTGGCAAAACCCGGAGCAGCTTCGCGTGGTGCTCACCGAAGGCAAGAAGCGCCAGATCCGACGCATGTGCGAGCTGGTCGGACTCAAGGTGGTCGGACTCAAGCGGGTGCGTATCGGCAACGTCATGCTTGGCAATCTGCCAGTGGGACAGTGGCGCTACCTGGCACCCCACGAGAGATTCTGAAAGCGCCATGAAACACGTCAAAGCCACCGACCTGCGCGCCGCCGCCACACTCGCGACACAGGCCACCCACGGTGTCGCGCATATCGCGGAGGGCGTTCACCAGTCGGTATGGAGCACGCTCGGAGTGCCTGCGGCGGCGCCCGGACGAACACGTGGCCTCACCGGGTTCGTCTACCGTGCCGTGCATGGCGTAACCGAGCTCGTGGGCAAAGGACTGCAGGCAGGTTTTCTCCGGCTTGAACCTCTGCTGGAACAGCTGGTCGACGCCCCGCCGGACACGCCGCAACGCGAGGCCATTCTGGCTGCCCTGAACGGCGTGATGGGCGACCGTCTGGCCGATGGGCACAACCCGCTGGCCACACCGATGACGCTACGCGTCGACGGGCAGGTCTTGGCGCTGCGCCCCGGCATGCCGGTCAAGGATGCGAGCGACCGAATCCTGTTGCTGATCCACGGCCTGTGCATGAACGACCTGCAGTGGCGCACCCCGACCGTCGGCGGCGCCGCTGCAGCCTTGCCCGAGGACCATTGGCAGACCCTGGCCATCGAACGGGGCTTTACACCGGTCTACCTGCGCTACAACAGTGGGCGTCACATTTCCCACAATGGGCAGGAACTGGCGGACATACTCGATCCGTTGCTGGCGTCTTGGCCGACTCCGGTGCGCGAACTGAGCATCGTGGCCCACAGCATGGGCGGGCTGATCACCCGCAGCGCACTACACACCGCGCAGCAAGCCGGCGACAGGCAGTGGCCGGGGCGGCTCAAGTCGGTTTTCCTGCTGGGTACGCCGCACCATGGGGCGCCACTCGAACGCGCCGGCAACTGGATCGACATGCTGCTGGGGAGCACGCCATTCAGTGCGCCATTTGCCAGACTTGCACAACTTCGCAGTGCCGGCATCACCGACCTGCGCTACGGATACACGGTTGACGCCGATTGGCAGGGGCGCGACCGTTTCCGCCGCCAGCCGGACCAGCGCCAACCGCTGCCGCTGCCCCAGGGGCCTGTGTGGCACGCGATCGCCGCCACGACGGCGGCCAAACGCAGCCTGCTGGCCGACCGGCTGCTCGGCGATGGACTGGTGCCACTGCGCAGCGCATTGGGCCAGCATGACGACCCACGGCATTTCCTGGACATCGCAGCGCAGCACCAGCACATCGCCTACCGCATGAACCACATTGCGTTGCTGCACAGCCCGCTTGTGACGGACCAGTTGCGCCGGTGGATGGCGCCCGTTCAGAAGCCGCCAGGCGTCTGATACCGGCCCGGCCGCTGCACGGCGCCCCCAGCCCGGTCGCAGCCACACGCTGATCGGGCTCTTGCAAAAACGGCCATCGCCCATAATTGCGGGTTGTCCGGGCGGCCTGCGGGGCCCGCCTTTTGTCAACTTCGCGAGATGAATCCATTCCCATGAGCAAACAAACCCTTTCGTTCCAGGCCGAAGTCGCGCAACTGCTGCACCTCGTCACCCATTCGCTGTACTCCAACAAGGAGATTTTCCTGCGCGAACTGATCTCGAATGCGTCAGACGCCTGCGACAAGCTGCGTTTTGAAGCCATCAACGATCCGGGCCTGTTTGAAGACGCGCCCAATCTTGAAGTGCGTGTCTCACTCGACAAGAAGGCCCGCACGCTGACCATCACCGACAACGGCATCGGCATGAACGAGCAGGAGGCGATCGACAACCTGGGCACGATCGCCAAGAGCGGCACCAAGGACTTCGTCTCCAAACTCACCGGCGACCAGAAAGCCGACTCGCAACTCATTGGCCAGTTCGGCGTGGGCTTTTATTCCGGCTTCATCGTCGCCGACAAGATCACTGTCGAATCCCGCCGCGCCGGCATGGAAACCAAACACGGCGTACGCTGGATCAGCGGCGGAGCCGGCGATTTCGAAGTCGAAACGATCGACCGCCCGCAACGCGGCACCAGCGTCACACTGCACCTGCGCGAAGACGCCGCAGATTACGCCGGCGCCTGGAAGGTCAAGGGCATCATCAGCAAATATTCCGACCATATCAGCCTGCCCATCCTGATGCAGAAAGAGGAGTGGAAGGAAGGCGAAAAGATCGAGGGCGATGAATCCGGCGCCACCAAGGGCGGCGAAATGGTGGTCACCGATGAATGGGAAACCGTCAACAAGGCCAACGCGATCTGGTCGCGGCCCAAGAAGGACATCACGCCCGAGCAGTACACCGACTTCTACAAGCAGATCAGCCACGATTTCGAGGACCCGCTGGCGCATACCCACAATCGGGTCGAGGGCAGCACCGAATACACGCAGCTACTGTACATCCCGTCCAAGGCGCCGTTCGACCTGTGGAACCGCGAGAAGAAGGGCGGGCTCAAGCTGTACGTCAAACGCGTGTTCATCATGGACGACGCCGAGGCGCTGTTGCCGACCTACCTGCGTTTCGTCAAGGGCGTGGTCGATTCAGCCGACTTGCCGCTCAACGTCAGCCGCGAGCTGCTGCAGGAAAGCCGCGACGTGCGTGCGATCCGCGAGGGCTGCACCAAACGCGTGCTGAGCATGCTCGAAGACCTGGCGCGCAACGACAAGCCGGTCGAGGCTGCCGAAGGTGCCGCCGGTGCCGATGGCGTGACCGACGTGGTCAGCGAGCAAGACAAGGCCGCAGCCGCCGCCAACGCCGGCAAGTACACGAAGTTCTATGCCGAATTCGGCGCCGTGCTCAAGGAAGGCATGGGCGAGGACTTCGGCAACAAGGACCGGCTCGCCAAGCTGCTGCGGTTTACCTCCAGTACCACCGACGGCCTGAACGTCAGCCTTGCCGACTACAAGGCACGCATGAAGGAAGGCCAGGAGGCGATCTACTACATCACCGCAGACTCTTTGTTGGCGGCCAAGAACAGCCCGCAGCTCGAAGTGTTCAAGAAAAAGGGCATCGAGGTGCTGCTGATGACCGACCGGGTCGACGAATGGGCGCTGAACTACCTGAGCGAGTTCGACGGCACGCCGATGCAAAGTGTGGCCAAGGGCGCAGTCGACCTGGGCAAGCTGCAGGACGAAGCCGAAAAGAAGGCCGCCGAAGAAGCTGCGGAGACCTTCAAACCGCTGCTGGCCAAGCTCAAGGAAGCGCTCAAGGACAAGGCCGAAGACGTGCGCATCACGACCCGGCTGGTGGACAGCCCGGCCTGCCTGGTCGTGCAGGACCACGGCATGAGCACCCAGCTCGCACGCATGCTCAAGCAGGCCGGCCAGCAGGCTCCCGAAACAAAACCGGTACTCGAGGTCAATGCGGAGCACGCACTGGTCAAGAAGTTGGAGGGCTCGGTGCATTTCAACGACCTCGCCCACATCCTGTTCGACCAGGCGCTGCTGGCCGAAGGCGGCATGCCGGATGATCCGGCGGCCTACGTGAAGCGGGTCAACGCGCTGCTGGTGTAGGCGCCAGACACGTGCCCGTGCTCTATGTGCTCGCCGCGCTCGCGGCCGGCGCTGGCGTGGCAGCGAACGCGAACGCGTCGTGCACACTCAGGAACACCCGGGCTTGTATCCGTTCGCCGAACGCGGTCTTGCGCAACCGGTCCATCACCGGCCCCTTGACCTCGGCCAGCATGAATATGACGCCGCACGCCGCCAGGCGGCGGTCGAGTTCGGTCAAGACTCCGAGCGCAGTTGCATCGATCTGGTTCACGGCCGAGCAGATCAGTAACACGTGGCGCAGCGACGGGTCCGCCACCAGCGCATCGCCGATACGGTCTTCCACCACCGTGGCATTGGCAAAGAAAAGACTCTCGTCGACCCTGATCGCGAACAAACCGGGCACTGTCTCGACCTTGTGGCGCAACACGTTGCGGAAATGTTCTGTCCCCGACACCCTGCCTACCACCGCCATGTGCGGACGGCTGCTGCGCCATACCAGCGCGCCCAGCGACAAGGCCACGCCGGTCAAAATGCCGGCTTCGACACCGAGCGCCACGACGCCCAGTGCCGTGCCGACAAGCGACAAGGCTTCGGCCCGGTCATAACGCCAGGCCTCGCGCAAGGTCTGCATATCCACCAGACCGGTCACCGCCACGATGATGGTGGCGGCCAGGACCGCATGCGGCAGGTAATGGAAAAGTCCCGTCATGGCGGCGATGACCAACGCCATCAAGGCCGCCGATACAACACCCGCCATGGGTGTGTTTGCACCAGCGGCAAAGTTCACGACCGAGCGTGAAAATCCGCCGGTGACCGGGTAACCGCCGGACAAGGCGCTTGCGACATTGGCAGCGCCCAGGCCCAGCAGTTCACGGTCGGGGACGATGCGTTGCTGGCGTTTGAGCGCCAATGATTGCGCAACCGACACGCTCTCGACGAACCCGACCAGTGCTATCAGCAGCGCCGGCAACCAGAGCAGGCCCAGGTCGTCCAGACCGGGCACGATCAGCGCCAGATGCGGCAGGCCCTGTGGCACTTGCCCCACCACCGCAACGCCGTTCCGGTCGAGCCGCCATGTTGCCACCACCGCCGTTGCGAGAATCACGGCCGCCATCGGTGCCAGTTTGGCCAGCAGGTCGGCAAGCGTGCGCCTGATCCCCCAGCGCGCCAGCAAACCCGCCATCTTGCTGCGTGCCCACAACAGGAACACTAGCGTGGCCGTGCCGGTGACCAGCGTGGCGACATTGCTGCGCGGCAAGGCCATGACCAGGCCATAAGCAGTTTCCAGCACGCCCGAGCCTGCAGCCAACTTGACACCCAGGATATGTTTGATCTGACCCAGCGCAATCAGCACGGCCGAGCCGGTGATGAAACCGCTGATCACCGGATGGCTCAGGAAGTAAGCCAGGAAGCCCAGCCGCAAGGCACCGAAAGCAAGCAGCATCACACCCGAGATAAGCGCCAATTGCACAGCGAGCGCAGCGTATTCGGGGCTGCCGGACACTGCCAGTGGCTGCAGGGCGCTGGCCGTCATCAGTGAAGCGACAGCCACCGGCCCGACCGCCAGCGTCATGCTCGAGCCGAACGCGGCATAGGCCACCAGCGGAAGAATGCTGGCGTACAGACCGACTTGCGGCGGCAATCCAGCCAGCATGGCATAGGCCAGGCTCTGCGGGATCAGCATCACGGTGACGATCAGCCCGGCGGTGAGATCCCCCGCCAGCCACGCCCCCTGGTAGCCCCGGAGCCAAGCGGGCACGATGGCGCTCAGCGTGCGCCCTCGGTCTGCAAATGCGGCGCGCCCAGGCTGACCCGGTCGAATACCAGCATTCCGGCCACCATCGCCAGCACGAACACGCCAGCCTGCCATTGCCCAGCCCCGAAGGAAACCAGCGCCGGACCCGGGCAAAACCCTGCCAGGCCCCACCCGACGCCGAATGCCAGGCTACCCAGCACCAGTGGTCGGTTTATCTGACCGTGTTTGGGAAGATGCATGGCTCCGCCCAGGAACGAGACGGTACGTTTCTTCGCCACGGCGAAAGCAAACACCCCCACGCATATGGCGCCACCCATGACCAGCGCCAGCGACGGATCCCAGTTGCCAAACAGGTCCAGAAAACCAATGACCTTGCCCGGGTCGGTCATGCCGGCGACGATCAGGCCGATGCCAAACAGCAGGCCAACAACAAATTCTGCGAAACGGTTCATGGTGTGCTCCGGATGGTTGGGGGCGCGTCAGGCGAGCGCATGGCGGACCAGGAATACGGTGACAAAACCGGCGCCCATGAAAGCCAGTGTCGCCACCAGCGAGCGCGGCGAGAGCTGGGACAAGCCGCACACGCCATGGCCACTGGTACAACCCGAGCCCACCCGTGTGCCGACACCCACCAGCAAACCGGCAACGATCAGCGTAAGCCAGCCGGCGTCGATGCGCGGAACCACAGGTGCCGCGAACAACCCGTACACCAGAGGCGCTGCCAACAACCCGGCGAGGAATGCCAGTCGCCAGCCAGTGTCGCCGGGCCGGCGCACGAACAGACCGCCGAGAATGCCGCTGATGCCCAGGATGCGGCCATTGAGCAGGATGAACATGGCCGATGCCAGCCCCAGCAAGATGCCACCGGCCAGCGAAGTCCAGGGCGTGAAATGGTTCCAGTCGATCGTCATGGAGATGTGTCCTGGTTGGTTTTGCAAAATTGCTCGTGCAAGGTGCGCATCACGGCATGCACCTGCGCATTGTCGAGCCGGTAAAAAATGGCCTTGCCGTCGCGCCGGGTGCTCACCAGCCCCTGCTCGCGCAACACCGCGAGTTGCTGCGACAACGTGGGCTGCACCAGGCGGGCTCCATTGTGGTCGGGCGTAATAATAGTTTATTTGCCGTCCGCGATACCCCATGCGCATCAAGTCACACGCCCCGTGGATGTTCGCCGCAATGGCCGCGACCAGCGCGATCACGCTGGGCTTCATTGGCACCTATGTCTACCTGATGCGGCAGGCCGGCCGGGACGTCTGGTACCTTTACGCACTCATGGCGCCGTTCCTGCTGGTCGGAAGTCTGCTCACGCACTTCGGCGTGCGCACGCTTGTGCGCCTGGTCTTGTTCGGCAGTTGGGAAATCGACGTGCCGGCCCAGGGATGTGTCTTCGGACAGCCGCTCGAGGTGACGTTGTTCCCTACGCGCGAGCGCGCGCCGTCGGGCCCGTTGACCTGTCACCTGCGCTGCATCCGCATCGGTCGCAACACCGCGCGGGCCAGCGTGAAGGTCCTGTGGGACACCACCTGGACCACCAGCGCGGCTCTGATTCATCCGCGCATCGGCCTGCCGCTCACGCTGCCGCTGCCCGAGCGCGGCGAGCCAACGAACATCGACCGCCGCACCGGCGACGGCGTGCAGTGGCAGTTGAACGTGGTGATTCCGTCCCAGGCGATATCGGAGGAACCGGTGTTCGACCTGCCAGTTGTGGATATAGCCGCGCCGGACCCGCCATAGTCCTGCGAAAACGGAAATGGCTGCCATCCGGTGCGCGTCTGGCGGCATGGAACGTCGTAGCAAACCGCCATGGCGGTGACGCGACGCTATCTGCTGGCCAGTGCTGCCGTGGCCCTGGGCACGACAGCGCAGGCACAGACCCCGGCTCTGGTCGCCCCCGGCAAAGTGTGCGGCACGCCGCATCCAGTCCTGACGGGCATCATCACGCCTTCCGATCTGCGCTTCGAGCGCCAACACGGGGTATGGTAGTTCGAGCGGGGCGCCTTTTCTTCAACCCCGAATCGCTGAAGGTTCAGATTTTGCGCTGGCCTAGCTAGTGCCTGCCAGAAAACCCTCAGTTTTAGAAAAATTTACCTGCTTAAATTTTAAGCAATCCGAATTTTCCGAACTTTTACACCCTCTCATCAGCAGATTTCCCCAGTCCACGGCGAAACTGCTGCGATTTCCCAGTTTTCACCCGAGCCCCATCCCCGGGGTTCCGCGCAACCGGTCAATTTCGAGTCAAAGGCTGGGCTGCTACGCCGCAAGCCTATCCGGTACCTCCGACTCACGCAGACCCCCCCGTTTTTGATCACGCTTGCATTCCCGCAACTGATCGCGTTTGAGTTCTTCCTGATCCCTTTGCCACAGAATTGATCCAATCCTGTGAATGTTCCTGGCCACCACCGCCAG
>ENA-ORBV01004297-ORBV01004297.1-microbial-mat-metagenome-genome-assembly--contig:-NODE-4297-length-27478-cov-4.737528_pt1 | contig 27478 bp, 24 predicted proteins | sample MGYA00237777_ERZ505514 | MGnify/ENA primary metagenome ERZ505514 (study PRJEB26160, sample SAMN06269048) | microbial mat metagenome | isolation source: Oligotrophic lake microbial mat | place...
CTTGGAGGCCAGAAGAGGGATGCCGGTGCTTGAGGCTGCGCGCGATAAGAGGTCTGACCCGAATGGCGCTAAGATAAGGGCGTTTTGGGAAGAGTTTTCTGAGGGCGGTTCCGGCGGGGAAGATTGCCGGTTTGGTGTCTTGGTCTGGTCAGGAGTTGATAGTTTTTGGCTCGGCGTTTTCGGGCGCGCGGTTCGCTGCGGCCGGGACGTTCCGGGACGGGGTCACGGGCGATGGCGGCGAGCATCTGGTCGATGAGTCGATCCTGCTGGCGCGGCGTCCCGCCAGCGGCGGCGATGACACTGGTCCACTGGCGCAGGGTATCCAGCGATCCCTTGAAGCTGATGCGTTCCAGAGGCACGCGGTGGAGGTGGGCGCTGCGCTGCATCAGGCAGCGGATGAGATTATAGGCAATCCGCTGGAGTAGCACCTCGCGCTGGATCATCCCGGGGCTTTGGCAACGCAGCACGTCCATGGCCAGCGACACCTTGATCTGATGGAAGTGCAACTCCACGTGCCAACGCTCGCCGTATAGTTCGCGCAGGGCCGTCGCAGGGTAGGCCTGCGCATCGAGCAAGGTGGTCACCAGCACCACCTCGCGAGTGCGAAAGCCCGGCACGGCCACGCGCAGGCGGATCATCCGCAAGGTCAGCGTGGCGGGCAGGGCGGCGAACTCCTCCACGCTCCACGCTTCGGGGCGTTTCACGGGCTTCTGCCACACGATCAAGCGGTCATCAGGACCGAGCGCCCGGCCGGCACGGAAGTCGGCCGGGCGCTTCTGATGCAGCCGCATCACACTATCCACGCCCCGCTGCTGCAGGCCGACCAGCGCCGCATAGGAGCAAAAGCCCCGGTCGGCGAGGAGCACATCGCCCTTCTCAAGCTTGTCCCACAACTGGCGAAAAAGCAGGCTTTCGTGAACGTGCAGGTTGCCCGAGGCGCTCTCCAGCAAGGCTCCGCTGCTCAGGGAAAAGAGTCCCACCAGTTTCAGTTGCGGGAAACCGCAGCCGGGCTTCTGGCCGCTGGGTTGGGGCCAGAGCGCCTGATTGGCCGGCGTATCCGGCATGGAAATGCCCGTGCCATCGACGATCTTCACCGCCCGCCCGGCCAGCCAGCGTTCGGCCTTGAGAACATTCCGCTCCAAGCTCCAGGACAGATGGCCCGCAATGAGTTCCAGCGCCGCCGGATCGAGCCGCGCCCGCGCCTGGCAATAGGCACTGGTCGATCCGCTCAGACTCTCCCCCGCCGCCGCCGTCTCCCGCCGCCACACTTCCACCCGTCGCACGATCTCCCGACACGAACTGCCCGGGCTGAGGATCTGGGCGACAAACGCCCAAAATGTGACCTGCGGAGTAAAGACCCGCTCGCGGCTATTGCGGCCGGTTGGACTCGCCGCCAACCGGGCCTCGGGGATGAGATGCCCGAAAAGTTCGTAAAGCCCCTGCAATGAGTTCAAGCGCCCCACTTTCCGGAGCGCTCCCCGCGCCGGACGACCGAAAAGCAGCGGCCCAAATGCTTTGAAAAACGGGGTCGAGCTGGACATCCATTTTGCTATCATTTCGACTCTTTTTCACCCAGCCAAATCCGTCCTAAAATCGCCTTATCTTAGCGCCATTCGGGTCAGGCGAGAATGGCACTAAGATAAGACTGGTTTGGGACAAAATTGCGGTCCAGGCGTTTGGCCCGGAGGGCCTGCGGAAATTAGCCGGTGGCGCCAGCCACCGGACCACCATCCAACAAACGACCAGCCCCGGAGGGGCGACAGAAGGCACGCGGCGCGGCTCGCGCGCGCCCCTCCGGGGCTTGGCCGATGGGAATCGAAGTCCGGTGGCTGGCGCCACCGGCTAATTTCCGTCCAGCCCTTCGGGCTTCAAGACGCATCCCTAACCCGTCTTAACTTAGCGCCATTCGGGTCAGGCGACATTTCTTGACTGGTCGTCAGGACGGCGTCAGGCCGCGCCGAGCAGGGTGCGGGCGTGGGCGAGCGCGGAGTCGCTCTGGCCGCCGAGCATGCGGGCGATTTCCTCGATGCGCGCCTGGCCCTCGACGAGTTCGAGGTGGGAAAGGGTGCGGTCTTTGGTGAATTCCTTGGTCACGACAAACTGGGTGTCGGCCTGGGCGGCGACCTGCGGAAGATGGCTGATGCACAGCACCTGATGCTCCGCGGCGAGCGACTTCATCTTCGCGCCGACGGCGTGGGCGATCTCGCCGCCGACGTTGGCGTCGATCTCGTCGAAGACGAGCAGTGGGATGGTGTCCTGGGCGGCGAGCGAGGATTTCACGGCGAGCATGACCCGCGAGATTTCGCCGCTGGAGGCGATGGACTTGAGCGGCTTGGGCGGTTCGCCGGGGTTCGGCGCGAAAAGGAAGGCGACGCTTTCGAGGCCGTGCGGGCCGGGCTTCTCCAGCGCGGTGAGCGCGGCGCGGAAGTCGGATTTCTTGAAACCGAGATCGCGCAGGTGCGTGGTGACGCTGGCGGCGAGCTTGGGCGCGGCGGTCTGGCGTTTCGCGCCGAGTTTGGCGCCGGCTTCCTGGAGCAGCTTGCGACCGGCGGCGATTTCTTTTTCGAGGCGCTCCAGCTCGGCACCGCGCGACTCGATCTTGCGCAGGCGCTCGGCGGCCTGTTCGCCAAAGGCGATGACGTCGGCGATGTGCCCGCCGTATTTCCGCTTCAGCGTCTCGATCATGGTCACGCGCTCTTCCATGTGCGCGAGCCGCTCGGGGTCGAGGTCCATGTCTTCCGCGTAGCCCTGGAGCGAGCGCGCGAGATCATCCAGCTCGGTGGTCGCGCGCAGATGCGACTCGGTGAAACGCGCCGCCGCCGGATCCACGCGCTCGAGTTCGCGCACCAGTCTGCCGATTTCCATCAGCCGTCCGAGCACCGCGTCGTCGGCCTCGCTCAGCCGCCCGATGATTTGCGTGGAAAGCTCCAGCAGCCGGCGGCTATTCGCGGCGACGCTGTAGCGGGCGAGCAGGTCGTCCTCCTCGTCGGGCCGCAGTTGCGCGGACTCGATTTCCTCCACCTGATGCCGCAGCAGATCGATCTCGCGTTCGAGCGCGGCTTCGCTGGTGGAAAGCTCGGTGTGCTCGGCGATGAGTTTGTGGAGAACGCGGAACTGCGTCTCGTATTTCTCGCGGAGCGCGCCGGCGGTGGCGAAGGCATCGAGCAGGTCGAGCTGCCTGGTATCGGAGAGGAGCGACTGGTGATCGTGCGGGCCGTGGAGATCGACGAGGCCGTCGCCGAGCTGGCCGAGCACGGCGAGCGTCGTGGGGCTGCCGTTAATGAATTGCCGGTTCGTGCCCGCGGCGGTGAAGACGCGCTTGAGGATCAGCTCGCCACCTTCACACGGCTCGACGCCGAACTCCTCGAGCTGCGCATTCAGCGCGCGGGTGTCGCCGTGTTGAAAGACGGCTTCGACCGTGCAGCTCTCCGCGCCGGTGCGGATGAGCCCTTTGTCCGCGCGCTCGCCGAGGATGAGCTGGAGCGCGCCGACGATGATCGATTTCCCTGAGCCGGTTTCACCCGTGACCGCGATGAATCCGGGCGTGAGCTGCCACTCGAGCTCCTCGACGAGCGCGAGATTGCGGATGCGGAGGGAGGTGAGGGTGGCGGGCACGCCACACGAATGCCGAATGCCGGATGGCGAGTGAAGTCCGAAATCCGCCTCACTCAGGCGAAATCTTTCCGGCGCGTTTTTCGTCGTTCGACAAGCGTCGTTCGCCGTTCCAAAGTCGGCGCGCATGGCTGCACTCACGATCACCTTTCTCGGCACCGGCACGTCGCTGGGCGTGCCGATGATCGGGTGTGATTGCCGGGTCTGCCTTTCGAGCGATCCGCGCGATCGGCGCACGCGTTCCTCGCTCTACATCGAGACCGAAGAGTGTGCGTGGGTCGTGGATACCGGCCCGGATTTCCGCACGCAGGCGCTGCGCGAGCGGGTGCGGCGCGTGGACGCGATCGTCTACACGCACTCGCACACGGACCACATCATGGGCTTCGATGACCTGCGCCCGTTTTGCTTCGGCGGGCATGATCTGCCGGTGTATGCGGCGCCTGAGACGATGCGCGATTTGGAACGAGTTTTCGTCTTCGCTTTCAACGGCGAGAACCGCTGGCCGGGTTACATGCGGCCACTGCCGCACGTGATCGATGGGCCATTCCAACTCGGTGCCATCGAGCTGATCCCGATCCCGGTGAAGCACGGGCGCGCCCATGTCTTCGGCTACCTTTTGCGCCGTGGTGGTGAGCCGCTGGCGGCGTATTTCAGCGATTGCAAGGAAGTCCCGCCCGAAGCGTGGGCGCAGCTCCGCGGGGTGCGGCACCTGATCCTCGATGCGCTGCGCTACGAGCCGCATCCCACGCACATGAATGTGGACGAGGCGCTGGCCCTGGCCGCGGAAGTGGCGCCCGGGCACACCTGGTTTACGCACCTTTCCCACGACCTGCTCCACACCGAGGTGGAGGCGAAGCTTCCCACGGGCGTCCGGCTGGCCTACGACGGATTGAAGATCGAAATATGAAACTCCTCACCCCGGCGCTCAGCTTCTTCGTCGTGCTCCTCTGCGGGGCCAGCCTGGCCGATGCTCAGACCGCGCGGAAACAGCGCCCAAGCTTGAATGGTGCCTCTTCCGCCGCAAGTCCCGAAGCTGCGGCGACGATCGTGGTCTTCAACGAAACGGATCGCGACTCCGTGGAGCTGGCTAAATTTTACGCCGAAAAGCGCGGCATCCCGAAAGAGCAGGTGATCGGCTTGAAATGCTCCAGGAACGAGGAGATCACGCGCGAGGAATACGAGGTGACGATTGCGGAACCTTTGCGCCGCGCCTTCACGGCAAATTTTTGGTGGAAGCTGCGCGATGCCGAAAGTCCGCTGGGGCCGGTCGAGGCGAACAGGATCCGCTTTGTGGCGCTGATCCGCGGCGTGCCGCTGAAGATCGCCGAGGCACCGGGTTATCCGGGTGACAATGTGACTGGCCCGCCGCCGGTCGGGACGACGAATCAGGCGGCGGTGGATTCGGAACTGGCGGTGCTGGGACTGCGCTCGCGGGTGATTTCCGGCGCGGTGAACAATCCGTATTTCCGCCGTTTTACCCCGATCGCCGACGCCAATCTCCCTCATATTCTGCTGGTCTGCCGGCTCGATGCGCCGACGCCCGCGATCGTGCGTCGCATGATCACCGATTCGCTCGAGGCGGAAGAAAATGGGCTGGCGGGATTGACCTACGTGGACGCGCGAGGAATCAAGGATGCGGGCTATGCCGAAGGAGACGAGTGGCTTTTTTCCTTAGCGAACGCGGCGCGGCGCAGTGGTTCGCCCGTGGTCCTCGATAACGGAGCGGGCCTCTTTCCGGAGAACTATCCGATGACGCACGCGGCGCTTTATTTTGGGTGGTACACGGACCACCTGAGCGGCCCGTTTGTCCGGTCGGATTTTCGTTTTGTCCCCGGGGCCGTGGCCGTGCATATCCACTCCTTCAGCGCGAACACGTTGCGCGATTCGCTGCGGCATTGGTCGGGGCCACTCGTGGCGGCGGGCGCGGCAGCGACGCTGGGAAATGTCTACGAGCCCTACCTCACCCTCACGCCGCACCTCGATGTCTTCCACGATCGCCTGCGGACCGGCCTCACGTTTGCCGAGAGCGCCTACATGGCCCAGCGTGTTCTTTCTTGGATGACGACGTTTGTTGGCGACCCGCTGTATCGGCCTTTCAAGGGGGTCGCATTGCTGGCCGAAAAACCGTCGAGCGGAGAGTGGTCGGAGTATCGTCAAGCCGCCCGGTTGTGGTTCTCGGCGGATCGCGCCAAGGGCGAAGAGGCCTTGCGCGCGGTGGCGAAGAAATATCGCAGCGGGGCGAGTCTGGAGGGATTGGGCCTGCTGCTCCTTTCGGTCAATGATCGCGACGCGGCTTTGATCGTCTTTCCCCAGGCCCGGCAATTTTACGGCCGGACTGAAGACGCGATGCGGGTCGCCGTGCATGAGATCATTCAACTGAAAGCCGCCGGTCGCGAAGACGACGCCCGGGCGCTTGCCAAGGAGATGATCGCGCTCGTGCCCCGCTCGCCGTCCGTTGTGCTGTTGAACGAGTTGACGATCCCGCCGCCAGCAAAACGTTGATCTTCCCTGCGGCTCCGGGAAACATGCGGCATGAACTTCGCGGACCGGTATGCGACCACGCGAGCGGCGGTCCTTCGCGAAGAGCCGCTGCTCACGGTGCCGCGCGAACTCACGGAACTCGAGTTGCAGGCGCACTGGTTTGCGGGTGACTTTGGGCGCGAGTTCACGACGACTACCGGGGAACGCGTTAGCGTGGTGCAGTTTGGAGTGTGGAATCGCGAAGCCGGTCCCGACTTTGCCGAGGCGGCGATCTCGCTGAATGGAGGCGAGCCGGTGCGCGGCGCGATCGAGTTCGATCCGGATGTGCGTGATTGGGAACGCCACGGCCACGCCACGAATCCCGACTACGAATCGGTTGTGCTGCACGTTTTCACGCAGACCGGCGGCGGGGAGTTTTTCACCCGCACGGCGCAGCACCGCAACGTGCCGCAGGTGTTGCTCGATGTCGCCCGGCTGGCGGGGGATGTGCCGTTCGCGTTGCCCGAGGCGAAGCCCGGGCGCTGCTCTGGTCCGCTGCGTGAACTCTCCGAGGAGAAGGCGCGTGAAGTCCTGCTCGGAGCTGCGCAGTTCCGTCTCCGGCGGAAAGCCGTGGCACTGGCGCGATTGACGGAAGCGCACGGCGCGGATGAGGCGCTCTTTCAAGCGCTCGCCGCCACGCTCGGTTACAAAAGCAACAAGCTCCCGTTCACGCTGCTCGCGCAGCGGTTGCCATTGAAGCTCTTGCGCAAGACGGACGCGGCGGCGCTGCTTTTCGGTGGGAGCGGGTTTCTGCCCAGCGATTTGGCGGAGTTCGATCCGCCGACGCGCTCCTATCTGCGCGGGCTGTGGGAGCAGTGGTGGCCGCGGCGGGCGGAGTTCGAGCGATTAAAGATCGCGCCGGGGCTGTGGCGGATGAGCGGGCAGCGGCCGATGAATCACCCGCAACGTCGGCTCGCGGCGCTGGCGCAGCTTGTCCAGCACTGGCCGAAAGTCCGCACTTTGCGCGACCAGTGCGAGCCTGCGGCGATCCAGGAGTTCTTCGCGAAACTGACCGACGACTATTGGGATTTCCACTACACCGTGACTTCAAAAACGGCCGTCCGCCGGATGGCGCTGGTCGGCGAATCGCGGGTCATCGAGATGCTCGCCAACGTCTTCTTCCCGCTCGCCATCGCGCAGGACGAAACCCGCTGGATCGGGTTCAAAAATCTGCGCGCACCGCTGACCAATCAACGCGTGGAAGTCGCCGCCCTGCGGCTGTTTGGCGAGAGTGCGCGGGCTTCCAGCTTCCTCAAGTCCGCCGCATTGCAGCAAGGGCTGCTGCAGATCTACGAGGACTTCTGCCTGCGCGACGCGAGCGACTGCGCGCGTTGCCTTTTTCCGCAGCAACTCGCTCGCTGGTAGCGTCGAGTCCGCAGCGCTTTCCGCATGGCGGGGTTGTGTCGGCATGCAACACGCGTTGTGCGAAAAGCAAAATGGTATGCCGAATGCTTTTGGGCGCGGTGCAACCAAACCACCTCAATCACCCTGAAAGCTGATCATTTATGAGCAATTCCGACCACGGCAGACGAAATTTCATCAAACTCCTGGGCAGCGCGGTGGCGGGCGCTTCGCTGGCGTCCTGCGGTAAAAAAGATGCGGCCACCGCGGGCGGCGGCGGGGCGCGCGATGGCGAGATGAACATCCTCTGCTGGGAGGGTTACAACACCGAGAGCGTGCTCGGGCCGTTCCGGAAAAAGTTCGCCGGGATCAATCTCAAGGCGGAGTCGGGCACCGACGACCCGAGCATGATCAACAAACTCCGCGCGGGCGAAATCAAGGTCTGGGATCTCATCAATCTCAACCAATGCTGGGCGCGCGACGACATGTACAAGGACAAGCTCATCATGCCGCTCAACCAGGAGCGGTTCATGCCGTATCTCGAAAAGATGATGCACTGGTTTTACGACAAGGAGAAGGGCGTGAACCCCTTCGCCAAGTCGCCGGACGGCAAGGATCTCATCGGCATGATCCAGCGCTTCGGGCCGTTGTCGTTTGTCGTCGATACGAAGAAAATCGCCAAGGCCACCGCCGAGGAGCAGGGCTGGAACCTCTTCCTCGATCCGGCGATGAAGGGCAAATACGGGCTGATGGCTTACGACAACTGGAACGTGATGCACATCGCGATCACCGCCGGCTTAAACCCCTTCAAGAAACTGACACCCGAGGAAATCGAGGCCTACAAGAAAACCTGCGTGACCATCTTCGCCGGCGCGAAGCTCATCACCGCCGACATGGTGCAGATGAATCAGGCGCTGGTGAACGGCGAGATCGACGCCTACTACAGCGGCGGCACTTACACCGCGTCCACGGCGCGCTTCGAGGGCCACACGAATGTCTATGCCATCTCGCCGCTCAAGGGGCCGGTCGATGGCAAGGGCGCGATGCAGTGGTTTGAAGTGACCTCGCTGGTCAACAATCCCACGCCCACGCCGCGGGCCGCGGACTTCCTCGAATTCGTGCAGCAGCCGGACATCTGCAAATCCGTCGCCTTTGCCGAAGGCACCTTCAATCCTGTGGCGCAGATGGCGCAGCCGGAGGTCTTCGGAAAGTTCAACAAGAAGGAACTCGAGGCGCTGCAATGGGACGCGCTCGAAGAGGAAATGAACCGCAGCGTCGATTACCAGGTCTGCCCGGACAACGATCTGCTGACCTCGATTTACACCGAAGCCAAGCGCACCAAGGCCTGAGCCGCTGATGCCCGGAGCCAGTTCCACTCCCGCCGCGCCTTCGATCCTCGAGGTGGCTGGAGTGACGAAGCAGTTCGGCAAATTTGTCGCGGTCAACGCTGTCAGCTTCTCCGTCGGCGAGGGTGAATTTTTCACCCTCGTCGGCCCGAGCGGCAGCGGGAAAACCACGCTGCTCCGCATGCTCGTCGGCATGGAAAATCCGACCGCGGGCGAGTTTCGGCTGCGCGGCAAAGTGATGAACGATCTGCCGCCGAATAAGCGGCCGACGTGCATGGTTTTCCAATCGCTCGCGCTTTTCCCGCACATGAGCGTGGGCAAGAACGTCGAGTTTCCGCTGACCGTGCGCGGCGCGAGTGAAAGCGAACGCCGGACGCGTGCGTGGGAGTTGCTCAAGCTGCTGCATCTCGATCCGAACAAGTATTACGACAAAAACGTGACGCAGTGTTCGGGCGGCGAACGGCAGCGCGTCGCGCTGGCGCGGGCGCTGGCTTACGACCCGGAGATCCTGTTCTTTGACGAGCCGCTTTCGGCGATCGACGCGCGCCTGCGGAAGATGCTGCAGAAGGAGCTGAAGGACATCCAGCGGCGCACGGGGAAGACGTTCTTTTACGTCACGCACTCGCTGGAGGAGGCGATGCTCATGAGCGACCGCGTGGCCATCCTGCGCGGCGGGAAGGTCGAGCAGATCGGCACGCCGGACGAAATCTACGCGAATCCGACGAGCGCCTTTGTCGCGGAGTTCATGGGCGAGGTGAACCTGTTGGAAATCGCCGGGAACGGCAGCGCTTCCGCCAACTGGTTGTCGGGCGCAAAGCCGGTGCCCGTGGCGCTGCCGCAGACGCTGCCCGCCGGCGAAGCGCGCAAGCTCCTGGTACGCCCGGAATCGCTGCGCTTCCTGACGAACGGCCAGCAAGCCGACAACGTGCTCGAGGGCGAAGTGCTCAACGAATTCTCGCTCGGCTCACGCATGCAATACCACGTCGAAGTCGCGGGCGGCCTCGTGCTGACGGTCGAGCGCCTGCGCGAACAGCGCGTGCCGCTCGGCCCGGTGAAGCTCGGCTGGGACACGCGCGATTCCATGCTGCTCACCGCATGAGCGCCGGGGCCTCGCGCTTCAATCTCAGCTCGCGCATCTTCGGCGCGCTCTCCGCGCTGCCGTTCACGCTCGTCATGCTCTTCGGCTTCGTCGCGCCGCTCATCTGCGTCGTCTGGTTCAGCTTCATGCCCGCGCACACCTTCGAGTTGCTCAATCGGCCAACGCTCGAAAACTACCAAACCGTCTTCGGCCAGACCTACTGGCGCTCGCTGCTTTCGTCGGTGCTCCTCGCCGTGGCAACGGTCGTCATCCTGCTGGTCATCTGCTACCCGCTCGCCTTCGCGCTCGCGAAAATCTTCAACAAATTCGCGACCTTCATCACCTACGCCATCGCGGTGTCGCTCTTCGTTTCGGAAAATATCCGGCTCTACGGCTGGGTGCTCGGCCTGATGGACAATGGCGTGCTCGCCGGCACTCTCGCGCTTTTCGGCATCAAGGCCGGCTCGATGCTCTACAACGTGCCGATCATCGTCCTCGGCATGGTTTACGTCTATCTGCCGTTCATGCTCTTCCCGCTGATCCTTGGCCTGCAAATGGTTCCGGACCAGGTGCGCGAAGCGGCCTTCGATCTCGGCGCGAGCCGCTGGCAGGTCTTTCGGAAGATCGATGTGCCCCTTTCGATGCCCGGCATCATCATCGGCTCGCTGCTCACTTTCGTGCTCGCGCTCGGTGCGCTCGCCGAGGCGAAGGTCATGGGCGGACAGAAAATCATCAGCATCGCCGCGGAGATCGAGAGCGAGTTCACCTACGGCCAAAACTGGCCGCTCGGCTCGGCGCTTTCCACGCTGCTCATCGCGCTGACCACGGTGCTGGTTTTCATCGCGCTGAGCCGGCTCGATCTGGAGAAACTGCTCGGCCGTTCCCGCGAACCATGATCGCGACGAAGAAACAGAAAATCGGCCTCGGCCTTTACGCGACCGTCCTGCTCGGGCTCTTCTATTTCCCGGTGGTCTGCATCGTCCTCGCGTCGCTTTCCACGAAGCGCTACTTCGCGTTTCCGTATGAGGATTTCACCTGGAAGTGGTACGAAGGCGCTCTCAGCTCGCCGCAGGTCGCGCAGTTTGTCGGGGTAAGTCTGCGCGTCGCGGCGCTGACCACGGTGTTCTCGCTGATCATCGGATTCTTCTCCGCGCTGGCTTACGCGCGGTATTCGTGGCGCTGGCGCAAAGGCTTCCAGCGGCTCGTCATGCTCCCGCTTTTCTTCCCGCAGTCGGTCCTCGGGCTCGCGCTGCTCATGTGGTTCAACTTCCTCGGCATCACGCCGAGTTGGTGGACGGCAGTCATCGCGCACACCGTCTGGATCTCGCCGATCACCACGCTAATCATGGCCATCCAGGCGTACAGCCTCGATGATTCGCTGGAGGAAGCGGCGCGCGACATGGGCGCGACGCGTGGTCAAATCCTGCGCATGATCACGCTCCCGCTGATGTCGAAAGGCATGGTCTCCGCGGCGTGTTTTGCGGTGCTGCTGTCGTGGGGAAATTTCGCGCTCTCGCTCTTCACCACCGGCGCTGACAGCTCGCTGCCGGAATGGCTCTACGCGCGCATGACCAGCGGCTACCAGCCGATCGTGCCCGCCGTCGGCGCGCTCTCCGTGCTCGCCGCGGTCATCGTGCTCGTCGTGCTTTTTTCCGCGCTGAGCTGGTCCGCAGGCAAGCAAACCAAAGCCCCGGCGGGGCACTGACCCGATCTTATGAGTGCATCACTGAAGGACAAATCCGTCATCGTCCCTGGCGCGAGCAAAGGCATCGCCAAAGTCTTTGCCAGCCTTGGTTCGCGGGTGCTGCTCGTTGCACGCGGCGCGGCGGATGGCGAAGCTGCGGGCGCGGAAATCGTCGCTGCGGGCGGAACGGCGACTTTCTTCCAGACGGATGTGATTTCGGTGGCCGACCTCGAAAAGATGACTGCGAAGGCGGTCGAACTTTACGGCGGGATCGACGTGCTCTGCGCGAATGCGGGCGTCTTTCCCGCGATGAAGCAAAGCGAAGCCGGGCGCGTGGTCATCACGTCGTCGATCACCGGCCCGATCACCGGCTTCCCCGGCTGGAGCCACTACGGAGCGACCAAAGCCGCGCAGCTTCGGGGCGTGGCGCTCGGGCTGGAGTTCGATTTTGAAAAGGGCGCGATGCGCGGCATGCGCGAGCTCTATCCGCGCGGCGTCTGGGCGATTTTTTCGCAGCTCGATCCGCGCGTGCTGGAGCTGGCCCGCCGCGCGCGAATTGCCGCGCTTCCGTTGGGACTTCCCCGCCATGCACGGCGAGCGCCTTCTTTGGGGCCGTTGGGAAGAGGGCCTCGGCATGACGCCCGCCCGCGAAGCGCTCTTTCGTGAGGCCTGCGCCGCCCTCCGCGAAAAACTCGCCGCCTATGGCACCGGCCCCGAGCGCTTCGGCCTCGTCCACGCCGACCTGCGAGCCGCCAATCTCCTGCTCACGCCCGCGCAGGAAATCTGCGTCGTCGACTTCGACGACTCCGGCCAATCGTGGTTCCTCTATGACCTTGCATCCGCGCTCGGCTTTATCGAAACCGCGCCCGACTTGCCGCAGCTCATCGCCCGCTGGATCGAAGGCTACGAGCGCATCGTCCCGCTTACCGCCGAAGACCGCGCGATGATGTGCGTCGGTATCTGGCGGTAGCGTGAGCGGCGATCGGCCCTACGCCGGATGGCTCTGGCGGCGAGCGCCCGGGTGGCGGCCCTGACGGAAATTGCCTTGGCGTTTTTCTTATGAGCGATTCACATGAACACCATGCACGCCCCTGCCGCCCTCCGCGAAACTGTCGCCGATGTCGTCGCCCGCACGCCGGTCTACGATATTCATACGCACCTTTACGACCCCGCGCTCGGCGACCTGCTGCTTTGGGGCATCGATGAGTTGCTCATCTATCACTACCTCATCGCAGAGAGCTTCCGGCAGTTCGACCTGCCCTACGACAAGTTCTGGTCGCTGACGAAAACGCAGCAGGCCGACGTCATCTGGCAGTCGCTTTTCATCGACCACTCGCCGATTTCCGAGGCCTGCCGCGGCGTGCTCACGGTGCTAAATGCGCTCGGGCTCGACGTGAAGAAGCGGGATCTGCCAACGCTGCGGCGGCACTTCGCGAAATGGAACGTCGCCGACTTCACTACCCGCTGCCTCGAACTCGCGAACGTCCGCCAGGTGTGCATGACGAACTCGCCGTTCGACGATCTGGAGCGCCCGGTTTGGGAGCGCGGTTTTTCCCGCGATCCGCGTTTTGTCGCTGCGCTGCGCATCGATCCGCTGCTCATGGATTGGGAAAATACCGTGCCGAAGCTGCGCGATTGGGGCTACGACGTGAGCGCGGATTTTTCCGGCAAGACTTTTGACGAAGTGCGCCGTTTCCTCGGCGAGTGGTCGAAGAAAATCGACGCGCAGTATTGCATGGTCTCGCTCACCCCGGACTTCGCCTTTCCCGCGCACACGGACGCCGCCCGGCTCATCGAGCATGCGGTGCTGCCGCATGGACGCGAGCATGGGCAGGCCTTCGCGATGATGATCGGGGTGAAGCGCGGCGTGAATCCTCAGCTCCGTCTGGCTGGCGATAGCGTGGGTTGTGGCCACATCACGGCAGTCGAACATCTCTGCGCCGAATATCCGGAGAACAAATTTCTCTGCACGATGCTCTCGCTCGAAAATCAGCATGAGCTCTGCGTGACGGCGCGCAAATTCCGCAACCTGCACGTCTTCGGTTGCTGGTGGTTCCTGAACAATCCGTCGATCATCGAGCAGATGACCCGGATGCGGCTGGAACTCATCGGCCTGAGCATGACCCCGCAACACAGCGATTGCCGCGTGCTCGACCAGCTTGTTTACAAGTGGAGCCACTCGCGCGGGATCATCGGCAAAGTGCTCGGCGAAAAATACGACGACCTCGCCGCGACCGGCTGGGAACCGACGCGCGCCGAGATCGAGCGCGACGTGCACGACCTCTTTGGCGGCGCGCTGGAGCGTTTCCTGCGCAGCTGAGTGCTTCCGCTATTTGGCCACGCCCTCGAATCCGAATATCTGCACCGGCCTTCAAAGCCTTCAGTCCCCAACTGGACTACGAAAGAGAACCCCACGCTTCCTACCGTTCCCCGGTGGCCACTCTTCGGCGAATCCAGGTGGGATCACGCCGCTGGTCGAGCACGGCGTAGATGCGGATCACGGCATCCTCCAGGCGATAGTAGATTCCGAAAGGGAACCGTTTCGACAGGGAGCGAGGAAATACAAGGAGTATTATTCCGATCTCGGCGTCCCCACTTACATCGGTCTGGTAAATCACGACTACGAGAACAATGTTGATGATACCGTAGAAGAGAGGAGCGCGTCCCGCATGGTCGAGTACTTGCGCGACGAGGTGCGCAAGATCGCCCCCCGCAGTTTCGATTACTACGAAAGCGAGAGTTACCAGTTTCCAGATATCCGCCGCCTCCACGAGGGCAGCCTCGCCTACTCATGGGATGTCGGCAATGTCCACTTTTTCCAACTCCAGAACTATCCTACCTACCAACGTGAGTGGGAGGCTTACAATAGCGCCGATTGCCTACGGAAAATCTTCAGGATCAAGCCCTGCTTGAGCTGGCTACGCCGCGATCTCACTGCCGCCCGCAACGAAGGCCGCGCCATCGTTCTCAACTATCACACTCCGGGGTATGAGGGCGACGACCGCGAGTTTTCTAAAATGCTCAGCGAGTTCAAGGTCTCCGTGATTTTTGTGGGCCATGTCCATCCCAATATCGGTCGGCGCCCGGCTGGCGACATCGGCAGGATCCCACTTTTTTACTGCGGCGCCGCGTCCCAGAGCACCTACCTGCGCGTGCGCTTCAGTGACGACCATATGAAGGTGGATCGCGTCTCCAGCCTCAATGGTCAAACGCAGCGCACACCGGACGTGAATCCCGAACTGGGGTATTCCAGCAATATCCATCCACTCCACGCCCCTCTGCCAGAGACACCTCTGCCTGATCCCCCGGAAGATGGCTGGGTCACTTTTTTTAACGAAGCAGGCTACGTTTCCCGCTGTAAACTTACCTACCAGCTCGACGGGGTAACGATCGAGAAAGAGACCGGTCGTATGGCGCTGGGCAACAAAATCCGCTATGAGATTCCGGGCCGTGCCACCCAGGTCCGCGTCATGGGAGAAGGGGAAACCGGTCTGGCCTGGGATTGGTGGCGAGTCACCTTCGACAAGTCCTACGACACCCCGCCCCGGCTTTGTTTCAAATCCTTCGGAGCCACCTTGAAACAACACTGGAATAATGCCTGCACCTGAAGCCCGGCAAAGGGTTCGACGGTCGGTCCATGTTCCGTTTGTTGACCTCGTTCCCAAACTGAGGTGCACCTGTCCCACTTCGGTTCAGGTTCATTCACGTTCATCGTCAGTCTCTCCATGCCTCCCCCCTTGTATCTACCGAATCGGGACAGGCTGAGGGCGCAGGATCACCGCCGCGGGGCGTAGGCGGCGATGACTTCGCGGTAGAGATCGAACATCCGGCCAAACACTTCGGCCCAGGAATACTGTGCGCTGACGAGCTGGCTAACACAGGCACCGCTGTGCTTCAGGTCCTGGTGGCTCGTTTCCTCGATGGCGGCGGCGAGGGCGGCGGCGGTGTTTTCCCGCGCCCAGAGGGTCTGGTCGCTGTGGATGATGCGGTCCATGTAGCTGCCGTGGACGCCGATGACGGGGGTGCCGCAGGCCTGGGCTTCGAGGGTGACGAGGCCGAAGGTCTCCTGCACGCCGGGATGCACGAAGAGATCGGCGGCGCGGTAGATGGCGGCGAGTCGGGGGGCTTCGGCGCAGTACTCGAGCCAGCTCACGGAGTCGGAGAGGCGACGCAACTCCTGCAATTCCGCCCGCTGGAGGCCATCGCCGACGATGAGCAGGTGGAAGCGCCCGGGATGGCGCCGCTGCAATCGCCGGAAGGCGGCAAACAAGGTGCGGGTGTTTTTTTCCTGCGCGAGCCGACCGACGTAGAGGAGCAGGGTGCGGTCGCGCGGGATGCCGAACTCGGCACGCACGTCTTCGTCCGGGGCGGGTGTGGGCTGGAAGATGGCGGTGTCCACGCCGAGGTCGGTCTCGGCGACATTGTCCACGCCCCAGCCGGTGAGGACGGCGCCGAGCGCGGGCGATGGGACGAGGGTGCGCTCGAAGCGGCGGTAAAGGCTGCGGATGTAGCGCCGGGAGAAGTCCATGAACATCTCGGTGATGAGCGGCCCGCAGTATTTCCGCGCGGTGCGGACGTAGGCCTCGGGAAAGTGGGAGTGGTAAAAGCCGACGACGGGGATGCGCAGGGCGGCGCCGGAGTGCACCGCCTTCCACGCGACCTGATAGGGATCGCCGCACTCGATGAGTTGGGGCCGTTCCTTGACGAGGATTTCCTCGATGCGGTCGAGCCGGAGCAGGATGCGGTAACGCGAGGTGCGCGAGATGAGGGGCGACTGGATGGTGTAGATGCGCGACCGGTCGCCCTCGATGACTTCATCGCGCTCGCCGGGGATGATGAGCAGGTGTTCGTCGTCCGCGGTGCGCTCGCGGATGTGGCGGACTTTCTCGGAGACATACCGCTTCACCCCGCCGCTGACCGGGGAATAGAACTGCGTGAGGTCGCAGAACTTCATACGAAGCGAACGAGAGGAGTACCGCAGAAAAGCCAAGGACGCAGAGGGCCGCAGAAGGGTTCTTTCATCTCCGCGAATCTCCGCGTCCTCTGCGCCTCTGCGGTAAGAGTCACCCGTTCAGTGCTCGAATTGCGCGAGGTATTTCTCCGCCTCGAGCGCCGCGGCGCAGCCTTGGCCGGCGGCGGTGATGGCCTGGCGATAGACGTGGTCGGCGACGTCGCCCGCGGCGAAGACGCCGGGCACGTTGGTCTTGGTGCCGCCGCGCTGGAGCAGGTAGCCATTTTCGTCGGTGTCCAGTTTGCCTTTGAAGGGCGCGGTGTTGGGCGTGTGGCCGATGGCGACGAAGACGCACTTCACCTCCACCTCACGCTCGGCGCCAGTGTTCACGTCCTTGATTTTCAAGGCGCGCATTTCGCCCTCGGCGTCGGCGAGGTATTCCACGGGCGCGGAGTTCCAGACGGGCTCGATCTTGGGATTCGCGAGGGCGCGGTCGGCCATGATTTTCGACGCGCGCAGGGAGTCGCGGCGATGGATGAGATAGACCTTGCTGGCGAAGCGCGTGAGGAAGGTCGCTTCCTCGGCTGCGCTGTCGCCGCCGCCGATCACGGCCACCGGGACGTTGCGGTAGAAGGCGCCGTCGCACGTGGCGCAGGAGGTGAGGCCGTGGCCGACGAGTTCCTTTTCGCGCGGGAGTCCGAGCCACTTCGCACTCGCGCCGCTGGCCACGATGAGGGTGCGGGTTTCGACCCATTCGCCGCCGATCTTCACGCGCACGAAGCCATCGGCGGGCTCAAATTCCTCGACGGCATCATACGAGAAGCGCGCCCCGAAACGCTCGGCCTGCGACTTCATGTTCATGATCAGCTCAGGGCCGTTGATGCCCTCGGGAAATCCGGGGAAATTTTCGACCAGCGTGGTCGTGGAAAGCTGTCCGCCGGGCTCGTGGCCTTCGAGGACGAGCGGGGTCAGGTTCGCGCGCGCAGCGTAGATGGCCGCAGTGAGCCCGGAACATCCGGTGCCGACGATGATGACTTTTTCCATAGGGGCCGGCAGTAAAGCGGAGACTGCGCGGCGCGGCAAACGCGGAGTGCGGCATAAAAGTCGGGCTTGCGCGGCGTGGCGCGTGCTGACACAACCACACGCCATGCACGCAGGGAGCATCACCATCCGTCTGCCGGTCGACCTCAAAGAAATCGAGCGGCTCAACCGGATCGTCCGCCAGTTCGGCGACCTTCACGAGGTCCCGTCGCGCGCGCTCTACGCCGTAAATCTCGCGCTCGACGAAATCGTGACGAACATTGTGCTGCACGGCTTCAGCGACACCAGCGGGCAGGAGTTTGAGGTGCGGCTCACCACGCAATCCGGCCAGGTCACCGCCGAAGCCGAGGATGGCGGGCAGCCTTTCAATCCGCTCGATGCACCCGCGCCGGACCTGAACGCGCCGCTCGACGAGCGGGCGCTCGGCGGCCTCGGCATTCATCTTGTGAAGAATCTCATGGACCGCGTTGACTATCGCCGCGACGGCGAAAAAAATGTGCTCACGATCCTGAAGCGAATCCGCTAAAGTCCGCGTCGATCTTCCCACCAACCAAAATGCAGATCAAAGAAGACAAACAAGGCGAGATCCTGATCGTTCGGGTGAGCGAGCATCTCGACACGGCGAGTTCCACGATCTTCGAGTCGCGCCTGCTGGGCATGGTCGATCGCGGCGAGCGGCAGGTCATCGTGGATTGCACCGAGCTGGAATACGTGAACAGCGCGGGCCTGAAAGTTTTCCTGCTCGCGGCCAAGCGCCTCGAACCGCTCGGCGGCAAGCTCGTCCTCTGCGCCCTCGCGCCGAGCGTGCTCATGATTTTTGAAATGATCGGCTTCACCCGCATCATGAAAATCGTGCCCACGCTCGACGAAGCACTCCGTGTGCTCCGCGGCGAGGCCCCGCCCGCCTAGCGCGCGCGCCGAAACACTTGCACCTCCAACATCTCTCCCGGATGGCGAACGCCTGATGAAGGCGACGCTTTCCACGCGGCTCATCATCTGGGTCGGCGTGCCGGCGGCGCTCCTTTTCGCCGGCGTGCTCGGGCTTTCCTCGGCCCGGAGCTTGCAGCGAGTCGTCGCCGAAACCGAGAGCCGCGCGCGGACCACGGCGCGTTTTTACGCCGCGCGGCTCGATGGCCAACTCAAGGCCGCGGCGGAGATCCCGCAGATGCACGCGCGGGCGATGGAATCCGGGGCCTTCAAAACCAAGGGAGAGGTCGAGGGCTACCTCCGCGGGGTGGTGGAAAACAACCCGCAGATTTACGGGAGTTGCATCGTCTTCAAGCCGTACGGCTTCGATCCCGCGGAGAACGGCTACGGACCCTATTTCTACCGCACCGCCGAGGGGGCGATCGAGTTCGTGCAGCTTGCCGGCGCGGACTACAACTACTTCCAGTGGCACTGGTATCGCGAGCCGCGCGACCTCGGCAGGGCGATCTGGACGGAGCCGTACTTCGACGACGGTGGCGGCAACGTGCTCATGACCACACGCAGCGTGCCCTTCCGCCGCGACGAACTTTTCTGGGGCGTGGCCACGATCGACATCGCGCTCACGCAGCTCATGGCCGAGATGAAGCAGCTCAACATCGGGCGCACCGGCTACGCGTTCATCATCAGCAAAACCGGGCGCTTTCTCAGCTATCCCGACGAGAGCAAGGTGATGAAGGCCATGATCCAGGACGTGAGCCCGAGCCTCGCGAACATGATGCGCAACGGCGAGGAAGGTTTCATCCGGCTCGCCGATCCGCTCCGCGGTGAAGACGCGTGGATCGCCTTCGCCCCGATCGAAGCGGGCAACCTCGCGCTGGCGCTCGTTTATCCGAAAAAGGAAGTGCTCTCCAAGGCGCTCGACCTGCGCAAGGAGCAGCTCGCGCTCGGCGCCATCGGCGTGCTCGGCCTGCTGGGCGCCCTCATCTTCGTCGCGCGTTCCGTCACGAAACCGATCGGCCAACTCGCCCGCGCCGCGCAGCTTGTAGCGGATGGCGATCTCGAGCAGCGGCTCAGCGTCAGCTCGCCGACCGAGGAAGTGCGCGACCTCATGAACTCCTTCAACAAGATGACGCGCGACCTGCAAATGCGCATGCAAGAGCTGCGCTACACGACCACGGTGAAGGAGCGCTTCGAAGGTGAGCTGAATGCCGCGCGCAGCATCCAGATGAGCCTCGTGCCGAAAAAATTCCCCGCCTTCCCCGATCGGCCAGAGATCGACGTCCATGCGCTCCTGCGCCCCGCGCGCGAGATCGGCGGCGACCTTTACGATTTCTTTTTCCTCGATAAAGAATGGCTCTGCTTCCTCATCGGCGACGTCTCCGGCAAGGGCGTGCCGGCGGCGCTCTTCATGGCCGTCACGAAAACGTTACTCAAAGCAAGCTCGTCACGCCGCCTGCCGATGGCACAAGTGATGGAGCAGGTGAACGAAGAACTCTGCGAGCAGACTGACTCGGGCATGTTTGTTTCCCTCATCTACGGCCACTTGAATATCCGCACGGGCGAAATCGAATTCACCAACGCCGGCCACCCGGCGCCGTATCTCCTCGCGGGAGCGGACCACTCCGTGCGCGCGATTCGGAGCGAGAAGGACGTGGCCGTCGGCGCGATGGCGGGCCTCGACTACCACTCCACGTCGCTCCAGCTCGCGCCCGGCGATACGCTCTTTTTCTACACCGATGGCGTGACCGAAGCGCTCGACCGCTCGGAGCGTTTCTACGGCCAGGCGCGGGTCGAAGTCGTGCTCCGCGACGTGGCCAATCTGCCCGTGGAAAAAATCACGCGCAGCGTCGTCCGCGACGTGCGAACCTTTTGCGGTGAACGCGAACAAAGCGACGACATCTCCGTCATGGCCGTGCGCTGGCTCGGCTCGACGCCCGCGAAATTGAATCCCTCCGAAGCCTCCGATCCCGCCGTCGCCTCCACCTCTCCTCTCCATTGAAAAAACCCAAATCCATGGCTCTCAAAAAAGCAGACATCATCCACAAGAAACACTTCGTCCTCGATACGAACGTCCTGATTCACGATCCGCAGTCGATGTTTCAGTTCGAGGAAAACGTGGTGTGGATTCCGGTGGAAGTGCTGGAGGAACTCGACCGGTTTAAATCCGAGTCGACGACCCGCGGCGCCAATGCGCGCGAGGTGCATCGCCGCCTGAGCGAGCGCTTCCGCACCACCGAGGAGATGCGCGCGGGCGTGAAGCTCGACAACGGCGGCCACCTCCATGTCTTCATCAATCCCGCGCTCAAGCACGAGGGCAAGGACTGGAAGCTAATCGACGAATCGCCCCGCAGCCGGCTGGCGCTCAGCCTTTTCCCGGACTTTGACTCGACCGACAATCGCATCCTGACCAGCGCCGCGTATCTCGCCGATACCAAGGCCGCGGGTGCGGTGCTCGTCACGAAAGATCTGAACATGCAGCTCAAGGCGCGTGCGCTCGGGCTCGACGCGCAGGATTACCGGACCGACCGCGTGGAGGACAACGACATCCGCCGCACGCAGCGCCGGAGCGGGCACGAGGAATACGCCGCGATCGATGTTCCCGGCCACACCGTCCAGGCTTTTGCCAGCCAGGAGCGGATCACGCTGCCGAATCTCGAGATGCTCATCCCGAACCAGTACGTCCTGCTGCGCAACGAGGAGGAGCCTTCGCACGGCGTGCCCGCGCGGCACCTCAGCGGCGGCGACTTCATCAAGCTCCACCACGACCACGTGAACATCCGCGGCGGACGCCACCTGCAGGCCGCGAACCTCGGCCAGCGCTTCTTCCTCGACGCGCTCTACGATCCCTCGATCTCGCTCATCACCGTCTATGGCAAGGCCGGCACCGGCAAGACGCTGCTCAGCGTCGGCGCCGCGCTCGAGCAGGTGCAGTGCGGCGAGTATGAGAAGATGCTCATCACGCGCGTGATCATGCCGACCGGCCGCGACATCGGTTTCCTGCCCGGCCGCGTGGAGGAGAAGATGCAGCCCTGGCTTCAGCCCGCCTACGACGCGCTCGAACTGCTCCTGTCGCGTCCGCGCAAACCCGAGCACTTCGACAACAAGAAACAATCCAAGCGCAAAACCGAGCCAAGCCGTGCGAGCGATGGACCCGCAGCGCCGCAAGCCGGCAACAAATACGCCCGCCCGTACGAACCGCTCATGCAAGCCGGCCTGCTCGAGATCGAAGCCATCGCCCACATCCGCGGTCGCTCCATCCCGCGCGCCATCTTCATCGTCGATGAAGCGCAACAGCTCACCCCGCACGAAGCCAAGACACTCGTCACCCGCATGGGCAAAGGCTCGAAAATCATCCTCATCGGCGACCTCGGGCAGATCGACAATCCCTACGTCGATGCGCACACCAACGGCCTCGTCTTCACCCGCAACCGCCTGCAAGGCCAGCCCTTCATGGCCCACGTGAACCTCTTCAAGGGCGAACGCAGCGAGATGGCCGAGGTCGCGGCGAATCTGATGTAAGCGCTCCGCAAGACCATGAGGCTCGAATCCAGCCTGCGCGTCCTCAACGAAATGGAAGCAGGCCGTGGCCATCGAGATCGGCGGTGTCCCGACCCGTATCTTCACCCAAGAACACCTCATGGCCATCTGCCTGCAGGTCGGGCGCCCCAAGGATCTCGCGCGCCTCGTCGCCTTCGTGCAGGAAGGTCATCCCGACGATGCCGCCCTTCAGGAAATCTTGCGCCGGCATCGGTTGGAGGCGAAATGGTTGCAGTTCCACAGCCGCTACTTCACCGCATCATGAGCCCGATCACCCTCGCCGATCTCTATCAGGCTAAAGCGGCTCGCCGGGAGCGCCTGGCCTCTCTCCCGTTCGTCGAAAAGGTGTTGATCATGGAAAAGCTGCAAGAGATGGGCCACACCTTGCGCGCGGCCCGCAGCCAGATTTCTCCTCGCACCAGTTTCATTCGTAACCGTCCTTCATCCTTTGCGTCCTGATCCCCAAAAACGCCTCGATACCAATGCCGCTGCCGCGCCTCGCCCCGGCTTGAACGCCGCTTTCGCCGGACTCGACGTGCCCCATCTTCCCGCCGGGCCGGAGTCGGCTCCCGCACCCGCGGCGTCGTTGCCGATTTGGAAAATGGGGCGCGTAGTGCTGCGCCGCGAGACCGCCCATCGCGGCGGAAAGACCGTGATCGTCATCCACGATTTCGCCACGCACCTGCCCGCGTCGGTCATCGAAAAAATCGCTAAGCAGGTGCGCGCGGCGTGCGGCTGCGGTGGCACGGTCAAAGACCGCACCGTGGAGATCCAAGGCGACCAGCCTGCGAAAATCCGCGCAGTGCTCGAGGCGGAAGGCTTCCAGGTCGCGGGCGTGCGGTAGCCTGTTTCACGCGGGTGATCAGAGGAAAGCGGGAAAAGGACGTTCCCAAAAATGAGTGACCCGCGTAATGAGAACGGCTTCTGCTTTGCAGCACGCCGCCAAGCCACCCCTCCGAATCTCCCTGCCACTCTGTGTTTCGTTCGCTTCAGTCTGCGCAAAAACGCCCAACCGCCTGGTTTCGATGGGCTTTTCTCGGGAGCACGGCGCTTCTCGCGCTGATGCCCCTGCGCGCAGTCGCGGAGGAGCGACCGCTCGTGCTCCAGCTCAAGTGGTATCACCAATTCCAGTTTGCGGGTTATTACGCCGCGGAGGCCAAGGGTTTCTACAAAGAGGCGGGGCTGAATGTCGTCCTGCAGGAAGGTTCGCCGACGCGCCCGCCGCTCGAGATGGTCCTCTCGGGCCGGGCTGATTTCGGGGTGAGTGATGACGATGTGCTCCTTGCCCGGCTCCGTGGCCAGCCGACCATCGTCTGCGCGGCCATCTTCCAGCACTCGCCCTACATCATCATGGCGCGGGCCGATGGCAATGTTCACAAACCCTCGGACCTCGTCGGGCGGCGCGTGATGGTGGCCAGCGACCAGGGCGCCGCACAACTCAAGGCCATGCTCATTCGCGAAGGTCTCCCGTCCGGCCGGGTCGAGCTGGTCCCGCATTCGTGGAATCTGGCCGACCTCATCGAAGGCCGCGTGGACGCCGTCTCGGCCTATCGCACCGTCGAGCCCACCCAGCTTCGGCAGGCCGGCGTGGAGCCCGCCATCATCCAGGTGAACGACTACGGCGTGGACTTTTACGGCGACACGCTTTTCACCCATCAGCCGGTCGTGGAGCGCGATCGCCAGCAAGTCGCGGCCTTCATCCGCGCCAGCCTGCGGGGCTGGGACTATGCCATGCAGCACCCGGGGGAGATGATCGATCTCATCCTGAAAATGCCCGGCGTGAAGGAGCGCGGCTTGAAGCGCGAGAACCTCGAAATCGAGGCCCGCGAAATGCGCCGGCTCATCCTGCCCGATGTCGTGGAGATCGGGCACATGAACCTCGGACGCTGGGACCGGATGCAGCAGATCTTCATCGAGACCGGGCTGGCCACCAAACCCATCAACCCCGCCGATTTCGTCTTTCAACCCGACGAACCACCCATCGACCGGCGCCTTTTCTGGATCCTCGGCGGAGTGCTCGCGGTGGCCGTGATCACCGGTGGCGTGGCCCTGCTCTGGACTCTCCAGCTTCGGCGGAAAGTCGAGCACGTGACCCGCGAGATCGGGCGCAGCGAAGCCAACCTGACCGCGCTCATCGAGAACACCACCGCGGCGATCTGGTCGGTCGATCGCGACCTGCGCTACATCACCTTCAACTCGCACTTCCGCCGCTTGATCGGGGAAAGCTTCAGCACCGCGCCCGCGGTCGGCATGTCCATCGGCGAAGTCCAGCCGCCCGAGCGAGCCGGCACCCGCCGCAAGCTCTACGAGCGGGCGTTGGCCGGGGAGCATTTCATCACCGAAGCCGAGCTACCTGGCGCGCGCGGGCCGCGCATTTTCGAGCAATCGTTCAGCCCGATCGTCAGCGGCGGGGAGGTGACCGGCGTGACCGTCTTCGGCTTCGACATCACCGAACAGCGCAAGCTCGAGGAGCAGCTCCGGCAGTCGCAGAAAATGGACGCCATCGGCCAGCTCGCAGGCGGCGTGGCCCACGACTTCAACAACCTGCTCATGGTCATCCAGGGCAATGCTTCGCTCGCCCTCATGGCCGACCTGCCGCCCGAGGAAGCGCGCCCGGTTTTCCAGGACATCCTCGCCGCCACCGAGCGCGCGGCGGCGCTCACCGGCCAGCTCCTCGCCTTCAGCCGCCGCCAGCCGATGCAGCCGCGCGAACTCGAAGCCAATACCGTGGTCTTCGAGGTCACCCGCATGCTCGAGCGGCTCATCGGCGAACACATCGCGCTCGCGACCCAGCTCACGCCCGAGCCCACGCCGATCCATGCCGATACCGCGATGATCGAACAGGTGCTGCTCAATCTCGCCGTGAACGCGCGCGACGCCATGCCGCAAGGCGGCCGCCTCACCTTGGCGACCAGTCTGGCCCGCGGCCGTGAGCGTCCCGGCGAGCTGCCGCTGAATGACGAGCTCTTCATCCGCATCGATGTCACCGACACCGGCACCGGCATCGCGCCCGAGCATCTGCCGCATATTTTCGAGCCGTTTTTCACGACCAAGGAAGTCGGCAAAGGCACGGGGCTGGGCCTGGCCACGGCCTTCGGCATCGCGCAACAGCACGGCGGCTGGCTCGCCGTCGCGAGCGCGCCGGGCCGAGGCTCCACGTTCTCGCTTTTCCTCCCGCGTCACTCACCGGCCCCGCCTGCGGAGGCGCCGATCGAATCCGCGCAGACCAAGGCGGCACGCGGCTCGGAGACGATTCTCGTCGTCGAGGACGAGGCCACGGTGCGTGCCGTGGTCGTCCATGCGCTCAAGATCAACGGCTACCGGATTTTCGAAGCGGCGAGCGGCCACGCGGCGCTGGAGCTGTGGGAAAATTGCGGCACGGAAGTCGATCTTCTGCTCACCGACATGGTCATGCCCGGCGGCGTCTCCGGCCACGAACTCGCGCAGCAACTCCTCGCGAAAAAGCCCGACCTCAAGGTGATCTACACGAGCGGTTACAGCGCCGACGTTTTCCGCGGCGACTCGGTCCTGCCCGAGCACGTGGCGTTTCTCCGCAAGCCCTATCGCGCCGAGGAACTGCTCGCGACGGTGCGCCACACCTTCGACCACGCGAACGGCGCCTGATGCTGCCCGCTTGCCAAGTGCCGCTTTCGAGGCAATTTCGCGCCGGCCTATTCCACTCCGCGTGAAAACCCGCATCCCCCATTTCCTCGGCCTGCTGCTGCTCGGCTTCAGCGGTTGCACGCCCGCGCCCGTCGACCGCGCGGATGAAAACCCGGCGACGCCCGTTCCCGCCACCCCGACGCCGGAACCCACGACCCCGCCTCCCGCAAAGCCCGTCGCAATCGCCGAGCCCGAGCCCGCCGAGCCGATCGTCTTCGGCGCGCTCGATTTCACGAAGGACGTGAAGCCACTGCTCGACGGCTACTGCTTCAAGTGCCACGGCAACGGCAAAAAGAAGGGCGGGCTCGCGCTCGATGCGTGGACTTCGCTCGAGGTCGCGGTTCAGGACCAGAAAACGTGGAAGCATGTGCTCGAAGCCGTCCGCACCGGCGAGATGCCGCCCGACGATGAGAAGCAGCCGACGCTCGTCGAGCGCGAGAAAATGATGGCGTGGATCGATCGCACGGTCTTCGCCGTGGACCCCGATCACCCGGACCCGGGCCGCGTCACCATGCGCCGGCTCAACCGCGTGGAATACAACAACACCATCCGCGATCTCGTCGGCGTGGACTTCCAGCCGGCGGACGATTTTCCCGCGGATGATTCCGGCTACGGCTTCGACAATATCGGCGACGTGCTCTCGCTGCCGCCGGTGCTTTTCGAGCGCTACCTCGCGGCGGCGGAGAAGGTCATGAGCCTCGCGATCCTCAACGATCACAAGCCGCGCCCCGATAAAATCTACGTGGACCTGATGCAGATCGAAGGCGGGCCCAAAGCGGGCACGACCTCGGTCGCGCGCAAGATCGACGAGAACGAATCGACGATCGCGCTCGAACTGCCGGTGGCCGGCGAATACGCGATCAAGCTCGTCGCGGAATCCGAAAAGCTCGGCGGCGAAGGCGCGAAGCTGGAGTGGAAATTCAACGGCCAGACCCTGCGCACGACCGAACTCGCGGGCCGCAAGGACGCCAAGGACACGCTCAAAGCCACGGTCCGCGTGGAGAAGCCGGGCAGCTACCCTTTCACCCTGCGCGTCGCGAATCCGCTGCCGAATCCCGAGACGAAAAACGGGCGCCCGGTGAACCGCACGCTGACCGTGCGGCAGATCATGTTCACCTCGCCGCCGCAGCCGGTGAAGGCGCCGCCGTCGCAATACAAGATCTTCGCGCCCGGACGCGGGCAGCCGAACCTCGAACTCGCGGCGAAGGCGATCCTCGCGGATTTCGGGCGTCGCGCTTTCCGGCGCCCGCTCGCCGCGACGGAAGTGGACCGCTTTTTCTGGATCGCCAAACAGGCGGAAAAGAAGGGCGCGAATTTCGAGCAAGCCGTGCAGACCGCGCTCACCGCGATCCTGGTCTCGCCGCATTTTCTCTTCCGCGGCGAGCTCCAGGCCGATCCCGACAACCCGCGAGCGACCACGCCGATCAACGAGTGGAACCTCGCCGCGCGCCTCTCCTATTTCCTGTGGAGCACGATGCCCGACGACGCGCTCTTCGCTGAAGCCGCGAAAGGCACGCTGCGCAAAAATCTACCCGTGCAGGTGAAGCGCATGCTCGCCGATCCGAAGGCCGACGCACTCGTGGAAAACTACGCGAGCCAGTGGCTCCAGACGCGCAACCTCAAGCTCGTGCAACCCGACGCGCGCACTTTTCCCGAGTGGGATCAGGCGCTCGCCACGGCGATGCAGCGCGAGACCGAGCTGCTTTTCCAGCGCATCATGCGCGAGGACCGCAGCGTCCTCGAGATCGTCGGCGCGGATTACACCTGTCTCTTATACA
>ENA-ORBV01004300-ORBV01004300.1-microbial-mat-metagenome-genome-assembly--contig:-NODE-4300-length-27459-cov-6.319297_pt1 | contig 27459 bp, 24 predicted proteins | sample MGYA00237777_ERZ505514 | MGnify/ENA primary metagenome ERZ505514 (study PRJEB26160, sample SAMN06269048) | microbial mat metagenome | isolation source: Oligotrophic lake microbial mat | place...
CGCTGGCCGACTGGCGGCAGCTCATCGCCGTCGTTCCGCAACACCCGCATTTCTTCGAAGGCAGCGTGCTTGACAACCTGCGGATGGCGCGGCCAGGCGCATCGCTTGCCGAGGTCACGGCCGCAGCCCGGCTGGCCGAAGCCGACGGCTTCATCTCGCACTTGAGCCGGGGCTATGACACGTTGCTCGCCGAAGCGGCGGCTACGCTCTCGAGCGGCGAACGACAACGGCTGGCGCTGGCCCGCGCCCTGGTCAAGGACGCGCCGGTGTTGCTGCTGGATGAGCCAACCTCCAGCCTCGACGCCGTCACTGAAGCCGCCGTCACCCGCGCTCTCGCTCAGATCGCCGCCACCCGCACCGTGATCGTGATCGCCCATCGCCTCGGCACCGTGCGGCACGCCAGCCGGATCGTCGTGCTACGAGACGGCCGCATCGCCGAAGCCGGCACGCACGATGAGTTGCTCGCTCGCGGCGGGGACTATGCGCGACTGGCGAGTGCCGCGAAGGTGGCGGCATGACGCCCTGGCAGGTCTGGCTCGCAATGCCACGGCATCGGCTGGCGGCCCTCGCCACCTTGCTCGGCGCGGGCACCGTGCTGGCGGGCATCGGGCTGATGGTGACTGCGGCCTACCTGATTGCCCGCACCGCCGAGCGCCCGCCGATTCTCGACTTGATGATCGTGTTCGTGGTCGTGCGCTTCTTTGGCCTGGCACGGCCCGCACTCCGTTACGCCGACCGCATCGTCTCGCACGACGTCACGTTTCGCCTGTTGCACGACGTCCGCGGCTGGTTCATCGCCGCGCTGCTGCCGCTGGCGCCGGCGCGCCTGGTCGAGTTTCGCTCGGGCGATCTCCTGGCCCGGCTGGCCAGCGACGTCGACAGCCTCCGTGACGTGCACCTGCGCCTCGTCGCACCGGCGTTGATCGCCCTCGCCGTCGGCGGGATCGTGGTCACCAGCGTCGCGCTGGTCGATCGCCGCCTGGCGCTGGCGGTGCTCGTCCTGCTGCTGGCCAACGGTGTCGCCTGGCCCTGGCTGACGCGAAAAGCCACGACGGGCCTGGGCCGGCAGCGCAACCTGCTCCGCGCGGCGATGAGCGCGCGCCTCGTCCCGATGCTGCAAGGACTGGCCGACCTGCTCACGCTCGGCGGTGAGGCTCGCGAACTGGCGAAGGTGATGCACCAGCAGGCGCAGGTCGCGGCGATCGATCGGCGCGAGGCTACCGTGCTGGCGTGGCAGGCCGCCGCGGCGGCGATCACGGCGCAGCTGGCATGGTGGGCGGCGTTGCTCCTGCTCGTGCCGCGAGCGATCAATGGCGAGATCGCGGGCATCTGGGTTGCGGTCCTGGCGCTTGGCATCATCGCCGCCTTCGAGTCGGTCGAAGGCCTGCCGGCCGCCTGGCAGGCGTACGAACCCGTCGCTGACGCCAGTCTGCGCGTCTGGCAGGTGATCGATGCCAAGCCCTGCGTGGCCGACCCGACGATCGCGGAGCAGGCGGCGTTCGCAGCCACGCCCTCGTCGGCATCTGCCGGACGGCTCCCGGCCATCCGCTTGTCAGGCGTCACCTTCCGCTACGACGCGCGGGTCGTGTTGAACGGCGTGAGGCTCGACGTCGCGCCAGGCGAGCACGTCGCGATTGTCGGCTCGAGCGGTTCGGGCAAGAGCACGCTGCTCGCGTTGGTGGCCCGGGTCTGGGATCCCAGTCAGGGCACTGTCGAGGTGATGGGGGTGAATGCCCGCCATGTCGCACTGGATCAGGTGCGGGCCACCATGGCGGTGATGCCACAGCAGGTCCACATCTTCGACGACACCCTGCGCGAGAACCTGCGACTGACCGCGCCGGCGGCCACCGACGCCGACCTCGCCAGGGTCATCGGCTGGGCCCGCCTCGGGACCCTGGTGGCGAGCCTTCCTGATGGCCTGGAGACCAGGGTGGGTGAACGCGGCAGCCGGTTGTCGGCCGGTGAGCGCCAGCGTCTGGGATTGGCCCGGCTGATGCTGTCGGACGCGCCGTTGGTGCTGGTGGACGAACCGACGGCACACCTCGACGCCGAAACGGAGCGCGACGTGTTGTGCACGCTGCGAGACTGGGCGCACGGCCGCGCCATGCTGCTGGTGACCCATCGCCCCGCCGGCCTCGAGGGCATGGACCGGATCCTGCGGTTGGACGCCGGTGTGCTGACTTCGGCCTAGTCTAGGGTTGCGTTCGTCGCATCGCCCGCGCCACTATCTTCCTCAGGAGTACCCCCTGATGCGCCTGTTTTCTTCTGCCCTGCTCACCTTGATGCTGGCCACCGGTTGCGCCAGTGGCGGGGCGGCGACACCCGCGTCGCGCACCCAACCACCGCCGGCGCCACCAAGCGAGGCGGCGTCACCGCTGAGGCAGCAGTGGCTCGACATGTTCGCGCGTGGCTACTTCCCCGGGCGCAGCGGCCAGGTGTTCCTCGTCCCCCGCGAGGGTGACTTCATCACCGAGCGCGATCCCCTCTACGTCTTCATGCACGGGTCACCGTGGGAGTACGACACCCGCATCCCGCTGCTGTTCTACGGCGCGCCGTTCGTCAAGACTGGCGCGTGGACCGAGGCGGCGTCGCAGCAGGACATCGCGCCAACCGTCGGGGCGTTGATTGGGGCGCCGTCGCTGCCCACCTACACCGGGCGACCGCTCGCCAACGCCATGGCTACCGGCATGGGCCGGCCGCGCATCGTCTCGGTGATCGTGCTCGACGCCATGCGCGCCGACTATTTCGACAAGCACGCCAGCCTGATGCCGACGCTGTCGCGCATGCGCCGCGAAGGCGCGTGGTTCTCGGAGATGCGCGCCAACGTATTGCCGACTGTGACTGGCGTCGGCCACGCGACCATCGGCACCGGCAGCGATCCGCGGTTCCACGGCATCACCGTCAACAACCTCTTCAATCGCGCCACCGGCAAGGCACAGCCGGCTTACGACGGTCTCGACCCACGCGAGTTGATGGCGCTGACACTCGGCGACAGCTGGAACCTGGCCACCAACGGCGCGGCCGTGATCATCGGCCAGGGCGGGGCGATTCGCGCCACCGCGGGCCTGGTCGGACGCGGCTCGTGCCTGGTCGGCGCCAAGCAAGTGATTGCCGCCAGTTACGCCGGCGACAGCGGTTGGGAGACCAACCCCGCGTGCTACACCATGCCCGACGCGTTGAAGCCGTTCCTGGGCCGCAATGTCTGGGAAGCCGTGGGCGGCACGCACATGGGCCACGACATCGCCAGCGCGTCGAAGTTCCGGGCCTCGAGCCTGTACCAACGATTCGAAGCCGAAGCCCTGATGGCCGTCGTCAATGCCTCCGCAGCGGGCGCCGACGACCTCACCGATTTGATCTTCGTGAATATGAAAGGACCCGACTACGCCGCGCACATGCACGGCCCCGACTCGGCCGAGTTGCGCGAGACGCTGGCCGAACTCGATCGGCAGATGGCGCTGTACCTGGCGCTGATTGAGAAGAAGGCCGGCCCCGGCCGCAGCCTGACGGTGGTGACTTCGGATCACGGCACGCCCGGAGACCCGAAGCCGTGGCGCCGGCACCACACCGACGAGATCATCCCGTTGGTGAATCAGCGATTCGACCCCGAGGGCAAGATCATCCAGTACTACGGTGATGCCGCCAACAACCAGATGTTCATCGACACGGCGCGGCTGCAATCGCTCGGCTTCACGTTGAAGGAGGTCGCCGCGATGATCGAGAGTCTCGACTTCATCGCGGCGTCCTTCACTGAGGACGAAGTCAGAGCCGCGCAGGCGAAGCTGCCGAAGTAGCGCCGGCCGGCACTAGCGGCGCCGTATTTCGTTCAGCGCGATCGGCTGCCCGTCATAGTTCTCGAGTTCGATCGTCTTGCCGTCCTTGTTGATGATGACCTTGGTGGCCAACGCCAGCTTGCCTTCACCGTCGCCGCCGGCCTTCAGCCGCAGCTCGATGAACGTGAACGGATAGTCGCTGACGCGCGGACGGTTGACGGCTTCCCAGAAGGAGATCGGGCGATCGGTGGCCAGGAACACGCGGTGTCCCCCGTCTTCACCGGGCTCGACGGCGGCGAAGCGGAGGTCGTAGGCCAGGTTGCCTGGGGTGCGAATGGTGCCGACGCTCTTGACGTCGCGCAGCGCATCCAGCAGCTTCTCGGGACCCTTGTCCTTGAGCAGCGCCAGCAGACGATCCGATTCGCCCGTCGTCGACCAACGGTCAATGGTGATGTCGACCTGACTCGCCACCGCCGAAGTGCGCGGCCCGCCCGGGCTGACGGCGAAGGCCGTGAAGGTGGCCGGCAACGTCAGCGCCGGCCGCGACTGAGCCATGATGCCGAGCGTCGACACTGCCACTACGGCGGCCGTCATGACGATGAGGGGTTTGATGCTGAGCATGATGTCTCCTCTGGTTGACCAGTGCCTGAAAGCAGATGACGACTTCCGACCTGGAAGAAGGACGGGAGGCGCGCCTCGACTACCCAGACTGCAACGTGAGGGCCAAGAGGAGCTCGGCAGTTGAACTTTATATTTCCGTACGCGCGCAATCCGTACGACTCGCGCACACGTAGACCTACTTCGGGCCGGGCGGCAGGTGCTGCAGGAAGTAGCGCGCGATCAGCTTGTAGACGTGCAACGTGGTGCCGGCGCCCTCGGAAATGCTGTGGCTCCGGTTGGGATAGATCATCGAGTCGAACGGCTTGCCCAACTCGATCAGGCGGTTGATCAGCTTCTCGGTGCCCTGCGAGTGCACGTTGTCGTCACCCGAGCCGTGGACCACCAGCAACTTGCCCTGCAGGCCGTCGGCGAAGTTGATCGCCGAGCCCAGCTTGTAGCCGTCGGGATTCTCCTGCGGCAGGCCCATGTAGCGCTCCTGGTAGATGGTGTCGTACAGCCGCTGGTCCGGCACCGGCGCCACCGAGACGCCGACCTGGTAGACGTCGGCGAAGCGGAACATCGCATTCAGCGTGTTGGTGCCGCCGCCACTCCAGCCCCAGACGCCGACGCGCGTGCGATCCAGAAACGGATACTTCGCAGTCAGCGCACGAATCGCCGCTGCCTGATCCTTCGATGACAGATCACCCACCGTGCCGTACACCACCTTGCGCCAATCAGCACCGCGCGGCGCCGGAGTGCCGCGATTGTCCACGCTCAGCACGATGTAGCCGGCTTCGGCCAGTGCGCGATGGAACAGCATGCCGTTGCCACCCCACGCATCGTTCACCGTCTGCGCCGCCGGCTCGCCATAGACATGCGAGATCACCGGATAGCTCTTGGTGGCGTCGAAATTCGAGGGCTTCAGCATGTAGCCATCGAGCATCACAGCGCCGCCAATGTCGATGCGGAAGAACTCCACCGGCGGATTCAACACCGGCTGTAGTTTGGCGACGACCGCCGACGGATCGGTCAGGGCGCGTAGCGGTTTGTGTGACGGCAACTCGATCACCTCGGTGACCGGCGGCCGGTCGAACTGGGAGTAAGTGTGGAACGCCAGCTTGCCGCCCGGGGCGACATCGTAACGGTGCGTGCCGGGCTGGGTTGACGGCGTCACGCGCTCGGGGACGCCGCTGCCATCCAGCTTCGAGCGATACAGGTAGCGCTGGCCCGCGTTGTCTGGCGAGGCACGGAAGTAGAGGTAGCCGGCCTTCTCGTCGAAGCCGGCAATGTCGGTGACGTCGGCGTCGAACTTGGTGATCAGCTGTCCATTGCCACCCTCGCGCGGTACGCGATACACGTGCTGCCAGCCATCGCGCTCGCTCATCCATAGAAACGTGCGGCCGCCATCAATCCATAGCACCTCTTCGACAATGTCGACCCAGCTCTTGGACTCGTCGCGGAAGACCCGCTTCACCGCGCCGGTCTTGATGTCGGCCGTCAGGAAGTCGTTGCGGTTCTGCTGCCGGTTCAGCTGTTGAATCGAGACCGTACTGGCGTCGATCCAGCCGATGCGCGCCAGGTAGGTGTTGCGCGGATCGCCTTCGGTCTTGATCCACTGCGTCGCGCCACCCTCGGCGCTGACCACGCCGACCCGCGCCGACGAGTTGGTGGTGCCGGCCTTGGGATACGGAATCTTCGTGAGCGTGGGATACAGAGAATCGGTGTTGTTGATCAGATAAAAGATGCCGACCCCGGAACTGTCGAACTGCCAGTAGACGAGCGACCGGCCATCAGGGCTGAAGCGGAAGCCGTCGCGCACGCCAAACTCTTCTTCGTAGACCCAGTCGGCGGTGCCGTTGATGATGGTTTCGGAGCCATCGCTCGTCACCGGCGTAATGCGGCCATCGTCAATTCCCTCGACGTAGATGTTATTGGCGCGCACATAGGCGACGCGGGTAGCGTCGGGGGAGAACTTCGCAAACATCAGTGATGAAGACGGCGCGCCGCCGCCCATTTGCTTGAGCGCCCCGCTCTTGAGATGCAGCACCCAGTAGTCGCCACGGGTGTTCTGGCGCCAGACCTTCTGCGTGTTGGTAAACACCAGCAACCGCGAGCCGTCGTCCGACCACACGTAGTCGTCAATGGTCAGGGCGGCGCGGCGCTGATCTGGGGCATTGGTGATCTGGCGAGCGGGCGATTGGGGGGGCGCTGGATTTGGCGATTGGGGGATTGCGGGAGTTGTTGCCGGCGACGGGACCAGGCGGGATCCGGCGACGAGCACGCTGCGGGCACCGGTCGCGGCGTCGTAGCGGACGATGTCCCAACCGTGGGCGGGGTCTGCCGCGCGCTCCACCGTCGTGTAGGCGGTGCCGTCATCCAGCCAGCGGGCCGGGCCGAAGCGCGGCAGCACAAACTCGTTGGCTGTGAAGATGCGCTCCAGGCGCTGGTCGAGCGCGCGTGCGACCTCATTCTGCTGCGCCCAGGCGGTGGCGCTTAGCAGTGAAGAGACGAGAATGACGACTGGGACGAGTCGGAACGAACGGGTCATGAATGGCTCCGTCGACAAATGTATGTCAAGACGGGGCCAATCCGGCACCGAACCGGGAGACCATCTGGTCTCCCGGCACGAGCCGCGTGCGTTAGTGGGTGGCGCCGACCTTCAACATGTCCTTGACACTCTTGACGCCGTCGGTCGCCTTCGCGGTCGACACCGCCTTGGCCTTGGCGGCCGCCGACTTCACGGTCCCGCTGAGCGAGACCACGCCCTTGTCGACATCGACATCAATATTGCTGTCGTCGAGGACGGTGTTCCAGTCCGCCATGTACTGCGCGTAGATCTTCGACTTGATCCAGCCATCGTCGATTGCGCGGCCAGCCTTCCTGGTGGCCGACACGCTCTTGTCGGCGACCTTGTCAGCTTTGTCGGCCGCCTTGTCGGCGGTGCGGGCCGCGGCATCGCCCATGTCTGAATGAGCCGGCGCGATGCGCAGCTGATCCGTCACACCCTTGACGCCGTCGGCACCCTTGCTGACGGCAATGGCGCGATCGCGCGCGGCCTCATTCGGCACCGTGCCCTGCAGCGTGACCATGCCGGCCTTCACATCGACATCGATGTTGCTGCCGCTCAAGGCGTCTTCAGGAATAAACAGCGAGTGCAGTTTCGTGACGAGCCAGCCGTCCTTGATCGCGGTGCCCTGCTCGGCCGTGGCAGTGCTAACGCCGATGGTGAGCAGCGCGAGGGCCAGAATTCCGATTGAGAGTCGTACTTTCGACATGCAGTTACCCCTTTGTGAATGACGTCAACGTCAGCTACTCGGGATACTGCAAGCGCGCTGCCAGTGGACGGTAACGGCATAGGGATTGCTGTGCTTGTCGTCATAATGAGCCGCAGGGTTCCAATGTTCATGGTGGCGACGCTGGCGGCTGCTGCGGTTAGCCTGTCAGCCACCCGGGTTAGCGCGCAAGCGACACGAGCTGACGAAGCTGAGCAGGCGCGGCAAGAGAAGGCGCAATCCCTCGAGCCACACCACCGTTCTGCCGTGGAGCGGCTGCTCTTCACACTCGAAGACGATCTGCTGTTGGAGCGCCTCCTCGAGCCTCCGCGTGGCCTGCATCTCCGGCTCGGCGGCATCGGCGAGGGCTCCGGCTTTGGCGTCGGACCCGCCGTTCGCTACAACGTGCCCCAGTTTGATGTGAAAGCATCGGCCGCGTACTCGATGAAGAAGTACGCCATCGGTGAAGCGGCCATCCGCTTTCCAGGGACGATTGGGCAGAACGACTACATCCGCCGCCGGGGCCCTTACGTGGAGCTCTATGGGCGATGGCGAGACGCGCCACAAGAAGACTTCTTTGGTCTCGGTCCGAACAGTGTCCTGGCGAATCGCACCAACTTCGCCATCACCGACACGCTCGGACGGGTCACGGGCGGCTACCAGCGCGGCAAGTTCACGGGCGGCGTGGAGCTCGGCTACCTGGATGTCTCCACCGGTGCCGGCGAAGACCCGCGGATGCCATCGACAGACACGGTCTTCCCGGCCACCGCCTTGCCTGGATTCGAGGCTCGGCCGTCGTTCCTGATCATCGAGCCGTTCATCCACTACGCCACGCGCGATCGAGCGCGCAGCAAACGGTCCGGAGGCGAGTATCGGCTGTCCGCCGCTCAATACGACGACCGCACCACGCAGAACTCGTTCCGCCGGTGGGACGCGGACCTGCGGCAGTACATTGGCTTCCAGAAAGACACGCGGTCGATTGCGCTTCGCGCGTGGGCGGCAGGCACCACCGCTGACGAAGGTAATGCGGTGCCGTTCTATCTGCAGCCGGCCCTCGGTGGTCCCAGTGGTTTGCGGGGATATCGCTCGTTCCGCTTCCGCGATCGCAGCGCGCTGCTGCTGCAGGCCGAATATCGCTGGCGCATCAACGAGTTTGTCTCGGGCGCCCTTTTCTACGACACCGGTGCCGTCGCGCCGACGCTGCGGGATCTCGGCCGTCTCGAACGCAACTACGGGTTTGGGTTGCGGGCCGGTGGCCGCATGGGTTCGGCCTTCCGTCTCGACTTCGCCCTGGGTGGCCGCGAAGGCCGCCGATACCTTCTGAGGTTTGATGATGCGTTCTAAGCGCGCTGTCTGGTTCGTGGCCGTGATCGCTGGCGGCGTCATCGGTGCCGGCAGCCTCACCGCCCAGTCGCCCCAGCCGCGTCAAGGTGGGCCGTTAGACTCGCCCAGTGCCGTCAAGCAATTCAGATCCGATGATCCGCTGGCCGTCGACAACGATAGCGTCGCCGACGCGAGCAGCGTGAAAGAGGTCGAGCTGTCGGAGGGCTTCGACTTGCTGGTCAACCAGTTCGGCTCTCCGGGCGACCGCACCGCCAGGCGCGCGGTCAACGTCAACACCATCGACGAGGTCCCCAACTCGAGCTGGTTCACCAATCGCATCGGCGTTCGTGACCTGACGATCGCGGAGATTGTGCGCGGCGCGAATACGTTCGAGCCGGCTGAGGCGCGCAACTGGCAGGAATGGACCATCGTCGGCGGCAAGGGCTTCGGTGGTTTCCAGCCGGGCTTTCGCGCCGAGCGACCAGGGGATCCCGGGCGCGTCTATCAGCTCGAGGTCGATCCGCGCCTGCATCCACGCTTGTCGACCGGCGCCGAATTCATCGGCACGCTGGTCTACCACGCGGCCGGCTACAACGTTGAAGACTTCTACCTGATCAAGGTCCGCCCTGAGAACCTCACGATCTCGGACAAGGCCACAATCAAGGATCCCTCAGGCGAGCGCAAGTACACCACGCGCGACCTGGCCAATGTCCTCAGTGTCGCCGCCACCGACGCCGAGGGCTACGTCTACCTGTCGGCCCAGCGCCGCACCGATGGCGACGACCTCGGCCACTTCCAGTATCACGGCACGCGCAGCGACGACCCGAACGACATTTACCCGCACGAGCATCGCCGCGAACTGCGCGGCAATCGGGTGTTCGGCGCCTGGCTGAATCACGATGACTCGCGGGCGCTCAACACCCGCAACGTCCGCATCAAGGCCGGCGGGCGCAATTACGTTCGCCACTACATGCATGACTTCGGCGCCATCCTGGGCAGCGGCACCCGCTTTCCCGACCCGGCCATCAGCAATCACGAGTACTTCATCGAACAGGGCGCCAGCGTGCGACAGCTGTTCACGCTCGGCCTGTCGACGCCGAAGCCACTGCGAACCGATGGCCCCGATGACATGCCCCCCTCAGTCGGATGGTTCGAGAGCACCACGTTCGAGCCGGAGCTGTGGAAAGCCAACTACCCGAACACGGCCTTCCTCAACCTGCGACCTGACGATGCGTTCTGGGCGGCGCGGCTGGTGTCTCGCTTTTCAGATGAGGCGATCCAGGCGATGGTCGGCAGCGCCGGGTACGATGATCCGGTGGCAGCCGCGTATCTCGCGCGCACCCTGATCGAACGGCGCGACAAGATTGCCCGGGTCTGGCTGAACGGCGTCAACCCGATCGTCGACGTCACGCTCAGCCCCACCGGCGTGTTGGCCTTCACCAACGCGGCGGTCCAGGCGCGCGTCGCCAGCCACGGCACCTACACGATCAGTTGGGGGCGATTCGATAACAGCGCGGGAACCGTGTCTGAGGTGTCGGTCGAGCGCCAAACGGAACCGCGTGGCGCCGTGCCGGCCTCACTGATGGTGGGCCACGGCTACATCACGGTGACGATCTGGAGCCAGCACGCTGAACAGCCGGGGTGGTCCCAGCCGGTCCGCGTCTTTTTCCGGAACGACGCAGCCGGCTGGACCACCGTGGGGCTCGACCGCCTTACGTCCGGGCCTGCAGCTCCGAGTCAATAGCCGCGAGGAACTCTTCGGTCGTCAGGTAGGGGTGATCCGGCCGGATCAGGATGGCCAGGTCCTTCGTCATGCGACCCGATTCCACCACGTCGACGCACACCTGCTCGAGCTGCTCGGCGAAGGCGACGACGTCGGGCGTGCCGTCGAATCGTCCGCGGTACTGCAGGCCGCGGGTCCACGCGTAGATCGAGGCGATCGGGTTGGTCGAGGTCGGCTTGCCCTGCTGGTGCATGCGGTAATGCCGAGTCACCGTGCCATGCGCGGCTTCAGCCTCAACCGCCTTGCCATCGGGCGACATCAACACCGACGTCATCAGGCCGAGCGAACCGTAGCCCTGGGCCACCGTGTCGGACTGCACGTCACCGTCGTAGTTCTTGCAGGCCCACAGGTAGCCGCCGCTCCACTTCAGGTTCGACGCCACCATGTCGTCGATCAGCCGGTGCTCGTAGGTCAGTCCCTTCGACTCGAACTCGGTCTTGAACTCGGCGTGGTAGACGCGTTCGAAGGTGTTCTTGAACGTGCCGTCGTAGACCTTGAGAATGGTGTTCTTCGTCGACAGGTAGACCGGGTAGTTGCGGCCGAGCGCGTAGGTAAAGCACGCCCGCGCAAAGCCCTCGATTGAGGCATCCAGGTTGAACATGCCGAGGGCAATGCCGCTGCCCTTGGTCTTGATGATCTCGCGTGCGATCGGCTCGCCGCCGCCCTCGGGCGTCCAGCTCAGGGTCAGCGTGCCGGCGCCCGGAAACGTAAAGTCCTGCGCGCGGTACTGATCGCCAAAGCCGTGACGTGCCACCACCACCGGCTTGTCCCAGTGCGGAATCAGGCGCGGCACGTTCTTGCAAATGATCGGCTCGCGGAAGATGGTGCCGTCAAGAATGTTGCGGATGGTGCCATTCGGCGACTTCCACATCTGCTTGAGGCCAAACTCCTTGACCCGCGCTTCGTCGGGCGTGATGGTCGCGCACTTCACGGCCACGCCGAACTCACGCGTCGCGTTCGCCGAATCGATCGTGATCTGATCGCCGGTCCGGTCGCGGGCTTCGACGCCCAGGTCGAAATACTTCAGGTCGATATCGAGATACGGCAGGATCAGCGTTTCACGAATCTTCTGCCAGATAATGCGCGTCATCTCGTCGCCGTCCATCTCGACGACGGGGTTCTTGACCTTGATCTTGACCACCGGGGACTCCTTCAATGAGGGCGAACACACTCGTTAGAAAACGTTAAATGATAGCGCAGGTTGGCGGCAGGCCGGGTTCAGAGCGTCTTGAGGAACGCGATCAGCGCCGCGCGGTCGGTGGCCGACAGAGCCAGGCCAAACCGATGGCCCTTCACCGCGCGCGAGGTCACGCCGCCCTTGAAGCCGGTCGGCACATAGTCGTCTCGCAGGCGGCGGGGATCAAACCAGTCCTCGAGCGTGGCCACCGAGCCGCTGTGCTCGAACGGACCGCGGTACCACACACCCTTCAGCGACGGAATCTTGTAGTACCCCGTGCCCCTGCGGGTCGTCATCGTGAGGGCCGGATCGGTGCCGACCCGCTCGTTGAGGATGTCGTACTTCTTCAGGTGATCGGCCGGCGGCGTGAAGCCGTCGGCCGGCACCAGCTTGTTGGCGGTGTAGAGCGGCGGCGTGTGGCAACGCGCGCACCCCGAAGCGGCGAACACGGCTTCCCCTCGCGCGGACGCGGCATCCCGCCGGTTCGGGTTGGGCGGCGGGGTCAGGCTGTAGATGAACTGCGCCAGGGCAAACAACTGCGCATCTGAGTAACGATCCCCGGCGCCGTTGAACTCGCCCTTCCCCGGCGGCGCCAGCGTCTTGCCGTCAGCAGCGGCGGGGACGAACCCGCCGTAGTTGCCGAGCACGTCAAGCGTCTGGTTCATGGCCGCGTAACGCATCACGTCGGCGATGCCACGGTGACGGCCAAGGCCGGTCTTGTCGAGATACTTGCGGTCGCGCAGGCCGATCAGGTCGGGAATCGACGGCGGCGCAAACACGCTCGTCCCCTGTCGCACCAGGACCCCGGGCGGGACGCCGGCGAGCGCCTCCTGAAAGGCCGCCGGCGACATCGCCTGCAGTCGCGCCGTGCCGGCGGCGTCCCAGGGCGCCGCCACCAGCGTGCGAAACACGAGCGGAACGACCGGCGCCGGAATCGACGGAATCTGCGCGGCGAACACGGCGTCGAACGGGAAATTACCCTGCGCACCGAGAATCGCCGTGCCCTCGGGCATCACGCGCGTGTGGCACATCGAGCAGGCCAGGTTGCCGACTTCGACCTTTCCTTTTTCGCGAACTACGTAACGCGTGAACGGCAGCGTGCCGTCATTGGCGAGCGGCATGCGGTGGCGTGAGTACCACGCCGGGTCGCGCACGTCGCTCATCGCGATGATCGGCCCACCGTAGTCGATTGGCATCTCGAACACGCCGCGCCCGGCCGCGATCCACTCCGCATCGGTCCGCAAGGCGGCCGCGTCAAAGACCCGCTCGGGTTCAATCGTCCGCAACCGATCCAGGTAGCCGGCGGGTTCACGATCGGGGTGATAAACCGGATAGCTCTTGAAAAGTGGCCGCTCGGGCAACGCGTAGTAGTAGTCGCGCGACACGTGCGTCGGCGACATGGCTGGGGTGGCGAGCGGCAGCTCGTAGTCGTGAAGCAGCTCGGCGTCCCAGAAGGCGGGAATGACTAGCGGTGATTGGCCGAGCAGGGCGCCGGCCGGCAGCAACGCGGCGGCGAGAATCAGGGCGCGGGCGCGGGTCACGCGGCCGATGCTAGCACGCCGGTCAGGCGCAACTAGTGAGCGCGCGCCTGGGCGATGGCGTCCACCGCGTCAGTCGAGGCACGGCCCTTCTCCTGTTCCTCCTGATCTCCTGTTGAGATTGGGTATTGCGTTACGCTCGGGTATGGCTCTGATTTTCGCATTGGTCGCACTGCTCGGGTGGTCCGGGGTCCTGGCCCAGTCGCCGGCCGTGCCGCAGGTCACCGCGCCGTTCCCCACGGGACTGAGCGGCACGCTGGTGTTCCAATCCGACCTCGCCGGCCCTGGCAACCCACAGGGCCGCACCCGCATCTACACCATGAATCTCACGACCGGGGCGGTCGTGCCACTCACCCACGGCCGCGATCATCGCGACGAGAACCCGCGCTGGTCGCCAGATGGCGCGCGCATCGCCTTCAAGTCGAATCGCGGCGGCCACGCCTACGACATCTACGTGATGGACGCGGACGGTCGCAACGCCGTCCGCCTGACCGATCACCCGGCCAACGATCACGACCCGGCCTGGATGCCCGACGGCCAGAGCCTGATCTTCAATTCCGAACGCGACAGCCGCGGCGACCTGTACCGCGTGTGGTTGACCGACCGGCGGGTCGAGCGGCTGACGCGCAACTTCGTCGGCCGCGCCATCATGCCCAACGTCTCGCCCGATGGCCGCTCGGTCGCCTTCGCGGCGCAGACGCTGGCGCGCCTGCAGTTCTGGGAGTTCCAGATCCACGTGCTCGACCTCGCCAGCGGTCGCACGCGCGCGCTCGATAACAGCGGCGGCGCCTGCTGGCCGGCGTGGTCGCCCGACGGCCGCTCGCTGGCCAGCGTCCTGCTCGCCACCGAGCCTTCGACCATCCAGATCCGCGACGCCGATGGCGGCGCGGCGCGATCGCTCCGCGGCGATCCGGTGCTGTGGCACTACTATCCGGAATGGTCAGGCGATGGCCGCTGGCTCGCCCTGTCGGTGAGTCCCGCCCACCACGAGGGCGAGGACTGGGACCTGGCGATCGCACCGGCTGATGGCTCGCGTCCGCCGCAACGCCTGACCTCGGGTCCCGGCAACGACCGCTTGCCAGACTGGAAAAAGTAAAAAGTAAAAGTGAACCTGCTTCACTTTCACTCCCTGCTTACGGTTTGCGTAAATGTGAAGCAGGTTCACTTACAATCTCTGCGTGCGAAGTCTCATCCTCTATGCCGTGCTCGCAGCGGCCGGCTGCACCCAGCAGACACAGCCGACCGTCGCAGACATCCTGACACCCTGCACCGGTGACGACACGCCGACGGACGCCCTGTGCGGCACCTTCAGGGTGTTCGAGAACCGCGCCACCAGGCAGGGCCGCCAGATCGACTTGAACATCGTCGTGCTGCCGGCCCTGCGGGCCGACGCCAAGCCGGATCCCCTGTTCTTTCTCGCCGGTGGACCGGGGCAGGGCGCCGCCACAATGGCGAAGATGATTCGCGAGATGTACCGGCGGGTCCAGACCGATCGCGACATCGTGCTGGTCGACCAGCGCGGCACCGGCCGGTCGAATCCGCTGAACTGCGATTCCCAGGACGATTCGCTGCGATCGATCATGGAGACCGAGGCCGCCGGCATGGAGCGGCTCAAGCAGTGCATGGCCGGCTACGATGCCGACCTCACGCAGTACACGACCACCATCGCGATGGACGATCTCGATGACATTCGCGCCTATCTCGGTTACGACCAGATCAACATCTACGGCGGCTCCTACGGTACCCGCGCCGGGCTGGTCTACATGCGCCAGCACGGCGACCACGTCCGCGCCGCGGTCCTGGACGGCGTCGCCCCCACCAACATGCGGCTGCCGTTATTCTTCGCGCGCGATGCCGAGCGCGCGTTCAACCTGCTGGTGAGGGATTGCGAAAACGACCAGGGCTGCCGCACGGCGTACCCCGACCTGGGCGACCGCTTCCGCGCGTTGATGGCCCGCCTGGCCAAGGCGCCGCCAACGGTCCGCGTCACGCATCCGCGCACCGGTGAGCGCGGCGACATTCGGCTCGAGGCACGGCTCCTCGCCAATGTCGTGGTCATGGTGCTGTACTCGCCCATGGCCTCGGCACTGGTGCCCGCCATCGTCGCGCGCGCCGAGCGGGACGATTTCCAGGGGATGCTCGCCCTCGCCGCCCTGAACGATTCCGGCGGCGAGCCCAACATGAGTGTCGGCATGCAGCTCTCCGTGATCTGCGCCGAAGACGCACCGCGCATCTCACCTGAAGAGTCCAAGAAAGAGATCAGTGGCTCGCTGTTCGGCGAGTACGTCATGCGCGCGCAACGGGACGCGTGCACTTTTTGGCCACGCGGTGAGGTCGACGCCGCCTATTACGAACCGGTGACCTCCAACATTCCGACGCTGGTGATGTCCGGCGAACTGGATCCGGTGACGCCGCCGATCTGGGGGGAGGAGACGGCCAAGCATCTGCCGGCGTCGAAGCACCTTGTCATGCCCGGAACGGGCCACACCGCGGGCGGCACCGGCTGTGGCATGCGGGTCATCCGCGACTTCATCGAGGCCGGCACCACCGACAACCTCGACACCACCTGCGTGGCTGCCGTCACGCGACCCGCCTTCTTCCTGACCCCGGCCGGGCCGGATCCGTTGCGGACTGGGGCGACGCCGAAATGATTCGCCTCGAGAATCTCCACAAACGTTTCGGCGAGGTGCGCGCGGTCGACGGTGTCAGCTTCACGGCAGCCGATGGCGCCGTCACCGGCCTGCTCGGCCCGAACGGCGCCGGCAAAACCACCACGCTGCGCATGCTCTACACGCTGATGCGCCCGGACGAGGGACGTATCCTGGTGGATGACGTCGATGCCGTGATTGATCCGCAGGGCGCACGCCTGCGGCTCGGCGTGCTGCCGGACGGCTCCGGCCTCTATCCACGACTCACCGCCCGCGAGCACATCGAGTATTTCGGCGAACTGCAAGGCATCACCGGCGCTGATTTGCGGAACCGCACCGAGCACCTGCTGAAGATGCTCGACATGACCGCGATCGCCGATCGCCGCGCCGCTGGCTACTCACACGGCGAGCGGACCAAGACCGCACTGGCCCGCGCCATCGTCCACAACCCGAAGAACGTGTTGCTCGACGAACCGACCAATGGCCTCGACGTGATGAGCACGCGCGCGGTGCGCGACATCATCCGCCGGCTGAAATCCGAAGGACACACGGTGCTGTTCTCGAGCCACGTCATGCAGGAGGTGTCGGCCCTCTGCGACACCATCGTGGTGATCGCCCGCGGGCAGATTGTCGCCTCGGGCAGTCCGGACGACCTGCGGGCGCAGACCGGCCAGCAGAATCTTGAAGACGCCTTCGTCGCCCTGACCGGCGTCGACGTGGTGCCGTCATGAGGAGCTCCGCCCTCACGCAGGCACTGGTCGTGTGTCGGCGCGAGCTCACCAACTGGAGCCGTGATCGCCGCTCGATCTTCTCGGTGCTGATCGGCTCACTGTTCGGCCCGTTGATTGTCGCGTTCATGTTCAACACCATGGCCAATCGCCAGCGCCAGGTGGAAGACGTCAAGATTCCGGTGGTGGGCGTTGAGCACGCGCCGGCGCTGGTTGACTGGCTGCGCCAGCAACCCGGTATTGAGATCGTCCCCGGTCCGGCCGATCCGCAAGACGCCGTCCGCACCAAGCGCGAGGACGTCGTCGTCGTCATTCCCAGGGACTTCGCCGAGAAGTTCGCGGCCTCGAAGCCGGCGCAGGTGCGGTTCGTCTCCGACTCGTCGAGCCAGACCGCGCGGCCGCGACTGCAGCGCATCCGCAGCCTGTTCCAGCGCTATAACAGCGAGATTGCCAGCTTGCGGTTGATCAGTCGCGGCATCAGCCCGGTGGTCGCCAGCCCGCTGCAACTCGAAGACGTCGAGGTGTCGAGCTCGCAGCAACGGGCGGCGCAGATTCTGAGCTTCATTCCGCTGTTCATCATGATGGCGGCGTTCACGGGCGCCATGTCGATCTCGACCGATTCGACCGCCGGCGAACGCGAACGCGGGTCGCTTGAGGCGTTGCTGATCAACCCGGCTCCACGCGGCGCGATCGTGGCTGGCAAGTGGCTGGCCGGCACCGCCACCGCCATGGCCAGCGTGATTATCACCGGCGCGCTGCTCTATGCCATTTTCGAGTATCTCCCGCTGCAGGATCTCGGGCTGCGCTTCCGACTCGGTGGTCCACAGCTGGCCGGCGTCCTCGGCGCCGTGCTGCCCCTCTGCCCGTTCATCGTCGCCATTCAGATGTACCTGGCGACGTTTGCCAAGTCGTTCAAGGAAGCACAGAGCTACTTGAGCCTGCTGATGATGGTGCAGATGGTGCCCGGCTTCCTGGCGACGATGTACCCGTTGTCAAGCAAGGCCTGGATGTATTTCCTGCCCTGGGTGGGACAGCAGGTCTTGCTCACTGACGTGCTGGGCGGCAAGTCGCCGTCGGTGCTGTTCTTCGTTGCGGCAGCGGCGCTCAATCTCGTGATTGCCGCAGTCGCCGTGCAGGGCACGACGGCCCTCCTGCAGCGCGAGAAGATTATTTTCGGGAGATAGGGAAGGCCGGGATCCGGGACCGGGGACCCGGGATCATTTCGGATCCCGGACCCCGGATCCCGCTACTTGACGTTCACAATGACGTGGGCGGTGGTCCAGCAGCACTGATCGCCGCCGCCGCCGTTGCCTGAGCTGTCGTTGACCTGCGCCCGGAGCCAGTAGGTGCCCGACGCGCTGAACGTCGCGGTGGTCTTGGCCTCGACGAACTTCTTGGCATCGCCGCCGTTCTCGAGGTTAATCGTCTCGTTGGCGATCGTCACGTTGCCAGGCCCGCGGTACTTCCGCCAGATCACCTGGATGTCGCCACGCCGCGCGGCGGCGGCCGCGCCGCCTCCGCCCGGTCCGGCGGGAGTTCCGGCAATCACCCGCCCACCGATGAAGGCCGGCAGGGGTTCGTTGACGGGCGGTTTGGCGGTGGCACGAGCGGCGCCACCGGCTCCGCCGCCTTCGGACTCGAACACGATCGTCGGCGGTTGATCCGCGGCCCAGGCCGTGAGCTCGAGCGGCGTGCCGACGGTCGCGTCGAGCGTCTGCACGAACTTGTCGCGCGGCGGGCCCATCAGCTCGGGGCCGGTCGGACTGAACTTGATGCGCGGTGGCTCGTTGCCATTCGCCGTGTTCTTGTAGAAGTCGATCCAGTACTGGGGATTGGTCCAGAACGAAACCGTGGTGGTGTGACCGTTTGCGGTCAGCGTCCACGTCAAACGCTTGGTACCGAAATCCTTGGGCACCGTGATCGCAAACATGCCCCACTGCCGGCCGGAGACGAAGTGCGTCGGCTGGCCAAAGTCGGGACCGCCCGGTTCAATGCGGTTGTCGGGACCAATCGGCACATCGATCGCTTGCTTGTTGCGATTGAAGTATCCGATCAGGAGCGTGGTGGTGCCGTCCTTGAGCGGCCCAAAGCCTTCGAACGCGGGGTAGATCGCTTCGCCGGTGGTGCCAAGAGGCTCGAGGAGGACGCCCGACGGAATGTTCGGGCGTTGCTGGGCCACCTCCGCCAAGGCTACGGTGCCCAAGGCTAAGGAGGTGAGAACGAAGACCGCCGCGACCATCAGGGTCGCTTGTCGAAGGGCGGCGGCGAAACGGTTAAGGCGCATCGGTTCGCTACTGCTGCTGCGACGCGGTGGTGGTCGCCGGCAGCGCCTTGCGGCGCTCCTCGATGGCGGCACGGTAATCGGCATCGTTCATGTAGGTCACGTTGACCCACGCGTGCGCCATCTCGTCGACGGTGCGGTCGCCGTAGCCGACCCACACGTTCGGATCCGGGTTGGCCTTGTTGGCGGTGGTGTTGTCGTGCCAGGCGGTGACCTTGATCAGCGTGCCCTTCGGCAGCAGCGGCGCCGAGGTTTCCTGGTAGACGTAGGTGTTGTGCCAGTTGAAGTTGAAGTCGGCGACGTGGCTCAGCACCTGAATCTGGCCATTGGGCAGAATGGCTTCCATCGCCATCGCCTTGCCGCGCAGGTGCATGTGCGGCTGGTAGCTCTCGACGCGGCCGTTCTCGCGCAGCAGGAAGTAGCCCACCGTTGCCTTCACCGTGTTGGGCGGAATGTCGACACCCGACCCGAGCGCGCTGCCGCCGCTGCCGCTGCCGTTGGTGCCGCCCATCAGATGCAGCACCTGGCGGAACTTCGGCTCCTGGCCCTTCGGGTAGAAGTAGATGCCGAGCTCGACCTGGTCGGTGATGTCTTCACCGCCGTTCGAGTAGTGAATGTCCCACACGATCTTGGCGCCGGGCAGCATCAGCTTGCCGCTGTTCGGGCGCATGATCTCGCCTTCCTTGCCCACCGCCCATTCCATGAACGTGCCGGGCAGCGGGTTGCCGTTGGCATCCACCGGGTTCATCGCGAGCGCATCGGTCTCCTGCTGCTGCAGGCGGGCGATCGCGTGATGGGTAATCTTGCGACCTTTCACGGTGCTGGGACGAATCTCAATCGCGCGCACCCAGCGTGCTTCGGTGAGGTGCGTCTCAACGACCGGCTTCCACCAGGCGTCGTTCTGTCCGGCCTTCTGCGTCCAGGGCAGCGACTTCACCACCAGGTCGGGTTCGGCCTGGCCGAACTTCTTGGTGTAGTTCCAGCCCTGTTCGTTCGGCCACACCTTCGCCGCCGGCATGTCCTTCGGGTCGCCCTTTGGCGCGCCGGCGTCCACCCACTTCGCGATGGTGTCGATCTCCTGGTCGGAGAGCGATCGGTCGTTCTGGAATTCCTGGATGCCGATGGTCTTGTCGATGTGCCAGGGCGGCATCTGGCGCACCTGGACGCGGTTCTTGATCGAGCGCGCCCACGGGCGCGACTCCTCGAACGTGACCAGCGACATCGGCGCGATCGAGTCGGGCCGATGACACGCTTCGCACTTGTTCTGGAAAATCGGGGCGATGTCCTTGGTGAAGGTGGGGCCAGCGGCCGTTTGCGCGCCGGCCGAGACGGGCACCGCGCTCAGGGCAGCCACCGCCGCCAATACTCCGAAGGGCTTCAACATACCGCTCATTCAGGCGCTCCTTTAAGGTTCCCCGCAAGGGTCCACGGCCCTGCCCGCCGACAATCGGCCGAAATATAGCAGAAACTGCTGGCATCGATACGAGAAACGGCTCATCGGGATTCTCGGGGCCCAGGCCACGGAAATCGCCCCCCGTGGATGTTTAGGAAATGGATGATTGGGGCCAGGCCCCCATTTTCACCATTTGGAAATGGATGATTGGGGCCAGGCCCCCATTTTCACCATTTGGTGAGAATGGAGAGGTTTCCATGGTTCTTCTCCGGGGGGAGCCTGAAATTCGCCACGCGAGGCCTGCGCCCGATCCATCGGATGGTGAAAATGGGGGCCTGGCCCCAATCATCCCTCAATCATCCCTCAAGCAGCGCGATCCAGCAGGTGCAGGGTGCCACTTAGCCTGCTAGATCCGTTTCAGCCTCACCCGCAGGTACGCTGCGCCCATCATCAGCACCATCACCATGCCGCCGCCAGTCAGGCCGTTCTCGCAGCGGTAACGCACGGTCTCGCCAGCCTCGCCGTCGAACTCGACGGTCTGCCCGAACAGCGTGTTGTGCACCTTGATGGTGTGATGTCCCGGCGGCAGTTCGCGGGTGAAGGTTGCGCCGTAGCGCAGCACGCCGTCCCACTTCTCGCCGTCCACCCACAGGTAGACCGGTCGGTCCTGGATGTCTTGCGGGTAATCGCGAGTGATGACCAGGTGAACCGGGGCGAACGTGGGCATGGTACTGTTTTCAGCATACCGCCGATGCGTAGACTCGTCGTCATTGCCCTCCTCGCCTGCGCCGCGTGCGCGGGCACGGGCTCAGAGCCCGCGTCCCGCCGTGCGGTCGAGCGGTCGCGCCTGGCGATGGGCTCATCGCTCCGGGTTTCGGCGTGGACGACCGATGAAGCGGCAACCGTCGCGGTCATCGAACAGGTGTTTCGCGAGTTCGAGCGCCTCGAGTCGCTGATGAGTGTCTGGAAGCCAGGCAGCGACGTGATCCGCCTCAACGAGGCGGCGGGGCGCGCGCCGGTGGCAGTGAGCGGCGAGACACTCACCGTCCTCGAGGCGGCAGCGCAAGCCAGCGAATGGACCGGCGGCAAGTTCGACATCACCTTTGGCGCACTCGCCGATCTCTGGAAGTTCGATCACGACCAGGACAATCTCGTCCCCGATCGCCGCGCCATCGACGCCCGGCTACCATTCGTCGACTATCGGCTCGTCCAAGTTGATCGCGCGGCGGGCACGGCCTTCGTCAGCAACGCCGGCGCGCGCATTCACCTGGGCGGCATCGGCAAGGGCTACGCCGTCGATCGTGCGGCGACGCTGCTACGCGAACACGGCCTCTCGGATTTCCTGATTCAAAGCGGCGGCGATCTCTACGTGGCGGGCAAGAACGGCCACCTGCCGTGGACGCTCGGCATTGCCGATCCACGTAGTGCCGCCGGACCGGCGTTCGCCACGCTCGAGGTGAGCGACGGCACGGTCAGCACCTCCGGCGACTACGAGCGTTTCTTCATCAAGGACGGCGTGCGCTACCACCACCTGCTTGATCCCGACAGCGGACAGCCCGCCATCGGCACGCGCAGCGTCACCATTGTCGCGGACCAAGCCATGGTCGCCGATGTCTTGTCGACCGGCGTGTTCCTGCTCGGTCCGGCGCAGGGCATGGCGCTGATCGAACGGCTGCCCCAGGTCGAGGGCGTGATCGTGACCGCCAAGAACCAGGTATTGGTATCGAGCGGCCTGAAGGGGCGGCTGACGATGGTCGCGCCCCCGACCGACGGCCGCTAGGTCTCCGAGCCAACGCGCTGCCTCGGCCGGGCCGGGTTGCAGTACACTCTTGGCCCAATGAGCGAATCGCTAAGTTCGTCCGGCCCCGGCATGAAACTTCACACCAAGATTCTTCTCGGTCTCGCCGCCGGCGCGATCGCGGGTGTGGTGGTCAACCTGACCGTCGGCTCCTCGCACCCGGCGGTGGTCGTCGTCAACGACTACCTGGCCGTGCCGGTGGGCCAGATCTTCCTGCGCATGTTGTTCATGGTGGTCATGCCGCTGGTGTTCGCGTCGATCACGCTGGGCGTGTGTGGCCTCGGCGACATCCGCAAGGTCGGCCGGGTGGGCGGCAAGGCGGTCAGCTACTTCCTGGTGACGACGGCGATGGCTGCGTCGCTGGGGCTGGTGGTCGTGAACATGATGCGGCCGTGGGAGCGGGTCACGCCGGAAACGCGGACGGCGCTGATGGAGCGCTTCGCCGGCGACGCCTCGGGCCGGGTCGAGACCGCGGCCCGTAGCGAATTCGGCATGCAGACGCTGATCAACATCGTCCCCCGCAATCCGATTCAGGCCGCGGTCAACACCGACATGCTCGGCGTGATCTTCTTCGGCCTGATGTTCGGCGCCGCGCTGACGCTGATTCCGCCGGACAAGGCGCAACCGATGATCGCCTGGCTCGAGGCGCTCAACGAAGTGGTCACCCGCATCATCCATTTCGCCATGCTGATCGCGCCGTTCGGGGTGGCGGGATTGATCTTCACGGTCGCCTCCCGGTTTGGCTTCGATTTGCTGGTCGCGATTGCCGCGTTCGTCCTCACCGTGCTGATCGCCTTGCTGCTGCACGTCGGCATCACGCTGTCGCTGGTCGTCCGCTTCCTGATTGGGCTGTCGCCGCTGGTGTTCTTCAACCGGATCAAGTCGGCGCTGATTACCGCCTTCTCGACCAGTTCGAGCAGCGCCACGTTGCCGACCGCCATGGCGGTGGCCGAGGAACAGCTCGGCGTGCCGAAGCGCATTGCCGGTTTCGTGCTCCCCATCGGCAGCACCATGTGCATGAACGGGACGGCGATCTTCGAGGGCATCACGGTGATCTTCCTCGCCGAGATCTTCGGCGTCGACCTGACGCTGCCGCAGATGGTGATCGTCATGGTGATGTCGGTGCTGACGGCGATCGGGGCGGCTGGCGTACCCGGCGGCTCGATTCCCCTGCTGGTGGGCATTCTCACCATGTTCGGGGTGCCGGGAGAAGCGATTGCCATCGTGCTCGGCGTTGATCGCATTCTCGACATGTCGCGCACCACCGTCAACGTGTGCGGCGATATCAGTGCGGCCACCTGGGTCGCGCGTTCCGAAGGGCTGTGGCAGCCGTCGGACCTGCCCAAGACGGTCTAGCTAAGCTAGGGAGTGGTGACGTCCGGCCGGCGGCCTGATTCACCGCACCGGCGTGAGCGGCAGGACCCGGAGTTTCCGCGAGTTGTACTCGATGATCCGCCAGTGCGGACACTTGGCGGTGTCGGCGTAGAGCCGTTCGCAGTCGTCGCAACGGACGCATTCGGTGACCAGGATCTTCGGCCCCTGAATCGCGCCCCACTGGCAGGTCTTCTCGCACATCTTGCAGGTCTTGCATTCCGACCACCGCTTGATGCGGAACACCGTGAGATAGGACATCAGCCCGAGTGTGGCGCCAACCGGGCACAGGAAGCGGCAGTACAGGTTCCGCACGAACAGCGTGGCGGTGAGCAACAGCCCCAGCCCCACCCACATCGCCGTGGTGCCGAACAGGCCGAACATCCAGAACGGCTCGACGTACCGGTAGATCAGCAGGTTGTGCGTGGTGACGTAGTACGCCAGCACCGCGAACAGGAGGCCGAACTTGATCAGGCTGGCGCGCTGCTCGATGGCCGGTGGCACCTCGAAGCGCCAGCGGTTGGGCAGGATGTAATCGAGCGCCTGCGTCAGCGCGCCATAGGCGCAGATGCGGCCGCAGTAGAGACGTCCCCACAAGACGGTCGACACCGCCGTGAACCCAAAGAACAGGTACCAGGCGATGTTGTATTTCGGCACCGGCCAGTTCCAGTCGAGAATGCTGAAGATGTTGGTGATCGAGATCAGATAGCTCTTCGCGAACCCCATGTAGCCGATGGCGAACGCGAATGTCACCAGCTTCAGCGGCACGCTCTTGCGCTTGAAGCTGACCAGCGCCAGCACGAGAAACGCCGCGAGCACGGCGATGTCGAGATACTGCGGCGCGAGAATGTCCGCCCACGTCTCGACCGCGACTTCCTCGAACCCCCAGGGGTCGGCCGCCGGCTGACGGCCTGCGACTCCGCTCAGGGCCAGCATCACTGCTTGATTTGATCCGGCGTGAGGAAGGTCTTGGCCATGGTGCGCGACGCATCACGCACCGCCCGGGCGGCGCCATTGATGGTGATCGAGGCGCGCGACACCGCGGCAATATCACCGCCGACGCGGAACGGATCGCGAATGCTCTTGTTCTTGAACTGCGCGACAAACTGCGGCGGGTCGATCGAAAAGTAGCCGTAGGGCTCGGAGTTGTAGTCGAGCACCACGTTCTGAATCACGCCCTTGGTGTCCATGCCGACGAGGAAGTGGATGGGACCGTGGTAGGCGCGCTCGTTAGGCACCACGTCGGTGGTCCAAAAGATAAATCCGATGGGCGGCGCGGTGGGGTTGCTCTTGGGGTCGACGCCGTAGACCTTGTAATGCGGCGGCGTGCCGCCAAACGTCGAGAAGCCACCGGCGTTCGGAAACAGGGTCTTGAAATGGGGTTCCGGTCGAGGATTCGTGAAAATCCGCTTGGTTTGCGCCGTGAGCGTGACCAATCCAGCCGTGCTGAGCAAGAGCATGAGGACGCCGAATCGTTTCAAACACACCCTCCGTGAAACATTGCCAAGCATAGTATCGTTACCGCGTGATCACCACCCTGTTTCGCGTCTCGATCCTGGCCGGTGTGCTGGTCGCGTTCAGCGGCGCTGGAGCCGCCGCCCAGACCGCCACGCTGCCCTACGATCACATTCACCTCAACGTCCCTGACCCGGCCGCGGCCGCCAACTGGTACGAGAAGCACTTCGGCGGCACGCGCATTACCGAAGCCCCCGATCGCCTGATGTTCGGCAGCACGCGCTTCATGTTCCTGCGCAGCGCCACCGCCAAGCCCAGCGCCGGCAGTGCCATCGACCACGTCGGCTTCTCGTTTGCCGATCTCGACGCCAAGATGAAGGAGTTCGAGGCGGCCGGCATCAAGGTGACGACCACCGCGCGCGACGTCGCCGGCTTGTTCAAGCTGGCCTTTGTCGAAGACCCGTGGGGCACGCGCATCGAGGTGGTCCAGGATCCCGAGCTGCTGGGCCTGCATCACATGCACCTGCGCGCGCCGAACCCGGACGAAGCCTTTACCTGGCTGCTCGGGACGTTCGGCGGCCAGCGCCAGCAGCTGAAGGGCCGTCTTGATGCGGTCCGCTACGACGCTGACGGCTTCAGCAGCATGTGGATCCTGATCAACAAGGGCGAGGCCGAGCCGAGCATTGGCCACGCCATCGATCACATCGGCTGGCGCTCGACCAAGGCGCTGACCGAGACCATGACCGAACTCACCGCCAAGGGCGTGGTGGCCACCAGCCAGCCGCGGCCGTTGACGCTCCCTAACGGCCCCTCAATCAACTTTGCCTATGTCGCGGGCCCGGCGGGCGCACGCATTGAACTCGTGGAACGTCCCGGCCTGAAGCCGGGACAATAACGGAGAACGCGATGAAGACGATGACCCGACGTGAAGTGATGCTGACCCTCGGCGCGCTGGCCGTGGCCATGCCGGCCTGGGCCGCCGACGAGACCCTCAAGGGCGACATGGTGTGCGCCAAGTGCTTCCTCAAGAAGCTCGACGCCAAGGAATGCCAGGACGTGCTGCTGGTCAAGAACGCGACCGGCGAGCCGACCGAGTACTACGTGACCAAGAACGACGTCGCGAAGGAATCGGGCGAGGCGTGCACGACGAAGATCCCGGCCACGGTTACCGGCACGGTCTCCGAGAAGGACGGCCGCAAGTGGATTACCGCGACCAAGATCGTGAAGTAGCGGTGGTGATGTCGCCCGGCAGAGCCGGCCGCGGGAGACGACCGAAGACATCTCGCGTCGGCGTCCGAATCTGCGGCTGATTCTTCGCCGGGGGGTGGAACGAATGCCTGCCGGCCGCCGTAGACCATGTGGTGAACATCCGAGTGGTAGTCGGCGTGGCCCTGGCGGTGGCGTTGTTGTTGGGGAATCGCCTGCCCATTGCGGCTTCGGCCGTTGCCGCGGCGGCGGTCCCGCGAGCTCTCTTGACCGCGGCGTCACCGCTGCTGTTGCCGGGCTCGGTGGATTCCAACAGCCCGCTCGTGTGGGATCTTCACGACGGCCAGCGCCGCTTGTTCGCCCTCACCTCGCACTCCGGCCAAGCCAGCGTGTCGTCTGGGCCGTCGCTCGATCGACTGGGCGCCACCACACCGATTACCCTGTTGCCGCATCCCGGCCACGGCGTCTGGATGGAGGCCGTTGTTTCCGACGAAGTGGAGACGTGGTACGGGTATTACCACAACGAGTGGCCGGCCACGGCGTGCGGGCGTAATGATCGCTTCGTACCGCGCATTGGTGCGGCCCTCTCGACCGACCGCGGCGCGTCGTGGCAGGACCTCGGCATCGTCATTCAGGCCACGCAAAGCAGCACCGCCTGCGACTCTACCAACCGCTACGTGATTGGCGGCGTCGGCGACGTCAGCGTGATGCTCGACGCCAGCCAGCAGTATCTCTATATTTTCTATAGTCAGTATCAGCGGCAGCGCGAAGCGCAAGGCGTGGCCGTGGCCCGCCTGTTGTGGGCCGACCGCGATCGACCCTCGGGTCGCGTGGCCCTGTGGCGCAACGGCACGTGGGAACCGAACGCCGGCCGCCGCGAGCTCGTGTTGAGCACGCCGGGCACCATGCGGCGGCGCCTCGAGTGGACGTACCCCGCAGCCACCCCGCTGGTCTCAACCTCTCAGGCGTGGCACGACACCGACGACAAGGTCGATGCCTTCTGGGGACCGGCGGTCCACTGGAATTCCGCGTTGCAGCAATACGTGATGTTGCTCAATCGCGCGAAGGACTGTCTCTTATACACATCTGACGCTGCCGACGAATAGAGAGGTGTAG
>ENA-ORBV01004301-ORBV01004301.1-microbial-mat-metagenome-genome-assembly--contig:-NODE-4301-length-27453-cov-55.400570_pt1 | contig 27453 bp, 26 predicted proteins | sample MGYA00237777_ERZ505514 | MGnify/ENA primary metagenome ERZ505514 (study PRJEB26160, sample SAMN06269048) | microbial mat metagenome | isolation source: Oligotrophic lake microbial mat | place...
TGTTGATCGCGCCTCCTTGCGCTTGTGAAGATGGCAGCATTCATCGGCCGATACCTGTGTTCTGAAACAGTCTCTAACAACAGCATGCAGCGGACGGCGCTGCGCGCCGCCTCTGATGCTGAGCGTTTGGCCTCATACACCGACATGTCAAACTTCGAAGCACTAACCCTCATCCTTTCCTGCGTCGCGGTCATCGTCAGCTTGGCTGTCTGGAACGGACAGCGAAAGCGTCAGCGCGAGGCTAACGACCTTCAGAGGGTCACCGCGGAGCTTTCCCGGAAGCAACTACAACTTATCAAGGAACAGGAGCAAAGCAAGTTCGCCGCGAAGCTCGCACTGTCACTCACAAAGGACGGAAAGGGCTACAAACTTGTGCTCGCAAACAAGGGCGAGGCGGATGCGCTTGCTGTGGATCTTCGACCAATCGGCACAACCATCGAGAACAACTACTTGATCGCCAGTGAGCTGGAGGAGAAACTACCGATCAAGCGGCTCAGAAGCGGAGAAGAGGTTCGGTTTCTCGCGACAGTCTCAATGGGAACTCCAATCGTGAGCGAATCCCATGTGTCCTGGCATAACGCGGACGGAACAACCGGCATGGAAGAGTTCAGTGTTTCATTCTGAGCGCAGCGCGAATGTGTAGAGGATCCGGTTCTTTGGACACGAGGCGAGTGGTATTCAGGCGATCAGTCGTTCCTGTTCGAGGAATCGCTGTCGGACCTGTGACGGCGTGAGGTAGCGGTGTCGCTGGAGGATCCAGGACTCGTTGAATCGTCGTGCGAAGTCCTGGAGAGCTTCGAGCAGCTCCGCGACGGTGTCGAAGCGTCGCAGCCAGAGCAACTGCTCCTTGAGTGTTCGGATGAAGCGCTCGACGCAGCCGTTGCCTTCGGGGCTGCGGACGAAGCTGGGGCTGCTGGGGATGCCGAGGAAGGCGATCTCCTCCTGAAAGGCGTGCGAGACGAACTGGCTGCCATGGTCGTGCCGGAGCTGAAGTTCCGATCCGACGATGCCCTTCGAGAAGCCGCCGAAGACGTGACGGACGGCCTGGCGGACCGGCTCGAGGGCCTCGAAGCGCGTGCCGCGTCGCGCGGCGTGAATGCCCAGGCACTCGCCGGTGCAGTGGTCGATCAGGACGAAGATCGTGGCGTTGCCCTCGCTGGTCAGGCAGCCGGTCCCGTCGATGGCCCACATCTGGTCGGGGCGGTCGGTGACGACCGTGCCCTCGTGCGAGCGTGGTCCCGGCGGGAGTCCCCGCCGGGACGGTGCCAGCAGCCCATGCTGGCGCATCAGCCGCAGGACCCGGCGAGGCGCGGCGCAGGCGCCCTCATGTCGCAGCCGTGCCCAGACCTTGCGGTAGCCCTCTCCCACCCAGTCCGAGCCGCCGAGCACGGCACGGATGCGCTCGACCAGCGCCGCATCGGACATGGCCTCGACGGGACCTCTCCGACGAGGAAGCGCCGGGTCGGGGCGAGGAGCGGTCGCCTGCCGGCGATGAAGCTGCGCGGTGGAGCGGGGCAGACGCCACTCATGGCAGACGCGGGCAAGGCCGTAGGGACGGTTCACGGAGGGCGAGAGGGCCTTGCTCACAGCATCGGCCTCCGTGCTGGAGGGCGGAGACCGTCCTCCAGCAGGTCGATCTTGCGTTCCAGCAACTCGAGGGTCATCGCCTGGTCGCCGACCTTCGCCTTGAGGTCGTGGATCAGTCCGTCGCGATGGTCGGGCTCGCGGCTCATGAGCGCCGCCTGCATTCCGGTGATCGCCTCGTCGCGCCACTGCGCGAGCCGCGAAGCGGACACCGACTCTTCGCGCGAGACCGCGTCGAGCGGCTCACCCTTGAGCAAGCGGAGCACGATCTCCGTCTTGCGTCGCGAGTTCCACCGTCCCTGATCGCGGCGAAGGTGCTCCCCGGCCGCGCGGCCGGCGGGAACTCCGGTCGGCCTGCGGCCTCCCTCCGTTCCCGCCGGCGACTTCCGTGTCTTCCTGGTCATGCTGGACATTGTGTGTTGGGCTCCAAGATGCTGTCCAACCGAACCGTGCACCTACCCAGCCTGACGCGAGAGAACTTTGCACTGGAGCTCGACCCGCCGTCCATCCGACTGGGCGCGGCGGACACGAAGAACCGGCGAGACACGCTTCAACCCGTGCGGCCGGACCTTGCGGAAGCGGTGGCGTCCTGGCGTGGTGGCAAGCGTCCTGGCGAACCGCTGCTCTCGATTCCTTCCAAGTCCGCGAAGATGCTCCATCGCGACATGGGAGCGGCCCGGCGGCGGTGGATCGAACAGGCGAAAGACGAGGCGGAGCGGGAGGCCCGGGAGCGCTCGCCCTTCCTGCGCCCGGTGGACGATGGCGGCCGGCGAGCCGACTTCCACGCCCTGCGGCATACGTTCGTGACGCAGCTCGTGTCGAGTGGTGTCCCGATGAAGGCGGCCCAGGAGCTTGCCCGACACTCTGACCCGAAGCTCACACTGGGCGTCTACGCGCACACGCAGCTTCGCGACTTGTCGACCGCTCTTGAATCGCTGCCCTCGTTCACCGAACGACCGAGGCACCCAGAGGCGGCTCGAGCGACAGGGACGCACGGCCAGGAGCACCCGATTCCGGAGACTCCAAAGGGCGCCTCTCCACAGAAACGCCCACAGTCACGGCGCGATTCCTCGCGATTGGTGGCGACTCCTTGCGACTCAACAGAGGCGTCCCCGGCGACCTTCGCGAGCGAGAACACGCGGAAACGCCGGAGAATTGTGGCTTCTTGCGAGACGGTGCAACACTCTGCGACAACGCGCCCGGTTGGAGTTGAACCAACGACCTGCGATTTAGGAAACCGCTGCTCTATCCAACTGAGCTACGGGCGCTTGGGAAGGGCGATCGTACAGCCCCGGTGAGACGGGGCGATGACAAACGCGGCCCCGGTCTTGACCGGGGCCGCGTCACGTGCGTCTGCATGTCTGCATGTCTGCATTTCGCCTGCGCCGCTGGAGGCGGGGCCGGGGAGCGCATCGGCGAACCGGGCTTCACCCCCCGTTGAGGTGTTGCCAGACGTCGCCGGGAGTCGAAATCAGGCCAGCTTGGAGGCGACTTCCTTCACCATCGCGGTGAGCTTGTCCATCATCGTCTTGGCCTCGCTGACCCCCTTGGTGAACGAGTCGCCCGAGGCTCCCTTGAGCTCGGTGATCTTGCCCGAGAGGTTGGTGATCTGCTTGTCGATCTCGGGCATCATCTGATCGACCATCGGCTTCACCGAGGCCGACGCGGTCTTGGCCTTCTCCTTGAGGGTCGCGACCTGGGTCTTGACGCCCTCGAGGGCGGTGGTCATCGATGAGGTGGTCTCGGCGCTGACCGCGGCTGCGGCCTTGCTGGCAGCTTCCTTGGTGGCCTCGACCGACTTGTCGGTGGCGTCCTTGGTCGCCTCAACGGCCTTGTCGGTGGCGTCCTTGGTCGCCTCAACGGCCTTGTCGGTGGCGTCCTTGGTGGCCTCGACGGCCTTGTTGGTGGCGTCCTGGGTCGCCTTGATGGGATCCTTGCTGCCTTCGCAGCCGACGAGGGCGGTGGAGGCGGTCAGGACGAGCGCTGAAAGAAAGAAGTGACGCATGGGTGCAGATCTCCGGAGCATTGAAAGGCGACTGCACTTGAATGGGCAGCCGCTGGGAAGGGGAGAGTGTACGAGACCCGGGCATTCCTCCGCAGATGGGGGGTCGCCCGCCTCTCAGAGACTGCTTCAGAGCTCCCGCGGCGCGGAGGCCGGCGGTCGGCAGCGCGAGTGCTGAAACAGTGTCTCAGCCCCGAAGGAAACCGCGGAGCGAGATGAGCGAGACGTACCCGTTCCAGAGTGCGAAGACCGCGAGCAGGATTTCGGGTGGACCCGCCGAGTATTGCGGATTGGAGAAGTCCCAGACCGCGACGATTGCGAAGGCGATGGCACTCAGCAGACCGACCACACCGGCCACCAGGTCGGATTCGCGCCGCCGCGCCAGCACCAGAACTGCCGCGAGGGCAAAGCCGATCGTGGCGGCGCGAAGCGTCCACTTGAGGAGCACCACCATCGGCAGCAGCGTCCCGTCCAAGGCCCTTTCATGGGCCCACGACGTGAAGAAGCCGAAGTAGCCGAAGAGCAGCACGCTCAGGAGCAGGCCGAAGAGATCCTCGCCCCCGCGCCGGGGCGTCGCCGCTGGGTCAGCGTGGGCGACATGATTGGGATCATCGCGAGTCATGGTGGTCCTGCGGAATCAGCACCGACCGGGGAATCAATGCCGACCGGGGAATCAATGCCGACCGGGGAATCAATGCCGATAGGTGGACTCGAACCACCGACCTGAGGTTTATGAATCCTCCGCTCTAGCCAGCTGAGCTATATCGGCAACTGCCTTCATTTCCCGACCCGTGGCGACGAGTTCTCAGGCGGGGTGCAGCGCTCGGGGGACCGAGTACTTCACCAGCGCCGCAGAGTTCGGCGGACCGGGACGGCGATCCTATGGGGCAGCGCGGGAGCCGACAAGGGCAGGGCAGACCACCTCTGGAACTGGTCCACCATCCTCTACCCCACACCTCCTTCAGGATCACCCGGCGGGAGAGGACCTTGCCCGCGTGCTTCACCAGGAAGGCCAGGAACCTGAACTCCATGGGCGTCCGCCGGGCTTCTCGCCGTCCCGCGCGGTCCTGGACCCCTGTGCGCGAAAGTGGTTCGCTTCAAGCGTGGCCCGGAGGAAGCACCGGATCGGGGCCTCGTCCTCGCTGGTGAGGAGGAGCGGACTGGGCCCGTGAGGTGTGCACGAAAGTGGATCGGGCTCACTCGCAGCAGGAGGCGGGGGTCGAGTCCGCGGGATCGGTCAACTCCGCATCATCCCCGGCCGCGCGCGGGAACCGGGGAGCGCGCGGGAGGTGTGTCGCGGGTGGCGGTCGCAGCGCCGTCGCTCGGTCGCAGCCAGCGCTCGCTGATCTGTTCGCGAGTGAGCTCAGGCTTGGCTCTGGCGATTGCCGCAGCCACGAGGCCCATGAACATCGGCTGGGGGCGCAGGGGTCGGCTGGTGAGCTCGGGATGGAACTGTCCACCGACGAAATAGGGGTGGATGGACTGATCCAACTCGAGGATCTGCATGATCGGGTGGTTGGGATGCCGCCCGGTGAAGCGCATGCCCGCGGCCTGGAGGCGATCGAGGTAGGCGGGTTCGACTTCGTAGCGATGGCGAAAACGCTCGCGGATCAGGTCGCGGTTGTCGTAGAGGAACGCCGCGAGGGTGCCGCGCTCGACGGCCACGTCCTGGGCGCCGAGTCGCATGGTGCCACCGACGAGTCCTTCGAGCCGCTTCTGGTCGGGAAGTTCCGAGATCACCAGATCGGGCGACTTCGAATCGAACTCGGACGAGTTGGCCCTGGGCAGTCCGAGGACATTGCGGGCGAACTCGATCACCGCAACCTGGAACCCGAGACAGATGCCCAGGTAGGGGATGCCGCGGGTGCGGGCGTGCTTCACGCACTCGATCTTGCCTTCGACGCCGCGCTGGCCGAAGCCGCCCGGAACGATCACGCCATGCACGTCGTCGAGATGACGTGCGACGCTCTCCGGATCGAGCGAGGTGGTGTCGATCCAGCGCAGATCGATCGATGCCGAAAGATGCGTGCCGCAGTGTTCGATGGCCTTCTCGATTGAGGCATAGGCGTCGCGGAGGGCTGCGTACTTGCCGGTGATCCCGATGGTCACCTTGTGTCGGCGCGGGGACTGGAGCTTGTTGATGAAGCCCGACCAGATCTGCCGCGACTCGTCCTCGTGGGCGGCGTCGACGCGATCGTGCAGATGGAGGAGCGAGAGGATCTCGCGGTCGAGTCCGGCCTGCCGCATCGAATCGGGAATGACGTAGATCGACTCGCGGTCGTGCATCGAGAAGACCCGCTTCATCGGCACGTTCGAGAACATGGCGATCTTCTCCATCACCTGCCTCGTGACCGGGTTGTGGGCCCGGCAGGCGACGATGTGCGGCTGGATGCCGGCCTCCATCAGACGCTTGATGCCGAGCTGGGCGGCCTTGCTCTTCTGCTCGCCGAGGATCTGCGGCTCGATGATGTAGGTCAGGGCCACGAAGCAGGTCGACTCGGGACCTTCCTCGAAGGCGAGCTCGCGGAGGGCCTCGATGTAAAAACCATTCTCGTAGTCGCCGGCGGTGCCGCCGACTTCCACGAAGACCACGTCGGTGGGCTTCCCGTTCGGGCCCCCGGTCATGGCCAGTTCACGCAGCCGCATCTTCACCGTGCCGGTGACGTGCGGGATCATCTGCACGTCGCGGCCGAGGTAGCCGCCGCGCCGTTCGCGCTCGAGCACTTCGGTGTAGATCTGACCGGCGGTGATGAAGTTGCGGCGAGAGAGATCCTGGTCCAGCACCCGCTCGTAGGTGCCGAGGTCCATGTCGGTCTCCATCCCGTCCTGGAGCACGAAGACTTCGCCGTGGCGGTACGGATTGAGCGTTCCCGAATCGATGTTCAGGTAGCCCTCCATCTTGATCGGGGCGACCGAGAGTCCCTTGTCGGTGATCAGTTTCGCCAGTGACGAGCTGAAGATGCCCTTGCCCAGCCCGCTCATCACCGTGCCGATGACGGCCACGTACTTGGTGCGGCCCTTCACGTAGCCGGGAGGAGCGGGGGAGTGCCACTCGGTGCCCTCCTCGCTCTTGCTGAACTTGGTGAGGAAACCGCGCTCCGAGTCGTTCCCTGGCTCGGCATCGTCGGGGGTGTGTCGTCTATTGGAGGGCATTCCAGAATGTACCGTGCTGGTTCTCGAAAGCGAAATGAGCGGTCGCGCGAGCGCTCGGCGTTTATCGTACGGTCCGCGACCGCATCACCGTCGGACCTCTCCGATCCTCCGGCGTTGCCCGGGCGGAGAACGGCGAGGAGCCTCGAATCAACTCTTCAGCCGGCCACGGTCGGCACTTAGCGCGAAGGAGTCGAACTCATGGTCTGTTGCTCGGATCGGCGCCGCCTTGCGGCCGGACTCTCCCTGCTGGCGATGGCCTGGCTGGTGAGCCAGCTCCGGCCTGCCGCCGCACCGGCGGGCGAAGGGTGCTGCTTCACGGACGGCGCCGCCGCCTGCATGCAGGGGCGACTCGAGGCCGCGGAGGCGATGGTCGAGGGAGGCACGTTCGTCCCCGAGACGGGCCGCGACCATCGCAACTACCCGCCGGATCGCATGGTCGACCACCTGCGGATGGTGCTGGCAATCCGATTCGAATCGCTCGAGTCGCGCAGCTTCACCGCCGACGAACGCCTCGACGTGCAGGCTCTGGGACCCGCGGTCTCGGTGCTGACGCTCGACGCGGTGGGGCTCGAGATCTCGAAGGTCGAGCGCGACGGGCGCTCGACCGACTGGTTTCACGACGGGAAGAAGCTCTCGATTCAACTCGATCCTCCGCTGTCGGGACGCGAGACCTCGAGCCTGCGCATCGTCTACCGATGCTCCGACCCGCCTGCCGGGATGATCTTCTGGCCGGGGACGGAGGAGGTCGAGGGCCTGCTCGGGGCGAAGTCGGGCGGACTCGCCGCGCAGCTTCACACCCAGGGGCAGCCCGAGCAGAACCGACACTGGTTCGCCTGCCACGACTTCCCCAACGAGCGGCTTGCCACCGAGCTGATCGTCGATGTTCCCGCAGGGGTCATGGCCAGCTCGAACGGGCGGCTCGTCTCGCACCAGGAGGCGGATGGCCGGGCGGTCTGGCACTGGCGCCAGGATCGTCCCCACGTCAACTATCTCGTCTCCCTGGTCGTGGGCACCTTCGAGCGCGTCGATCTCGGCACCGCCGGCGAACGTTCGACGCCGATGACCGCCTGGGTTCCACCTGGTCGAGCCGAGGATGCCCGCCAGACCTTCAAGAACACCGGTCGGATGATCGAGTGCTTCGAACGGCGCTTCGGGCTCGCCTATCCGTGGGACCGCTACGACCAGATCGTCGCCCGCAACTTCAGTGCCGGCGGCATGGAGAACACCTCGGTTACCACGCTCTATTCGAGTGCGGTGTTCGACGATGTGGCCCTGCGCGACGACGACCTCGACTCGCTGATCGCTCACGAACTCGGGCACCAGTGGTTCGGCAATCTGCTCACCTGCCGAAGCTGGGCCCACCTCTGGCTCAACGAGGGATTCGCCACCTACTCCTCGGCGCTCTGGTTCGAGGAGCGCGACGGCGAGGATGGGTATCTCGATTCGATCCGCGGGAACTTCAACGTCGCTCGCCGCGATCGGGTCGAGAATCCAATCGGCATGGTCTCCAACGACTACGCCACGCCCGGCGAGAACTTCGGGCGTGCAGCCAATCCCTACGGCAAGGGATCGTCGATCCTGCACATGCTCCGCTCTATGCTCGGCGAAGAGATCTTCTGGCGCGGAGTCCACGACTACACCCGGCGCCATCAGGACTCGGTGGTCGAGACCGACGATTTCCGCCACGCCCTCGAGGCCGTGTCGGGTCGTGACCTCGAGTGGTTCTTCACGCAGTGGTGCGAGCGCCCCGGAACGCCGCGCCTGGCGGTGAAGGTCGAGTACGAGGCGGCGGCACGCGAGGCGGTCGTCACTGTCGAACAGACCCAGGCAATCGACGCCCGAACTCCAGCCTTCCGCTTCGTCCTCCCGATTCTCGCCGTCACCGAGACCAGCACCAGGATGGTCGCGATGGAGGTCGCCGAGCGACGGGCCACGCTGCGCATTCCTCTCGACGGATCGCCGAGGCGGATCGAGATCGATCCGCGGCTTCACGTGCTGAAGATCGTCGAGATCGAGGCCCCGCTGGCCCTTCTTCTGGAACAGGCCGAGCGGGGCTCGACCATCGCCGCTCGGCGGGCCGCCCTCGAGGCCCTTGAGACCAGCGATCGTCCCGAGGTGATCGCGGCGCTCGCCCGGATCGCAGCGGACGGCTCGCGGCGATCGACCGAGCGCGTGCAGGCGATCGGACTCATCTCTGCAATGGCCTCACCCGAGGCTGAAGAGGCCAAGCGCGAACTGGTGGAGACGATGACGGGCGGGGCCGTGGCCAGCGCGGCCATGGCCGATCCGAAGGTTCGACTCGCCGTGATCGGGATGGCGGCGAAGCTGAAACGGGATGTGGCCCTCGGAGTCCTCACCGAGGCGGCGAAGTCGGAGTCGAGCTACCGCTGTCGCGAGGCGGCCCTCGACGGACTCGCCACCCTCAAGGCCACCGAAGCCATCGACGCAATCGTCGCCGCGACCGAGGTGCCGAGCCAGCACGATCAGGTGCGCATCGCAGCCATCGAAGCCCTCGCGGAACTCGACGACGCCCGCGGCTTGCAGGTGGCGATCAAGGCCTCGCAGTTCGGCAACTTCGATCGCAACCGCCCGCGTGCCATTCGGGCCGTGCGGCGCCTCGCCCATCACGATCGAGCCGCTGCGGTCGCCCACCTCGCGGCGCTGCTCGACGATCCCGAGTCTCGCAGCGCCCGGGCCGCAGGCGATGCCCTGGCCACGCTCAAGGCCCGGGAGGCGCGACCGCGGATTGCCACGATGGCCGAGAGCGATCGACGCGGGGAATCGATGCGCAACGCGGCGAAGGAGTGGCTGACGCGAATGGACGAAGAGGGAGCGAGTCGAGAGGAGAGCGGAGAGAGCAGAGATCGGTCTACTTCCCCGTAAGAAGCACCACGCCACCGAGGATCATGGCCACGGCGAGGCCCTTTCGCAGGGAGAGTTCCTCGCCCAGGAGAAGCCAGGCGAGAAGGACTGCGGTCGCGGGTGCGAGGGCGAAGGCAATCGGCTTCACTCGACTGATCTCGCCGAGACTGAGTGCGGCGTAGAAGCAGATCATGGCGACGGCGCCGGCGATCAGACCCGAGCCGAGGGTGAGCTTGAGAACGGTCGCCTTCTCGGCAGCGAAGATCGAGGGTTCGGGCTTGAGTCCGAAGAGGCCGCGGTCGCTCGCCAGCCACGCCAGCCAGATCATCGGCAGGGCCACCGTCGAGCGGACGGCGATTGCCGTGAACGGGCCCACCTGATGCGTGTGCAGCACGCTTTTGGTGAAGAGTTCGCCGACGCCCCAGCAGAGGCCGGCGAGCACCGCAAGAAGAAGAGCAGGCATGCGCGGATCGTAACGCGGCGCCGCGTCGGGCCTTGGGGCCCGGCACACGATCAACTTCAGGCCGACTCAGGCCGACTCAGGCCGACTTCTTTTTGGCGATGTCCGCAAGCTTGCGCCCGAAGCGGACGGTGTCGGCATCGATCACGTACTTGACGCTGGCGTTGTCCATCTCCGGGAGGTGGTACATCAGGTCGAGCATGAGCTCGTCGAGCACCGCCCGCAGCGCTCGGGCGCCGGTCTGGCGCGAGAGGGCCTTCCCGGCAATCAGGGTGAGGGCCTCGGGCGTGAACTCGAGGTCGGCGCCCTCCATGCGGAAGAGATGCTGATACTGCTTGATCAGGGCGTTCCGCGGCTCGGTGAGGATCTGCATCATCGCATCGGCGGTGAGCGGCATCAGCGGGCATATCACCGGCAGACGGCCGACGAGCTCGGGGATCATGCCGAACTCGAGCACGTCTTCGGGGAGCACCTGCCCGAGGACTTCGCCGGCCTCGCGCTCGGGAGTCGTGCTCTCACCGGCCATCGAGAATCCGATGCGGCGCTTGCCGAGCCGCTTCTTGATGATCTCGACGATGCCGACGAACGAGCCGCCGCAGATGAACAGGACGTTGGTCGTGTCCATCTGGATGTACTGCTGCTCGGGATGCTTGCGTCCGCCCTGCGGGGGCACGTTGGCGACGGTGCCCTCGAGCATCTTGAGGAGCGACTGCTGCACGCCTTCGCCGCTCACGTCGCGGGTGATCGAGACGTTGTGGTTGGTCTTCCCGATCTTGTCGATCTCGTCGATGTAGATGATGCCGCGCTGCGCGGACTCGAGGTCGTAGTCGGCCGCCTGGAGCAGCTTGAGGAGGAGATTCTCCACGTCTTCGCCGACGTATCCGGCCTCGGTGAGCGTTGTGGCGTCGCCGATTGCGAAGGGCACGTTGAGAATCCGCGCAAGCGTGCGGGCCAGAAGCGTCTTGCCGGTCCCGGTGGGGCCGATCAGCAGCACGTTGCTCTTGTCGAGTTCAATCGGCGAATCCTCGGCGTCGATCTGGGTGAGCCGCTTGTAGTGATTGTGGACCGCGACTGCGAGAGCCCTCTTGGCGTGGTCCTGACCGATCACGTATTGGTCGAGGAATTCCTTGATCTGCCGTGGCGTGGGAATGTTCGAGAAGAGCGGCTTGCCCGTCGTGCCGCGCTTCTTGGTCTGTCTGAAGATGTTCTGGCAGAGGTCGGTGCAGTTGCCGCAGATGTAGACGTCGTTGGGTCCTTCGACCATCGGGCCCACTTCGCGCGAGTTCTTGCCGCAGAAGGAGCAGACGTTCACCTTGCGCCCGCGGAAGCCTCCGCCACCTCCGCCACCTCCGCTGCCACCGCCGGAACCTCCGGCGCCGCCGCCACTTCCACCGCCAGCACCGCTGCCAGCATCGCCGCCTTCACCGAAACCGTCGCTGCGCGGCCCGCGGCGACCGCCTCCGGAACCTGCCGCCATCGAGGGCACGGGGAGGGGGAGCGTTCGACGTGAAGAGCGTGAGGACGAATCGTCGTGCATCATGGGAATGGTCCGAGTGTACCGCTGCCTAGTCGCGTTTTCGCTGTTGTTCACCGGTTCCTCCGCGTCGCGACGACCGAGGCGCGGTGCCAGGGCTGGGAACATCTCCGTCGGCCTTGCCTCCGACTCCGCCGCTGCCGCGAGTCAGTGACCGTCGAACTGCCGCGACGATCACCTGTCGGGCCCGCTCGAATTCCTCGTCGGTGATCTTGCCTTGACGGCGCAAGGACCGCAGACCATCGAGGGTGAAGGGCGCATCGCCCGAGTCGGGCTCCCGGAACTGACGGCGGATCAGCATCGCCACCACCCAGCCGAGGATCGTCACCACCACGAGGACGAAGAGCCAGGGAGCAACCTGCTGGAAGAGGTCTCCGGCGCGCTCGCCCGAAGAACCACCGCCGGGGACGACGGCGCCAAGCCCCGGCGAGAACGCCAGCGCTCCTGCTTCACGGGCGATCGTGCTTCCGATCGTGCCCAGCATGGGCGACACTCACTCGCTCTTGGTCGACTTCTTCCTGGGCTTGGCGTCGGACTTCTGCTCGGACTTCTCGTCCGACCTGTCACTGGACTTGTCAGCGGGCTTCTCGCTCGCCTTCGCGCTGGACTTCGCGGGGGTCTTGCCGGCGGCCGCGGGAGCGGCGCCACCCTTGACCTGACGCTCGGCCACCTCGCGATTCCACGCCTCGGCGTCGACGTCGACGATCGTGCACTTCTCGAGAAGCCGATCGGCGGTCTTGTGCTCGCGAATCGAGAGACCGATCTCGTTGAGATGACCCGACTGGGCCATGTCGTTGCGCAGCTTCTCGGGGCGCTCGCCGCGCTGGCGGGCCATGGCCGCGATCCGGCCGTTGACTTCGCCTTCGCTGACATTGATCTCGAACTTCTCGGCGAAGGACGCGAGCACGAAGAAGAGCTTGAGGCGCGACTGGCTCTGGGCCTCGGTGCTGCCGCGCATCTGGGCCAACTCCGTCTCGACCTGCGCCGGTTCGGTCCCGCGGTAGATCAACTCGACCCGCTGCCGCTCGATCAGCCGGGTGAGCTGATTGGCGGACATGTTCTCGGGCAGCGGGAAGTCGACCGCCGCGAGGAGATGCTCGTAGAGCTGCTCGCGCATCGCCGAACGCTGCTCGAGGTCTCGACGCTGTTCGAGGGCCAGCCTGATCTGCTCGCGCAGAACCTCCAGGGTGCCGAGTCCGAAGCGATCGACGAGTTCGTCGGCGGCCGCCGGGGTGATCCGCTCGGCGTCGCGGACGTCGAGTTCGATGGTGAGCTTGGCTCCGCGCACATCCTCGCGCTCGTGAAACTCGGGCCCGGTGGTGTTGACGGTGATCACCTCGCCGACCGACTTCCCAAGAGAGGAGTCCTCGAAGCCGTCGACGATCACGCCGAGCACCTGACCCCTGCCTTCGTCCTCCTTGCCCGGCACGATCACCAGGGTGCGATCGGTCTCGAAGAAGACTCCCTCGAGTCCTTCCTTGCGGACCGTGGCCCGGCAGAGCAGTCGGTCGTAGGCCTGGAACGGACCGGTGATCCGCGCCGGGGTGCCGAAGCGGAACTCCTGTCGCTTGAGTTCGAGATCGATGTGCTGATCACTGACCTCGATGGTCGGCTTGCGGATCTCGACACCCTCGACGCCCGGGAGATCGAAGGTCGGAACGACCTCCACGTCGATCACCACCGTCATCGGCTTGCCGACTTCGAGGGTCGCGGTTCGCGTGGCTTCGTCGAGCTCGGGTTCGCCCACCGGACGGATCTTGTTCTCTTCGAGAGCCTGCGAGTAGGCCATCCCGATGAGCTGGTTCTTGGCTTCGAGCCGGACGCCTTCGCCGAAGCGGCGCTCGAGGAGCGGGCGCGGTGCGCGACCCTTGCGAAACCCTGGAAGCACCGCCTGGGTGGCGAGCGTTCCGAAGCTCTCTTCGATGCGGGCGTCGATGGAAGTCACCGGGATGGTGATCGTCAGCCGCTTCTTGGCGGGGCCGATGTCCTCGACCTTCACGGAAGAGAGAGCGATGGTGGTCGATTCGGCTGGCGCGTCGGTGGAAGCCATGATTGAGCCTGATTGAGCCTGATTGAGCCTGCGGGAGGCTGCGGGAGGCTGCGGAAGGTGTGCGGACAGGGCAGGGAAAGACCGAAGAAGATAGCAGGAACCGCCGGTCGGCGGCGAACCGCGGCGGTTTCGCCCGATCCACCGCCTCGGGGACCCGCTACTGCGCGTCGAGGCCACCCCAGAGACGTCGGAACGCCTCGCGGTAGCGGTCCAGCGTGGCTTCGACGATGGCCGGGGGCAGGGCCGGACCGGGTGGCGACTTGTCCCAGTGCCCCAGTCGGATCCCCTCGAGGAGCCACTCCCGCAGGTACTGCTTGTCGAAACTGGGCTGTTCGCAACCTGGTCTCCAGTCCTCGGCGGGCCAGAAGCGGGAGCTGTCGGGAGTCAGCACCTCGTCAATCAGGAGGAGGCGGTCGGTGACGGCCCCGTCGTCCCCGAGGGCATGACCGAACTCGAATTTGGTGTCGGCGAGGATGATTCCACAGCGCTCCGCATGCTCCGCGGCGGCGCGGTAGATCGAGAGGGTGAGATCCCGGAGCCGGGCGACGAGCTCGTCGCCGATGACCGACGCGGCCTGGGCGGCGCTGAGGTTCTCGTCGTGGCCCATCTCGGCCTTGGTCGCGGGGGTGAAGATCGGCTCCGGGAGTCGATCGCCCTCGCGGAGTCCAGTGGGCAGCGCAATCCCGCAGACCGTTCCCAACTGGCGGTACTCGACCGCGCCGCTTCCAGCGAGATATCCGCGAGCCACGCATTCGATTGGGATCACCCGGGCCGGCCGACAGAGCATCGACCGCCCTTCGAGCATCGCTCGTTCCTGGGCGGAGAGTTCGTCGAGCAGATCGAGGTCGGTCGTGATCAGATGATCATCGACCAGCTTGAGAGAACGGATGAAGTCGAACCATCGGGTGCTGATTGACGTGAGCAGCCGGCCTTTGCCGGTGATGCTCGTCGGCATGACCACGTCGAAGGCGCTGATTCGATCGGTGGCGACGATCAGGACCATCGCCGGACGCGGCGTCCGCCCGGGCAGAACTCGGGGTGGAAGCTGATAGATGTCTCGCACCTTCCCCTGCCGCCGCGTGCCGAGAGGGAGGTGGGTTTCGAAGAGGGCGTCTGCGGCGACGGGCATGAAGTCGAATCCTGAGCGGGGCAGATCGGAAGAAGTGGGGCCGAGACCGATGATCGGACCAATGCTTGAGCGGGGTCGGTCCCTGATCGGACCTGATCGGACCTGTTCAGACCTGATCAGACCTGATCAGACCTGATCAGACTGGATTCAGCCTGATCACGACGGACCGGGAATGAGTTGCTTCCGACCCTCCGAAAGGCTTGTCAGTCCCGAGGCGACCGACACAATACGGGCTTCGCACCCCGAGGTGGCCACCCCGTCCACGGTCCACCCCACACGGTGCCGCGCAACGCCCGCAACGACTCGACCAGCGCCGCAGTCTGCTCCGATTCCTCCCAATGCTTCAGTTCAAGGTCTTCGACGACGACGGCTCGCGGGCGTGCTTCGACTTGAAGGGCGCCCACCTGCTGCTGCGCGATGATGTGGCCATTCGCGGGGAGGTGACCCTGCGCGAGGGTGGTGCTGCGGGCGGGCGACTGATCCGCTGCCGGCGGCGCGGCACCGATCCGGTGGCGCTGGCGATCATTCACGATGCCGGTCGCATGGGTCGGTTGATGCTGCACACGACTCTCCTGCCGGATCGCGAGGAGCCGTACCTGCTGGCCCTCGAGCTGGCCCGTCAGCGCATCAAGCAGTTCATCGCCAAGAGTGAAGAGTGGCAGATGTTCGATCTGTCCCCCGAGCACTCCGCGATGCAGCTCTGGGAGGACGCAAGGCAGCACTTCACCCTCGCCATCAACGATCTCGATTGGGCTTCCGCCGATCGCCACGCCAAGCGCTCGCTCGAAGCCGGAGTCGACGCGTCGGAGCGATTGGCGATGGCCCATGCCGAGATCCTGCTCCATCGCCGCTTCGGCACCCGGGCCGCCTCGTCGACCACACTGGGAATCGGCGTCCACCCGGGTCGCTTCGAGGCTCCGCAGCAGCAACTGGTGGCGAAGGAAGCCGACGTGATCGTCGTGCCCCTCACCTGGCGCGAACTTCAGGTTGCCGAGAAGCGCTACGACTGGGAGCGCACCGATCGGCTGATGGCATGGGCTCATGGACAGAACAAGCCGATCGTGACCGGGCCGCTGCTCGAGTTCACCAGTCGGGCGCTGCCTCCGTGGATCGAAGTCTGGAAGCACGACTTCGACACCTGTCGCGATCTGGTCTACGACCACGTCGCCAAGGTCGTCGAGCGCTATCGCAACGTGGTCGGCATCTGGAATCTGGCGGCGGGATTGAACGTCAATCAGATCTTCCCCTTCACCGCCGACCAGACCATCACACTGCTGCGCACCGCGGGAGTGCTGGTGCGGCAGATGCGGCGCGGTGGCCGGACCATGGTCGAGATCTCGCATCCCTTCGGCGAGCACACCGCGTTCAATCGCGAGTCGATTGCGCCGATTGCGTGGCTCGATCAGGTGATTCAGGAAGGACTGCAACTCGACTGCCTCGGCGTGCGGATTCGCTTCGGCGCCGCCACTCCCGACTTCGCCGCCCGCGACCTCATGCAGGTGAGCGCGATCCTCGATCGAATGCTGCCCTTCGAGACGCCGGTCATGCTGACGGGACTCGCGGTCCCCTCGGCCTCATCGGACGAGCAGTCGAGCTGGTGGCATTCCGGATGGTCCGACCGCACCCAGGCCCGGTGGATCTCGAAGCTCATTTCGATCGCCCTCTCGAAGCCCTTCGTCGAAGCGGTCTTCTGGGGTGATCTGATCGATCGGCCGGAGCTCGAGATCCCGTCCTGCGGGCTCATCACCGAGTCCGGCGACCCCAAGGCGGCGCTGGCGGCGCTGGTCACCGCCCGACGCCGGTTGCGGAAGCCGATAGGCCTTCTCAAGGTGGCATCCCGCTCGTCGCTTCTGGGCGAAGAGGAGTGAGTATCGACGCCCTGCGCCGCGGTGTGCGTGCGGCAAGTCGCCTTCTGGGAGGCGTGATTCGATCGCCGAGCCCGCCACTTCACTCGTCGTCCAGTGCTGCGCGAGCGACGCCGCGCAGCCGGTTGATGGTGCCGGGGCCGATGCCCGGCACCCGGTCGAGGTCGGCGAGCGTCGCGTACCTGCCGCGGGCGTCGCGATCCTCGAGAATGCGCCGCGCTCGGGTCATTCCGATTCCGGGAAGCCCGGCAAGTTCGCGAAGCGTCGCCGTGTTGAGATCGACCGGTCGTGGCTGTTCGAAGAGTGCGGCGAGCGTCGCGCGTCCAGATTCGCCACCAGCGCCGCCGCTGCCACTGCCACCGTCTCCGCGCAGCGCCGGCCGAGCCGAAAGAAGGACCAGAGATGCGCCCAGGAGCAGCGCGTTGAAAAGCACGACGCAGTGCGTCGTCGCCGCGACCTCGCGCATGGGTTCCCCCGAACTCACGCCGCAGCGTAGCCCGGGCGGGGATCAGGTCTGGTTGGGATCGAGGACTCGAGAGTCGTGAACCATGCGCGGGAGTCGAGGAGTTCATGGGCTCGCCAGCCGACTATCCTCGCCGCGTTGGACTGGTTCGCTTCCATCCAGAACCACCGGGCGATCAAGTCGCTGGTGGAATTCTCCGAGGCCGGTGGTTCGGCTTCGGTCCAGGGCGCCGTCGGGTCGAGCACGACGATCGTCGCGGGAGCTGCTGCGCGCCTGCTGAAACGACCGGTGCTGCTGGTCGTCGCCCACCTCGACGATGCCGACGAGGCCGCGGACGAACTGAACGGCCTGGGGATCGAGGCCGTGCGGCTCCCGGCCCTCGAGGCGCTTCCCGGGCAATCCGACTTCAGTCTGGATCTCCTGGCCGGCCGACTGGCCCTCGCCCAGCGACTCATCGACGGTCGTCCGCCGACCATGATGATCGCGGCCATGCCCGCGCTGATGCAGGGCCTGCCGGAGACGGCGCGGATGGCGTCACTTCTTCGCACCGTTCGGGTCGGGGAGCGGGTCGATCTTCGAGAACTCGCGGGCTGGCTGGAGCAGGGGGGATACGCCCGGCGCGAGAGTGTCGAGGGTCCGGGAGAGTTCGCGGTGCGCGGCGGAATTCTCGATGTCTTCCCACCTGGTGGCGAACGAGCGGTCCGGCTCGATCTCTTTGGAGACGAGATCGAGCGGATGTTCGAGATCGATCTCGTCACCATGGCCAGCGATCGACGCCTCGAGAGCGTCGAGTTCGTCGGCGCCAGCGTCGAGGCGGTCATGGGCGACGACTCCTCGGTCCACTTCACCTCGCTGCTGCCGCGGTCCACGGTGGCGATCCTGGCGGAGACCGCCGAGATCATCGAACAGGGGCGGGGCTACTACGAACGCGTCCGCGATGCCCGCAGCATCATCGGTCCCCCGCGGGTGATGGCCGAGATTGCCAGGCTGCACGCGGTGGTCGATGTCAACGCCTTCTCCTCGGGCGCCAATCCGAGTCGTCGCGTCGAGCTCTCGCTGGCGGCGCTGCCGACGTTTGCCGACGACGTCTCCGAGGCGATCCGCGAACTGGCCGAGCTCGCCCGATCGCACCGGGTGGTGGGGCTCTGCGACACCTCCGGTGAAGCGGATCGGACCCGGGACCTGCTGCGCGAGTTCGGTGGCGGAGCCTCGGTCGTCGTCGAGGAGCGGCACCTCCACCGCGGATTCATCTTCGACGCCGGCGAGCGGTCGGCGCTGGCGCTCGTGCCCCAGCATGAGCTGCTCCACCGCTATGGCGTTCGTCGCCGCACTCGCGGGATCGGGACGGGCAAGGCGCGGGACGCGTTCCTCTCCTTCGAGCCCGGCGACTATGTGGTCCACCGCGATCACGGCATCGCCAGGTTCCTCGGGCTTGGGACCATTCCCCGCGATGCCAGCCGCGAGGATCTCGGCGACGACGAGGTCCTCACGCTCGAGTTCGACGGCAGCTCGCGGCTGCACGTGCCCATCGCCCGGATCGACCTGGTGCAGCGATACATCGGCGCCGGCAATGCCCGGCCGACCCTCTCCACCATCGGCGGGAAGCGCTGGAAGCGGGCCAAGGAAGAGGCCGAGACCGCAGTGCGCGATCTTGCGGCCGAGATGCTGCGGGTGCATGCGGCGCGGGAGGCGACCCGCGGCATCCGCTATCCCAACGACACCATCTGGCAGCAGGAATTCGAGGCGGAGTTCCCCTACGACGAGACCGAGGACCAGCTCACCGCAATCGCCGCCGCGAAGCGGGACATGACCAGTCCGCGCCCGATGGATCGCCTGGTCTGCGGCGACGTCGGCTTCGGCAAGACCGAGGTGGCGATGCGGGCCGCCTTCAAGGTGGTCGAGTTCCAGAAGCAGGTGGCGGTGCTGGTGCCGACGACGGTTTTGGCCGAGCAGCACGAACAGACCTTCCGTTCTCGCTTTCGCGCCTATCCGTTTCGGATCGAGAGCCTCAGTCGTTTCAAGACCGACGCCGAGCAGCGCGTGGTGCTGCGGGATCTGGCCCACGGCAAGGTCGACGTGGTGATCGGAACCCATCGCCTGCTCAGCAAGGACGTGCAGTTCAGCGATCTCGGGCTGGTGGTCGTGGACGAGGAGCAGCGCTTCGGGGTCGAGCACAAGCAGCGACTGCTCGAGTTTCGGGTGACCGCCGACGTTCTCACGCTCTCGGCGACGCCGATTCCACGGACCCTGCACATGGCCATGCTCGGGCTCCGCGACATCTCCTCGCTCACCACCCCGCCGCTCGATCGCCGGGCCATCGTCACCGAGGTCTTTCCCTTCAATCCGAATCGCATCAAGCAGGCGATCGAGCGGGAACTTGCCCGCGAGGGCCAGATCTTCTTCGTGCACAACCGCGTGCACAACATCCAGTCGATCGCCGACGACGTGCGCCGACTGGTGCCCGAAGCCAGGATCATCGTCGGCCACGGCCAGATGCCGCCGAAGGAGCTCGAGGACGTGATGCTCCGCTTCATGCGTCACCAGGCCGACGTCCTGGTCTGCACCACGATCATCGAGAGCGGCATCGACATTCCCACCGCGAACACCATGGTGATCAACAACGCCCACATGTTCGGCCTGGCGGAGCTGCACCAGCTCCGCGGCCGCGTCGGGCGGTCCAAGCACCGCGCGTACTGCTATCTGCTGACGCCTACGGACCGGACCATCACCGAGGATGCGATGAAGCGACTACGGGCCATCGAGGACTACTCGATGCTCGGCGCCGGCTTTCGCATCGCCATGCGCGATCTCGAGATCCGCGGCGCGGGAAATCTGCTCGGGGCGGAGCAGTCGGGCCACATCGCCGCAGTCGGATACGACCTCTACTGCCGATTGCTCGAGCAGGCGGTCGCGGAGCTGAAGTCGGAGGTGCCGGGGCGCGCCCCGCCGCCGTCGATCGTGGAGATCGGCCTCAAGGGATCGATTCCGCGGGGCTTCATTCCCTCGGAATCGAGGCGGATGGAGGCGTATCGCCGGGTCGCCGAGGCGACGACGGTCGAGAGCCTCGCCAAGGTCGAGGCAGCCATGGTGAGCGCGTACGGCGAGCTTCCCAAGGCCACCAAGCTTCTGCTCGAACTGGCCACGCTCCGCTCGCAGGCGGCATTGCTCGGGGTGCAGTCGATCACCCGGGTGGAGCAGGATGTGGTCTTCAAGACCACGCGGCCGAAGGAACTGGAGGCCGCGATGGCGGGGGCGCAGGGCACGCTTCGAGTGATCGGCGGCGTGCAGGGCGAGGGTCTCGCCGAGGTCTTCTTCCGACCGCCGAAGGCGTTCCTGGAGCCGCCGACGTTGTTGGCGGTACTGCGGAAGCGGTTGGGGGCGAGGAGGGAGTAGAGAGGAGAGAGGAGAGAGGAGAGAGGAGAGAGGAGAGAGGAGTACAGAAAGAGTCAGTCAGGTGAAAATTCCGTGATTGGGGGAGTGAGCGATCTGGCGAGTAGGCTCGCGGAAGAGTTGGGGCTGGGTCGGCGGTCGACGCGGCTTCAGGGGGTTCGAGGGAGTTCGAGAGATTTGCCGGAGGGCACTGGCTCATGTTTCTGCTGCATCGCGAGCGCGGGGAACGGCTGCGGGAGTTTCGGGCGGTCTGGGTGGAAGGAGACGACGTCGTCGAGCGAGCGGGCGTGGTCGGGGCCGAGGGGCCGCTGACGCGGACTGCTGTCGCTGCGGGTCAACCGCCCGAGGTGATGATGAACGCCGTGCTGGAGCGAGCGCGGGGTGATGGATTCGAGGGGAAGTCCATCGACGAGCTGAGCCACCTTGCGGTGCGGTGGGGCTTCGATGGAGAGTGGCTTCAGGCCGATGACGACGATCTCGAGGCCATCGTCGAACGACTCCATCAGGCCCTCTGGGTGAGAGGGCTCGGCGGGGCCGATGGCTCGATGGTCGGCGACTCGGTGGTGGTGATCGACCTCTCCGCGGTCGATGCCAATAGAGCGAGGGAAGTGCTCACCGAGGCGCTGAAGGCAACGGCGGTGGCGGAGTTCGCCACCATCGGCGAGGTGTGAGGCGAGCGGCTGGCGAGTGACTGGCGAGTGGCTGGCGAGTGACTGGCGAGTGGCTGGCGAGTGACTGGCGACCTTCTGAAGATCGCCTTGGGGGGACCGCGCCGGCCGGTGGGAGATGCAGGAGCGGCATCGGGGAAGAAAGTGAAGAGCAGCCCGCGGCTGGGCCGATCAAGTCTTCACTCAGGCCTTCAAAACGATTGGTCGGGCACGGTTGCAGGATGACCGACCCGGGCCCGTCCCCACCCCCCGGAGAGCTCGTCCATGATTGCCAATCGCCGCACGGTCCTTGCGGAGACCCGTCGCTCGATCACGCACAAGTTCTCGATCAATGGACACGAGGGCTACCTGACCGTGGGACTCTTCGAGGACGGCCGACCGGGTGAGATCTTCATCAAGATCGCCAAGGAGGGATCGACCCTCTCGGGGCTCATCCAAGGCTTCTGCCGCTCCTTCAGTCTGGCGCTCCAGTACGGGCTTCCGCTCGAGGCGAGCATCGAGCGGTTCCGAAACATGCGGTTCGAACCGAGTGGTGCCACCAGCAATCCGGAGATCCCCAGGGCCTCGAGCATTCTGGACTACGTGGCCCGATTTCTCGAGCTGCAGTTCATGAACGCTCCGTCGACTGCCTCCGCGAGGTGACCCCAAGGGTTGCGAAGCAGGCTGCAGAACAGGTCGCGAAGCCGACCCATCAGGCCGACCGCCAAAGCGGTCAAAGCGAGACTTGCAGAACACCGCGAAGCGCCCCTGAGGCGCCTCGCGGTGTTTTGTCGATGTCGCCCACCGAGCCGTTACTCATGCCCGAGTCGGGCGACGTGAGCACGGATCGGCCAAGGTCAGACGAACTGACTCAGGACTTTCGCGATGGCCGCTCGGGTCGCTCGGAGCGCTCCGGTCGATCGCCGCGGGGCTTGCCGCCTCCGGCGCGATTTCTGGGGCCGCGCTCGTCTGCACCCGCCTCGGCGCCTTCGTCACCCGCGGGTGACGCGTCGGCCGTTGCGGTCTGTTCCGCAGCTCGCATCTCGGCTTCGAGCTGTCGGTCGGCCTGCACGTTGAGCGTGATCTCGCTCTTCAGATCGCGGTCGAGCTGGATCGGGACCTGGTACGAACCGATTCGGCGGATCGCGCCGCTGAGGCGAATGGCACGGAGTTCGACGCCGTAGCCGGCGGCATGAAGGGCGTCGGCGATGTCGCGCTGGGCGATCGATCCGTAGAGCACACCCTGATCGTTGCAGCTCCGCTGCACGGTGATCGAGATATCGACCATTCGGGCGAGCAGTGCCTCGCGCGAGGAGCGTTCCGCGGCGACATGAGCCATGGCCTTGGCTCGGGCTTCACGAAGCGATTCGATCTTCTCGGGAGTCGGGAACTCGCCGAGGCCGTGGGAGAGCAGGTAGTTCCGCGCGAAGCCGGGGCGGACCTTGACCATGTCGCCGACGATTCCGAGGTTCTCAACGCTCTCGAGGAGCAACAGTTCGATGTTTCGAGCCATAGGTGCTGTCCTTGGAGCAGTGGCGAGTGTTCTCGCCGACTGCCAGTTAGGAGCGTGACGCGCGCCCCAGCAGGGAGTTGAATCCATCGGGCGTCAGACCGATGGCTGAGAGGACGATCGCCGCCCTCGGGACTTTGCGTAATCTCTCTCGATTGCGCGCCAGACGCGCCAGACGCGCCAGACGCGCCAGACGCGCCAGACGCGCCAGACGCGGACGAAGCGAACGATCGCGGAAGGTGCGGAGGATAGCCCGATTTCGCGACCGAGACCAGACCACCGTGCCGCCCGACGCCCGAGACGCCTGTGACGCCCGAGACGCCGCCGAGCCCGGGACCGCCGCACTTGGGACCGCCGAGCCCGGGACCGCCGAGCCCGGGACCGCCCAGCCCCAGCTCGGCGTGCGACGACGCGAGTCGCCGTTAAGAACAGTGATTCGCCCACTTGAGCGAAGACCGAAGTGACACGGATCTTTATGGCGAGGTCCTTCGCGTCGTGCGCAGGAAGGATGGAGCACGGAGGAGCACGGAGGAGCACGGAGGACACGGAGGACACGGAGGACACGGAGAAAGAGGCAAGGGTGCGAACGGCACCGGCCCCGTGATGCCGGCCCCGTGATGCCGGCCCCGTGATGCCGGCCCCGTGATGCCGGCCCCGTGATGCCGGCCCCGTGATGCCGGCATAACAGCCAATCGTGTCCGTTCACCAACATGACTCGCTCGCTTCCTTCTCCGTGTCCTCCGTGTCCTCCGTGTCCTCCGTGCTCCATACCTCCTGCACGCGAGGTGACGAAAGTCTGGCGAGCACGTTGACGTGCACGGATGTTGCGGCCGCCAGCGTCTCGCCCAGCCCCAGGTCGGCGAGTTCCAGGCACCCAACCCAGCTCGCGCAGCGCCGCCCCCCTGGGACCGTCGAGCCCAGCTCGGCGGTCCCAGGCTCGGCGGCGCTGGGGCCGTGATTCGTTCACAGTGTCGGGTGCCGCGCCTTCGCGATGATCGTCACGTTGGGACCGAATCGCCGCCTTTGCGAGTGCTCACTCACGCCCGAACAGTCGCCCCGGTCGCAACGGTCGCCGCGGTCGCCCCGGCCGGAAGGCTCCGGGCCCGCAGGGCAAAGGCCAGCCACGACGCCCCGTGCATGATCAGGTCGATGCCCACGAAGAAGCCGATGAACCAGAGGCCGGAGTCGGGCCATCGGCGCCAGATCATCAGACCGAGGATGAAGGAGATCGCCCCGCTGAGCGCCACCGCGCCGCCCAGCATCGGCATCGTGAAGCCCGCGATCATGCGGAAGAGCCCGCCGACCAGAAGGAACATGGCGAAGATCAGGGTGATCATCAGCGCGTTCTCGCCGGGCGAAGTGACCAGCAGCACGCCCACGACAAGTTGAAGAATGGCGGCGATCAGGTGGACGAGGAACCCGCTCCAACTGCGCACGCCGAAGGTCTCGATCAACTGCACGCCTCCCGAGATCAGGAGCACCCATCCGAGAAACATGACCGTGACCAGCGTCGTCGTGGTGGTGCAGATCACGGCGATGAGACCGGCGACGAGCATGGTCGCCCTGAGCAGGGCGAATCGCCCCCAGCGCTCCTTGATGTAGTTCAGATCGTGCGGAATGGCCATGGTTCGTGTCCTTCAAGTTGTCGCCGGTGGGTTGTCGCCGGTTCCCCTCGTGGCGCGACCGACCAGATCTGGTTGACGGGCGACTGTCCGGAATGGAGGGTGCGCGACGGCACCAAGTGCAGCGTGACGGAAGCCTTGAGCGGCTGCCCGCACCACGACGGAGCCCGACTGGTCAAGGTCCACCTCGACGGGTACGACCTGCGTCCGGCGCTCACCGGCGCGGGTCCATGGCGGCGCAAGGAGTTCATCTATTGAACGGATGACCGCAGCGTCGCCGCGATTCGATACGGCAATTGGAAGGCGACATTCCTGCGACAGGATGCACACGGCCTGCGAGTGTGGCAGGAGCCGTTCGTCGCCCTCCGAGCCCCCATGCTTACGAATCTGCGGATGGACCCCTTCGAGCTCGCTTACGAGATCGGCATGGACTACGGCCGCTGGTTCGCGGAGCACATGTTCATGATCGCGCCGGCAGCGGGCTACGTCGGCCAGTGGACCCAGAGCTTCAAGGAGTTCCGGCCCCGCCAGAAGCCCGGCAGATTCAATCTCGATCAGGTGATGGAAGCCGTGACGCGACCGCCCGACGGCCGCTGAGTGCGGACGTTTGGCGCAGCGCCACTAAAACCCCCGCCGCGCACGCCGAGAGGCGCCGAGGCGGATTCTCCGGAGCGAGGAACGAGCTGATGACCCACACACTCACCCCCCGCTGGCGACCCGCGACGCACCGTGTTCGCAATCACGATGGTCACCCTGACCCTGATGGGACCCTCGGTCGTCGTCGCGGCTCAGCCCGGCGCGGCGCTCGCGTCGGATGATCCGACGTCGCCGCCGTGCTGTGCGCCCACCGCGGCGAAAGCCGTCCCGCCTCGCCCCGACCGTCCGGCGCCGATTGCCAGCAGGTCGGTCACCGCAGTCGTCGGCTACGACTTCCGCCTGTTCCATCATCCCGCCTCGGTGATCCTCGGCTACCGCGCCATCGCTTGGGACTACACCGACGGCAGCGGCACCAGCGAGTTCACCGGGGACGTGGCCCAGCACGGAGTCATGCTGGGGTTTGGGATGAGGTTCCAAGCACAACTGCTGCTGCGCGGCGCTACAGGGAGCAGGGAGCAGGGAGCAGGGAGCAGGGAGATGTGCAGTGGGTTGCACGACTCGAAGCGTGCGCGGAGTTCTTGCGCCTCAGGCCTCACGTGCACCGCACGGTCCAGATTGTGCAACCGCCCTCCGCACTGAGGAGCACGGGAAAGCACCGGGAGCACCAAGGAGGGAAAGTCGACCGGCACACTCGACGGCCTCGGCCGCGGCGGGAGCGGCCGCACGGCGGCACCCCTACTTCCCCTTCACTCCGACTTCTACTTCAGCTTTCCGAGTCGAACACTGGCCAAAAGTACCCCGAGAATCGCAAGCCCGATCCCACCGACGATGTACCAGGTCGTGCTCTCGGTGAACTTTCCGGTGAAGGTTTCGCTGACCTGATCCGCGACAGAGTCGGATGCGTTCAGCCCGATCACCACAAGCACCACTCCAATCACGACCAGAACGATCCCGACCATGCGTTGCGGACTCATGAGAGACCTCCCGATAGACGATGATTCGGCACTCGAAGCGATGGCCATGCCCGGCGTCAGACGCCGGGCAGACGCTTCCCTGTCGCCAGGCTCACCACGAGCCCGATGACGAAGATCACCAGGAAGACGAAGAACAGGATCTTGGCGATGTACATCGACTCGCCGGCAACGCCGGTGAAGCCGAGGAGACCCGCGATAAGAGCCAGGACCAGGAAGATGAGCGCCCATCGAAGCATGACTGCGTCCTTTCAAGAGAGATCCATCCCTCGCGTTTCGGCGCACGCGCCCGCGACACTGGAGGAACGTGTGGCGATCGTCACGCAGCGTCCCCGCTCAGCGGGTTTGCCTGACAACTGAGCCTCGATCACGCTATCCGGTCACGCCGCCGAAGTCGTCTGTGAAGTCATCGGGTGTTCCCCCTAATTCTGAGTGGACATTCACTCGTGAGTGGCTTTCTGAGAAATCGCCGTCTCCGGAGTGCCGCACTACGCTTGGCTTCAAGACCGCGCCCCCCAGTCATCCCACCGGAGCCTTCTCGTGAACTTCCGCACCTCGCCAACCGCGCTCGCCTGTCCTGCGCTCCTCGCAGTTGCGCTACTCGTCGACACCATGTACGCGGTCGACATCGCAATCGACTCCAGGGCCGCGTTCATTCACACCGCCAGCGCCGATCCGTCGCTGCCGGCCGCGCCGATTGCCCTCGGCAGCCTCGGCATCGCCCCGGGCGACCGCATCGAGTTGACGACGCTCGGCGACTTCGACAACGGGCCTCGCGGCGACATCTTCAAAACCTCGATGGGCATCTTCTCTGCAAGCCCCCTGCTGCTCGCGCCGAGTGCTCTCAATAGGGTGGTGGATGCGCTCGACGCCGGCGTGGACTTCATCTCGGCGCCGACCTTCTTCGGCGGCGAGCCGACCGACGTTCCACAGGATTTCGTCATCACCAGCGGCGCGTTCCCCGGCGGCACCATCTGCGTCATCGTTCCGCGCGGCGCAACCCACCTCTTCATCTCGGCCCACGACTCGCTGTACGGGGACAACAGCGACCCCGACGGCGACTTCGCGGTGCGGATCACGCTCCTGGACGAGTGCGTGGCCGATCTCGATGGATCCGGGAGCGTCGACGGCGCCGACCTCGGCCCACTCCTCGCGAACTGGGGCCCGACCACGGTCATCGGCGCCCCCGGCGACCTCAACTGCGACGGCGTCGTCGACGGCAACGATCTCGGCGCGCTCCTCTCAGCGTGGGGCGCGTGCGAGTAGCAGAAGCGATGGGGTCTCGCGGCGGACCATCGACTACCTTCTACGAACCATGATTATCCCGGCCCTCCTTGTGCTCTCGTGCGCTGGCGTCCTCTCGATGTCCGCGCCTGTGCTGGCCCAGGTTCACTACCACGAGGATGGCCAGCCGTGGAAGCAGCGCGCTGGGGCCGGGCCCGATGCGGAGGTCTCCGGGTGGTTCTACAACCTCGGCATCACCGGCATGCGCGCTGAACTCGTGGCCGATGCTCCGAAGGCGCTGCTGGTGAGGCACGTCTTTCGGGGAACCCCCGCGAACGGCATGGTGCATGTCGGTGATCGAATCATCGGGGCGAGGGGGGCGGGGGCTGT
>ENA-ORBV01004302-ORBV01004302.1-microbial-mat-metagenome-genome-assembly--contig:-NODE-4302-length-27451-cov-8.440637_pt1 | contig 27451 bp, 24 predicted proteins | sample MGYA00237777_ERZ505514 | MGnify/ENA primary metagenome ERZ505514 (study PRJEB26160, sample SAMN06269048) | microbial mat metagenome | isolation source: Oligotrophic lake microbial mat | place...
TACACCTCTCTATTCGTCGGCAGCGTCAGATGTGTATAAGAGACAGGTGTGTTGTCGCTGGTGCCGGCACGCTGCTATCCCCCTTGCGACCCCAACTGGCCAGGACGACCGCACCGGCCAACGCGCCGGCCATCGCGGTGCCCGCCCAGGCTGCCACCTTCAGGCCACTGGCGGCCTTGCGGCGCTTGCCGCCCGGCGGGCGTTTGGCGGGCTGTTCCAGCGCTGGCAGGGCGGCGTCGGTGGTGGCGTCGGTGGCGGCGTAAGTGGCGGCTTCGGGCGCGCTGTGTTTGTCCGCCCAGCGCCGCAGTTCCGTGGCCATGGCGGCGGCGCTGCTGTAGCGTTGCGCCGGGTCACGTGCCATGGCCTTGGCGGCAATGGCTGACAGCAAAGGAGGCACGCCATAACGCAGCTCGTGCGCGGGCGCGGGGTGGTTGGTGAGCACGGCGATGCTGATCTGCTGCATCGAATCGCCCGTGTAGGCCTTGCGGCCCGCCAGCAGCTCGTAGAACACCACGCCCAGGGCGTGGATGTCGGTGCGTGCATCGACGGTGCCACCTTGCAGCTGCTCGGGTGCCAGGTAGTGCGGCGAACCCGCCACCAGGCCTTCCAGCAGTTGCAGCGCCGAGCTGTGCGCCACACGTGCGATGCCGAAGTCCAGCACCTTGGGCTTGTCGCGGCGGCACAAGAAGATGTTGGCCGGCTTGATGTCGCAGTGCACGACGCCACGGGCGTGTGCGTAGGCCAGTGCGTCGGCGACGCGCCGCACCAGCTGCGCCGCCTGGGTGGCGCTGGGCTGCCAGCCGGCGGCCAGCGCCTGGCGCAGGTCGCGCCCATAAAGGCGCTCCATGGCGATGTAGACACCTTGTGCCGACAGGCCCGCATCGTGGATGGTGACGATGTGCGGGTGGCTCAGACCCGCGGCCGCCCGCGCTTCATTGAGGAACAGGCCGTCCAGCGACACCCGTTCGGCCATGCCCACTTCAAACTGCAGCGTCTTGACAGCCACCGTGCGCGACAGCAGCGGGTCCCAGGCCTCGTGCACCTGGCCCAGCCCGCCTTGGCCCAGCGGGCCCTTGATGGCGTAGCGGCCGATGTGCGACAGCGTGGGGCTCAGTTCGACGGCGGTGTCTGCTGCTGCGGGCTGGCTGTCCAGCAGACCGGAGTCGGGGCCTGGGGGATGTGAGTCCTGCTGCGCATCGGCCGGTGGCTCGCTGGCGGCCGCCTTTGGCGTCTCCACGGCAGGCCACGCCGCGTCCAGGCCCGGTGGCAGGGAAGCCACGGTGGCGGCGAACTCGGTGGCATCGGTATCGGCATGGGCGTGGGCAAGGCCACGCCGCTGGAAGAGGTTGTAGCCCACGGTGGGCGCAGCTTAAGCGCAACGATGTGGCGCCAGCGCTGCAAAAGGCCGGTCTTTTGCGGCGATATGCGGTGCACGCGGCCTGTGGTTAACGCCTGGTCACGGCTGTTTCGGCAGCCGCAGCAGTTCACGGCGCAGGCGCTGCATGGCGGTCTGCAGTTCATCCATGCTGCTGGCGAAGGAAAGGCGCACAAACCGGTCGGCCCAGGCCGGGCCGAAGTCGCGCCCCGGCGTCAGCGCCACATGGGCGTGCTGCGTCATGTGCTGGCAGAAGTCCCAGCTGCTGGCAAAGAAGCGCGAGCAGTCGAACCAGGCGTAAAAAGCACCGTCTGGCAACACCGGCACCGGCAGGCCCATGGCCTGCAGCTCGGCCACCACAAAGTCGCGGCGCTGCTGCAATTGCTGGCGGCGGCGTTCGTACTCGGCCAGCGAGTCGGCCTCGAAACAGGCCAGCGCCGCATGCTGGGCCACCGTGCTGGCGCAGATGTAGAGGTTCTGCGCCAGCCGCTCCACAGGGTCCACCAGCTGCGGCGGCACCACCAGCCAGCCCAGGCGCCAGCCGGTCATGCCGAAGTACTTGCTGAAGCTGTTGATGCTGAGGATGTCCTGGCCCAGATCGGCGCCGTCGGTGTCGCGCAGGCTCAGCACGCTGTGGCCGTAGGCGCTGTCGTAGCTCAGGCCCAGGTAGATCTCGTCGACCAGGGTCACGCCACCGCGCTGTTTCACGGCGCTGGCGATGGCCGCCATTTCCGAACGTGCGATGGACGTGCCCGTGGGGTTGCTGGGCGAAGCCAGCAGCACACCGCGTGTGTGCGGTCCCCAATGTGCGCAGACCGCCGCCGCGTCGGGCTGGAAACGCGATGCGGCGTCCGTGGTCAGCAGTTGCGCGCGTGCCCCGACTGCGGCCACGAAGTGGCGGTTGCAGGGATAGCTGGGGTCGGGCATCAGCACGTCGTCGCCGGGCTCGAAGAGGGCCAGACAGGCCAGCTGCAGCGCGCCCGATGCGCCGGCGGTGATGACGATGCGCCCAGGGTCAACGGCAACGTCAAAGCGGCTGGCGTACCACGCCGAGATGCGTTCGCGCAGCGCCAGCAACCCGGTGGCGTGTGTGTAGCCGGTGTGGCCCTGCCGCAAGCAGTGTTCAGCGGCTTGCAGCACGGCGGGTGCGGCCGTGAAGTCGGGCTCGCCGATGTTGAGAAACACCATCGCCTCGCCGCCCTGTGCCGGGTCGCAGGCCGGACTGCGCGCGATCTCGCTGGCTGCCTTGGCCAGCTCCATCACAAAAAAGGGCTCGATGTGTTCGAGCCGGCTGGCTGTACGGATCACGCGATTCAGCGGCTTCAACTGCGCGCTCGGCGCGCTTCGCCGGGCCGCAACTCGGCAGCGCAGCGGTCGAGCACGCCGTTGACGTACTTGTGACCGTCGGTGCCGCCGAAAGACTTGGTCAGCTCCACCGCTTCATTGATGACCACGCGGTATGGCACGTCCATGCAGTGCATGAGCTCGTAGCAGCCGATCATCAGCGCGGCATGTTCCACCGGCGACAGCAGCGTGGTCTTGCGGTCGACATGGCGCGTCAGCACGGCGTCGAGTGCCGCCGCCTGTTCGATGCCGCCGTGCAGCAAGGCGTCGAAGTGGGCGCGGTCGCTCTTGGCAAAGCCGTCTTGTTCGGCCAGGTGCGCGACGATGCTGTCCGGGCTTTCGCCCGACAACAGCCACTGGTAGAGGCCCTGCAAGGCAAACTCGCGTGAACGCCGACGGGCGGACTTGGGTGGGGCCTTCTTGACGGCGGCTTTGACCTCGGTCTTGGCGGCAGTCTTATCGGCAGTCGAGCCGGCTGATGGCGTTTCTGAGGGCGTTTCTGCTCGCGTTTCTGCTGGCGTTTCTGCTGGCGTTTGTGCTGGCGTTTGTGCTGGCGTTTCCGCCGGCGTGTCGGGCCCCATGCTCATGACAGGTCTTCCAGCAGGTTGGCCATTTCCACCGCCACCCGCGCTGCGTCGCGGCCCTTGTCTTCTGCACGTGCCCAGGCCTGGGCTTCGTTTTCCACGGTCAGGATGGCGTTGGCGATGGGCACGCCGTGGTCCAGCGCCACGCGTGTGACGCCAGCCCCGCTTTCATTGGCGACCAGTTCGAAGTGGTAGGTCTCGCCGCGGATGATGCAGCCCAGCGCCACCAGCGCGTCGAAGTCGCCCGACTCGGCCATGGCTTTCAGCGCGATGGGGATTTCCAGCGCACCGGGCACGGTGACGTGGCGGATGTCGGTGTCGTCCACCTCCAGGCGGTCCAGTTCGGCCAGGCAGGCCTGAGCCAGCTTGGACGTGAGGGCGTCGTTGAAACGCGCCCTGACGATGCCCACCCGCAGGCCTTCGCCCATGAGTTCGCCCGAGCTTCCTTGGTCAGCACCTTGCATGTGCCCTGCTTTCGTATGTGGCGGCGCCGACCCGAGGGTCACGCCGGCGCGGCGATGAAGCCGGTGGTTTCAAGGCCGTAACCCGTCATGCTGGGCATGCGGCGCGGGCTGCCCAGCAGCCGCATGCGGCGCACGCCCAGTTCGCGCAGGATCTGCGCGCCCACGCCGTAGGTGCGCAAGTCCATCTGCAATCGTTGCGGCGCTGGTGCAGCAGCGCCCGCCAGCCGGGGCAGCCAGGTGGCGGCTTCGCTGCTGCAGTTCAGCAGAACGGCCACGCCGCAAGGGCCGGCTTTCAGCGCCGCCAGCGCCGTGCCCAGCGGCCAGGAATGCCCGGCGCCTTGCACGTCCAGCAAGTCCAGTGCGGTGAAAGGTTCGTGCACCCGAACGGGCACATCGTCTTCGTCGGTCCAGCTGCCATGGGTCAGCGCCAGGTGCACGCCGCCGCTTTTGTCGCGGAAGCTCTGGCATTCAAAGGTGCCGTGGGGCGTGTGCAACGGGCCGCTGCCGATGCGTTCGATCAGCGTTTCGTTGCGGCTGCGGTAGCCGATGAGGTCGGCGATGGTGCCGATCTTCAGGCCGTGCTCGCGTGCGAAGACCTGCAGGTCGGGCAGGCGGGCCATGGTGCCGTCGTCCTTCATCACTTCGCAGATCACGGCGGCGGGCAGCAGGCCGGCCATGCCAGCCAGGTCGCAGCCGGCTTCGGTGTGGCCTGCACGCATGAGCACACCGCCTTCCTGCGCCTGCAGTGGGAAGATGTGGCCGGGCTGCACCAGGTCGGACGGCGTGGCATTGCGCGCTACGGCAGCCTGCACGGTGCGCGAACGGTCGGCCGCGCTGATGCCAGTGGTGACGCCCGTGGCGGCTTCGATGGACACCGTGAAGGCCGTGCCGTGGCGCGTGCCGTTGCGGCTGGCCATGGGCGGCAACTGCAGGCGTTCGCAGCGCTCGCGGGTCAGGGTCAGGCAGATCAGGCCGCGCGCGTGGCGGGCCATGAAGTTGATGGCTTCCGGTGTGACGTGCTCGGCCGCCAGCACCAGGTCACCTTCATTTTCGCGGTCTTCTTCGTCGACCAGGATCACCATGCGGCCGGCGGCGAGCTCGGCCACCAGCTCGGGAATGGGGGCAATGGACATGCGCAGATTGTAGGCGGCGGCCTTGGCGGCAGGCTGTCGCCAGGGTGGCAGCAGGCGGTGTTGCGCAGCCCGGCGCGGGCAGCCCTTCAGCCCGGTTTCACACCGCCTGCTGCAGCAGCGCCTGACCGGCCGCGGTGAAGGCGCGCAGCCGAACGTCGGGGCCCAGGCGGATCACGTCCTGCACCTGCAGGGCCAGCGCTTCGTCCAGCGATTGAAGCGCGGGCCAGTCCGCCATGGGCCGGCCCGGACCCAGCAGCATGGGGCCCAGGTACATCAGCACCTCATCGACCCAGCCGCCGGCCAGCAGCGCGCCGTTGAGCACCGCACCGGCTTCGACATGCAGCTCGTTGACACCTTGCGCCGCCAGGGTCTGCAGCAGCAGGCCCAGGTCGACGCGGCCGTCGGGGCCGGGCAGTGACAGCAGCGACACACCTTGTTCCGCCAGTCGCTGGTCAGCTTGATCCACGCCCACCGCGCCCACCAGCAGCAAGCGGCCCGGAGGGGCGGCGATGGCGGCATCGGCCTTGAGCATGAACTGCGAGTCCAGCACCACCCGCAGCGGCTGGGCCGCTGTGGGCACCAGGCGCACGTCCAGACGCGGGTTGTCGGCGCGCACCGTGCCGATGCCCGTGAGCACCGCGCTGGCGCGTCGGCGCCAGGCATGGCCGTCGCGGCGCGCGGCTTCGCCGGTGATCCACTGGCTGCGGCCGTTGGGCAGTGCGGTGCGGCCGTCCAAAGATGCTGCCACCTTCACGCGCACCCAGGGTCGGCCGCGTTGCACACGCGACAGGAAGCCGCAGTTGATGAAAGCGGCTGCGGCCGCGATGTCGCCATCGGCCAGCACCGCGTCCACACCCGCCGCCCGCAGCCGGGCCATGCCGGCGCCGTTGACCTGTGGAAATGGGTCGCCCAGTGCTGCCACCACGCGAACAATGCCAGCGGCGATGAGGGCGTCGCAGCAAGGCGGGGTGCGACCGTGGTGAGCGCAGGGTTCCAGGGTCACCCAGGCGGTGGCTCCTTGCAGCGCGTGGCCGGCAGCTTGCGCATCGCGCAGGGCCATCACTTCGGCATGCTGGCCACCGGCTTGTTGGGTGGCGCCGCGTCCAAGGATTTGGCCATCTTCGGTGCCGATGATGCAGCCCACGCGCGGGTTGGGTTCGGTCAGACCGAAGGAGCTTTCGGCCAGCGCCAGGGCTTCGAGCAGGCGCTGGTGGTCCAGCGGGGTCAGGGGCATGCGGGTTCCGCAGTGGGTGCCACTGCGCTCAGCTGATCGGCTGGTGTCGGTAGGTGTTGTAGTTGGGCACACCGGGCGTTGATGTGCCGGGACAGCCAAAGCTCGCCGTCCCGTCGCCTGCGCTGATGACCAGGAAGTTTTGGTTGATCAGCGAAGTGCCAACTCCGGAGTAGGCCAACGGGTGTGCGGCATTTCCGCCCGTCGGTGTGTCAGTCAGTTCGGGCGTGTAGCGGCAAACCTTGTACCTGGTGGCTGCAAAATCGGCCAGCGTGGTGCTGATGGCGCTGGCCGAAGTGGATGTGACCACCAAGGTCACCTCTGAGCGGCCCGACCATGTCTTGGGGCTCGAGACCGTAGTGGGCACCAGACAGAAGTAAGCCACCGGTACGAGCGTTGCATCAACAAAACACTCGGGCGGAGTAGGCGGCGGAGGTGTCATGTCGACAACATCAAACTTGGTGAGAGTGTGGCCCGATGGAATGCCGCTTGAGGGCGCGACTGCGTCGGGTGCCGTGCCTGTCGAAAAGTTGATGTAGCCGCTGAGCAGCAGGCCCGGCTTGTCCGTGCAACCGGTGTAGGCCACGTCCGTGGGTATCACGTCGCAGACCTTTTCGATCTGGCCCGTTGCATTGTTGAAGATCCACTGCCGCGTGCTCGAACCCGACGGTGCAAACCGGCTTCTGCTGGGGTCAAAGCTGCCGACCGGGACCGCTGCGACTGGAATGGTCGCGTGCCGTCCCAGTGGGCGCTGTGGGACCGAGCGGTCGCCTGCCAGGCCCAGCGTGGCGCTCAACTCGGGTGACACGCCGGCAATTGCCGTGGCCAGCCGCACGCCTTGTTGGGTGCCGCTGCTGTCCGTCCGCCGGTCCAGCCATTCGACAGTGACCGTCAGGGTCTTGAATTGTGGCTCGCTGGCCCCGGGGTTGCTGACGTCCGTGGTGCGCGCGAAGGTGGTGTTACCAAAACCAGTGGGGACGGATACGTCGGCCGTAGCGATGTCGGCAATGCCGGCATAGCCGGTCAAGGCGCCAAAAGAGCGCAAGGCTTCGACCTGCTCTTGCGCCATGCGCACGGCCTCGGACCGCTGCTTGGAGATGTCTGCGTTGTAGCGCAGCGTGGCTTGCATGCCCACCACCCCCAGCAGCCCGAAAGCCATGACGGCCAGGGCGACGAGGGCCTCGATCAAGGAAACACCGCGAGAACTGTGGGCGCGGGTGGCGCGGCTCATGGGTAGTCCTTCCAGGAACCGGGCACGCGCACGAAGGTTCCACTGAAGTAGCGCAACGTGCGCAGCACATCGGCGTCGTAGACGATGGTGGGCGCGCCTGTGGGCGTGCCTGTGACGCCGACATCGCCTTCGGCCACCACGGCACCACGGACCTGGCCGGTGCCACTGACTGCCCAGGTGGAGGTTCGGGTGTAGACCAGCCCATGGATCGTGACACCACCGGTGGTGAATTGAAGGTTGCCATTGACCACGATCGCCACCGGTTCGTCCACCGAACCGATGGACCCGGTGGAATCGCCAATCAGGTCGCCGCTCAGCCACAGGGGTCGCCCAGGATTCAGATCGATGGCGCTTTTCACTGCTGCGGCCGTGCAACCCGAAGTGGGGCAGGTCAGTTGCACAGCAGCCTGCTGCGTGCGGTAGGTCTCGGGCCGCATGTTGAAAACTGTGGCGAACATGCGCTCTGCGGTGGTGAAGGGAGACGTGCCCGTGATTGGCACCAAACTGGTGGTGAATGACGGGTCGTTTTCAATGAACGAAGTCGTTGCCGGTGTGCCCGGCGCTGTGCGTAGGTCCAACCCTGCGGGCGTGATGGCACCACCGGCATGGATGGTGATGCCCAGGCCTGAAGGAGCGGTGTTGTGGGCACCCAGGGCGGCCCCCCCGACATCAACCGAGCCCCGCGCCGTCAATGCTGCAGTGGGCAGCCCTGCCGGGTTGCCGGTCAACGCCACAAGGGTGGACGCAAACACCCGGCCTTCATTGAGAGCGCCGCGGCTGTCGAAGGACAAGCACCTTTCGCTCGCCGAAGCCGTCAGGTCTGCGCGCGTGCAGCCGACCACTTCGATGCGCACGGCGCCAGGTTGGGTGGGCACGGTCGCCGCACCAACCGCGCCCGCAGGACTAAAACGCACCAGGAATGCCGGCCAGACCTTGGTAGCGTCGGGTGGTGTCAGCGCGGGTGCGCCAGTAGCGCCGGGGCAGGAGCAGGTCCAGCCTGCCAATGTGTTGACACATGCCGCGGTGAGCGGGGCACCTGAGGCATCGAGCAGCGGCAAGTACTTGCCGGACGTCTTGTCCAGTTCCAGGTAGCGCTGTCTGAAGCTGGTGCCGGGCAATGCCGTCAGTCCCACGCAAGCCGTGTCGATGAGACCGAAGTTGAGCATCGACACGGCCCACTCCAGGCCAGCGTCGGCTGCCTCAAGTGCCTGTGTGGATCGATACTGGTTGGCCGAGGTTCTCTGCTCGAAGATGAGGTTGCGGCTGGTGTAGGCGGCAACCAGAGAGATGATGAAAAACAGCACCATCACCACCACCAGCGTGGCGGCGCCTTGCTGCGCCCGATGGGGCCGCCCGGTGGCATGCAGACTGCGAACGTAGCCCATCATTGCGGACACATCTGGTTGGTTGTGGCGTCAGCAAAGAGCACCTGCTCGTGGCGCAGGCGCACGCGGCTGGAGATCGACCGCTTGACCTCGGCATAGTTCTTGGCCTTGGCTGTGATCTCGATGAGGACATCTCGCACTGCATAGGACGGCCAGCAGTTGTTGGTGCCGTCGGTGCAGAGTTTGGGGCAGGGCAACTTGACTGCCGTCCCCGAGGTGCTGGGTGTCAACCTGAAGGACTCGACGGTCATCACGTTGGGGTCGGTCAATTCTTGCCAGTTCGTGGGGGAAGCCGGCGTGCCGGCGGACACAGACGCCGGTCTGGAGCCCAGGTTTGTTTTGATCGATCCGCCCACGAGCTTGAATCCGAACGGCCCGCTGTTTGCCCCGCCTGAGTTGTAGCTGAAGCTCACCTCGCCCGGATCGGTGGTGACGAAGGTCAGGCCTGCAGGCTCCAGAAAGCTGTTGGACTTGACCAAAGGCGTGCCTTCATACCAGACCGAAGTCAAAGCAGTGACGTCAGTCTGTCCGCCCGCGCGCCTGAGCTCGCGGCTGATGATGTCGGCCGTTGCCCGAAGGTCCTGCTGCAGTTGGGTTTCGATCAACAGCCTGCGGTTCTCGACCAGTTGACCCGTCATCAAGAGCGATGCTGCGGCAACGATCACAAGACCGATCGCGACGCCGACCATCAATTCAATGATCGACATGCCGCGCTGGAGCCTGCGTCTCCCGACACCGGATTGGCAACGCCGCCGGTCAGTCAGCGCTAGCATGATTCACCACCAACTGTGGACCCCAGCGGTGCGCAGTAAGTGATGCGGCCCGAGCGGTAGAAGTAGTTGTTGAACTTGCGGCTGGCGTCGATGGCCGTGTGAATTTCGAACTGGTTCATCCACCTGTTCTCCAGTGCCGCCGCAGTTTGGGCAATTCCGCCCGTACGTGGACTGATGGTGAACTGGTCGACCAGAGTCGAGGCGTGCGCGACGGTTACTGACTGCGCCTTGGGCAATTGAACCGTGCGAACTTCGATGTTGGCAGGATTGATGCAACGCGATCCCTCGGCAGCGGTGCAATCACATTGCGGGAACTCGTCTACGCTGTTGCGGGCATAGATGATGTAACAAGACATGCCGCTGGTCTGCTGGAACTTGAGGTGCACGAACGTGCCCCGGCTGACCGCCTCGCTGCGCGCGAAGGCCAGGTCGGTCACCACCTGCGCGTTCACACCACGCAGCCGCTGCATCAAAATCATGTCGCGGAACGACGGCGCAGCCAGGGCGATGATGATGGCCACCAGGGCCACCACGATCATCAACTCGATCAGCGTGAAGGCCGCCAGCCGCGAACGTCTGCTTTGCATCATCGGCTCCAGCAGGTGTCGGACGCGGCGTAGGTGAAGGTCGTACACGCGGCGCAGCTGCCGTACTTGATGTTGCCGCCGGTCACTTGCACGCTCAGGTTGGCGCAGGAAACGTCCTTGACCTGGGACGTGCCGGCGACCGCCCGCGCGGTCACTTCATAGCCCGTTGCCGAGGGGGCACTGATGCTCAATGCGTAGTAGCCACCCGGGCCGGTCGGGCTGGTGATACCCACGTCGGACAACGCTGACGCGTAGGTCGCTTTGTTACTGCGCCACCGCTCCTGCGCCTGCTGCAGAGCCGACAGTGCCGCAAATGCCTCCGACCGCCGGCCCTTGCGAATGGAATCCATGAAGCTGGGCAGCGCCACCGCCACCAGGATGCCCACCACGATGACGGCAATCAGCAGCTCGATGATCGTGAAGCCACGCACAGTTGGGCGGAACTGACGAGCTGAAGCGTGAGTGGGTACCTTCATGGAGGCCCGATTGTCTGCGTCCGTGCGGGTTCTCACCAGCTTGGCGCCTGCCGTCTGTCGCCGTACGGCAGCCGCTGGTCGCCTTGGTCCTAAAGCTTGGGGGGCGGCATTCAGCACTTCGGATGCCCAGGCACGGCAGCGCCGGGCGAGCAGGTGCGCACGCGGCCCATGATGTTGACCACCTGATGGATGGCCGTGCCGTTGCGGGCATGCAGGCGCAGGGTGCCCGTGGGCGTGACCGTGCCGCGATCGGGGTCGAACAGCATGCTGGCAGAGCTGGCGCTGATGCGCACCGGGTGCGACGGATCAAAGCTGACGGTGCGCAGCGCTTGTGCGCTGCCGGTGCACACCGCGGTGTCGGCGCCCGTGCAGCTGCATTCGCTGGCGCTGCCGGTGTGGACGACATAGCAGCTCAGCCCTGCCGTGTTGTGCACGCTCAGGCGCACCGGTGCGCGGTGCGACACGGCCAGGCTGCGTGCCAGGCGCAGGTCGGTGCCCAGTTGTGCCGACACGCCGTCCAGGTGGCGGCGCTCCAGCACCTGGCCGAAGCCCGGGGCCACGCTACCCACGCTCACGGCCAGCACGGCCACCGAGATCAGGGATTCGATAAGGGACAGGCCACGCTGGGCTTGCCGGACGGGGGCTTGGAAGGGTTCGTTCACGGTGGGCTCCTGCAGTGGATCGGATGAAGATCACTGTAGGAAACCGGCGCGCCTTTCGCGTCCCCATGGCAGGTGCCCGAAGCACGGCACTGTGGAGGGCACCCCACCCACACCCCCAGTCGGGGGCACCCCAGCGCCCACGCTCCTAGATGTCGCGGATCAGCTGCCGGAAGGCGTCCACGTCCTCGAATTCGCGGTAGACGGACGCAAAACGCACGTAGGCCACCTTGTCGATGCGCTTGAGCTCGCGCATCACCAGTTCACCCAGCCGTGCACTGGGCAGTTCCTTCGCGCCCGTGGCCAGCAGCTTGTCCTGGATGCGGTCCAGCGCCGCGTCGATCTGCTCGACACTGACCGTGCGCTTGCGCAGGGCCAGGGTCATGGAAGCGCGCAGCTTGGCGGCGTCGTACTCGACACGCGAGCCGTCCTTCTTGACCACCCAGGGCAAGGCGATTTCGCTGCGCTCATAGGTCGTGAAGCGCTTTTCGCAGTGCAGGCAGCGCCGCCTGCGGCGCACCACGTCGCCTTCGTCCGACTCTCGCGTCTCGACGACCTGGGTGTCTTCGTGGGCGCAGAAGGGGCAGCGCATGCGGTGGTGGCTTGCCTAGCCGCGGTAGACGGGGAAATCGCGCGTCAGGGCGGCCACCTTGGCGCGAACCGTCGTGATGTTGTCATTGTCGTGCGGCTTGTCCAGCACGTCGGCGATCAGGTGAGCCGTCTGGCGGGCCTGTTCTTCCTTGAAGCCGCGTGTGGTCATGGCCGGCGTCCCCAGGCGGATGCCGCTGGTGACCATGGGCTTCTGCGGGTCGTTGGGAATGCCGTTTTTGTTGCACGTCATGTGCGCCGTGCCCAGGATGGCTTCGGCTTCCTTGCCGGTCAGGCCCTTGGGGCGCAGATCGACCAGCATGACGTGGCTTTCGGTGCGGCCGCTCACGATGCGCAAGCCGCGCTGGATCAGCGTTTCGGCCAGCACGCGGGCGTTGGTCACCACCTGCACCTGGTAGGTCTTGAAGGCCGGCGTCAGCGCTTCATGGAAGGCCACGGCCTTGCCGGCGATGACGTGCATCAGCGGCCCGCCCTGGATGCCAGGGAAGATGGCGCTGTTGATCTTCTTGGCGATGGCCTCGTCGTTCATCAGGATGATGCCGCCGCGCGGGCCGCGCAGGCTCTTGTGCGTGGTGCTGGTCACCACGTCGGCATGAGGCACCGGATTGGGGTAGACGCCAGCTGCGATCAGGCCCGCGTAGTGCGCCATGTCCACCATGAAGATGGCGCCAATGGCTTTGGCCACCTTGGCAAAACGTTCGAAGTCGATGCGCAGGCTGTAGGCCGATGCGCCGGCGATGATGAGCTTGGGTTTGTGCTCGTGGGCCAGGCGCTCCATGGCTTCGTAGTCGATGGCTTCCTGCGCATCCAGGCCGTAGCTGACCACCTTGAACCACTTGCCGCTCATGTTCAGCGGCATGCCGTGTGTCAGGTGGCCGCCTTCGGCCAGGCTCATGCCCATGATGGTGTCGCCGGGTTGCAGCAGGCCGAAGAACACCGCCTGGTTGGCCTGGCTGCCGGAATTGGCCTGCACGTTGGCGAAGTTGGCGTCAAACAGCGTCTTCAGCCGGTCGATGGCCAGTTGTTCGACCACATCGACGAACTCGCAGCCGCCGTAGTAGCGCTTGCCGGGGTAGCCCTCGGCGTACTTGTTGGTGAGCTGAGAGCCCTGCGCGGCCATGACGGCGGGCGAGGTGTAGTTTTCGCTGGCGATGAGCTCGATGTGCTCTTCCTGGCGCTGGTTCTCGGCCTGCACGGCGGCCCAGATTTCAGGGTCGATCAGCGCAAGGGTGGACGTGGAACGGTCGAACATGGCAGTCCTCTTCGGATGAAGGGCCAACGAACGCCGACATCTGCGCCACCCCGCCGGTGCACAGGCAAAGGCAGAGTTGGCGGTGCGCGGTCGAGGGCTGCCCAGGCGAACGGCTGAAGCCGCAACAGCAGGGCTGGCGCGGCCCGCGCTTCCTGGTGGTCATCCACCTCGGGGTGTGTGACCCCTATCGCCAGTCGCGCGGACCAGCAGTGTAGCGCTGGCGGGCGTCTGACCTCACGTCAGACCTCTCTGTCAGACCTCAGCGTCTGACCTCAGAGTCAGACCTCAGCGTCTGACCTCAGAGTCAGACCTCAGAGTCAGACCTCAGCGCCTGGCTTCAGCGCAGCAACGCCACCTGCTGGACCTGTGCCGTCGCTGCAGAAGCGGGCACGGCAGGCAAGATGTCCATCACGTCGATGGTCTTCACAGCGCCGGCGTCGGCGCTGCCCGCAGGCCGCAGGTTGACGCTGGGCGGTGTGTTGGACACACCCAATGGCACCTGGCGGCCTTCGGCCACGTTGCGCATGTGGGCCTGCTCCAGCATCACCCGCGCGGCATAACCGCCGTCGGAGTCCAGCAGCGCTGCACCCACGTAGTAGCGCAGCCCCTCCTGCACGCTGCCCGCCCGGGCGATGCACTCCTTGAGCACCTGAACCCCGACACGCAGGTTGCTGATGGGGTCGAAAGCTGCTCGGGTGCCGCCGAAGGACTCGTACTTGTCGTCATGCACACGCGTCATCACCTGCATCAGCCCTTGCGCACCCACCGGGCTTTGCGCAAAGGGATTGAAGCGGGATTCGATCGCCATGATGGCCAGGATCAGTGTCGGGTCCAGGCCGGCGCGCCGGCCTATGGCCCAGGCTTCCTGCACAAGGGCGCCCACCGGTTCAGGTGCCACCTTGTAGCGGCGTGCAATCCAGCTGGCCAGTGAAGCCTGCTCGCGGCTCAGTGCCTTCAGGTCGGTGGCTGTTGCACGCAAGCCCGCTTCGGGCTCGGCCATGCCGGTCAGCACATTGCCTGACGCCAGTTCGCGCGCTTCGTGGCGCGTCTGCAGCCACTCCAGGGTGACCACTTCCACCTGGTGCCTCACGTCGGCACGGCTGGCGCCAAACAGCGCCAGCGCCAGGGCAGCCAGGCCCAGCAGGGCCAGGGTGTTGTGACTGACTTCGAGCATGCCGCGACCCACGTCGCGCACAAATATCGAAAGCGAGCGACCGGTGGCGTGTCTGGCCCGGTGCAGCAATTCGCTGGCTGGCATCGAGTCTTCTCCTGTTGGCTGCGACGGGCTGCGGCGGCCCGGGGCGCGCTGCAAGGTCGCAGTAATAATCGTCTGCAGGCTGTGCGCCTCGTGCTGGGCGGCTTCCAAGTCTGCTGCGTGGTGTCTACCGGTCCGCTGCGGCTGCGCAAGTGAAAAGAGGGTAAACCCTGATATCTCAGGTCTGGCGGCATTCTAGGAAGCGCTTAATACATGGTCAAGTCTATAAACTTGTTTTCTAATACACAAAAGAAATGAAGTACAGAGACCTGCGGGACTTCGTGCAGCAGCTTGAAGCGATGGGAGAGCTTAGAAAACTCAGCCAACCCGTGTCGCCGCACTTGGAAATGACGGCCATCGGCGACAAGCTGCTTCGATCTGGCGGGCCAGCTGTACTGTGTACAAATCCCCAGGGTTACAACATTCCTTGCCTGATCAACCTGTTCGGCACCCCGAAACGGGTGGCCTTGGGGATGGGGGCACAAGAGGTGTCCGAACTGCGCCAGGTGGGCCAGCTGCTGGCCAGCCTGAAAGAGCCGGAACCGCCCAAGGGCCTGAAGGACACCGGCAAATTGCTGCAGATGGGCAAGGCGCTGTGGGACATGAAACCGTCGGTGCGCAGCAAGGCGCCCTGCCAGGACGTGGTGCAGTTGGGCGAAGACATCGATCTGGCCCGTTTGCCCGTGCAGACCTGCTGGCCTGGCGACGCCGGCCCGCTGATCACTTGGGGACTGGTCATCACCCGCGGCCCGCAGTCTGTGGCTGCGCCCAAGCAGCGGCAGAACCTGGGCATCTACCGGCAGCAGGTGATCGGCCGCCGTCAGGTGATCATGCGCTGGCTCGCCCACCGCGGCGGCGCGCTCGACTTTCGCGACTTTGCGCGGGCCAACCCCGGCCGACCGTTCCCCATCGCGGTGGCGCTGGGCGCCGACCCGGCCACCATCCTGGGGGCGGTGACGCCGGTGCCCGACACACTGTCCGAGTACCAGTTTGCCGGCCTGCTGCGCGGCAGCCGCACCGAGGTGGTGGCCAGCGGCGTGGGCGAGGGCGATTTGTTGCTGCAGGTGCCGGCCAGCGCAGAAATCGTGCTCGAGGGTCACATTCCGCCCGCCCTGCCAGGCTTCGTGGGCGAGTCCGACCGGGGCGTCAGGCTCAAGGAAAAAGACGGCTACCTGCATGCGCTGGAAGGCCCCTTCGGCGACCACACCGGCTACTACAACGAACAGGACTGGTTTCCGGTGTTCGAGCTCTCGCGCCTGACGCACCGCCGCGACCCGATCTACCACTCCACCTACACCGGCAAGCCGCCCGACGAACCGGCGGTGCTGGGCATGGCGTTGAACGAAGTCTTCGTGCCCATCCTGCGCAAGCAGTTTCCGGAGATCACCGACTTCTACCTGCCGCCCGAAGGCTGCAGCTACCGGCTGGCCGTCATCTCCATCAAAAAGGCCTACCCGGGACATGCCAAGCGCGTGATGTTTGGCTTGTGGAGCTTCTTGCGCCAGTTCATGTACACCAAGTTCATCGTGGTGACCGACGACGATGTGGACATCCGCGACTGGAAAGAAGTGATCTGGGCCATCACCACGCGCATGGACCCGGTGCGCGACACCACCTTGGTGGAGAACACGCCCATCGACTATCTGGACTTCGCTTCGCCCGTCAGCGGCCTGGGCGGCAAGATGGGGCTGGACGCCACGAACAAGTGGCCCGGCGAAACCAGCCGCGAGTGGGGCCGCACCATTGCCATGGATGCGGCCGTGCTGCGCCGCGTGCAAAGCCTGGTGGATGAACTGCTGCAGCCCCTGCGGTGAACGCCGAGCAGCCATCAGCCTGACCGAGCAGGTGTGCTGATGGATGAACGATCAGCTTGCGAGGAGCACCGCCCGGGCGTAATCTGAGGCTGCCTGATATCAGGCAATACCGACGGCGCACTCTGTGCGTGTCAGGGGCCCCGGACCTCATTCCTCCGGAGCTCCACTGGCAGCCTCGCTGCCCGCCCCTCCAGCCGGCAACGGTCTGGAGGGGTTTCGCATTTCTGGTCCAGCGACGGCCGAAGGGCATAGACCCTCAAGCTGGCGCGGGGTGTTGCGCAGGCTTGGATAATCGCCGCTTGCCGACTGCTTGCGGCCTTGGCACCCAGCACCGCACATCTGGCGCGCTTGTGGTGGAACGGACGACCTGCGGGTTGCCGAACCGGCCGACCGGGGATCACCTTGTTCCAGCGATTCGAAAAACTTGTGCATCCCTACCCGGATGCGCCCACCGCGCCGCCGCCGAAGTCCTTCTTCGCCTTCTTGTGGGACTGCACACGCGGTGTGCGCCCTTACCTGGCGCTGGTGACGCTGTTCACGGCCGCCATCGGCGCTTTCGAGGCGCTGCTGTTCAGCATGATGGCTCACGTGGTGGACCTGCTGGCCAAGGTGCAGCCGGCGCAACTGTGGCAACAGCACGGCAGCCTGCTGGCGGTGCTGGGCGGTGTGCTGTTGTTCAGCGTGGCCTTTGCGGCAATGCAGGCCCTGTTCAAGTACCAGGGCATCTTCAGCAACTTCCCGATGCGCATGCGCTGGAACTTCCACCGCCTGATGCTCGAGCAGAGCATGTCCTTTTACCAGGACGAATTTGCCGGCCGCATCTCCACCAAGGTGATGCAGACCTCGCTGGCGGTGCGCGACACCTGGCTCATCTTTACCGACATCCTGGTCTACGTGGTCATCTACTTCGGCACCATGGTGGCGGTGGTGGGCGCCTTCGACGCCTGGCTGACGGTGCCCTTCCTGGGCTGGCTGGTGTTGTACGTGCTGACGCTGACGTATTTCGTGCCGCGGCTGGCCAAGGTGGCGCAGTTGCAGGCCGATGCACGGTCGCTGATGACGGGGCGCATCACCGATGCCTACACCAACATTGCCACGGTCAAGCTGTTTTCGCATTCCAACCGCGAAGCTGGCTTCGCGCGCAGCGCGATGCGGGAATTCATGACCACCGCCTACGGCCAGATGCGCCTGGTGACGGCCTTCGAGGTCGTGAACCAGATCCTGAGCGTGGCGCTGATCGCCGCCATCACCGTCACCAGCCTGATGCTGTGGACCGAAGCCGCCATCGGCGTGGGTGCGGTGGCCGCGGCCACGGCCATGGCCTTCCGGCTGAACGGCATCTCGCATTGGGTGATGTGGGAGATGGCGTCGCTGTTTGAACACATCGGTACCGTGCAGGACGGCATGGCCACGCTGGCACGCGGTCGCACGGTGGTGGACCGGGCCGACGCGCAGCCGCTGGTTGTGCCGCGTGGCGAGGTGCGCTTTGACAACGTGACCTTCGCCTACGGCGGCACCCGCAAGGTGGTGGACGGCCTGAACCTGCACATCCAGCCGGGCGAAAAGATCGGCCTGGTGGGCCGCTCTGGGGCGGGCAAAAGCACCATCGTCAACCTGCTGCTGCGCCTGTACGACCTGGAAGGCGGCCGCATCCTCATCGACGGCCAGGACATCGCCGGCGTGACGCAGGACAGCCTGCGCCGCCAGGTGGGCATGGTCACGCAGGACACCTCGTTGCTGCACCGGTCGGTGCGCGAAAACATCGTCTACGGCCGCCCCGATGCCGGCGAAGCCGACATGCTGCGCGCAGCAGACCGTGCCGAGGCGCATGACTTCATCACCGGCCTGACCGACCCCAAGGGCCGCAAAGGCTACGACGCACACGTGGGCGAACGTGGCGTCAAACTCTCGGGCGGGCAACGACAGCGGGTGGCCATCGCACGGGTGATGCTGAAGGATGCGCCCATCCTGCTGCTGGACGAAGCCACCAGCGCGCTGGACAGCGAGGTCGAAACGGCGATCCAGCACAGCCTGTACAAGCTGATGGAAGGCAAGACGGTGGTGGCCATCGCGCACCGCCTGTCCACCATCGCGGCCATGGACCGGCTGGTGGTGATGGACCGCGGGCGCATCGTCGAAGTGGGCGACCACCAGTCGCTGCTGGCAGCCGGTGGCATTTACGCGCGACTGTGGTCGCACCAGAGCGGGGGCTTTCTGGCGGAAGACCTGGACGAGGTGGAAGACACGGCGGGCGCGATGCAGCGGCCTGTGCATTCGACCCCGACCACAGCCCAATCACCGGCCAATGATCAGACCCGCGAACAGGCGGCGGACTGAAGGCGCGGCTTACTGCGGTTCGGACTCTGCCTGGGTGCCTGGAGACACCATCGGGCGCGTTTCTGTCCAGGCCTGTGCGCCAGTGCTGATGGCAGCCGGACGCGCCATGCGCACCATGGCCGTCTCGACGGTGCTGCGGCGCCGCAGCTGGTCGTCGTCGGGCAGTGGTGTCAGTGCGTCCAGGTCCACATCCACGCGCACGGGTGCGCTGGCCGGCGCCGGCAAGGCGGCCTGTGGCGCGCGCGTCCGGCTTGGGCGACGCATGTGTTCCCACAGGGCAACGGCCACGGCCACTCCCAACAGAGCAAGTGCGCCATAGCCCAGGGTGATGAGAAAGCTTTCCATCCCGGGGCTATCGGCGCCCGCGAACTGGACTTGAGGCCAGGCCACGGCATTCGGCGCAACGCCGCTTGACCCCAGGCACCCGCGGTCGCTGCCCAGGCACGACAATAGGGGCCCTCCTGCCAGCGTCGGCTCTGCCGTCCTGCCCCAAGCCCGTGACCGCACTCGCCTTACACCCGGCGCGCAGCCCGACGCCAGCCGCCCCGGCTGCGCCGGCCGCAGCCAAGACCATCAGCAGCTACAAGCCCTTCTGGGCCAAGCGGCTGGGCCGTGCGCCGTTCCTGCCCATGAACCGGGCCGAGATGGACCGTCTGGGCTGGGACAGCTGCGACATCGTCATCGTCACCGGCGACGCCTACGTTGACCACCCCAGCTTCGGCATGGCCGTCATCGGCCGCGTGCTGGAAGCGCAGGGTTTTCGTGTCGGCATCATCGCGCAGCCCGACTGGCAAAGCGCCGACGCCTTCAAGGCACTGGGCAAGCCGAACCTGTTTTTCGGCGTTGCTGCCGGCAACATGGATTCGATGATCAACCGCTACACGGCCGATCGAAAGATCCGCAGCGACGACGCCTACACCCCTGGCGGGCAGGGCGGGAAGAGGCCCGACCGCGCCACGCTGGTCTACACGCAGCGCTGCAAGGAAGCCTGGAGCGATGTGCCGGTGATCATCGGTGGCATCGAGGCCAGCCTGCGCCGCATCGCGCACTACGACTACTGGCAGGACAAGGTTCGCCGCAGCATCCTGGTCGACAGCAAGGCCGACCTGCTGTTGTACGGCAACGCCGAGCGCGCCATCATCGAAGTGGCGCACCGCCTGGCGCGCCGCGAAGCGGTGGAGCACATCACCGACGTGCGTGGCAGCGCCTTCATGCGCCGCACCGACGAAGCCGGCAACGCCGCCTTTGCCGACTGGTTCCAGATCGACAGCACCGAGGTCGACCGCCCGGGTCGCATCGATTCGCACATCAACCCCTACCTGAGCACCGAAGACGCGGCGGCTTCGGTGGGCGAGACTTGCAGCAAGAACGAAGGCCCTCAGCCCCGCCTGGCCCCGAGCGCAGAGGGCGCAAGACCCATCGCCATGCCGGTGTCGCGCAAGCAGGGCGCGATCGCAATGCCCGCGCGTGACCGCACCGTGGTCCGGCTGCCCAGCTACGAACAGGTCAAGAGCGACGCCGTGCTCTACGCGCATGCCAACCGCGTGCTGCACCTGGAGACCAACCCCGGCAACGCGCGCGCCCTGGTGCAGGCCCATGGCACCGGTGCTGCCGCACGCGACCTGTGGATCAACCCGCCGCCCATCCCGCTGAGCACGGCCGAGATGGACTATGTGTTCGACCTCGAATACGCACGCAGCCCGCACCCTGCCTACGCCGACGAAAACGGCAGCCATGACCACGCTACCAAGATCCCGGCTTGGGAAATGATCCGTTTCAGCGTCAACATCATGCGCGGGTGTTTCGGCGGCTGCACGTTCTGCAGCATCACCGAGCACGAAGGCCGCATCATCCAGAGCCGCAGCGAAGACTCGGTGATCCGAGAGATCGAAGACATCCGCGACAAGGTCAAGGGCTTCACCGGCGTCATCAGCGACCTTGGCGGGCCCACTGCCAATATGTGGCGCATCGGTTGCAAGAGCCCTGAGATCGAAGCCGCCTGCCGCAAGCCCAGTTGTGTCTACCCGGGCATCTGCAGCAACCTCAATACCGACCACGGCCCGCTCATCAAGATGTACCGCCGCGCACGCGCCTTGCGCGGCGTGAAGAAGATCCTCATCGGCAGCGGCTTGCGTTACGACCTGGCGGTGCAGAGCCCGGAATACGTGAAGGAACTGGTCACCCACCACGTGGGCGGTTATCTCAAGATCGCACCCGAGCACACCGAAGGCGGGCCGCTGTCGAAGATGATGAAGCCGGGCATCGGCAGCTACGACCGCTTCAAGCAGATGTTCGAGCAGTACAGCGCCGAGGCAGGCAAGAAGCAGTACCTCATTCCCTACTTCATCGCGGCGCACCCGGGCACCACCGACGAAGACATGATGAACCTCGCTTGCTGGCTCAAGAAGAACGGCTTCAAGGCCGATCAGGTGCAGACTTTCTACCCCAGCCCCATGGCCACGGCCACGGCGATGTACCACACCGACCTGAACCCGTTGAAGGGTATCAGCCGCGATGTCGGGCCGGGACGGCGCGCCGAGAAGGTGGATGTGGTGCGCGGTGAACGCCGCCGCCGCCTGCACAAGGCTTTCCTGCGCTGGCATGACCCCAACAACTGGCCGCTGCTGCGCGAAGCACTCAAGGCCATGGGCCGGGCCGACCTGATCGGCAATGGCAAGCACCAGCTGATTCCCACCTTCCAGCCGGCGGCGGGCACCGGCTACGTGAGCGCCAGGCGCAAGAACAGCACGGCGGCGGGCACACACACGTCGCCCGTCACGCAGGGCCGCCTGCTGACGCAGCACACCGGTCTGCCACCGCGCGAGACAGGAGTGGCGCGCAAGAAACCGCGCTGACGACCGGCCGGCGACCCCCTGGGTTCGGGGGGTGAGCACCCGGTGCAGACCCGCTCCCTCCAGGGCGTGGGCAGGTGCTACCTTCTACGGCTGATTCGAAGATCAATCAAGGAGACACCATGCGCATCAAATTCGGCCGCCTGCTGGCAGGGCTGGTCTTGGCGGGGGCCAGCGTCGCCTCCCAGGCCGGTACCACCGCTACCTTCAGCAATGCCTACTTCTTCGGCGACAGCCTGACCGACACCGGCAACATCCTGGCCTTCACGGGCGGCGCCACGCCGGTGGCCCCCTACTTCACCGGCCGCTTTTCCGACGGACCCGTGTGGGCTGAATACCTGGCGGCGGGCATCGGCCTGCCGGGTGCGTCCACCGCGTCGCTGCAGGGCGGCAACAACTACGCCTTTGGCGGCGCGCGCACCGCAGGGGGTGGCATCCCCAGTTTGCTGGCGCAGGTGGGCGGCTTCACCAGCGGGGCGGCGACGCTGGACCCGGGCGCGCTGTACGTGGTGGTGGCCGGCGGCAACGACATGCGCGATGCGCGCAGCGCGTTTCCGACCATGGACGCCGCTGGCGCCGCAGGCCGACTGGATGCAGCCACCGCCGCCGCGACCAACCTGGGCACCGCCATCAGCCTGCTGGCAGCCAAGGGCGCGCAGAACGTGCTGTTGTCCAACCTGCCGGACCTGGGCACCACGCCAGAGGCCGTCGGCCTGGGCCTGGTGGCACCGTCCACCGATGCCACGATGCAGTTCAACATGCTGGTCGGTAGCCTGGTGGGTTTTGGCCAGTCGCTGGGCTTGAGCATGAGCTTCCTGGACATGGCCGGCGTTGGCCTGGCCATCCGAAACGACGCATTGACCAATGGCGGCGCGATCTACGGCATCACCAACGTCTTCACGCCTTGTGGCACCTTCCCGGGGTCTGTCGGCATTTCCTGCAGCGTGTCGGGGTTCTCGGATGCACTGCACCCGTCCGGCGTGGCGCACGCCTTGATCGGTGCCGCGGCGGTGACCGTCGTGCCTGAGCCGGCCACCTGGCTGCTGATGGCCGCCGGTGTGGCCTCGTTGCTGGCTGCGCGCCGCCGCCAGGCTTGATGCTGATGCTGATGCTGATGCACTGAGATTCAGGCGCCGGCTTCGGCCAGCGCCTGCTCAAGTGCCGCAAGATCGGCGTCGGTGTTGTAGGCCTGCACCGAGACGCGCACGAAGGTGTGGCCGCCGTGCTGTGTCACCGGCACCTCGATGCGGTGCTGCTCGTAGAGCCAGCGGCGCAGGCCATCGGCGTCGCTGAGTTGATGGGGGATGCGATCGGGGATGCGCACCGGTATGGGCACCATCTGGCCATACGCGCTATCGGACGCCACGGGCTCAAGGCCGTTGCGTTGCGTCACCCGATGCAGCAGCTCGCAGGCCATCTGGTGGCAACGCCGTTGGTGTGATGGCCAGTCATGCCGGGCCTGGAATTCGATTGCCGCCGGCACCGACAAAAACGCCGCCAGGTCGCGCGTGCCCTGCCACTGCAGGCGGCGTTCGAAGGTGCTGTGCCCCGTGTAGGCGTCGAAGCCGCTGTGGCCGCCGCTGCCGGCCAGGTATCCCCAGCTGACCACGGTGGCGTCCAGGTCGGCCTGGCGTTCGGGTCGCGCATGCAGGAAGGCCGAGCCCTTGGGCGCGCATAGCCACTTGTGGCAGTTTCCGGTGTAGAAATCGGCAGCCACGGCTTGCAGGTCCAGCGCCAGTTGCCCCGGTGCATGCGCGCCGTCGATGAGCGTCAGGATGCCCGAGCGCCGCGCCTGTGCGCACAGTTCGGCCACCGGAAAGATCAGCGCCGTGGTGGACGTGAGGTGGCTGGCAAAGATGAGCCGCGTGCGCGGTCCGGCCTGCGCCATCACCGTGGCTGCAAAGGTGGTGCTGTGCAAAGGCAGCGGGACTTTCACCTGCCGGTAGTGCGCACCCGCGCTTTCGCAGACGAACTGCCAGGCGGCATTGCAAGCGCCGTACTCGTGGTCGGTGGCCAGCACCTCGTCGCCTGGCTGCAGCTTCAGCGAGCGTGCGACGATGTTCACGCCAGTGGTGGCATTGGGCACAAACACCAGGTCCTCACCCGCGGCGCCCACGTACGAAGCCAAGCGTTGTCGCGCATCGGCCAACAGCGCACCTGACCGTCGGCCTAGAAACTGCACCGGGTTGCGCTCCATCTCCAGCTGCCAGCGCTGGTGCTGTTCGAAGACCTCACGCGGGCAAGCACCGAAAGAGCCGTGGTTCAGAAACACCGTGTCCGGGTCAAGCAGGAACTGTTCGCGAAGGCTTGGCATGGTGGTTGCTATCTTCGCATCCGGCCGCGCGAAATCTGCACCTGCGATGGCGTCCGCCATCGCACATGGACAATGCGGATCCATGGCATCCAGTCTCCTTGCACTCCTCGACGACATCGCCAGCATCCTGGACGATGTGGCCGTGCTCAGCAAAGTCGCCGCCAAGAAGACGGCCGGTGTGTTGGGCGACGATCTTGCGCTCAATGCGCAGCAGGTGAGCGGCGTGTCCAGCGACCGAGAACTGCCCGTGGTCTGGGCAGTGGCCAAGGGTTCGGCGCTCAACAAGCTCATGCTGGTGCCGGCCGCGCTGGCCATCAGCACCTTCGCGCCCTGGCTGGTGACGCCGCTGTTGATGGTAGGCGGTGCGTTCCTCTGCTACGAAGGCTTCGAAAAGCTCGCCCACCGCTTTGTGCATTCCAAGGAAGATGACCAGGCCCACCGCGCGGCGCTGACTCAGGCCGTGGTCAACCCGGCCGTGGACCTGGTGGCGCTGGAGCGCGACAAGATCAAGGGCGCCATCCGCACCGACTTCATACTCTCTGCCGAGATCATTGCCATCACGCTGGGCACCGTGGCCAACTCACCGTTTGGCACCCAACTGGCGGTGCTGAGCGCCATCGCGGCCGTGATGACCGTGGGCGTCTACGGCCTGGTGGCCGGCATCGTGAAGCTGGACGATCTGGGTCTGTGGCTCAGCCAACGCCCAGGCGCCGCGGAGCAGTCCGTGGGCCGTGGCATCCTGAAGGCCGCTCCCTGGCTCATGAAGGCGCTGTCGGTGGCCGGGACGGCGGCCATGTTCCTGGTCGGTGGCGGCATCCTCACGCACGGCGTGCCGGCGCTGCAAAACGCCATCACGGGCGCGGTCCAGGGCATGGGCGGCGTGGCTGAATTCCTGCTGCCCGTGCTGGCCGATGCCGTCATCGGCATCATCGCCGGCGGTCTGGTGCTGTTGCTGGTGACTCTGGTCAAGAAACTGCGGCCGGTTGCGGCGCCCGCCGGGTCTTGACTACGGGTTGATGGCCAGCAGTTCGACGTCGAAGCGCAAGGTGGTGTTGGGCGCAATCTTGCCGCCGCCAGCACGCTTTTCGCCATAGGCGATGCTGGCCGGGCAGGTCAGGCGCGCCGTGCCGCCCACCTTGATGAGTTGCACACCTTCCGTCCAGCACTTGATGACGCGGTTCAGCGGAAAGCTCGCCGGTTCGCCGCGCTGGTAGGAGCTGTCGAACTCGCGGCCGTCGGTGAAGGTGCCGCGGTAGTGCACTTTCACGGTGTCGGTGGCGCCGGGTTGCGCACCCTGGCCTTCCTTGAGCATGCGGATCACCAGACCCGAAGCGGTGACCCGGGCGCCGGGCTCGGCGGCTGCGGCCTTCAAGGGGTCAGGCGGGCCGCCCGCCGGCTGGGCCGTGGCGGTCAGCGCGACAAAGGCAACAGGCAGAACAAGCAGGGAACGATGCAGCAGCGTCATGGGCAGGACAGGTTCAGTGAGCAGGGCCGCCATCATCGCAGGCCGCGTGAGCGCTGCCGTTGCGCCGGGATTCAGGGCTTGAGGGCTTCAGGGCTTCACGGCTTCACGGCTTCAGGGCGTCAGGACATCACGGCGTCAGGAACTCACTCTTGAACCAGCGATCGATCATGCGTTTTTCGTAGCCCAGCTCGTCGGGCCGGGTGGTGAAGGTGTAGTGCATGTCGGACAGCCGAACCTCGCCGCTCTTGAGCGTGCGGCCCTCGGACTGCAAGGTGTAGCGCAGGCTCATCTGCGGCCAGTCGGCGCCGCCGCGAAGCACGCGCACGTCGCGCCAGCTCGCGGGCACGATCTCGCCAGCCAGGTTGAGGTCGGTGACGTCGAGCGTCAACGTCTGCCCCGTGGGCAAACTGCGAGCCAGGCGGTTGATGTGCGTGTCCAGCGTCTGCATCACACGGCTGCGATCGGCCTCGCTTCGACCGGCATCGCTGAAGGTTTCGGGTTCGATCCAGCGAACGTCGACCGCGCCGGCAGCATGTGCGCTGGTGCAGGCCATCAACACAGCAGCTGCGCCGATGAAGGCGCTCCGGTTCTTGCGCATGGCAGCTCCGTTTGGGGTGGATAGGGCCCCATGGTGCGCCGGACGCGGCTGCAATGGCCGAATCGGCCCGGACATTTTCCGATCTTTACCTGCCTGCCGGGGGGTGTGTCAGGCCGTCCAGCTGTCTTTCAGCGACGCGATGCGGTTGAACACGGGCTGGCCCGGGGTGTGGTCTTTTCTATCGGCGATGAAGTAGCCATGGCGCTCGAACTGGAAGCGCTGTTCGGCCGGCGTGTCGGCCAGGGCAGGCTCCAGATAGGCGGTCACGACCCGCTTGCTGCCCGGGTTGAGCACCTCGCGGAAGTCGCGCCCGCCGGCATCGGGCTGCGGCTCGGTGAACAGGCGGTCGTACAGCACCACGGTGGCGGGCAGCGCATCGTGCACGCCCACCCAGGTGATGGTTCCCTTGACCTTGACGCCGTCGGCGCCGGGCGTGCCGCTCTTGGTGTCGGGCACCACGCGGGCCAGCACTTTGTCGATCGCGCCAGTGGTATCTGTTTCGCAGCCGGTGCACTCGATGACCATGCCGTACTTCAGGCGCACCTTGTTGCCGGGGAAGAGCCGGAAGAAGCCCTTCGCAGGCACCTGGGCAAAGTCGTCCCGTTCGATCCACACCTGCGGCCCCAGGCCAAACTGGCGCTGGCCCAGTTCGGGCCGCTGTGGGTGTGCTGGCGCGTGGCAGGGTTCGATGTGGTCGGGGCTGCCAAAGACCTCGGCCCAGTTGATCAGCTCCAGCACCACGGGGTCCAGCACAGCCATGGCGCGTGGCGCCTGGCCGTCGAGGTCTGCGCGCAGGCACTGGTCCAGCACGGCGTAGTCGAGCCAGATGTTGGTCTTGCTCGCACCCGTGCCGTCGGCCATGGCACGGATGGAAGCCGGTGTGTAGCCGCGCCGGCGCATGCCAAAGAGCGTGGGCATGCGCGGGTCGTCCCAGCCCGTGACGATGTCTTCTTCAACCAGGGCACGCAGCTTGCGCTTGCTGGTGACCACGTAGCTCAGGTTCAGGCGTCCGAATTCGTACTGACGCGGCAGTGGGCGCGCCAGCAGACCCATGCCGGCCAGCTTGTCCAGCAGCCAGTCGTACCAGGGCCGCTGGTCCTCGAATTCCAGCGTGCAGATGCTGTGCGTGATGTTTTCCAGCGCGTCCTCGATGGGGTGTGCGTAGGCGTACATCGGGTAGATGCACCAGCGGTCACCGGTGTTGTGGTGCGTGGCCCGCTTGATGCGGTACATCGTGGGGTCGCGCAGGTTGATGTTGGGCGATGCCATGTCGATCTTGGCGCGCAGCACGGCCGCGCCGTCGGGCAGATCGCCGTCGCGCATCTGGCGAAAGCGTGCCAGGTTCTCATCGACGCTGCGGTCGCGGAACGGGCTGTCGCGGCCCGGTGTGTTGAAGTCGCCGCGGGTGGCCCGCATCTCGTCGGCGGTCTGCTCGTCCACATAGGCCAGGCCGGCGCCGACCAGCGCCTCGGCGGCGCGGTACATGAAGTCGAAGTAGTCGCTGGCGTAGTACAGGTGGCTGGTGCCGCCCACGTTCCAGTCGAAGCCCAGCCAGGTGACGGCTTCCTTGATGGCGTCGACGTATTCCTGTTCTTCCTTTTCCGGGTTGGTGTCGTCGAAGCGCAAGTGGCAGATGCCACCGAAGTCACGCGCCAGGCCGAAATTCAGGCAGATGCTCTTGGCGTGGCCCACGTGCAGGTAGCCGTTGGGCTC